>Ga0126312_10001114_pt1 | contig 17301 bp, 17 predicted proteins | sample Plot104A_FD_92537 | JGI IMG/M metagenome (GOLD analysis project Ga0126312, IMG submission 92537) | Serpentine soil microbial communities from UC McLaughlin Reserve, CA, USA - Plot104A | ecosystem: Environmental > Terrestrial > Soil > Grasslands | place: USA: UC McLaughlin Reserve, Lake County... | reverse complement strand
GTCCACCACGACGGCGTCTCGCCCGCGTGGCCGTACAGTTACGACGACCTGGAGCCGTTCTACGGCCAGGCTGAGCAGCTCTTCGAGGTCCACGGCGTGATCGATGAAGACCCGACGGAACCGCCCCATTCAACCGACTACCCGTATCCACCGCTTAGTCACGAGCCGGCCGTGGAGCGCCTCGCGAACCACCTTTATTTGCAGGGTCTGCATCCCTTTCACATGGCCTGCGCCATGCATTTACCATCCATGGTCGAACGTCGAGCCGACACCACCGCCGATGGCTCCCCCTCCTCCACCGGCGCCAAGAGCGATGCGGAAAACCGTGCGGTCCGCCCGGCGCTGAAGTCAAGCAACGTCCGACTGCTGCCCGGGGCATATGTCCGGCGCCTGCACACCGCACCGAGCGGTGATCGGGTCAGCATGGCAGAGGCTCAGATCGGCGAGCAGACAGTGCGGATCGCGGCAAAGACCTTCGGTAGTCTCCGCTGGTGCCGTCAACTCCGCCGCCTTGCTGCTTCGTTCGGTGGGCGACCAGCACCCGTATGGCCTAGGCAATTCATCAGGGCTGCTCGGCCGGAACTACATGGTTCACAACAGCACGTTCTTTGTGGCGGTCGACCCGCGGCACGTCAACCAGACCGCATGGCAAAAGACGCTCGGCCTGAACGACTGGTACGAGGCCGGCCCTGGGACGCCGTTCCCGCTCGGCAACCTCCAGATGCTCGGCAAGCTCCGAGCACCCATGATCAAAAGCGCACGGCGCTGGGCGCCGATGTGGGCCCTGAAAGCCGTCACCGACCGCAGCCTGGACATCTACCTGACCACCGAGGATCTGCCTCGGCTCGACAATGGAGTCACCATTGACGGCGACAGGATCATGATCAGCTGGACTCCCAACAACCTGGCGCCGCACCGCGAGCTCGTCAAGCGGGTCACCCACGCCGTTCGCAAGGCCGGCTACCCGGTGGTCCTCACCGAACGGATGGGCATCGCGACCAACTCGCACATGTGCGGGACCGCCGTAGCGGGCACCGACCCGGCTCACAGCGTCCTCGACCCCAACTGCCGCAGCCATGACGTCGGCAACCTGTTCGTCGTTGACAGCAGCTTCTTTCCGTCCTCGGCCGCCCTCAACCCTGCCTTGACCATCGCGGCGAATGCGCTCCGAGTCGCGCCCACCATCGCAGCCAGTTCCCGCTGACGCGTAATGGCTAGTGCCTCCACGGTTAGTCGTCACCGGCAAATCCCATAGGCCTCGGCGTTACTTCATTCGTCGGGTTACGGCAGGATCAGTCAAGTGATCACGCTCGGCCTAGTCGGCGCCAGCCACGTCGCCATGAGCCGGATGCTGCCAGCCTTCGCCGCAGTCGGCATCCGGGTCCTCGGTCTCTATGACAACGAACCCGGCCGATTCGCTTACTGGACCGATAGCGGCGTCGAGGGTCAGACCACGAGCCTCGACGAGCTGTTGTCAAGCAGGATCGACGCTGTCTACATCTCGACGCGCAACGACCAGCACCTAGCGGAAGCCGTCGCTGCCGCGGAGGCCGGCAAACACATCCTGGTCGAGAAACCAATGGCGTTGAGCGTTGCTGACGCACGAACCATGATCGACGCCGCCGACCGCAACGGCGTGGTCCTGGCCGTCAATCATCACCTCCCCGGTAGCCCACTCCATGTCACCGCGCGCCGACTGGTCGCGGACGGTCGGATCGGCAGGCTCTACTCGGCCCGGGTCAACCACGCAGTGCTGCTGCCGAAGCATCTCCGAGGATGGCGCCTCGCGGATGTTCCGGGTGGAGGCGTCGTCTTCGACATCACGGTCCACGACGCGTCCGTTCTCAACCCACTGTTTGGTGCTGCCCCCACGCACGTCACAGCCCTGGGTGTCTCCCAGGCGCCGTGGAACGAAGCGCGGACGCTTGATTCGGTGATGACTGTCCTTCAATATCCGGCCACGGAAGGGGGGGTGCCGGGCTTGGCCCAAACACATGACTCCTTCGCTGTTCCCTACCCGGGGACCAGCCTGGAGATACATGGGGAAAGCGGCGCGGTCATCATCGGCGACGCCATGACTCAGGACACCCCTGGCACAGTCGAACTCCATACCTCCGACGGCGTGCAGGCGATCGATGTCGACTGCAGCGTCGATCTTTACCACATCAACGTCCGGTCGTTCGGCGCCGCGATTCAGGGCGAAGGACGACCCACAGCAACCGGAGCGGATGGCCTCCGCGCCCTCCAGGTGGCAGCGGCAGTCGAGGAGTCACTGAAGACAGGCCGAGCCACGCTCATCGACAATGTGAGATGAACTTGCGTCCGGAGCGAGCAGGCCCATGACTGGTAGCAGCGTCGACAGCGCCTCCAACCGGCCCGCAGTTCCCGTCTTCTTCCTGTCCGACAGCACGGGCATCAGCGCCGAAACCATGGGCAACGCGCTGCTCATCCAGTTTCCCGACTTGCGGTTCGAACGCCGGCTGATCCCGTTCATCTCGACGATGGAGGATGCCAAGCGTGTCGTTGGCATTCTGGATGCGGCCATGGCCGGTCCGGTCACCCCACTGGCGTTCACCACCGCGGCGGTCGATGAGATTCGAGGGGTACTGCATACCTCGCGATGTCCGATCATCGACTTCTTTGACATGCATATGTCCCGGGTGGAGTCGATCCTGGGAGTGCGGGGCCTGCACGTCGCCTCGCGGCTCCACAGCGTCGGGGACATCCAGCGGTACAACGCCCGGATGGCCGCGGTCGAGTACGCCATTGAGCACGACGACGGGCAGAGCACCCGCGCCCTCGACAAAGCCGAGGTGATCTTGCTCGCACCGTCCCGCTGCGGCAAGACGCCCACGACCATGTACCTGGCTTTGCAACACGGAATCTTCGTCGCCAACTATCCCCTGGTCGAGGATGACTTCGGCACGCCGGACCTGCCGCGTCCGGTCCGGCGGCTCCGAGATCACTGCTTCGGTCTCACCACCACGCCTATCCGGCTCAGCCAGGTACGGCACGAACGCCGTCCCAACTCCCGCTACGCCTCGCTCGAGCAATGCACGTACGAGCTGCGCCAGGCCGAAGCCCTGTATCGCCGGCATCACATCCCTGTCATCAACTCGTCAGCGAAGTCGGTCGAGGAAATGTCCACCGTGATCTTGCAAATCCTTCAGCAGTCATAGTCCCGCCATATCTAGGAGTCACCATGATCAAGACCGCTAGCACTGCGAGCCCCGACATCCGTTGGTTCGCCGACCTCGGTCTCGATGATCTTGAGCAGGTCGGCGGGAAGAACTCAAGCCTTGGCGAAATGATCTCTCAGCTCAGCGGGCTCGGCGTGCGGGTGCCGGACGGTTTCGCGACTACTGCGGACGCCTATCGTCGCTTTATTGGCGAGACCGAGCTCGCCGATCTGATCGTGCAACGATTGAGCGACCTCGATACAAACAACGTGCAGCAACTCGCCTTGGTCGGCCAGCAAATCCGTGCCGCCGTAGTAGCCCAACCGTTCCCTGCTGATCTCGAGGCCGACATTGGTGCGGCTTACCAACAGCTGTCCGGGGGCAACCCAGAGACTTCATTCGCGGTCCGATCATCGGCAACAGCGGAGGATCTGCCGGATGCGTCGTTCGCCGGACAGCAGGAGACGTTCCTCAATGTACGCGGTATCGATCAGATCTTGACCGCGATCCGGGAAGTCTTCGCATCCCTGTACAACGACCGGGCAATCGCCTACCGGGTGCATCACCGGTTCGAACATGAAGCCGTCGCCTTGTCGGCGGGAGTGCAGCGGATGGTGCGTTCGGATCTGGGTGCGTCAGGAGTCATGTTCACCATGGACACCGAATCCGGGTTCACCGACGCGGTCTTCATCACCTCCTCGTACGGCTTGGGTGAGGCCGTGGTACAGGGAGCGGTCAACCCCGACGAGTTCTACGTCTACAAACCGGCGCTGCAGGCGGGGCGGCCTGCGATCCTCAAACGCGGGATTGGCGGCAAGGCAATCAAGATGATCTACACCCAAGATCAGACCGTCGGAAGGACAACCCAGTTCGTCGATGTGCCGGAGGCCGACCGGCGACTTCTCAGCCTCACTGATACCGAGGTGACCGAGCTGGCACGGCACGCGCTGACCATCGAGAGCCACTACCGGCGACCGATGGACATCGAATGGGGCAAGGACGGCGTCGACGGTCAGCTGTACATCCTGCAGGCTCGACCCGAGACCGTACAATCTCGCCGGCCAGCTGGTTCCGTAGAACGCTATCGGCTGACCAAGAAGGGCTCAGTCCTCATCGAGGGGCGAGCAATCGGCCAGAAGATCGGAGCTGGAGCGGTCCGAGTTCTTACCTCAATTGATCGGATGCACGAGTTTGCTCCGGGCGAGGTGCTGGTCGCTGACATGACCGATCCCGACTGGGAGCCGATCATGAAGCGGGCAGCGGCCATCGTGACCAACCGCGGTGGCCGCACGTGCCACGCGGCGATCATTGCCCGCGAACTCGGCATCCCAGCCGTGGTGGGCACCGGCACGGCGACCCGGCAGTTGACCGCCGCGCAGTCGGTTACGGTCTCCTGCGCCGAAGGCGACACCGGCTACATCTACGACGGCATCCTCGATTACAGCGTCGAAGCGACCACTGTCGGCGCGATGCCCGACATTCCAGTCAAGATCATGATGAATGTTGGGACACCCGATCAGGCATTCACCTTCTCGCGGATCCCCAATGCCGGCGTTGGACTGGCACGGTTGGAGTTCATCATCAACCGGCAGATCGGCATCCATCCCAAAGCGCTCCTCGACCTGGAACGCCTGCCGGAACCGTTGCACAGCACGATCATCGACGCCGTCGCTGGTTATCCGAGTCCGAGGGAGTTCTTCATCTCCCGGGTCGTCGAAGGCGTGAGTACGTTAGCGGCTGCGTTCGCACCGCACCCGGTGATCGTGCGGATGAGTGACTTCAAGTCCAATGAGTACGCGAACTTGATCGGTGGAGAGCTTTACGAACCGCACGAAGAGAACCCGATGATCGGCTATCGCGGTGCCTCCCGGTATCTGTCACCGGACTTCGCCGGCTGCTTCGCCATGGAAGCGGAAGCGTTGAAGTACGTGCGCGAAGCGATGGGCCTGACGAACGTGAAGATCATGATCCCGTTTGTCCGGACGCTTGTCGAAGCCGAAGGAGTGATCTCATTGTTGGCCGAACATGGCCTCCGGCGGGGAGAGAACGGATTAGAGGTGATCATGATGTGCGAACTGCCGTCGAACGCGGTGATCGCCGACCGGTTTCTCGACTACTTCGATGGGTTCTCTATCGGGTCAAACGACATGACGCAGCTGACACTCGGCTTGGATCGCGACTCTGGGCTCATCGCCGCGGGCTTTGATGAACGAGACCCTGCCGTTAAGCACATGATCAGCGTCGCCATCAGGGCATGTAAGAAGCGGGGCAAGTACGTCGGCATTTGCGGCCAAGGGCCCTCCGACCACCCAGATCTCGCTGAGTGGCTGCTCGGCGAGGGCATCGACACGATCTCGCTGAACCCGGACACTGTCGTCGACACCTGGATCAGGCTTGGTGAGCTGGTCGCTAAGGCATAGTTGGCGGGCCCTAGCCCCGACGCCAGGATCGGGTGGTTGACGATCTCGAGAGGCCGTCTATCGCGGCGACTTCCTCAGCTGTCAGCTGGATTCGGACGCCGGCCGCGTTGGCCACGATCCGCTCGGGGTGAGATGACTTGGGGATCACCACGAAACCGTGGGCAATATGCCAGGCCACGATCACCTGCGCGGTTGTCGCGTCGTGCTCAGCGGCGATCGAAACCAGCGTGGGGTCGTTCAGGTTGGTGACCTTGAACGGGCTGTAACCCTCCAGGGCGACTCCTCGCTGCTGCAGCCCTGAGACCACATTGAGGTCGTAGAGCGGTGGACCCCAGCGGATCTGGTTGACCTGCGGAGCCACCCCCGTGGCACTGATCAGTTCATCGATCTGGGCAAGTGAGTAGTTGCTCACGCCGATGGCCTTTGCAAGACCGTCCTGCTGTACTTGAACGAACTGTTCCCACACCCTCGGCGCTGCCCGGCCGTTAGGCGGCCAGTGCACCAGCCACAGATCGACGTAATCGACCCCCAGTTTGGACAAGCTGTCTCCCAGGGTGCGGCGCTCTCGACCGGCATGATCCGGCGGCAACTTGGTCGTCACGAATACCGATTCCCGGGGCACAGCGGCCGAAGCCAACGCCTTCCCGATGCCGCTCTCGTTGTGGTACGCCGTCGCAGTGTCGATGTGCCGGTACCCCGCATCCAGCGCAGAGGCCGTCACCTGTGGCGCCGCATGGTTGCTGATCTGCCAGGTGCCGAATCCCAGGAGCGGCATGCGGCCGCCGCTGGTCAAGGTCGCAGCGGGGTCCAAGTAGTCGTTCGTCGTCATAGCCGCACGTTAACCGGGCAGCCTGGCGACCAAACCTCGGAGAGAGTGGAGACATGCGTATCGGACTTATCGGCCTGGGCCGGATTGGCGCCTTCCACGCCACCACCCTGAGCAGTCTCGACCGGGTCAGCACGCTGCTTGTCACCGACGTCGAATCAGGCTTGGCTGAGGCTGCGGCAGCACGCATCGGCGCCACACCGGTCAAAACAGTCGCAGACCTGTTTGAAGCGGGCTTGGACGCGGTGGTGATTGCTTCATCGACACCCAGCCACCTTGAGCTGCTGAGAGCCGCGGTCCAGACCGGCGTGCCGGCATTCTGCGAGAAGCCGGTAGCCGAGGACCCGTACGCGGCAAAGGACCTGGTCGCATTTGTCGAGCGACACCAGGCGCCAGTACAGATCGGCTTCCCGCGCCGATTTGATCCTGCGTTCCTTGCCGCCAAGGCCGAAGTCGACAGTGGTGCGTTGGGCTGGCTGACGACGATCCGATCAACGACCATGGACGCGTCACCGCCATCGGCCGCTTATATTGCAACGTCGGGCGGAATCTTCCGTGACTGCTCTGTACATGACATCGACACCCTCCGCTGGGTAACCGGACGAGAGGTCATCGAGGTCTTTGCGGTAGGCAGCAATCGGGGTGATGCCTTCTTCGCCGAGGCCGGGGATGTAGACACTGCCTCGGTCCTGATCACCCTCGACGACGGCACCATCGGCGTTGTCTCCAACACGCGCTACAACGGTGAGGGTTACGACGTGCGGCTGGAGCTACACGGCTCCAAGGGCGCAATAGCCGCTGGCCTCGACGAAGGTTTCCCGATGCGCTCCGCCTCCCCGGACGTACCATTCCCCGCTGGTCCCCGCCATCGGTACTTCATGGATCGCTTGGCCGAGGCGTTCCGGCGAGAGCTGGCAACCTTCCTCGACGTGGCGGCCGAACACCTGCCGTCGCCGTGCACCGTCGCCGACGGGCTCGAGGCCAGCTGGGTGGCGGAGGCCTGCACTCGATCGTCTCGGGAGCATCGTCCGGTGACGCTGACCGAGATTCGATGATCAAACCGTTGCTACTCGGGTTCTGTGGTTTCGGTGATCACCCAGTCCAGGTAGTCGGGGTTGCCGATCGTGATCGGCAGTGCAATGACGCACGGAACCTCGTAGGGGTGTTGGTGCTTCACGCGGTCGAGGATCGCTGGAAATAGATCCACTCTGGTGTGCAGCGCAACTCGGGTTTCGGAGTCCTGCTGGATTTCGTTCTTCCAGCGGTAAATGGATCTGATCGGTGTTACGTGCTGGCCACAAGCCGCCAGGCGATCGGTGACGAGAGCCCGAGTGAAGGCGAGCAGCCACTCTTCATTGTCCGCGGTGATCACGACCTCACAGACTTGATCATGAGCTGTCATCCCAGTACCTCGACCAGCGCGGGATAGACGGCGGGAGGCCCCGCAACGAGCGGATTGCCATGCAACAGCCCATCGCCCGACAGGAAGTCACTGACCTGTGCCCCGGTTGCCCTCAGTACCGCGATTGCGCCCAGGCAATCCCATGAGTTGAGGTGTGGCTCCACGTAACCGATCAGCCGGCCGCAGGCCACATCACACAATCCAAGGGCGCCGGAGCCGTGGCGGTAGAACATGCCTCCGGCACGCATCAGCCGGTCGAGTACGGGGACGATTTGATCAGCGGTGACTCGGGGTGAGCAGCCCAGGAAGGTAAGTCCGTCGGTTAGCGCCAGACCTGAGCGCGGCCGAATCGGACGACCATTTAACAGGGCAGGTGCTACCAACCCACCGTTGAACAGCTCACCAGCCACCGGGTTGCAGACGGCACCGAACTGCACCGCGTCACCCCGCAGGTACGCGACTAAAATACACCAGCTGGTTAACCCGGACAGGAAAGACTGCGTGCCGTCAATCGGATCGACGACCCAGATGCCCGTGCTGCCAGGAAAGTCGGCATGTCCGGTTTCCTCGCCGAGAAAGGCGTCAGACGGGTAGTTGGCGCGCAGGGTGTCCATGATCAGGCGCTCAACGGCAACGTCTGCATCCGAGACCAGGTCCTGGACACCCTTCAGGTCCACCGCCAGCGTTTCGAGGCGGCGCCAGTAGTCAAGCGCAACCTGGCCAGCCTCGGTTGCGAGATCCTTTGCGAGGGCGAAGCGTTCCGCAATGTCGGCGTCCATGATCATGTCCTTTCCGGCGCAGGCACCGCCCAGCACACCTGAAGTCCGTTTGACTGGCTCGCCGAGTGATAGCGGCTTGAGCTGATTGGTTTCTATTGAATCTGGTTGGTGACACGAAGCAGGTCGGCGACAACCTGCGCCACGCTTTCCCTGGCTCTGTTGAGGTATTTCCGGGGATCCGTCGTATCCGGATTCTCGCTGAGGCTCTCCTTGATGGCCGTTGTGAAGGCAATGCTCAGAATCGTGCCGATATTGATCTTTCGCATGCCTGCTGTGATGGCAGCGGCCAGGTCGGTGTCTGAGACCCCTGAAGATCCATGCAGTACGAGCGGGATGCCGACCGCTTGCTCAAGACGGGTGATGAGATCAGCGTCCAGGACCGCAGTCCGTGAAGTCATGGCGTGAGAGCTGCCAACTGCCACTGCCAACGCATCCACCCCGGTTGCCGCGACAAAGTCCGCCGCCTGTTGTGGGTCGGTACGAACCCCCTCCGCATGGGCGCTGGATGCTTGCGTCTGCTTGCCACCCACATAGCCGAGCTCGGCTTCAATGATCATGCCGTGGGCGTGGACCCAATCTGCAGCACTCCTGGTGACCTGGACGTTGTCCACGTAGGGCAGGTGGCCGGCGTCGAACATGACAGAGCTGAACCCTGCTTTGTCGCTCTGCTGAAGCAACCGGACATCCTGGACGTGATCAAGGTGCAGGGCCACTCGAATGTCTGATGCGGCGGCGAGTTCGGCCATGGCGGCCGCCATCGGCCGCGGATTGCCGCCGTGGAACCGGACGGCGTTCTCGCTCAGCTGGAGGATTACCGGTGCGCCAGTCGTTTGCGCACCGATAAGAATCGCCTCCGCATACTCGACGGTGATCACGTTGAAAGCCGCGATTCCCCGGCGCGCGGCGACGGCCTCATCCAGAAGTTCAGCGGTGGTGGTCAGCGGCATACAGAGCCCTTCATCAGCGGTCGTACGGCCAGAAGCATCTGCAATCATTCCGAACTAGGGAGAACCTCAAAGCTGAGACTCACCGTGCGCCGAAGTCGGTGCAGAGAGGCTGGTTGATGGCGCGACTGCTCGGGCTCGACATCGGCACGACGTCAGCCAAGGCCGTGATGTTCACGGAGCACGGCACAATGGTGAGCGAAGGACGTGCTCCGATGCCGTGGGTGACGACTTCCTACGGGGTGGAACTGGCCCCCGGCGATCTGGTGACAGCAAGCTTTCGAGCGGTCCACGAGGCGTTGGCTGGAGACCCGAGCTCGCAGCCGATCACCGCATTAGGTGTCACCGGCATGGGTGAGTCCGGAGTCCTCGTCGACCGGGCCGGTGATCCAGTAGCGCCGGTGATCGCGTGGCACGACGTTCGTGACGCCCACGAGGTCGAGGAGCTGCGCCAGGAGATCGGCGAGGACCTGTTCTGCGGCACGACCGGAAAACCGCTGCGTGGGCAGTTCAGCTTGACCAAGCATCGCTGGCTGATGCGTCATGACCGGGAGTTGACCTGCTCCGCGGTGCGCCGGTTCAACGTGGCGGAGTACGTCGTGAAAATGCTCGGCGGTGACGAGGCGTGCGAGCTTTCCCTAGCCTCAAGAACCGGGTGGTTCGACATCGCCAAAGGGGCGTGGTGGCCCGAGGCGCTCGACTTCTCGGGTGCCACCGCAGCGCTGATGCCGCCACTCGTTTCGGCAGGTGATCCGGTGGGAACCATCGGGTCAGAGAAGGTGGACCGCAGGCTGCATGGAGCCGTTATGACGCTGGTCGGACACGACCATCAAGCCGCCGCGGTGGGGGCGGGCGCGACCGCGCCCGGCACGGAGCTGGACTCGTGCGGCACCGCTGAAGCGCTCGTTAGAACCGTGCCGCCGACATTGTCTCGGTCGGCTCTGCTGACGCTGGCGAAGAATGGAGTCACCACCGACTGGTCCATCCAACCCGGCTGCTGGTCCCTGCTCGCGGCAACCGAGGGTGGGCTGGCGATACAACGCACCCTCGCAATGCTCGGCGTCGATCGCGAGGGATTGGCGGCGCTGGATCGTCAAGCGATCGAGTCAAGCTCGAGTGGCATCCAGGTGAGCGGCATCGGATCTGAGGCGCTGAGTGTGTCGGGAATCCGGGATGGGGTGACGCCCGGTGCGGTCTGGCGCGCTGTTGTGGATGCGGCGACTGGCCAAGCCCTCGCTCTGCATCAGGCCATGGCCGAGGTAGCCGGACCACCCGAAGACCTGGTGGTGACCGGCGGCTGGTCACACAGCCAGGCCGTGCTGGCGGCGAAGATGGCGAGTTTTGGCAGCTTCCGGCTCGCAGAGGCTTACGAGGCAGGGACCCGTGGGGCAGCTATTTATGCTGCCCGGGCCGCTGGGTTCTTGACACCGGATGAAAGTTTCCCATGATCATCACGGTGACACCCAATCCGAGCCTAGACCGCACACTGCACCTTGACCGGTTCATCTATCGGGGCATCAATCGGGTGCGGTACTCGCTGCGCGAGCCGAGCGGCAAAGGGCTCAATGTGTCGCTGGCTCTTCATACTGTCGGAGCGGACACCATCGCGATACTGCCGTTGGGGGGGCCCGCCGGAAAGGAGCTGGCGGAGCTGCTGGCTGAAACCGGGGTGCAGATTCGGATCATTCCCATCCAGGGAACCGTACGGAGCAACGTGTCGCTGATCGAACGTGACGGCGCCACCACCAAGGTGAACGAGCCGGGACCGGAGCTTAGCGAGACCGAAGTCACTTCGATCATCGATCAGGCGCTGACAGTGAGCCGGCGAAGCGATTGGCTTGCGTACTGCGGCAGCCTGCCAGCGGCGTTTACCCCGGGGCAGCTGAGCCGTGCGATCGAGCTCGCCAAGGGGGGTGGCAGAAGTGTTGCGCTCGATACTTCCGACGCCGGCCTTCAGGCCGTGCTGGCCGGTCGCGAGGACGAGCTACCGACGCTGGTCAAGCCGAACACTTTTGAGTTGGCGGCTGCTACCGGTCGCAGCATCGGCACCATCGGTGAGGTAATCGACGCCGCCGACGTACTGCTGCAGCGTGGGGTCGAAACTGTCCTGGTCAGCATGGGAGCCGACGGCGGCCTCCTGCTCGACAAGGCTGGTGCCTTGTACGGTCGAGCTGCGGTCGATCAGGTGATCAACACCGTGGGAGCAGGTGATGCGTTCCTCGCAGGCTACCTGTACGCGCGGGATGGCGATCGTTCTCGCCCAGAAGCGCTCGCCACCGCCCTTCGCTGGGGCGCTGTCGCGGTGCAGCACGCGGGTACGATCTTCCCCGGCTTGGGTGACCGAGAGCCAGCCCTTCACGTGGGACCGGTCTCTGCACCTGAGCAGCCTCTGCTGGAGCCGGCATGACGACGGCAATTCGGTGTTGGTTGGTGATCACCCACCACAGCAGTGCGACCGGCACCACATTCGAGATTGGATCGACGGTGGACCGACCGACCTAGACAAGGTGATATTCGAATAAAGGCACCGTAAGCATGTAGGCATGGCCGCTGTCACCTACTGCCGGATCTGCGCAGACAAGACCGGCGCGGGGCTCGGGGTCGAACGGCAGGCCGCCGACTGCCGCGAGTTGGCTCTCGGGTTGGGTTTGGGCGAGCCGGAGGTGCTTTCCGACAACGACCTGAGCGCCTACAGCGGGAAGCGCCGGCCGGGGTACGAGCGGCTGAAGCAAGGGCTGCTCGACGGCCGCTGGACCACCCTGCTCGTCTGGCACGTGGACCGGCTATGCCGCAGCGTACGCGACCTTGAGGACATCGTGGACCTGGTCAACGGCAAGGTGGCGGTGCACACCGTCAAGGGCGGCGAGATCGACCTGGAGACCCCCGGAGGGCCGACTGCAGGCCCGGATGTTGGGCACGCTGGCCAGGTACGAGTCCGAGCACAGATCCGACCGCGTCCGCCGTGCCCTCGACCAGGTCGCCGAAAGCGGCAAGTCGCACGGGGGCCCCCGGAAGTACGGCTGGCACCGTGACGGCAGCCTCGACCCCGCCGAAGCCGGGATCGTGGCCGAGCTGACCCGGCGCATCATCGGCGGCGAGTCCTGCCGATCACTGGCCGCCGAGCTACGCCAACGGGGCGTGCCCTTCTCCAGCGGGGTGCCCTGGACGGCAGCCTCGGTGAAAGCACCGTGATCCGGGCCCGCAATGCCGGCCTGCGGCAGCATCGCGGCGAGGTGATCGGCGAGGGGAAATGGCCCAAGATCGTGGACCGGGAGTCGTGGGAGGCCGCCGGTGCCCTGCTGACCGACCCAGCCCGGAAGACATCGACCGGCAACTCGCCGGCCCGGCTGCTAAGCGGGCTGATGACCTGCGGGGTGTGCGGGGCGCCGGTCCGCTCCGGCGGTGCCAAGTACGGGGTGCCTGTCTACCGGTGCAGCTCCGGCAAGCACGTCAAGCGGCGGGTCGAGCTGGTCGACGGCCTGGTCGAGGCCGTGATCTTGGCCTACCTGGAGCGCGAACATGTCAGCGTGCCCACCCCGGCCGCCGTGCCCCCGGATGTGCGCGGCCAGGCCGACGCCGTGCGCCTTCGCTTGAAGCAGCTTGAGGACAAGTACTCGGACGGTGATCTGACCCGGGCCGGTTATCTCCGGAACCGGGACCGGCTGACCGCAAAGTTGGCCGAGTTGGAGCGCCAGGAGGTGCTGATGCGCCTTCCTGGCCCGGTGGAGGGCCTCACGACCGCCGGGTGGGCGGCGCTGCCTTTGGAACGGCGCCGGGCCGTCGTCGCGCTTCTGCTGAATGTGCGGCTGCTGCCCACCACGGCAGGCAGCGGACATCACGATCCGAAGCTGGTCGAAATCACATGGAGGCAGGCATGAGCCAACAATCCAGAGACGATCCGAATCGAGTGGAAGATGACAGATTCGAGCTTGATCACCGGGTGAGCGGGCTACCCCATGACGCGATTGTCATCACGTGCACGGGGAGGCCCGAGGAAGCCCACTAGGCCAAGCTTTCGGGCGCTGCCTATCGGCGGACGTTCGGCGGATCCGCCGGAGAATGGGTCATCACCCCGTACAGCCATCCCGAGCGCCGCGTGAGGGCGGAGCTGAGCTGTGATGTATGCCCCCTGAACATCAGACGTAGGACGAGTGACGTGCACAAGTGGCTCGACCAGTTCGAGGCGGCCGGAGTCCGGGACGTGTCGCTCTATACATTGGCCGAACTGAACCGCACCTGGGCGCGCCGCACGTTGCGTTAGCTGCTTCGACCTGTAGTACTATCGAGCATGTCAACCTCTTAGGCAGAGGGCCTTAGTAAGGCCTGCCTGACAAGGCCTGCCTGAGAGGTTTTCCATGTCTTGGACTACCCTGGCGAGCGAAGAGCGCAGCTCTCAGCCGCTCCCGCGACGACGACGACCCTGAGCTCGTCGAAGCCCGCCGCAACCTTCGAGCCGAACGGCTCGAGGACCATGTCCGCAAGATCGTTGATCAAGCTCCGCCTCTAACCGATGATCAACGGGCGCGCATCGCTGCCCTGCTTACTTCCGGCAGCGGTGATGCCGCTTGATCCCAGAAGTGTGAAGAGGGCGCCCCAGGCCAGGAAACGCCCTCAATCAAGATCGCAAACAAAGCCTACACGCCGACCCCGTTTTGCAGTGCGCCTGGCTCGACGCACACGCCGTCCTGCCTTACGCCGTTGACGATTCTGGCGGGCTGTCAGCCCAATTGCTCGACTTCGCCGACCTCCTCGAAGTTGCCGAGTCGGAGGGGTAGTTTTCATGACCGCCACCGCAACCGCCACCGTGCTAGGCCCCTACCGGGAAACTGCCAAGCTGTACATAGACCTTGGCTGGCCGGCGGTGTTGCCACTGCCGCACAACAGGAAAGACCCACCGCCCAAAGGCTGGACTGGCCGAGGCGCGCCATACCCCGACCTGGCACAGGTGGAGGAATGGCTCGAGGACCCCGACTCCGGCAACATCGCGCTGCGCTTGCCTCCCGACGTTATCGCCATCGACGTGGACGACTACAGCGATAAACACGGCGCCGACCAATTCGCCCTACGTCAAGCGCAGTGGGGCGAGCTGCCACCGACGTGGATATCCACCAGCTGGGAGGGCACCGCGTCAGGTATCCGGTTCTACCGTGTGCCCGAAGGGCTCAAATGGTCCGGCAACGTGGCAAAAGACATCGAGGTCATCCAGGCCGGACACAGGTACGCCGTCATTGCTCCGTCTATCCATCCCGAAGGTAGGCCATACCAGTGGATTGACCCATGCACCGGACACGCCACCGACGACGAAACGCCGGCACCATTCGAGTTCCCACCCCTGCCAGACAAATGGGTGGAGAAGCTGACCGGTGGCGAACTGGACGACGGTGGCGCCGAGCCACGCAAATGGGATGTCACCGGGGGCGACACCACGGCACCGCTGACCGGCGGCGACCCCTGCCAGCCCATTCAGAAAGCAATCGCCGCGTACCCGTCAGGTAAACAGTCTCAGGCGCGACATGACGCGCTGCTAGCGCCAATCTTCCGCGTGGTTCGTTTGTCCGAACAAGGCCACGCCGGAGGCCAGTACGCCGTCGACACGCTGCGCTCCGAGTTCTACCGGGACGTGGCCGGGGACCGTGCCGCGCGGTCCTATATCGGCGAGTTTCAACGGGAATTGTTAGGCGCGGTGCGCATCGTGCTAGGCAGACCAACCCTGGCGGAGAACAAGCGGTGCTGCGGGGGCAAACCGCCACAGCTCGTCGGGCTGCCGACATGGCCGACCAGCGAACCGGAACCGGACGCGCCGGAACCGAAAACGGACACGGGGCTGAACATCCCGCATGTGTTCTGGCAGGCACATCCCAAGCTGACACGGATCCGGGAATACGCGCACATGCGCGGCGTGCCAGCGGACCCGGTGCTGTACGCCGTACTGGCGCGCATGTCCGCCATGCTCCCAAGGGAGTGCCGATTGGAAACCGGCATTGGGTCCACTTCCGGCGCCTGCCTTAACCTGTTCGTCGCCGCCGTAGGGCCATCATCTGCGGGTAAATCATCATCGGCCGGCGTAGCGCGCGAAATCCACCGGGAGCCCGAACGGCTCCTCGGATCCGACGCGGACGGCAATCCCAAATTCCTAGACGGGGTGAGCATCGGCTCAGGGGAGGGAATCGCCGAAGCGTTCATGGGCACCAAAGGGGTGCTGAACGGCGACAAACGGGACGCCAAGGGTGAGCCTAAATACAAGCTGGCTCGCACACAGGTGACGGGAGAACGTGTTCCTAGTCGCCGACGAAGGCGAACAACTAACCGAGATCAAGTCGCGGGACTCGGCCACCCTCGGCCCCACATTGCGCACAGCATGGTATGGAGAGACGCTCGGACAGGCCAACGCCGAAGCGGCGCGCAACCGCCACGTCAAAGCCGGGAGCTACAGCCTGGGAATGCTCATCGGATTCCAACCGGACACCGTGCTGCCCATACTCCGCGAAGCCCACGCCGGCACACCGCAACGGTTCGTCTACTGCTCGGCCATCGACCCTGGCATTCCCGAAGACCGGCCGACGTTCGACACCGTCGACCTGATAGGAACCGGCGAACTGTTCCTAGTCGACCCCGACCCCATCACCATGGACAACGGGCTGAAGGACGATATCTGGCGGCATCGGGTGCTCAGGTCCAAGGGCGAAATTCGGGTGCCCGAGCTGGACGGACACGGCTACCTGACCCGGGCCAAACTCGCCGCCCTGCTGATGCTCCTGACAGAAGGCGGCCGCACCCACGTCACGCCGAAGGATTGGGAGCTAGCCGCGATCCTGTGGAACACCTCATGCAAGGTGCGCGACCACTACGTCAGGCGCGGCGAGATCGAAGATGCCAAACAAGAGATGGCGCGGAACCGCAGATTCGCCAACCGTGAGGCGATGGCCGAAGCCGCCCGACAGCAGATGCGCGACTCCAACGACCCGGTAGACAGAGTGCGCCGAAGCTCGCCAACGACGTTCACGACGGCAAACTCGAGAAGCCCACGGTCGGCTATGCGCGCAGACACACGTCACAGCGACCGGGCCCGATACTTCGATGACGCGCTGGAGTACGCCGCCGAACAGGGCTGGGTTGAGGTTCCCCCGAAACCGTGGAGGCATCCGCTATAAGGAGTAGCGATGCCAGAGAAAGCGCACCAAGTATGACCGGGAGTTCCGTGAGGGAGCGGTCCGGATCGTCAACGAGACCAACAAGTCGATCGCTCAGGTGGCTGGAGACCTCGGGGTCAACGAGGGCACGCTCGGCAACTGGGTGGCCCGGGACCGGGAGTCCCGGCAGGGTAGCGAGGGGCTGTCCAGGAGCGACATTGAGGAGCTGAAGCGGCTCCGGGCGGAGGTCGCGGAGCTGCGGATGGAGCGTGATGTCCTCAAGCGATCGGTGGTCCTGTGGGTGAAGGAGGCGACGAAGTGAGTGTGGCCGGCTTCATCGCCGACCAGGGGACCTTCTGCCGGGTGCCGCACACCGTGACCTGCCTACTGCTGGGGGTGTCGCTGGCCTGGTTCTACAAATGGGCTCAGCGCGCCCAGCGGCCGGGGCCGCACACCCCCACGGAGGTGGGTCGCGCCGACCTGGACGTCGCCGTCGGGAAGGCGTTCGACGACGCGCGTGGGCTGCACGGCTCGCCGCGGCTGCGCGCCGATCTGCGGGAGGCCGGCTGGGTGGTGTCGGAGAAGACGGTGGCCGATTCGATGCGCCGCCAGGGCCTGGTC
>Ga0126312_10001113_pt1 | contig 17307 bp, 14 predicted proteins | sample Plot104A_FD_92537 | JGI IMG/M metagenome (GOLD analysis project Ga0126312, IMG submission 92537) | Serpentine soil microbial communities from UC McLaughlin Reserve, CA, USA - Plot104A | ecosystem: Environmental > Terrestrial > Soil > Grasslands | place: USA: UC McLaughlin Reserve, Lake County... | reverse complement strand
GACATTCCGCGCTTCGGCCGCGTTCAATGATGCGGTCTTTGCACAAAACGCCGCGTTCCGATCGGCGGACACATCAGAAGCGCCCGCGCAAGGGAACGACGTGGACGAGGGACGCGGCGTTTGTGCTAGCGAAGGTTCGGCCGCGGGTCGGGGAGCGTTCGAGGGCCCGGTGACATTCGACCGGGCCAGCTTCAGGGGCGGCGCCGACTTCCGCCAGCGCTGCTTCGGGAGACGCGGGCGGTTCGAGCAGACCGACTTCGCCAAGCGGGCGGAGTTCGTCCAGGCGGAGTTCCTTCGCGGCGCGACGTTCCAGGGCGCACGGTTGACCGGCGGCGCGACATTCCGGGACGTCGAGTTCGACAAAAAGGCCGACTTCAGGAACGTAGCCGCGGGCGGAAGCCTCGATTTCACAGTCGCAAGCTTCCTGGACAAGGCAGATTTCTTCGGTCTCCTCGCCGACGCCGCGCTCATTTTTGACGACGCGAGGTTCGCGAAGCAGATCGACATGCGCGAGCTGTCTGTTGCGAGCCTCGTCCTCGAAGTGAACGCGGCCAAGCGCGCCGACAGTGACGTAGAAAAGCGCGACATCCTCCGGATGATCGAATCGAGCGCGAAGGAGCGGGGAGATCTCGCGGCTGCGAACGACGCTAGCTACGAGCGGCGGAAGCTTCTGAGTAAGGAATACGGACCCCTTAGGAGAGCCTGGGACTACCTCGTCTACCGAGGTCTCGCCGGTTACCTCGTTCGGCCCAAGCATCCGCTAATCGCTCTTGCTGCTCTCGCCCTCGTGGCCGCGCTGATCCGATGGCCGCTAGTGAGGCGATCACAACAGTCGGCATCGGCAACCTCTCTCTCGAAAACGCCAGCCACCAGGCAAGCCAGGAGTTCAGCCAGCGCCGCAACGCTCGTCTTGCGGCATCTCCGCGGGTTCCTCTCCGAGTACTGGCGGACCATCCGGAGGACGGTGAGAGACAAGCAGGAGTCGGAGCCAGAGCCGCAGCCACTGTTCATCGAGGTCGTGATCTACCGGGCGCTCTTCGTCGTCGCGCTCATCAGCCTTGCCAACTCGAACCCGACGCTCAGGCAGATGGTGGATGCCGCGCTCTAGACGCAGTGAGGCGAGAGTGCTCGGGCTGGTCGCGGTGCTCGGCCTTGCCGCATCGGCGGCGGGCTGCCGCGGGCCTGACGAGACGGTCGGACGGGTGACAAGGGTCTATGACAAGAACGTGTTAGTCGGGTCGGCCGAGGCGAGGGAGGGAGACGGCTTCTCCACGAAGACCCGCCTCGCTACCGATCGCTCCGGGAGCGTGGATTTCGAGCTCGACAGCGGAACCAGCTGCCACACGCGGCCGAACTCGGAACTCGGAATCGAGCCGGACCGCCGGATCAGCATCCACTTCCGCGCCGGCACGTCTGTCTGCTCAAAGGATCCCAACGCGGAACAGCACAAGTACCTAGCCGGCAAAATCCTCGTCACCGCCGAGGACCCCGTGTTCGGCGTGACCGTGAACGGGGGCGAGAACGTCGTCCAGGTGACGTTCGGGTTCGTCGAGGTGGAGACGACCGCTGCCCCCGAACCGGTCGTCGTCGGTCCGGATCAACAGGCGGTTGTCTCTCCCAAGCAACCGACGCCGCGTCTCGAGAAGATCGAGCTCAGTCCTCGTGACAAACGGATTACGGATGCACTCGAAGAGCGCCTGCCCAAAGCAGAGGCTAAACCGCCCGGGAATCTCGACGAGATCGTCCTAGGGATGGCGCCTTCCGCGCCTGACTCGGTGAAGTCCTTCGCGAGGAGGTTGCTTGCGACCACCTGGGACGTCGAGGTCCTGGTCGAGCTTCTACCGGCGCAGAAACTGGTGACAAGCCTCCGTGAAGGAACTGTCGACATCGTCGTGGCACCGAAGTCGGCGACCCCGACCGATGAAGCCGTGCAGCTCTTCACGAGACAGGGCACAACCTGGGTCCTGGCGACCTCGCCCGACAGCAGCTTCGAGCAGGCGCTCCGCAAGCTCGTCAATGTCTCGCTGCAAACCGGGGAATACGGCGACATGTACGCCGAGACGTTCGCATCAGAGCCGTCCTACGCGCGCGCACGCGGCAGCGGTTTGACGGTCATCTCCCCCGAACCCGAGAACGCGGCTCCAACGACGACGATCACGCGGAACCCACCGAGCACGACCACGAACACCACGGCAACGTTCCACTTCGAAGGCTCGAAGGTGAGAGTGCTGTTCAGCTGTCAGCTCGACGCGGCGGATCCGGAGCCGTGCGAGAGCCCGCAGACGTACGCGACCGTCGCGCCTGGCGAACATACGTTCACATTACGCACGACCGACGCCGCGGGAAACGCCGGGCCCCCCGCCATCTACAGGTGGGTCGTGCAGGCATCGGACGGTGGGGATACGACCGCGCCGGTGACCACGATCACCTCGGCGCCCGAGAGCGAGACGACGAGCGTGGACGCGACTTTCGCTTTCGAGGCGAACGAGCAGGCTGTCGAGTACGGATGCTCGCTCGACGAGATGCCGTTCCAGCCCTGCGAATCTCCGAAGAGGTACCAGAATCTCCTCGCGCGCGACCACGTCTTCGCCGTTCGGGCGGTAGACGCCGGGGACAACGTCGGGCGCGTGGCGAAGCGGAGCTGGACGATCAACGAGGCCGCCGGCGGCCCGATAACCCGCATCATCGCCAAACCGAAACGACGGACGACACGAACCACCGCCTTATTCCGTTTCAGCAGCGAGCCAGGAACCCGCTTCAGCTGCGCGCTCGACGGGATGAGCTTCCAACCATGCAGAAGTCCCTGGCCCTACCAATACCTGAGCCGGGGAAGACACAGCTTCGCTGTTCGAGCAAGTGCTCCGAACGAGAAGTTGGGGCCCGAGGCGAAATACAGCTGGTCGATCGTCGGCTCGGTCGACCGGGAGCCGCCCGTGACGACGATCGTCAGCACACCGCCAGCGCGAACCCGGGAGCGAGACGCGACCTTCAGCTTCCGCGCGAACGAACCGAACGTCCGTTTCGGCTGCTCTATCGACGGCAGCGACTTCGAACCTTGCTCAAGCCCCTGGCCGTACGAAGACCTCGAGGTCAACGCGGAGCACACGTTCGCGGTTCGCGGCACCGACGCCGCTGGCAACATCGGCGAGCCCGTCCGGTACATCTGGGAGATCGGAATCGGCTGACGCGGCTGGACCTGCGGCGGATTCGCGTGCTGCATAAAGGCGCGCATGTTTCTTAATTTCGCGCGGGGCGGGTCCCGAGTTTGAGCCCGCCGTGCGCTTCTTCGAGGTCGACGAGCTGCCGGTGTCAGCGATCGGCCGCGATGCGACATCCTGGGGCGGCGGCAAGCCGCGGCCGTATTCGTGGGCTGAGACGTTCTGCAAGGGCACGGAGATCGGGGCGATGGAGTTCAGCCGGCGCCTCAAGTTCGAGTTCGAGCTGCGCGAGCGCTACCCGGAGTGGCGCCAACTGAGGGCCGCGTGAGCGCCGCCGCGTTTCCATAACCGTTTCCATAGGCGGGCATCCTGAACATTCTGCAAAGCCGCGAAAGAGAGAAACCGCCTGTTTCCAGCGGGGATCTCAGTGGAGCGTGCGGGATTCGAACCCGCGACCTCCGGCTTGCAAAGCCGGTGCTCTCCCAGCTGAGCTAACGCCCCGTGTGGAAGAGTGTAGAGGCAGCGGCAAGAGCCAAAACGAGGATCCTCTATCTAGAAACCGCTTGACTTTCCGCCGCCTACCGCTTACAAACCTGCTGCTTCGCGAAGGTTTGGACAAAAGCTAGGGGAGGGGATTCCTGGGGAGGTCTCGATGAGGACGCGTGTCCTGCTTTCGGGTGGGCTTATGCTCGCCCTGTTCGCGGCGACGTTCACCGCCGCCGCGGCGGCGAGATCGGACGGGAAGGCGGCGAAAGCCGGAACCTCCCGTATCGATCTCGCGACCTACAACGCCAAGCGCTGGATCGTCCAGCTCGACGGTAAGCCGCTTGCGCGCTTTCCGCGTGTGAAGCGGGCAATCAGCTTGGCCGGCATCGCCCGGCCGAAGATCGACCTCAAGGCAGCGGTCAACCGCCGCTACCTCAATCGGCTTGCCCGCGCGCAGACCGGCTTCGCGGCTCGCCTCCGCAGTGCAGTCCGCGGCGCGCGCGTGGAGCGGACGTTCAGGGTGACGCTGAACGGCATGGCCGTCCGGATGAGCAAGACGCAGGCGGCCAAGGTGCGGAAGATGAAGGGAGTCCGTGCAGTGACGCCGGACATCCCCTACAAGCTGAACATGTACGCAACGCCCGAGCAGATCGGCGCGACCACGTTCTGGCCGAGCGTCGGCGGGCAAGCGAACGCCGGTAGCGGGGTCAAGGTTGCGGTCATCGACAGCGGCGTCTATGTAACGAAGGACGCGGCCGGGAACTACACCGGTAACCCGTGCTTCAACGACGCCGGCTACACGGCGCCGAGGGGCTATCCCAAGGGCGACACACGCTTCACCAACAACAAGGTGATCGTCGCCCGGACGTACTTCCGTCCCGACGATCTCCCGACGGCCGGGGACGAGACGGCAGTCCCGGGCCCCGAGGGAAGCTCGCACGGGACGCACGTCAGCGGCACCGTCGCCTGCAACGCCGGAACGCCGGCGACTGCTTCGGGCGCGTCCGTGACGCTGAGCGGCATCGCCCCGAGGGCGTACCTCATGAACTACCGCGTCTTCTATCCGAGTCAGAGCGCGGATGGGTTCCAGAACGGGAACGCATTCGTCGTCGAGCTCGTGAACGCCATAGAAGACGCCGTTCGCGACGGAGCGGACGTGCTCTCGAACTCGTGGGGCTCGAGCCACCAGAACACCCTGGATTGGCCCGACCCGATGGTGCAGGCGGCCGAGGCTGCGGTCGACGCCGGTGTCGTCGGCGTCTGGGCGCAAGGCAACAGCGGTTCCGCAACTGGCACCGGGAACCTGCCGTCCGCGTCGCCGAAGCTGATCGCGGTCGGCGCGGTATCGAAGAACAAGACGATCTCGCCCGGCTTTGTCGACGTGACGACCGCCGGGGCACCGGCGAATCTCCTGGGCATGGATGTCGGCCCCGCGGGCTACGGGCCGCAGGTGACGACGACGTTCGGCCCGACGCAGTTCGCACCCGCCTCCGGCGGTACGAACCTCGCTTGCGCGCCGCTTCCGGCTGGCTCCCTCACGGGCAAGATCGCGGTCGTCCAGCGCGGCGTGTGTGAGTTCAGCACGAAATCACTGATCGCCCAGAACGCGGGCGCCGTGGCCGTGCTGATCTACAACTCCGCCGCGAACGGCGACAACCTCCAAGCGGCAGGTGCCGGTGTAGACGCCGACAAGGTCACGATCCCGACCTGGTTCATGCGCCGCTCGGACGGTGTGAACATGCTCGCGTTCCAGGCGGCGAATCCGACCGCCGAGGCGAAATTCACGTACAACCCTCACGTTGCCCGGAACATCGGCGACGTCGTGGCCGGATTCAGCTCGCGCGGGCCGACCCAGGACAAGCTCCTGAAGCCCGACGTGGCCGCACCGGGTGTGGATGTCCTGTCGGGCGGCTACGGCAGCGCTTCGTTCCCAGCCGTCTACACGGGCTTCGGCGCCGTCAGCGGGACGAGCATGGCGACGCCGCACGTCGCGGGCGCCGCGGCGCTGCTGCTCCAGCTGCACCCGTGGTGGACGCCGGCCATGGTCAAGTCGGCGCTGATGACCACGGCGACCGAGGACGTGTTCCTGAACACGACGCAGACCGTGCGGGCCGGCGTGCTCGATCGCGGCGCGGGACGGATCGACCTGACCAAGGCGGGCGATCCAGGCCTGGTCGTCAACAAGCCGAGCCTGAGCGGCCGTGAGATGGGTGCCGGGCAGTCGAAGACGTTCAAGATCCGGGCCCGGAACATCAGCGGTGCGGATGACACCTGGGACGTGTCGACGATCGAGACCGGCACCGCCGCCCAGACGGCGAACTTCAACATCACCGCCGGGACGACAGCACTCTCGCTCCGACGCTGGAGGGCCGGCAAGTTCACGGTTACCGTCGAGTCCGTCGCCGGAGCCGCTGCGGGCAGCTACGAGGGCTCGGTTGTCCTCGTCAGCCGAGCGACCGGCAAGCGACTCCACATCCCGGTCTGGCTGCGGGTCGTGCAGGCACCATCGGTGGACGTGCTGCTCGTCGATGACGACGGCTCTGGATTCGCAGCGGGGCCTGACTACTCGGCGCAGTACAAGGGCATGCTCGACGGGCTCGGCCTGTCGTACGAATACATCGACATCAGCGCAGTGTTCTTCAAGCCGCTCCTGGACCTGTACAAGTACCGGTCGATCGTCGTTTTCACTGGTGACAACGCGAGCTTCAACACGAGCGGCTTCTTCCTGTCCGATCACGACGCAATCGCGGAATGGCTGGACAGCGGCGGCCGTCTCTGGGCGCTGGGGAAGAACCTCGCTCTGACCGAAGACAGTGGGACGTTCCACTCACGGCTTGACCGAGGACGCATCATCAGCGGCTACCTCGGTCTGGTCTTCGAGAGCGACAGCGTGTACCCGGGGGCGCCTCCGGTGCCGACGGCGAACGGTCTCGGCCCATTTGCAGGGACGACGCTCGGGCTCAACCAGAGCTCGATCGACGCCTACTCGCCGAGCCCGAATACCGACACGTACAACGCGCCTCACACGATGACCGCATTCTTCCGCCAGATCGGCGGCACCGGCCCGGCCGGCAGCGCGATCTCGTTCGGGCGCTCGTCCGACTCGATGCTCGAGGAGGAACGGCAGGAGTACCGATACCGCTCGGTCTCGATGGGCTTTGGGATCGAAGGGCTCACCAATGGCACGACGGCCGGACAGCTCGGTGACCGGACGATGGACTGGCTGCTCGACAAGATCACGGTCGGCCTCGCGTCCAAGTCGGTCGGTCACGGCAAGCGCGTGACGCTGACGGCGAGTGCGACGTCGAGTGTCGGCGCGGCGATCACGAAGTACCGCTGGGACTTCGGCGACCGCTCGAGCTACGTGACCACCACCGGTCCGACGGTGACGCACAAGTTCCGCCGGAGCGGCACGTTCGACGTGCGAATCGAGGCGACAGACAGCCTCGGCCACACGTCGGTCGGTCACGCCGAGGTGCGGGTCAAGAAGGACAAGGACCACTAGTCCTCGTCGACTCGGTTCAAAGGAGAAGGGGCGCGAACGCGCCCCTTCTCCGTTCGTTAGTTAGGCAGCTCGGTCGATGCGCTCTTCGAGGCGGGCCCGGCGGATGATCGCGTCGCGGTCCCCGAAGCGGGCCTGAGCCCGCGCCTGCCGGTGCTCCTCCCAGAGCTGGGCAATTCGATCGTCGAGCGTACGGAGCTCGGCGGCGAGGACGACGTCGTGTCCGGTGGACAGACGGTGCAGGAGGTCGGCGCGCTCCTCGCTGGCGCGCTCGATCTCGGCACGGATTTCGGTAAGTGTTCTCATTGCAAATGAAGAAACGACGAAGCCGCATCGGTCATTCCCTGCTGCTGGCACTCGCCGCGCTGGCCGGTTGTGGGGGCAGCGAGGAGCACTCGGAGATTGCTTACGGCGTCGTACGAGACGAGGTCCCGACGCGCATCATCGTCGTCGACGACGACGGGAAGAACGCACGGCGGGTGACCGGGGCCCAGCGCGGAGAGAACCCTGTCTTGCCCATGTGGTCGCCGGACGGACAGAGAATCGCGTTCGTCCGCTTCCGCGCCTCAGGCGGCCCGGGCTCGCTCCAGGTCTTTGTCGTCAATGCGGACGGATCCGATGAGCGACGGGTGGGAGAGGGCACCCTGCCGGAGTGGACGAGCGACGGTCGCTCGCTCGTGGTCGAACGTCCTTCGGCGCCGCCGAAAGCCGCGACGATCCACGTGCTCTCGGTGGACGGCCAGGGAGAACGGCAGCTGACCACCGGTTCCGCGCCCGCCCTTTCCCATCGCGGCACCGAGGTCGCCTTCGTGCGGTACACGTTTCGCAGGCGTGCGAACGAGTGGGTGATCGCCGGTTCGACGCTCCACACGATCTCGCTCGACGGCACCGGCGTCCGTCGGTTGGCCCGCACCGAGGGACAAGACGTCCGCTTCGTCCAACCATCCTGGCTTCCCGACGACTCGGCAGTCGCTGTCATCGAGCGAAGGGGTGGCCTCGGCGGGCCGCTGCTGACGGTCTCGCCGAATGGCCGGCGTCGTCAGATCGTCCCGAGCGTCGGCGAGACGTACGACTGGTCGCCGGAGGGAGATCAGGTCGCCTACACGCGTGGCGGCAGGCTGTTCATCGTCCGGCCGGACGGCACGGAGGTAGCGGAGTACGGACGGTCCAACGCGATTGACATCGGGTGGTCGACCGACGGCCGGAAGATCGCGTTCTCGACTCAGGAAGGTATGGAGACGGGGCAGTTCGTTGGCCTGTACGTCATCGACGTCGACGAGGACACGCGTCGCCGGATCGCACTCGCCGACGGGTATGTCATGTATTTCGACTGGCGCCCGGAAGAAGAGAGTTAGTGCCCCGCCCAGCAATACATGCCGGCTTCTGGCCGATCACGCGGCGCCAGAGCCCACCCTCCTCCTCACCAAGGTCTCCAGACCTTGGCTCGTCCTAGTGCGACCTCTGGCTTGAGCCGGTCGCGCCGGCAAAGCCGGCACGACCTCTTCTGGTCGGCGCCGACGAGTCGGCGCCTTGGGCTCGCGACCAGAGGCTCGGCGGTATTACTGGACGGGGCACTAGCCGTATCCGAGCTCGTCGATCTGGTCTTCCTCGAGGCCGAAGAAATGCCCTACCTCGTGGAGGACGGTGATGCGGATCTCGCGGCGTAGCTCGTCGGGGTCGGGAAATGACCGCTCGAGCGGGCGGCGGTAGATCACGATCTGGTCCGGGAGCGCCCCCGCGTGATCGAGGCCCGGGCCCAGGCCGTCGTACCAGCCGAACAGACCGGGGTCGTCGGGATGCTCGTCCTCGATCACGACGGCGACGTTCTCGAGCGCGGCGGCGATCTCGGGCGGGAGATCGTCGAGCGCCGCCTGCACTTGTTCCTCGAACGCCATCAGTAGGCCGGCCGTAGGGGACTGCGCTTGCTGAAGAGGTTGACCGTTGCAAGCCCGAACACGAATCCGCCGATGTGGGCGAAGAACGCAACGCCGCCACCGGCCTCGGGCTGGATGAGCGAGAACCCGCCCATCCAGAGCTGGAGCAGGAACCAGAACCCGAGGAAGAGCCAGGCGGGGAACTCACGGATGATGAAGAAGAAGATGACCGTGACCACGCTCGCCCGCGGCAAGAGCACGAGGTAGGCGCCGAGCACGGCCGAGATCGCGCCGCTGGCGCCGAGGTTCGGGATCTCGGCGTCGAGCTGCGTGCCGAAGGAAAGCGTGATGAAGGTCTGGAGCGCGGTCGCCGCATAGCCGCCGAGGAGGTAGAAGACGAGGAACCGGATCCGACCCATCGCATCCTCGACGTTGTTTCCGAAGATCCAGAGGAAGAGCATGTTTCCAATCAGGTGGAGCCAGCTGCCGTGCATGAACATCGAGGTGAGCGAGGTCAGTTCCCAGTCCTGGCCTTCGACGGGGCATGAGCGCTCGACCTCGCAGGGTTCATAGGCGAGCTCCGTGACGGCGTGGTTCAGGTTCGGGAGCTCGTAGAAGAGCCAGACCGCTGCGTTGATCGCGATCAAAGCGAAGGTCACGATCGGAAACGACCGCGTCGGGACGTTGTCCTTGATCGGGAACAAGCGGGACTACCGGATGAGGAGCGCCATGAGCGCCTTCTGGGCGTGGAGTCGGTTTTCCGCCTGGTCCCAGACGGCCGACTGCGGCCCGTACAGGACGTCTTCCGTGATCTCCTCACCGTAATGCGCCGGGAGGCAGTGGAGGACGATCGCTCCGTTGCCCGCCTGTGCGAGCAGCGCTGGCGTGATCCCGAAGCCGGCCAGATCGCGAAGGCGCCGCTCGCGTTGGTCCTCCTGGCCCATGCTCGTCCAGACGTCCGTGTAGAGGACGTCGGCGCCGCGAACGGCCGCTGCGGGGTCGTTCACGATCTCGACCTCGGCTGCTGCCCGCGCCGTGGCGACGGCGCGCTCGTCGGGCTCGTAGCCGGGCGGCGTGGCGGCGACGAAGCTCGATCCCAATCGGGCGGCGGCGACCATCAGCGAGGAACAGACGTTGTTCCCGTCACCGAGGTAAACGACGCGCACGCCCTCGAGCCGGCCGAGCCGCTCCCGGATCGTGAGCATGTCCGCGAGTGCCTGGCACGGGTGCGTCTCGTCGGTGAGGCCGTTGATCACCGGGATCTCAGCGTGCTCGCCGAGCTGCTCGACGTCGGATTGAGCGAACGTGCGAATGAGGATCCCGTCTAGATAGCGGGAGAGGACGGTCGCCGTGTCGCGGATCGTCTCGCCACGCCCGAGCTGGAGATCGTCGGCGCGCAGGTAGAGCGCATAGCCGCCGAGCTGTGCGATTCCGACTTCGAACGAGACGCGCGTGCGCGTCGACGGCTTCTGGAAGATCATTCCGAGCGACCGACCGGGGAGGACGAGCTGCTCTTCCCGGGGGGCTGCCTTCATCCGTTCCGCAAGCTCGAGCACGAGCTCGAGCTCGGCCCCGGAGAAGTCCGCAACCCGCGTGAAGTCGCGCCCTTTCAGCGTTTCGGGGACGTCGATCACGGCCTGATGCTAATTCCGAGAGACTTGACAACAATACACTAAGATTTTATCATTGCTACGTAGTCAATCCTTCGATCCACAGGAGGAACGAGACGATGGCAACACTGGTTCGCTGGGAGCCGTTCCGCGAGATCGCTGCTCTGCAGAACGACATGGGCCGGCTGATGAGCGCCTTCCTCGGCCAGGGCGACGGCGAGACGACGGGGCGCACGTGGGTGCCGGCCGTCGACGTCTGGGAAACCGAGAATGAGCTCGTCTACGCGTTCGACCTCCCCGGGATCCCGGAGGACAAGATCGCGGTCGAGTTCGACGACGGCGCTCTCACCGTCAGCGGCGAGCGCGAGCGGGTCGACGAGGTGAAGAACGATCGCTCCTACCGCTTCGAGCGGCGCTTCGGCAGCTTCTCGCGCTCGGTCGCACTTCCCCAGGGCGTGACCGAGGACGACGTCAAGGCGGACTACCGCGACGGCGTCCTGCAGGTCACGGTCAAGAAGCCCGAGACGCCCAAGCCGCGCCGCATCGAGGTCGGCAGCGGCGAGAAGGCGACGATCGAGGGCAAGTCCAAGCAGACCTGAGAAGCACGGGGGAAACATGGTTTCCCCCGTGAATCCCCTTCTTAGAGTTCAGAATGTCAGCGGGCCCGGCAAAGCCGGGCCCTCTTAACAGACAAGTTCGTCAGGGCTCTGGGACCAGCTCACGAAGGCGGTTGAGGCCCGCGAACATCCGGCTCTTGATCGTCCCCAATGGGACGCCGAGCCGCTCCGCGAGCTCGGACTGGGTGTAGCCGCCGTAGTAGGCGAGCTCTAAAGCGTGGCGCTGGTCTTCGGGGAGCTGCTGGAGCGCGGCCTGGACGGCCACCCGGCGATCGCGCAGGCCGGCCTCCTCGTCGACGCTCCCCGAGGCAGGCTCCTGGGCGTCGTCCAGCGCCTCGGTCCGGCGGCGGTCTTCGCGCCGGACGAGGTCGACCGCTCTGCGGTGGACGAGAGTCAGGATCCACGTCGCGGCCTTGGAGCGTTCCCTTTGGTAGCCCTGCGCCGAGCGCCAGACGGCGAGGAATCCCTCCTGCACCGCGTCCTCGGCGAGCGCCTGGTCGCGGAGAATGCGGTAGGCGAGCCCGTAGGCGACACGACCGAACCGGTCATAGAGTGCTGCCAGCGCGCCGTCGTCGCCGGAGGCGACGGCATCGAGGAGCTCCTCGTCCGACCTCTGTCCCACGCGCACCGGCCTCTTGACGGCGGCCAACGCTATCGCGTACTCAGACATCCGCGCTGAGCAGGATGTCGCTCGTCGGCGAGTCGGCGCCCCCTTCGTCCTCGAGGGTGACGGCGACGACGTTCCCGCTGCTGACGGGCTCCTCGAGCGGGACTGACTGGCAGCCGCCGGGGAAGAGCCCAGCAGGGCGCGGCGTATCGCGCTCGATCACCCAGGCCTCGTAGGTCTTTCCGGTGGGCGCCTCGTCGAGACAAACGACGAGGGTCGCTTCGTCGCCGGCGACGATCAGGTTTCCGGCGGCACTTTCGCTTTCGATCGCTACGACGCGCTCTCCAGGCGCTTCGTCACGGAGCGAGTTCGCCCAGAGCCCGAGCCCGACGGCGGCTACGGAGGCGGCTACCGCCGCGACCGCCGTCACGGGCAGGAGCCACCTGCGCCGGGGCGGGACGACTTCGGCCGGCTTGCCCGCACGGGCCTCGCGCAGGATGCGGTCGCGGAGCTCGGGCGGCGGAGCCGGCCCTTCGGCGACATAGGCGAGCTCGGACGCCGCTTCACGGAGCCTCGCCACCTCGTTGCGGCAGCGCTCGCATCCGTCCAGGTGCCGCTCGTACGTCCACCGATCCTCGGGGTCGAGGGCATTGAGGGCGTAGGCCGCCGCTAGGTCATGCAGTTCGGGCTGGGTCATGCGCATCTGGAAGATTCGCAGACCCAGCCCGATCGGTTCGGTCCACTCAGAACGGGTACGGGGCGAGGCCCCACGCGGCCGTCTCGTACCAGACGCCGAAGGCAAGACTCGCGACGCCGAGCGCAGGCGCGAGTAGCTCGAAGCCGGCCTGCACCGGCCGGCTGGCGAGGGTGGCGCCGAATCCCGTCGTGAGGAGCGTCATCGAGACGCCGGTGACGACCGCGAGGAGCGCGAGAGCGACCACCGAGAGCCACGTCGACTCGATCGCAGCAACGAGCAGGATCCCGACGCCGGCGCTCCCGCCCATGCCGTGCACGAGGCCGATTCCGAACGCCCCGAGCCTGGTGCGCGCCCGGTGAGCATGGCCGTGGCTCTTGTCGCCGGCGTGTCCGTGCAGATGGCTGTGCCGGGTGCCGGAATGGTCGTGCTCGTGTACGTGGAACGCTCCCCGCCGCCAGCGAACGAGCAGCCGGACGGCGAGGTAGGCGATCACTAAGGCAATCGCGGTCTCGGCGGCTTGCTGCACGCGCTCGGGCAGGTACTTGTCCAGGAGCAGGATCGGCAAGCCGAACGCGAACAGCGTGGCCGCGTGTCCGGCGCCCCAGGCGAGGCCGAGGCCTGCCGCCGCGCGGGCGGCCCGCTGGCGCGTACCTGCGACGAGGGTCGTGACCGCGGCGAGGTGGTCCGGGTCGGTGGCGTGGCGGAGTCCGAGCAGGATCGCGGCGAGCAGCACGATCCAGACTGCGGCTCCGTCCGAGTAGGAGGCGATGAGGTCGTCGAGTCCGAACATCTAGAGCACCTCCGGGAGCGCTTTGAGGGTAATTCCCACCCCGACGGCGACGATCGCGAGGGCGCTCGCGGCGGGGAGGGCCCGGATTAGACGGCCGTCGAGGCGCAGACGCGAGAAGGCGCGCCTGGCGAGGACGGCGACGAGGCCGATCGCAGTGATGGTCGCCGCGAGCCCGGCACTGAAGGCCAGGATCAGGACCAGGCCGAGCCCGACGCGATGCAGAGCGATCGCGCTCAGCAGGACGACGAGAGCGGACGGGCAGGGGAGCAGGCCGGCGGCGATGCCGACCCCGAGCAGGCCGCCGCGTCCGTAGCCGTGCTCGTGGTGGTGGTCGTGGTGATGATGGTTGTGGCCGTGGGCGTGCTGCCGCCGGTGGCGGAGGCGCCGCCAGAGAACCGAGGCGCCGACGCCGACGACGAGCAGGCCCGAGCTGAGCGTCAGCCACGGGTAGAGCTGCTCCGGAACGACGAACGCCGAGAGCGCGAGCGTGACGATCCCGAGCGCGAAGACGCCGATCGTGTGCGTGGCGGTGACGATCAGGCCGAGCGCGACGGCGTCGCGCGGCCGGCCGCGTGTCCCCACGAGGTACCCGGCGACGATCGCCTTGCCGTGACCCGGCGTGAGCGCGTGGGCCGCGCCCCAGAAGGCGGCCAAGAGGAGCGCAACGAGAATCGCGCCTGCCCCGAGCTCGCCGGCGATCAGGGACTCGAAGCCACCGCGAGGTCCCGGCGCCGGCGCGCTCCCGAGTGGGGGAGGGACACCTGGAAGCGCGCCGGCGCGGAACGCCGCCGTGGCGGAGGAGACGCTGAGGGGGTCGCGGAGGAGGTCTTGTGGGTAGGCGCTGAGTGCATCGCTACGGCTCGTCGCGGGGACGCTCGCGGACTCGATTCGCGCACCGCGACCGGCTCGAACGACGACCTCGCGCCAGCCGAGCCGCGAAGCGAAGTTCGTATCGCGATAGGCGAGGCGCGTCCCGGTGGCCGGCGTCTCGTAGACGGCGGCGAAGCGCAGGGTCTTCAGCCCGCCCGCGCCGGGGCGGAGCTCGCTCTTCGACTCGACGAGCCGAAGCGCTGCCGGCCTGCCGTCGAGCGCGAGGTTCAGTCCGCGACCGATCTCGGCGGCGAAGCCGGCCCGGCGCACGCGCTTCCGCTCCTGGAACGCCGGGATCTCCGCGAGATCGAGCACGTAGTGGACGTAGATCCGGTTGCCGGAGACCTCGATCGCGCTGTAGCGGTTGACGGAGAAGTTGCCGAGCGGGTGCGCGGAGGCCGCGGCGGGGAGAACCGCCGCCAGCGCGATCAGGAGGAGGACGAGGCGCTTCACGCGACCGCCCTCCGAGCGACCGGCGCCCACAGGAGTGAGAAGTGCGCGTTGAGCCGCAGCGCACGGGTGAACCAGCGCCGCGCCTCGGCGTTCCGGCCGAGACAGCGCTCGATCATCCCGCGGTGGAAGAACTTGGGCGCGTCGAGCGTGCCGAGCCGGAGGGCGCGCTTGGAGTAGCGCAGCGCCTCGCCGCAGCGGCCGTTGCGCGCGAGCGCCCAAGCCATGACGGCGTCCGCCTCGATGCTCGGCCGCGCGAGGTGTGCGCGGCGGGCGCGCGCGAGCGACTCGCGCAGGCGGAGGCCGTGGTCGACGTTGAAGAGCGCGAGCTCGAGGTCAGTGGCGACGCCGTTCGCGGCATAGAGCCGGTCGATGGCGCCGACGAGCTCGTACTGCTCGCGTGCGAGCGGTGGCCTGCCGGCGGCGCGGTAGAAGTCGCCGAGCGCTCCGACGAACTGCGGCAGCGGATTGCGCTCCACCGCCCGCCGCTCGAGGCGGATCGCCTGGTCGATGCGCCCACGGGCGGCGGCCACGTGTGCCAGCCCGTCGAATGCCTCGACGTGGCCGGGCGAGGCGGTGAGCGCCGCTTTGTACTCACGGACGGCGGCGCCGTAGCGTCCGACCGAGAAATGGAGCTTGCCGAGGTGGACGTGGGCAAAGGCAGCCGGCTCGCCCTGACCTCCCGCTGCGTCGGCGGCCAGCTCCATCGCGGACATCGCAGGCCCGACCTGGCCCAGCAGCTCGAGCGCGTAGGAAGTCCTCGAATACGACGCGAGCCCGGGCTTGAGCTCCGCGAGCCGGTCGAAGGTCACGAACGCCTCGTCGTAGCGGCCGAGCTCGACGAGCGAGTCGCCGAGCACGGCGTAGGTCAGCGCTGTGTCAGGCGAGAGGCGCTGAGCACGGCGGGAAAGTGCGAGCCCGTCGCGGAACTTGTGGCGGGAGTTCGCGAGCGACGCGAGCCCGATCACGGCGTCGACGTCGTTCGGGTCGGCGGCGAGGGCGCGCCGGAGCGCACGTTCCGCGCGGGCGTACCGCGAGGGATCACCGGTGCGCGCGGCCTGCAGCTCCTCGAGCCCGAAGCGGACGAGCTGACGGCCGGTCGGAGCCGCCGTCGCCCGGTCGCCGCTTCGCAGAGCACCGCCGAAGAGGAGAGCGGTGGCGGCAATCGCCGCCACCGCTCCTGCGAGCAGAGCCCGTCGCATCAAGGCTTCTGCTGCCCCTTGACGTTGTCGAAGCCGCTCGGGGGATCGGCCTCGTACGGGAAGCCGGCCAGGTTCGGCACGTCGTTCCCGTCGACGCCGTCACCGAGCAGGTCGCCGGCGGGATGGCCCTTGAGCTTGCCGGCCACCGCGCGCTCGGCGATGTCGACGACGTCGTCCGTGAGCCGGCGGCCGTTCGGGAAGCCGGCGACATCGCCGCCGAAGACGCCCAGCCGGTTCGGGTTCGCCGCGGGCGGGATCGAAAGATTCACCCGCAGCATGTCAGCGAGCTTCTGGCCAGTGTTGTTCAGGCCCGGGACGCCCGTGAGCAGGACCGACACGAGGTCGTCACGGTTCGTCTCCGGCACGCCGAGGCCGTACAGCTGGTTGATGACCGCGGCGAGCAGCGGCTGGCGGTAGTACTGCACGAACTGCGCATCCGTGTCCGGGCTCAAGCGGTTCCAGCGGTCCTTGAGCTTGGTCGGGATGATCACTTCGTTGATCAGCGGGTTGCCTAGGCGCGAGACCTGGCCCCACTGCCACTCCTTGGAGAAGCGCTTGACGCCCTGGCGGCGGTACTCGCGGATCTTCAGCCGCGGTCGCTCGGTCGTCGCCCAGACGCCCACCGTGTGGTCGGAGTCGTCGAGCTGGGAGATCGGGATCTGCAACGCGATCCCGTGGACGGCGTAGCCGGCGAAGAAGTCCTTCCCGCCCATGTCCCCGACGCCCTTCCGGATCGCGACGAGATCGAAGATCGCGCCGATGTCGGCGAAGAACGCGTCCTCGCGCTGGCCGGCGAACACCTTGCCGCCGCCGGCGAGGTTCGTCACGCCGTTCTGGGCGAGCTGCCGGTAGTTCGGAGTCGTCCGCGGGCCGATGTTGTTCGGCGGGGTGACGCCGCGGGCGACCACTGTCTCCTGACCGCGCATGACGCGGGTGACTGTGTAGTCCTGCACCGTGTTGCCCAGGAAGAGCGAGGCGTCACGGTTGCGGAAGCGGAAGCGGTAGGTGACGTCTGCCTTCGCGTCCCCGTTCCGGTCGATGTTGATCGCGTACCGCGCTCCGGACGAGAACCGGTGCCAGTTCGGGCCGGCCGCGGTGTCCTCGGCCGGGTTCCAGTTCGCGATCACGGTCAGGGAGTTCGGCGCGTCCGAGCTTCTGTACGCGTAGAGGTCGGTGTTGTCGTCCGTCGGGCTCTCGGCGATCATCGGCGCCTCGCGGTGGCTCGAGGCCTGGCCCGCGTCGAGGGCGGGCTCGCGGACGAGCAACACCGCGGCGGCGACGGCGATGCCGACGACGGCAAGTACGAGCGTGCGCATCGTGTGCGGCTCCTTTCGAGTCAGCGCCGACGCGTCGGCGCTCTTGGGGTCGCGGCTCATTCGCCGACCCCCGCCGAGCGGTTCGATCAGGGCGCGCTGATCACCTCGGAGAGCACCCAGCTCCCCGG
>Ga0126312_10001112_pt1 | contig 17307 bp, 17 predicted proteins | sample Plot104A_FD_92537 | JGI IMG/M metagenome (GOLD analysis project Ga0126312, IMG submission 92537) | Serpentine soil microbial communities from UC McLaughlin Reserve, CA, USA - Plot104A | ecosystem: Environmental > Terrestrial > Soil > Grasslands | place: USA: UC McLaughlin Reserve, Lake County... | reverse complement strand
TCGGTGCCTTGGGTAGCGAACAGATCCTTGATGCCGAGCGGAATTCCAGCCAGCGGCGCGGCCTCGCTCGACTGCCGCGCGCGGTCGGCGGCGTCGGCCGCTGCCAGCGCCTCGTCGGGAGTTTCGACCGTGTAGGCGTTGAGCGCGCGGGCCGAGGCGACCTGGGCTTTTGCGGACGCGGGATCGCCCGCCTCGGTATCGATCCTCGCGGCGATCAGCCGGAGCTGGTAGTCGCGCGGCGCCCGGTCGATGGCCTCGGCGATCGCCTCCCGGGCGGCGGTGTAATCGCCCTGCAGCTCGTAGACCAGCGCCTGCTGGGTGCGCGGCTCCGCCGCCCACGGCTCGAGGTCGGCTGCGTCGTCGGCGGCGTCGAGCGCGGCCGCGAGATCGCCGCGGTTCGCGGCGTCGCGGCTCGACTCGACCTTCCGGTCCTCGAGCAGGAGGAGCCCGGCGGCGCAGATGGAGACCCAGGCGACGAGCAGGATGGCAACGCCGGCCGCAAACCGCCGCCGGCTGCGCACCTCGCCGAAGACGCGCCGGACGGGGCGGCTGCCGTCTGGCGCCAGCGTCGCCGGGCCGGTGAGGAGGGCGGCGGTGATGATCACGACCGCGAACACCGCGGGCAGGTCGGCCGTCCAGTCGACCGCGCTCGCGGCCAAGCCCACGCCGAAGACGGCCAGGGCGGGCGCCGCCTCGGGCGGCGCCCCAGGGGACCTCGCCCGCCGCCAACCGACGACAGCGCCGGTGGCGAAGAACCCGACCAGGAAGGCGAAGCCGACGACGCCAAGCTCCGCCAGGGTCTCGAACGGCAGCGAGTGCGCGCGGGTGGCCGGGATCGCGACGTCGCGGTGCTCGAGCCAATACGGGGTGTAGCCGGCGGCGCCCTGCCCACCGATGGGCCTGTCCTCGAAGGCGCCCACAGCCGCCTCCCAGAACTGGTAACGGCCGCTACCGCCTCCGCGCAGAAGGCCGACGTCGCCCGCCGGCGCAACCGCCCGCGGCGGCTCCTTGAAGTCGTCGATGCGCTGGATGGGGTCGCTGAGCACGACCAGCACGAGCGCTCCGGCGGCCGCCGCCGCGACCACTCCGATGGCGAGCCGCCGCGAGACCTCGAACCCCTGAAGGCGCGGGTCGAGCCACCATCGCGCGGCCCCCACCGCCGCGACCAATGCGAGCGTGATCACGAGCATCGCGTCGCCCTGGCCCGCCGCGGCCTCGGCCGTCGGCTGATCGCGCAGCTCATCGAAGCCCAGCAGGACGACGATCAGGACGATCCCGCTGAGCGACCCGAGCAGGACGTTCGCGGCAAGGCGGGCGCGGCCGACGCTGGTCGCGGCGAGGATCACGAAGGCGATCGCCGCGGCCACCACCCCGCCGCGTGAGTCGGTCATCCACAGCGCCAGCACGGCGAGAGGCATCGCGGCCACCGCGACGGTCCGGCCGGCGCGGGAGCGTGCGAAGACGCCGAGCCAGGTGAGAAGGAGGATCGCGGTCGCCATCAACGCGGCGAGCGCGTTCCAGTAGCCGATGGGATAGGTGAGCCGCCCGAGCGCCGCGGGGAGACGCTCGGCGACGTCGGCGTCGGGATTTCCGAACAGCGACGGCTCGTACCGTGCGAGCAGCGCGACGGCCGCGACGGCGGCCAGGGCGATGCCGAGTCCGTTGATCCAGGCGCGTGCCTCACCGCGGCCGCAGGCGATCACGACGAGCACGAAGACCCCGACGTAGAGCAACAAACGAACCACGTCCTCGAAGGCGTGGCCGGCGTCGTTCCCCCAAAGGAGCGAGAGCGCCGTGAACGCCACCAGACCGCCGAGGCAGAGCCCCGCCACGCGCGCCGCGACCGGCGGCTCCGCCCGCGGGACGAGCCCGATCGCGAGCAATAGGATGACTCCCAGCCAGACCGTCAGGGCCGCGGCGGCGAAGGTTGTGCCGTCGAAGCCGCCGTTGGCAAGCGCGAGGCCGAAGCAGCTCACCGCAACCGCGGCCGCAGTAACGTGTTGCGGCTTCAAGCGTCGCATGCAACCAAAGCGGTCGGCCCCAGCGTGTACCCTGGCGCCGGGGCCGAGATGAGGAACGGAGACGTATGAAGCAAGGCTGGGAGTCTAGGTCTACGGCCGCGCGCGCCCTCTCGTGCGTCATCGTCGCGATCGGGTTCGCGGGGATGCTCGCGCCTGCCATGGCGTGGTCGCAGGCGGCCTCCGGCGAGTACGACCAGCTCAATCTTCCGAACGCCGGCGGCAGCGACGGCGGCTCCTCCGGCGGCAGCTCCGCGTCCCCCTCGGACGCGGGCAACACCTCCGCGGCCGGCACGGACACGAGCTCCAAGGTGGAGCCGGCGACAGGCAGCGGTCCCGCCGGCGCAAACGCAGCCCAGAGCTCGAGCGCCGGCGGCGCGCCCGGTAGCGGCGACAGCGCGAACGGTAGTGGCGGCGACGGCAAGGGCCGGACGACTTCGTCCACCGCGAGCGGGGGCGGCGGTAGTGGCCAGACCGGTCCGCCCGCGAGCACGACCTCGGCCTCGCCCAGCGCCGCAACCGACGACGGCGGCGGAGGCGCGCCCGTCGGACTGATCGTGCTCGCGGTCATAGCCGCCCTCGGCGCGGCATTCGCGGCCTGGCGCATTCGTCGCAGGGGCGACTCAGAGGGCGGTGACGAGCCGCGCTCGGACGCCGACGGTCCAGCCCGTCAGATGACCCCGGGCGCGACCGGCGACACCCAGTCCGCCTGATGCAAACGGGCGCGGGGGCGAGCGGGCGCCGTGCGCCGCGCGGCTGCTTCGTCGCGCGGCTCCTGATCGTGGGCGCGCTCGGGCTGATTGCGCTGGCGCTGTCGGCGGGCGTGGCTGGCGCGAAGCCGCTCGTCTACGGGATCGTGCCCCAGGACGGGGCGCTGCCGGATGGTCACGACCTCGACCGGATGCCGAAGGCGGGGATCAGCTCCGTCCGCGTGATCGTCAATTGGGGCGACGTCGAGAGGACCGCCGGCGTCTACAACTGGTCGGCTGTCGACGCGGTGGTGCGTGAGGCGATCAAGCACGGAATCCAGCCTTTCCCATTCGTATACGGGATGCCGAGTTGGGCAGCCCGCGCCGACGGCTACTCCTGCAGCGCAGGCTCATGTCCGCCCTACGCACCGAAGAGCCCTGAGACGCGCGCCGCCTTTGCGCGCTTTACGGCCGCGGCCGTAAAGCGCTACGGGCCGGACGGCGATTTCTGGAAGCCGACGCCGCTCCTCGCGAACGACGGTTCGGCGGGGGTGGACCGCTACTCCGTCTGCATCCCAATTCCGCCGCTCATCACGTGCGGGCCGCCCCCATCGTCCGGCGAGGTGCCGGGTCCCGGCGAAGCCCCGTGCGGGTGCACACAGCCGCATCCGATCAGGACGTGGCAGATCTGGAACGAGCAGAACACCTCGAAGTACTTCGCGCCGAAGGTGAACGTGCGGCGCTACGCGTCGCTCCTGTTCGCCACCGGTACCGCGATCAAGGCCGAGGACCCGGGCGCCGACGTGATCCTGGGCGGGATGTGGGGGCCGGAGTCGGCGAAGGACGTGATCATGCCGGTCCGCTCCTACCTCACCAAGCTCTACGCGGTCCGCGGGATCGAGAAGAGCTTCGACTCGATCGCGATCCATCCGTACTCCTCGAACGCCGGCGCCTCGCTCGCGCAGCTGCGCTCGGCGCGCAACGTAGTGCGCAAGGAGGGCGACAAGCGCGCCGGCCTGTGGGTGACGGAGATCGGTTGGGCCGCCGGTGGCCCAAAGAAGCATCCCTACGTGAAGGGCCTCCAGGGCCAGGCGAAGATCCTCTCGCGGGCGCTCGGCGCGTACGAGCACGACCGCCGCAGCCTCCGCCTGCGCGGTGTGTTCTGGTATTCGTGGCGCGACAAGGCCGGCGGGACGGCGATCTGCGAGTGGTGCGGCCACGCCGGGCTGCGGGCGAAGGACGGATCGGCGAAGCCAGCCTGGAGGGCTTTCGCTAGGGTGGCGCGCCCGTGACGAGACGGCTGGGGACAATCTCGTTCGGCGTCGCGCTGCTCTGCGCCTGCCTGCTGATCGCCGGCCCGGCCCAGGCCGGCAAGCCGCCGCGCAACTTCTTCGGCGTCGTGCCGCAGGGCGGGCTTGGCGACCAGGACTTCGAGATCATGGGCAAGGCCAAGGTGGGCACCCTGCGGTTCCACGTGAACTGGGCGAACACCAACCCGTCGAAGGGGAACTACGACTGGTCCGGAATCGACCCCGACGTCCGCCGGGCCGCGGAGAACCGTGTCCGCGTGCTGCCGTTCATCTACAACACGCCGGGGTGGGTCGCCCATGCCGACGGCCACAACTGCGCCGACGACTGTGGGGCGTACGCGCCGAGGAGCAAGCAGGCGCTCGACGCCTGGGCGACGTTCCTCCGCACGGCGGTAAAGCGGTACGGGCCGGACGGTGAGTTCTGGGCCGAGAACCCGAGCGTGCCGGAGGTGCCGGTCAAGGCGTGGCAGCTCTGGAACGAACAGAACTCGCCCAGCTTCTACAAGCCGAAGCCGAGCGTGAAGGGATTCGCGAAGCTGATGAAGGCCGGCAACAGCGCGATCAAGCGTGTCGACCGCGACGCGGAAGTGATCCTGGGCGGGATGTTCGGGACGCCGCTCGGCGGTCAGCGGCCGGCGCTCTCGGCGTGGGGCTTTCTTCGCAAGCTCTACGGCATCAAGGGCGCGAAGCGGACCTTCGACGGCGTCGCTCCACACCCCTACGGCGCGCAGTTCAAGAGCAAGGTGCTGGCGCAGGTCAAGCTCTTCCGCCATGAGATGGTCAAGGCGCACGACGGCAACGCCTCACTCTGGATCACTGAGGTGGGCTGGGCCTCGGGCGGCGCCCCCAACCCGTTGAACCGCGGCCTCAAGGGCCAGGCGTCACGCCTCAAGGAAGCGTTCAAGTATTTCGTCAAGCACCGCAAAAAGCTCAACATCGAGAACGTGGACTGGTATTCGTGGCGCGACAGCAGCGACTCAGCGGCCGGCCTTTGCGAGTGGTGCCCGGACTCAGGACTGCTCAGGGAGGACTTCTCGACCAAGCCCTCCTACGACGCCTTCACGAGCTTCACCGGCGGAAGCTGACAGCGGCGGCAGCTAGCTTTCCGCCTCGATGCGCACTCACTGGGCAGCCGCGATGGCCTGCGGCATCCTGCTCGCCGCACTCAGCGGCTGCGGTGGCGATGAGGACACCGGCGCCGCGCCGGCTCCGGCCGCGCCGCCCGGGTTCTTTGGAGTCGTCCCGCAGTCGGCGGTGGGCGACGAGGATTTCGCCCGCATGGCGCAGGGCGGCATCGGGACGCTCAGGATCGTCGTCTCATGGGGCGAGCTGGACCCGTCGCCGGCGCCGGGCGACACCTCCTTCGCGTCTGTCGACGGGATCGTCGCCGGCGCCGCCGCCCACGGGATCCGCGTGCTGCCGACGATCTATGGGACACCGGCATGGGTCTCGTCCGAGCTCGAGGAGAACGGGGACCCGAGCCACGCGCCGCAGTCGAAGCCGGCGCTGGAGGCCTGGGCGGAGTTCATCGGCGAGCTCGTCGATCGCTACGGCCCGGACGGCTCGCTGTGGAAGGAGAACCCGGACCTGAACCCGGTGCCGGTGCACGGCTGGCAGATCTGGAACGAGCAGAACTCGCCGACCTTCTACCTCCCGAAGCCCGACCCGGCCGCCTATGCGAAGCTCCTAGACGCAGCCGCCGGCGCGATCCGCGACCGCGACCCGGCGGCCGACGTCATCCTCGGCGGGATGTTCGGGACTCCGCTCAGCGGCAAGCCCCCGGCCTATACCGCGTGGGAGTTTCTGCGGCGCCTTTACGCGATTCCCGGTGCGCGGGAGGACTTCGATTCGGTTGGGGTCCACCCCTACGCGGCACATCTCGAGAAGATCCGCGAGCAGGTGATGCTCGTCCACGAGGAGGTCGAGCGAGCCGACGACGACGCGACCCTCTGGATCACCGAGGTCGGAGCCTCATCGGGAACCGGCCCGAACCCGCTTGACCGAGGGCCCGAGGGTCAGGCCAAGGCGCTCGACGAGGCGTTCAGGTTCTTCCTCTCCAGGCGCCAGGAGTGGCGGATCGAGGGAGTCACCTGGTACTCGTGGCGCGACCTCACCCAGCCGGTGCTCTGCGACTGGTGCGCGCACTCCGGCCTGTTCGAGGAGTCGGGCCTGAGCCCGAAGCCGGCCTGGAACGCATTCGTCTCCTTCACCCGCGGCAGCTAGCGCCGCGCGCGCAGCCGCCGGCCATCGCCGGCAGGATCACGACCGTGTCCGAGTCGGAGACCTCCGTCTCGAGCCCGTGGAGCACGCGCACGTCCTCGTCGTTGAGGTAGACGTTGACGTAGCGGTTGAGCTCGCCGCCGTCGCCGAAGAGCTGCTCGCGGGTCTCGGGATGAGCATCGGCGAGCCAGCTCAGGACCTCGCCAACGGTGGCGCCGGCGGCGTCGACCTCGGCCGCGCCTCCGGTCTTCGGGCGCAGCACCGGCGGGATCCTCACGGTCGGCATCGCGGGGGAAGCTACTGGGCCCAGATCTAGGCGGCGGCGGGGGTCGGCTCGCGGGCCGGTGCGCCGCAGAAGAGCTCGTAGTCGGGGAACTTGCCCATCTCCTGCGCCGGGATCTCCGGCGCATCCTCGCCGCAGATCGGGCACTCGGGATCGCGCTTCACCTTGAGCTCCGTGAACCGCGTGCCGAGCGACTCATAGAGGAGCAGCCGCCCGATCAGGGGCTCCCCGATCCCGGCGACGAGCTTGATCACCTCGTTTGCCTGAAGCAGGCCCATCAGCCCCGCCATCACGCCGAGGACGCCGTTGGCGCCGCAGCTCGGCGCGAGCTCCGGGGGCGGCGGCACCGGGTAAAGGCAGCGGTAGCACGGCCCCTCGTGAGGGACGAAAGTCGAGATCTGGCCGTCGAAGGCGAGGATCGACGCCGAGACGACCGGCTTGCCAGCGCGGACCGAGGCGTCGTTGAGGAGGTAGCGGGTCGGGAAGTTGTCGGCCCCGTCGACGATCACGTCATAGGGCTCGATCAGCTCGAGGATGTTCGAGGCGTCGAGGCGGGTGTTGTGCTCGACGACCTTCACGTCCGGGTTGAGCGCCTCGATCGTCATCCGCGCCGAAGCCGTCTTCGGGATGCCGACGCGCTCGGTCGAATGGATCACCTGGCGCTGGAGGTTCGACTCGTCGACCACGTCGTCGTCGACGATCCCGATCGTGCCGACGCCGGCGGCGGCGAGATAGAGCGCGGTCGGCGCCCCGAGCCCACCGGCTCCGAGCAGCAAGACCTTCGAGTTGAGCAGCTTGAGCTGACCCTCGACGCCGATCTCGGGCAGCAGCGTGTGACGCGAGTAGCGCGTGCGCTGGTCCTTGCTGAGCCCGGCCTCACTCTTCGTCGGCAGACCCGCCGCCTCCCAGGCGACGATCCCGCCCTCGATCACGCCGACATGCTCGTAGCCGAGGCCGCGAAGCTCGTCGGCGATGCGCGCCGAGCGGTTGTCGGTCCGGCAGTGAAGGAGGATGCGCTCGGAGGTGTCCGGCGCGATCTCATCGATTTGCTCGGCGACCTCGGCCATCGGCACGTGCACGGCGCCCTCGAGGTGGGACTCGTCCCACTCGTTCTGCTCGCGCACATCGATCAGCTTGACGCCGCGCTCGATCTCCGTCCGCGCGGCATCGACGGGCACCATCTGCACCCGCTCCTTGATCCGCTCGACCGGCTCTGCTGAGGTCGCCACCAAAAACTCCAAATCCCTATCCGGATTACGACCTTTGCTATCGAAAGTGTAGCAATGGCCGGGCTCCTGACGAACGCCGGCCGGCGCCACGACGATCGGAGTCTTTTCTGACCTACAGGTCAGTCAATGCTGCGCACATCCACTGGCGGCAGCTCGGGGACGGGATGGGCCGAACGCGCGGCGTCGAGCGCCGCGCGGTCGCGGTCGCTCGCGCGGGCGAGGAGCGTCTTGGCGATGAGGCGCAGGCGCAGGTTCGTCCGGAGCGCAAGCCAGGCGAGCTGCTCGCGGCGCGGGCCGTACGCCCGGCGCACGGCCGCCCGCCAGTTGAGCGTCCCGGTCGGGCGCCACCCCTCTCGGGAGCCGTAGACGAGCGTCGAGGAGGCCTGGCCGTGGTGGACGATGCGGCACGCAGTCGGGTCGAACCATGACTCGACGCCGCGCGCCGCCGCGCGCAGCCCGAGATCGATGTCCTCCCCGAACAGGTGGAGGGCCGGGTCGAACGGCCCGAGCTCGCGAAGGAGCGCAGTCGGCCCGGCGATGCAGGCGCCGGTTAGCCAGCTCACCCGCAGCCGCCGCTCGAAGCGGTACGGCTCGGTCCGGGCGCGAACGAAGTAGGGTTGGAGCGCCGCCGGCGTCAGCGCCCGCACCCAGGGCCAGACACCCACCTCGGGCCCGCTCGCCGAGGGCTGGGTCGAGCCGTCGGCGTTGAGCACGCGCGGGCCGACGAGCGCCCGGAGCTCGCGCGCCTCCGCGGCGAGCCGGTCGAGGCCGTCGTCGAGGAGCTCCGTGTCCGGGTTGAGCAGCACGGTCGCCTCACCGCCGGCCACGGCCGCGCCCCGGTTGGAGGCGGCGCCGAAGCCGACGTTCTCGTCGAGCGCGATGAACTCGGCCGCGCCCTTCCACTCCTGCGCCGCGCGCTCGGGGTCGTCGCGCGAATCGTTGTCGACGACGACCAGCTCCTGGTTCCCATCGAGGTGCCGGTTCAGCGATGCGACGAGGTCGCGCAGGCGCTCCGCGCAGTTCCACGTCACCACCACGAGCGAGTAGCTCATCCAGCGGCGCAGGATGGCAGGCGCCTCGCCGCCTCCGCTCTACGCTGCCGCGGGATGGACGGCGAGGTGAGTGCGATCAGGCGCGCGGGCCGCCGGCTCCGCGCGGCGGTCGGAGGCCGCCTGCCGGAGCCCCTGTACCACGCGATTTGGCAGCGCGCGGTGCCGCGGCTGGGCCTCGGAAGGCTGCTGGGCCACCGGGTACCGGCGATGATCGATGCCTCGCGGGTCGCTGAGATCGAGCGCTGGCCCGCGGACGCGCTTTCCGATCCCGTCGAGCTCGAGCGCCGCCTACCGACCCTCGGGATCAGCGCTGATTTCGCGCCGGTTCTTCCAGCGCCGCTGCGGGCGCATGCAGGCGAGGGCGTCGAGGCGGGTCAGTACCCGAACCAGTTCGCGCCCTACCTCGCGTTCGTCGGCGGGCTCAGGATCTCGAGCTACATCGAGATCGGCGTCGACCACGGCGGCACGTTTCTGATCACGACCGCGTACCTCAACCGGCGCCACCCCGTCGAGCGCGCGGTCGCGGTGGACCGCTTCGAGGTGCCGGCGCTGCGGGACGGTCGGAGCGCCGCCCGGACCACCGACGTGCTGAAGCTCGACTCCGCGTCCAAGCGCTTCGCGCGCTACCTCGCCGAGGCCGGGCCGTTCGACCTCGCGCTGATCGACGGCGATCACTCCGAGAGCAGGTGCCGCGCCGACTTCGAGCTCCTCTCCCGGCGCGCACGCGTTATCGCGCTGCACGACATCGTCGGCGCAAACACACCCGGTGTGCGGGCGGTATGGAAGTGGATCCGCACGACCCGCGCCTCCGAATACGACCTCCACGAGTTCACGGCGCAGTACGCGGAGGTCGAACGGGCGACGAGCGAGCGCTACATGGGCATCGGCGTCGCGGTGCGGCGCTGAACGACGACGCCCCGCCGAAGCGGGGCGCCTCCGACTCGATCTGTCGTCTCCGTCGGTCCTAGCCGATCGCCGGCCGCATCTGGCGCAGGCGCCGCACCCGCTCCTCGATCGGCGGATGGGTCGAGAACAGGCCCGCGATCCCGCCGCCGCTGAACGGCTTGACGATGTAGAGCGGCTCGGTGGCCTGGTTGACCTGCATGGGCATCGCCTTGGCGCCCTCCTCGAGCCGCAGCAGCGCCGACGCGAGCGACTCCGGGTTGCCGCTGATCTCGGCGCCCGTGGCGTCCGCCGAGTACTCACGCTGGCGCGAGACCGCGAGCTGGATCAGCGTTGCGGCCAGCGGCGCCAGAAGCACCAGCGCGAGGCTGCCGATCAGCCCGAGCGGCGACTCGTCATCGCCCCCGAACCACATGAAGAAGTACGCGAGATAGGTGATCATCGCGCCGATCGCCGAGGCGACCGACTGCGTGAGGATGTCGCGATTCCGCACGTGGGCGAGCTCGTGGGAGATCACGCCGCGCAGCTCGTCCTCGGAGAGCAGCTTCGTGATCCCGGACGTCACGGCGACCGCCGCATGGCTCGGGCTGCGCCCGGTGGCGAACGCGTTCGGCTGATCGCTCGGGATCATGTAGAGGCGCGGCATCGGCAGGCCGGCGCGCGTAGTCAGCTCGCGGACCATCTGGTAGATGCCGGGGGCCTCCTGCTCGGAGAGCGGCTTCGCCCGGGCGCTGGCGAGCGCGATCTTGTCGCTGAACCAGTAGGCGACGAAGTTGATCACCAGCGCCAGCACGAGGAAGACGGAGGCGATGTTGATCCCGCCGATCGCGTAACCGATCGCGACCAGCAGACCACCGAGGGTGGCCATCAGGATCGTCGTCCGCAGGCCGGCGGCGAAGTTCGACTTCCGGGTGGTTGTCATCGCGGGGATTGCTCCTTGATGCGTTCGTCCGGCTCTCAAGACACAGGCGGCCGGACTGAAACCTGTATTGGACATTCTGACGATCCCGATGCCGCACATTGGCGGAAATCATGGGTGCTGGCCCCTAAATCCGCCTGGGGGCGGCCCCGCTTTCGATCGCCAGCCCCGACGCCGCGGCTCGTCCGATACTTACTCGTGATGCGAAGGCGCGATCTGATGACGCAGGTGCTCGCGGTCAACCTGCTGTTGATCGTCGCCGCCGTGGTCGCCGCGATCATCGCCGCGAATCCCGACTTCGATCTCTCCGACCGGCCGAGTGCGGGGCTCGTGCTCGGCTTCGCAATCGGCTTTACGGTCACCTTCAACGTGTTCCTCCTGCAGCGCCGCTTCCGCCCACTCGAGCAGCTCGTCGACCAGATGGAGCGCGTCGACCTGACGCGGCCCGGCGCCAACCTCAGCCTCGGGCGGAGCCCCGGTGGCCCGGAGGAGGTGCAGCGGCTGCACGAGGCGTTCCGGCGCATGCTCGAGCGCCTCGACGCCGAGCGACGGTTCACCTCGAGCGCCGCATTGAACGCCCAGGAGGAGGAACGGGCGCGGATCTCGCGCGACCTCCACGACGAGGTCAACCAGTCGCTGACCGGGCTGCTCTTGCGCCTCGAGGCGACCCGTGAGAAGGCGCCGCCGGAGCTCGCCGGCGAGCTCACCGAGATCCGCGGCCTCGCCAACCGGGCGCTCAGCGAGCTGCTCGCGCTCGCCCGCCAGCTTCGCCCGACCGCCCTCGACGACCTCGGGCTGAAGGCGGCGCTCGCCGGCCACGTTCACGAGATCGCCGATCAGGGCTCTATCGACGCGCGCTTCGAGGCGACGGGCGACGTCGCCGACCTGCCAGGCGACGTGCAGCTCGTCGTCTATCGGGTTGCCCAGGAGGCGCTCTCGAATGCAGTCCGCCATGCCGACGCGCAGGCGATCGACGTCCGCCTGCACCGCCAGGATGGCGCAATCGAACTCAGTGTCGCCGACGACGGCCGCGGCTTCACCTTCGACGAGGCGAGCCACGGCCTGGGGATCGCCGGGATGCGGGAGCGCGCGCTCCTCGTCCACGGGGATCTCCAGGTCACCTCGCGTCCGCAGGTCGGCACAAGGATTCGCCTCCGGGTGCCGATACTGAGTGGCGATGACGAAAATCGAGAGGGGCGAGCGCGTGCGGGTGCTGATAGCTGACGACCACGGCATCGTCCGCTCCGGGCTCCGCATGCTGCTCGAGCAGCAGGAAGACATCGAGGTCGTCGCCGAGGCATCCGACGGGGCGACCGCGCGCGACGCCGCGATCCGCGAGCGCCCGGATCTCGCCATCCTCGACGTGAAGATGCCGAAGCTGACGGGGCTCCAGGCGACGCGCGAGATCCGCGAACAGGCGCCGGACGTATCGGTCCTGATCCTGTCGATGTACGACGACGAGCGCTACCTGTTCGAGGCGCTCAAGGCGGGGGCCTCCGGCTACGTGCTCAAGGCACAGGCCGACGTCGACCTGCTCGCCGCGGTGCGCGCGGTGGAACGGGGCGAGCCGTTCTTGACCCCGGCGGCCCAGCGCGCACTGATCAAGGACGTCCTCGGCCAGAGCGCCGGCCGCACCGATGAGCTCACACCACGCGAGCAGGAGGTCGTGAAGCTGGTGGCCGAGGCGCACACGAACAAGGAGATCGCCGAGATCCTCCACCTGTCGGAGAAGACGGTCGAGAACCACCGCTCAAACGCGATGCGCAAGCTCGGCATGCGTGACAGGGTCGAGCTCGTCCGCTACGCGATCCGGCGCGGGTTGATCGAGCCGTAGCGGTGCGCCAAGGCCTTCCCCACCCTCGTCCCCACGCGTCGCTCGGTTTTTCCGACTCCGTCGCTAGGATTTAGTTCGATGCTGTTCTCGACCAAAGCGGAGTACGGCGTCCGGCTCATGGTCGAGCTGGGGCGTCGCTCGGGGACCGAGCCGGTGGCGCTTGCCGCAGTCGCCGAGGCGGAGACGCTGCCGCTCTCCTATCTCGAGCACCTGGTGGCGAAGCTTCGGCAGGTGGGGCTGGTGACCTCGGTGCGCGGCGCGCACGGCGGCTACAAGCTGGCGCGGCCGGCCGAGGAGATCACGATGCTCGACGTCGTCGAGGCCCTCGAGGGGCCGGTGGCGCCGATGGAATGCTTCCACGCCGACCGCGAGGGGCGGGTGCTCTGCTCGCACGAGGCAGACGGCGATCACGCCTGCGCGACGAAGCTCCTGTGGACGCGCGTGCACGGCGGCGTCTCGAAGGCGCTCGCCGGGACGACGCTCGCAGAGCTGGTCGAGTTCGCGGGCGGCGCCCCGGTCGAGCCGGTCGTCGAGCCGGTCGCCTGAGCGCGAGCAGCACGAAACTTGAACGAGCGAACGAACTGGAGACAGATGGCCGACCTTGAGATTCGCAATCTGCACGTGAGCGCCGAGGGCAAGGAGATCCTCAAGGGCCTCGATCTCGAGGTGTCGAGAGGCGAGGTGCGCGCGCTGATGGGTCCGAACGGCTCCGGCAAGTCGACGCTAGCGAACGCGATCATGGGCCACCCGGCGCTCGACGTAACCGACGGCGAGATCCTCTTCGACGGCAAGGAGATCACCTCCGAGGCGCCGGAGGATCGCTCCCGCGCCGGCCTCTTCATGGCCTTTCAGTATCCGGTCGCGGTCCCCGGCGTCACCGTGGCGAAGTACTTGCGGATGGCCGTCAACGCGCACCGCGAGGCGCGCGGTGAGGGCCAGATCTCGCTGAAGGAGTTCCGCAAGCAGACGGAGGCGGCAATGGAGCTCGTCAACATCCCGCGCGAGTTCTCGAGCCGCTACGTGAACGACGGCTTCTCGGGCGGTGAGAAGAAGCGCCTCGAGATCCTCCAACTCGCGATGCTGCGGCCGAGGATGGCCGTCCTCGACGAGACGGACTCGGGCCTCGACATCGATGCGCTGCGGATCGTCGCGGAGGGCGTCAACCAGTTCGCCGGCCCGGACATGGGCGTCCTCATCATCACCCACTACCAGCGCATCCTGCACCTGGTGGAGCCCGACTTCGTACATGTGATGTTCGACGGGCGGATCGTCAAGGAAGGCGGCCCCGAGCTCGTCGCGGAGCTCGAGGACAAGGGCTACGGCTGGATCCGCGAGGAGGTCGAGGCGGGTGTGTCATGAGGTGCTTTAGCACCGAAAGCAGCGTGTCAGGCGGCGAAGCCGCCGCAGGTGGTTCGTGACTCAGGCGCCTGTCACCGGGCTCGAAATCGAGCGCACCAGAGCTGCGTTCCCAGCGCTCGAGCGGGAAATCGGCGGCCGGCCCGTCGCCTATCTGGACTCCGGCGCCAGCGCCCAGCGCGTCCTCGCCTCGATCCAGGCGGTCGACCGCTACGAGCGCCGCCACCACTCCAACGTCCACCGCGGCTCGCACACGCTCTCCGCCGAGGCGACTGCGGCGTACGAGGGCGCTCGCGCGACGGTCGCCGACCACATCGGCGCCTCCGACCGGCGCGAGGTCGTCTTCGTCCGCAACGCGACCGAGGCGATCAATCTCGTCGCCCGCGCCTGGGGCGACGCCAACATCGCCGCCGGCGACCGGATCGTGCTCACCGAGATGGAGCATCACTCCAACCTCGTTCCCTGGCAGCAGCTCGCCGAGCGGACAGGCGCCGAGCTCGACTGGGTGCCGGTCACAGACGACGGGCTGCTCGACCTCGACGCCTACGCGCAGCTGCTCGAGCGTGGCCCGAGGCTGGTCGCAGTCGCCCACGTGTCGAACGTGCTCGGGACCGAGAACCCCATCGCCGAGCTGACGCAGCTCGCACACGAGGCGGGCGCGCTGGTGCTCGCCGACGGGGCGCAGGCGGCGCCGAAGCTCGCGCTCGACATGGGCGCCCTCGGTATCGACTTCTACGCGCTAACGGGGCACAAGGCATATGGGCCGACCGGGATCGGAGCCCTCTGGGCCCGGCTCGACCTGCTGCGCGAGATGCCGCCCTTCCTCGGCGGGGGCTCGATGATCCGCAAGGTCACCAGAGAGGGGACGACGTGGGCCGACCCGCCGGCCCGGTTCGAGGCCGGCACCCCCGCGATCGCCCAGGCCATCGGTCTCGCCGCGGCGCTTCGGTGGCTCGATGGGATCGGGATGGAGGCCGTCACCGCCCACGAGCGGGAGATCGCCGACTACACCCTCGCCCGGTTGACCGAGATCTCGGGGCTGCGCGTGTTCGGCCCGCCGCGCGGCGAGGGGCGGCTGGGGCCCGTCTCATTCGAGCTCACCGGCGTCCACGGACATGACGTCGCCGAGATCCTCGACCGCCACGGCGTCGCGGTTCGCTCCGGCCATCACTGCGCACATCCGCTCATGGACCGCTTCGAGGTCCCCGCCACGGCACGCGCGAGCTTCGGCGTCTACACGACGACCGAGGAGATCGACCGGCTCGTCGAAGGGCTCGACGACGCCAAGCGCGTGTTCGGCGTCTAGCCGGCTACCGTCATCTGACGATGGACGACCTCTACCGCGAGAACATCCTCGATCACTACAAGCGGCCGCGGCACTTCCGCCGGCCCGACGTCTTCGACCTCGAGTTCGAGGACACGAACCCGTTCTGCGGCGACGAGCAGCATGTGTTCATCACGCTCGACGACCGGGGACGCGTCGCCGACGTGAGCTTCGAGGGCAAGGGCTGCGCGATCTCGACGGCCGCGACCTCGATGCTGACGGAGGAGTTGGCCGGCAAGACGCGCGAGCAGCTCGTCCGGCTCGAGAAGGACTTTGTCCTCGACCTGCTCGGGATCGACATCTCGGCGACCCGGATGAAGTGCGCCCTGCTCGGCCTCAAGGTGATCAAGTCGGCGGCCCTCGGCGACGCGGCCGACTGGGAGGACGAGGGACTCGCCGGCGATCCGGCCGCCGAGCGCGAGGTCATCTGAGCGCTTCCGTGCGCCCGGCGGCGGAGGTCAGTCGACGATGATCGTCTCCGACCGCGCCCGCGTGCAGACGTAGATCGTCCCGGCGGTTCCCTGCTCCACGCGCTTCGCCGCGGCGTAGTAGGCGCCGGACTTGAGCGGGTCGACGGAGATCTTCCACTTGCCGGCGTTCGAGGTCTGCGTCTTTCCGAGCAGCCTGCGGCCGGCGCCCGCCTCGCGGAACATCTTCACAGTCCGGTCCTCGACGCAGTTCTGATTCTTGGCCCGAACCTTGCCGTGGAAGGCGGGAGCGCTGTCGCGGATCAGGACCGTCGTCTTGATCTCGACGGTTTGACCCGGACCCGCGAGCGCGGCGGCCGCGGCAGCGAGCAGAACCAGCGCGGTCGCGATCGCGAGCCTCATGGTCGCGAACCTACCAAGGCTCGCGACCCGGCGGCGGGGTACCGCCGCACGACCGCTAAAATCCGACTTGCGAACTAGGAATAGTGACGTCTTGAACGAACCGACGACGACAGCCGACGCGATCACGGTGTGCGCGCTCAGCGACCTCCCCGAGGGCGCGATGCGCCTGATCGAGGCAGACGGCCGCAAGATCGGCGTCTTTCATTGCGCCGGCGGCGAGCTCCTCGCGATCGAGGACCGCTGCTCCCACGACGACGGCCCGCTCGCCGAGGGGGAGTTCGATGCGGGCGCGTGTACCGTTGAGTGTCCGCGTCACGGCTCGCTGTTCGACATCCGTAGCGGCAAGCCGAAGACCCTGCCCGCCTACCGCCCCGTCGACACCTTCGCCGTGCGTGTCGACAACGACCAAGTGAAGCTGGAGCTCTGAGAGAAACCATGGCCACACCACCGCAGCCCGCGACCGTGCCCGCCGGCAAGCAGCTCACCGACGCCGAGGCGGCCCTCAAGGAGATCGGGACCGACTACAAGGAGCGCTTCGGCTTCCACGATGCCGAGAACTACCTCTACAAGGCGCCAAAGGGGCTCAATCGCGAGATCGTCGAGGCGATCTCCGAGTACAAGAGCGAGCCCGAGTGGATGCGCGACTTCCGGATCAAGGCCTACGAGCACTTCGAGGCCCGCCCGACGCCGACCTGGGGTGGGAACCTGGGCCAGATCGACTGGAACGACATCCACTACTTCGTCCGCGCGTCCGAGAAGGCGAGCCGCTCCTGGGACGAGGTCCCCGAGGACATCAAGAACACCTTCGACCGGCTCGGCATCCCCGAGGCCGAGCGCAAGTTCCTCTCGGGAGTGGGCGCCCAGTACGAGTCCGAGGTCGTCTACCACCAGGTCCGCGAGGACCTCGAAAAGCAGGGCGTGATCTTCCTCGACATGGACTCAGGGCTGCGCGAGCACGAGGACATCATCCGCGAGCACTGGGCGACCGTGATCCCGCCGAACGACAACAAGCTCGCGGCCCTCAACTCCGCCGTCTGGTCGGGGGGCTCATTCGTGTACGTCCCGAAGGGCGTGAAGGTCGAGATGCCCCTCCAGGCCTACTTCCGGATCAACACCGAGAACATGGGCCAGTTCGAGCGGACCCTGATCATCGCCGAGGAGGGCTCGGACGTCCATTACATCGAGGGCTGCACGGCGCCGGTCTACTCGACCGACTCGCTGCACTCGGCGGTGGTCGAGATCTGCGCCAAGCCCGGTTCGCGCGTCCGCTACACCACGGTCCAGAACTGGTCTCAGAACGTCTTCAACCTCGTGACCAAGCGCGCGGTCGCCCACGAGGA
>Ga0126312_10001111_pt1 | contig 17311 bp, 18 predicted proteins | sample Plot104A_FD_92537 | JGI IMG/M metagenome (GOLD analysis project Ga0126312, IMG submission 92537) | Serpentine soil microbial communities from UC McLaughlin Reserve, CA, USA - Plot104A | ecosystem: Environmental > Terrestrial > Soil > Grasslands | place: USA: UC McLaughlin Reserve, Lake County... | reverse complement strand
GTCGAGGGCCAGCTCGAGGTCGGCGTCGTCGCGGAGCAGGCCGCGCTCGCCGGCGCGGCGGAGGATGTCGCGGGCGCGGGCCCGATTCGGGCCGATCGAGCGCTCGCGGAAGCGGGCTATGAGCTCCGGCGTGCGCTCCTCCTCCACGAGCAGCGTTCCCACCATCGACATGCCGGCGGCCTCGATCGCCCGGCGGAGGCGCCGCAGGTGCTTAACCAGGTCCGCTTGGGGGTCGCCCGAATCCGGCGTCTCCTCGATGCCTCGGACCGCCGAGATGGTCGCCGCCGCCAGGTCGGCCTTGCCGGTGTAGCGGCGGTAGATGGCGGCCTTGCCCACTCCCGCCTCGGCCGCCACGGCCTCGATCGACATCCCGTCGTAGCCGCGCTCGCGCAGGATGCGGGCGGCGGTGGCCAGGATGGCCTCGTCCACCTCTGGATCGCGCGGGCGCCCCCGACGAACGTGGCGCTCCTCGCACAGGTGGCGCTCCTCGCGCAGCGCGCGCCGCGCGACCCGGTGCGCGCGGCGCTTCTCCCGTGGGCTCACGCCGCGGCGCCCTCCGGTGCCGGGGCGGTCACGAAGTCGCGCTCGCGGGTCAATACGAACGCGAGCACTGCGGCGGCGAAGGCCACCGCGGCGGCGATCAGGAGGATCTCGTTCAGGCCCCCGATGAACGCCTCCTTGGAGGCGCGGACGACCGCCGCGCGCGCCTCCGGCGGGGCGCCTTGGACCGCGGCCTGGCCGCCGCCGCTCGAGACGCTCCCGGCGAGCGCCTCGGCCTTGCCGGGCGCGAGGCCGGGGACGGAGGCGAGCAGGTCGGTGAGCCTCGCCTCGACCCGCCCCTGGAAGACGGCGCCCAGTCCGGCTATTCCCGTGGCGATGCCCACCTGGCGGAAGGTGCTGTTGATGCCGGACGCCATGCCGCTGCGCTCCGGCTCGACCACGCTCACCGCGGCCGACGCGAGCGGCGGGTTGATCATGCCGATCCCCGCGCCGGCGACCACGAAGCCGGCGAGCAGCGCGGTCCAGTCCGAGTCGAGCGTCAGGCCGTGCATGAGCAGGAGGCCGAGACCGACCAGCGTGAGCCCGCCACCGAGGAAGCCGCGGATCGGCAGGCGCGCGGAGAGCTTGCCCGAGACCGGGGCCACCGCGAACGAGACCAGGGTGACCGGGAGGAAGCGCAGACCGGCCTCGAGCGGCGAGTAGCCCAGCACGTTCTGGATGTACAGCACGATGTAGAGGAACATCGAGAACATTGCCGCCGACAGCGCGAAGGCGGTGATCGAGGCGCCGTCGAAGGCCGGCTTGCGGAACAGCCGCAGGTCGAGCATCGGGTGCGGCGCGATCCGCTCCCAGGCCAGGAAAGCGACCAGGAGCACCGCGGCGCCCGCGAGCAGAGCCACGATCGGCGTCGAGCCCCAGCCCTCGGCGTTGCCGCGGATCAGCGCGAACACGAAAGCGAAGAGGCCGCCCGTCCAGAGGAAGAGCCCCGGCCAGTCGATCTGCGCGCCCGCGGTCGGCCGCCCCTCGCGCAGCCGGGTCAGGGTCAGGGCCAGCGTGAACGCGCCGATCGGCGCGTTCACGAAGAAGATCCACTCCCAGCCGAGGCCGTCGGTGAGGAGCCCTCCGATCAGTGGTCCGACCGCCACCGCGGCGCCGGTCGTCGCTCCCCACGCGCCGAACGCGGTGCCGCGCTCGCGGCCCTGGAACTCCTGCGCGAGCAGCGCCAGCGAGGTGGCGAACATGAGCGCGCCGCCGGCCCCCTGAAGGCCGCGGGCGAGGTTGAGGAAGAGCGGAGTGGTGGCAAGCCCGCAGAGCACCGAGGCGCACGTGAACAGAACGAGCCCGATGGCGAACACCCGCCGCCTGCCGAACAGGTCCGCCATGGAGCCGCCGGTGAGGAGCAGCGCGGCCAGCATGAGGGCATAGGCGTCCACCACCCACTGCAGGTCCGAGAAGCTCGAGTGGAGCTCCTTCTGGATGTCCGGCAGGGCCACATTCACGATCGTGATGTCGAGCAGGAGCATGAATGTGCCGAGGCACACGGCGATCAGGGTCCACCACTTCCGGTCCACGCGGCGGTCCTCCCTTCTACGATACGAAACGGATTCGTATCGTTATATCACAGGTAGCATTGAGGCCGTGTTAGGAGGCGGCTCTATCCAGCTTGCCCGGGTCTTCGGGGTCCGCATCGGCGTCGATCCGAGCTGGTTCTTCATCCTCTTCCTGATCATCTGGTCGCTGTCCGGCTACTACGGCGACCTCTTTCCCGGTCAGGACGGGAAGAGCTTCGGCCTCGCGGTCGTCAGCGCGCTGCTCTTCTTCCTGTCGGTGCTGCTCCACGAGCTGGGGCACGCGGTGGTGGCGATCCGCAACGGGATCGGCATCGCCGGCATCGACCTGTGGATGTTCGGCGGCGTCGCGAAGATGGAGCGCGACACCACCTCGCCGGGGGTGGAGTTCCGCGTCGCGGCCGCCGGGCCGCTCGTGACGCTCGTGATCGTCGCGGTCTGCTTCGGTGCGGCCGCCGGCGTGTCGAGCTTCGACGAGGCGCTCCGCGCCACGCGCTACGAGGAGGGGGCCTTCGGCGCGACCGCCGCGGTCCTCAGCTACCTGGCCTCGATCAACCTGATCCTGCTCGTCTTCAACCTGATCCCGGGGTTCCCGCTCGACGGGGGCCGGATCGCCCGGGCCATCGCTTGGTGGAGGACGGGCGACCGCACGCGCGCCACCCGCCTCGCGGCCCGGCTCGGGCGTGTCTTCGCGTACCTCATGATCGGCGGCGGCGCGTTCCTGTTCCTGTTCACGGGCAGCGTGATCAGCGGCATCTGGCTTGTCTTCGTGGGGATCTTCCTGGGCTCCGCCGCGCGCCAGGCCGACTACCAGGCCGAGGTGACCGGCCGCATCGAGGGGCTACGGGTGGCCGACGTGATGGACGCCGAGCCGGTGGCGGTACCGGCCGAGCTGTCCCTCGACCGCGCGCTCGACGAATACTTCCTTCGCTACGGCTGGCCGTGGTTCCCCGTCGTGGACGAGAGCGGCCGGCTGGTGGGCGTCGTGATCCGGCAGACGGTCGAGTCGCTGCCCGACCCGGTCCGGGCGGGGCGCACCGTCGGCTCGGTGATGGCCACCGACGCCGCGGACAGCTCGCTGCGTGTCGGGCTCGAGGAGCCGCTCGAGACGCTGCTCGGCCGCGAGGGCCTCCAGCGGCTCGGGGCGATCATGGCGGTGGACGAGGGTGGGGTGCTGCGGGGGATCGTCACGATCGACCGGGTGCGTCAAGCGGTGCGGCCGGTGGGCGCATAGAATCGGCCGCCGCTCGGAATGCCCCAGCACGACGTCCTCGTCATCGGAGCCGGCCTCGCCGGACAGCGCGCCGCCCTCGCCGCGGCGGACGCGGGGGCGTCCGTGGGGATCATCTCGAAGGTCCATCCAGTGCGATCGCACTCGAACGCGGCCCAGGGCGGGATCAACGCCGCGCTCAACCCCGAGGACTCCTGGGAGTCGCACGCCTTCGACACGGTCAAGGGCTCCGACTACCTGGGCGACCAGGACGCGATTGAGATCATGTGCCGCGAGGCCCCCGGCGAGATCCTCGACCTCGAGCACAAGGGCGTGACCTTCCACCGCAACGAGGAGGGGCGCCTCGGCACGCGTGCCTTCGGCGGCGCCTCGGCGGCCCGCACCTACTACGTGGCCGACATCACCGGCCAAGCCATCCTGCACGTGCTCTACGAGCAGCTGATGAAGCACGACGAGGTCTACCGCTACGAGGAGTGGTTCACCACGGCCCTGGTCCAGGACGACGAGGGGCGCATCGCCGGCGCCGTCACCCGCAACCTCCGCGACGGGGCCATGGAGCTGTTCGCCGCCAAGGCCGTGATCCTGGCCACGGGCGGCAACGGCCAGCTCTTCGATCCGACGACGAACGCGCTCGTCTGCACCGGGGACGGGATCGCCATGGCCTACCGCGTGGGCGCCCCGCTCATGGACATGGAGATGATCCAGTACCACCCCACCACGCTGGCCGGGATCGGGTTGCTGATCACGGAGGGCGCGCGAGGAGAGGGCGCCCACCTCTACAACGCGGAGGGCGAGCGCTTCATGGAGAACTACGCGCCGAACAAGATGGAGCTGGCCTCGCGCGACGTGGTCTCGCGAGCCGAGCAGACGGAGATCGACGAGGGGCGCGGCTTTTCGGACGGCACGGTGGCGCTCGACATCACGGTGGTGCCGCGCAAGCGGATCCACGAGGCGCTGCGCGAGATCGTGAACGTGGGCCGCGACTTCGCGGGCGTGGACATCACCCGCGAGCCGATCCATATCAAGCCCGGCAACCACTACGTGATGGGCGGGATCCACACCGACGTGCAAGGTCAGACGCCGATCCCGGGGCTCTACGCGGCCGGCGAGTGCGCCTGCGTGTCCGTGCACGGCGGGAACCGGCTGGGCGCGAACTCGCTGCTCGACACGCTCGTCTTCGGCCGCCGCTCCGGGGAGCACGCCGCGCGCAGCACGCGTGGGATGGCCCAGTCCGAGCCGTCGCGGGCCGCGCTGGCCGACGAGGAGCGGATGATCGGCGAGATCGTCCGGCGCGAGCGCAGCGGCCGGCGAGTGTCGGAGCTCAAGGCGGAGCTCGGGGCCACGATGGACAAGTACTGCGCGGTGTTCCGCGACGAGGACGGCCTGCGCAGCGCGCTCGAGGTCGTGCGTCGCCTGAAGGAGGAGGCGCGGACCATGGCGGTCGATGACAAGGGCACCGTCTTCAACCAGGACGTGCTGGGTGCGCTCGAGCTCGGGTTCATGCTCGACAACGCCGAGTGCATCGTGGTCTCGGCGATCGAGCGCAAGGAGTCGCGCGGCGCCCAGTACCGCACCGACTTCCCCGAGCGCAACGACGAGGAGTGGCTCAGGCACATCAACGTGAGCCCGAACGGCGACGAGACGGAGATCAGCTACTCGGAGGTGACGCTCACGCAGTGGGAGCCCGAGGAGAGGAAGTATTAGCCGTGGCTGAGTCCTACACGCTGAAGGTCCGCCGCTACGACCCCGAGTCGGGAGAGGGCGCCTACTGGCGCGACTACCGGGTGGAGCTCGACCCCGAGCGCTCGGTGCTCGACGGCATCCTCAAGGTGCGAAACGACGAGGACGCCTCGCTCGCCATCCGCTGCTCCTGCCGGGCGGCGATCTGCGGCTCCTGCGGAGTGCGCATCAACGGCCAGTCGCGGCTCGCCTGCAACACGCGCATCTCGGACGCGGCGCGCGACGCCCGGGACGGCGCCATCACCGTGGAGCCGATGGGCAACATGCCGGTGCTGAAGGACCTGATCGTGGACATGGACGCGGTCCACTGGAAGAAGGTCCAGCGGGTCGTGCCCTGGCTGCTCCCCGAGGGCGACCCGCCCGAGCGCGAGTACGTCGTGCCCGCCGACGCGATGATCGACGTCACGCAGTCGATGGCCTGCATCCACTGCGGCGCCTGCGTGTCCGCCTGCCTCTCGATGGAGGTGGATCCGGAGTTCGTCGGCCCGGCGGCGCTCGCTAAGGCCTACCGCTTCGTCGGCGACCCGCGCGACGGCCAGACGGAGGAGCGCCTGCGCGACCTCGCGGAGGATCCTCACGGCCTCTACGACTGCACCCACTGCTTCGCGTGCATCGAGGTGTGCCCCAAGGACGTGGCGCCGATGAGCCAGATCATGCGCCTGCGTCGGCGAGCCACCGCGGACTTCGGGATCAAGGACGACAACAACGGCTACGGGCACGAGCACGCCTTCTCGAACCTGATCGAGAAGTACGGGACGCTCCACGAGGCGCAGCTCCTCCCCCGCTCGTTTGGGCAGGGCAGCCTGGTCCGCGGCCAGACGGAGCCCGGGGCCGTCAAGCAGCTGGTCGAGAACCTGCCCACGGCGATGCGGGGCCTGACCTCGGGCAAGGTCACGCCGAAGAAGGCCTTCCTGCACCCCAAGCTCCCCGACCAGAGGCAGGTACGGCGCATCTACAAGGAGATCGAGTCGAAGGACGAGCGCCTCGAGCTGAACCTCTACATCGTCGGCGAGGAGGGCGGCGAGGAGGAAGGGGTCATGGCCGAGGGAGGGCAGGAGCGCTAGGTGCCCACGACCGGAGACAGGGAATGAAGCTGGCCTACTGGCCGGGCTGCGTCTCGCGCGGATTCACCCCCGAGCTCCACGGCTCCTTCGCCCTGGTCGCGCCCAAGCTCGACCTCGAGCTCGTCGAGCTCGACCGAGCGAACTGCTGCGGGGCCGGCGTGATCGCCGAGCACAACCAGGAGCTCGTCGACACGCTCAACGCGCGCACGTTCGCCATGGCCCAGGGCGTCGATGGCGCCGCCGGCATGGTGAACATCTGCTCGACCTGCCAGGGGGCGCAGAGCGAGTGCCAGGAGCGGCTCGACGCCGACTCGGCCTACCGCGACCAGGTGAATACCCACCTGCGCGAGGAGGGCCTCGGGTACGAGAAGTCCGAGCGCTGGTGGAACAAGAACTTCCTCTGGCTCTTGGTGGAGGAGATCGGTCTCGACGAGCTCCGCTCACGGGTCGTGCGCCCGCTCGAGGCGCTGCGCATCGCGCCCTTTTACGGCTGCTACATCGTGCGTCCCACGCGGCGACTCGGCTACGAGGACCATCCCGAACGCGACCGCTACCTCGACATGGTCATCGAGGCGATCGGGGCCGAGCCAGTGGAGTACGCGGGCTCGCACAAGTGCTGCGGCTTCCCCGTCATCACCATGGCCCGCACCACCTCGCTGCGCCAGGCCGGGCGCCACTGCGCCGACGCGATCGACGCCGGCGCCGACTGCATGGTCACGCCCTGCCCGCTCTGCCACCTGAACCTCGACATGCAGCAGCCGGAGGCGCGCAAGTACGTGGAGCGCGACGAGCTCGGCATCCCGATACTGCACCTGCCCCAGATGATCGGGCTGGCGCTCGGCCTCGAGCCGAAGGAGCTGGGGATGGGCAAGCACGTGGTCTCGACCCGCGAGGTCGTGCGCAAGGTGGCGGCCCTGGCGGCCGCCTGATACCGCCGACCGCGACGCCTCGGGTCCCGACCGAGTGCGACGCCTCGGGGGCCCCACCGACTGCGACCCGTCGCGGGCCCTACCGACTGCGACCCTCGCGGGCCCTACTTTGTGCAGGCCGGGCCGCGTCGCGGCAGCGAATACACCGTCGCACCGGTCTCGTCGCGGGCCAACCCTTTCGAGTCGTATCCGCATGACGAACCCGACGTCGACCTTCCCGATCGCAAGCCAGGGCGAGGTCTCTTGCCGGGGCGGGACGACCTTCCATGCCTGCAAATCGAGAATTAATGCAGGGCGGAATCTCCTCTGACGTTCCGGGGGCAGGGAGGATGGGCCGTCAGGTAAGCACCAGGACGAATGCCGAGTTCAACCCACGCTCAACATCGCCTTAGGGCGTCGCGCCCGCGACGGCGGGACCGCCGTGCCTGAGCCGATCCGGCGGGACCGGCGCTACATGCCCGGGCTCGACGGGCTTCGAGCCGTGGCGGTACTCGCCGTGATCGCCTACCACCTGGGGCTGGGATGGGCTCCGGGCGGCCTGCTCGGCGTCTCGGTGTTCTTCACCCTGAGCGGCTACCTGATCACGGACCTGCTGCTCTCGCAGCTGGCCGGCCGGGGGCGGGTGGGGCTCGGCGGGTTCTGAGTCGGCCGGGCCCGACGCCTGCTGCCGGCGCTGTTCTTGATGCTGGTCGTGGTCACCGCGTGGGTGACGGTGCTCGGGCCGTCTCAGCCGCATCAGTTCCGAGAGGCCGTCCCGGCCGCGGCCCTGTACGTGAACAACTGGCAGCAGATCTTCCAGGACGTCTCGTACTTCGCCCAGTTCGCCGCCCCGACTCCCCTCAATCATCTGTGGTCACTGGCGGTCGAGGAGCAGTTCTACATCGTCTGGCCGCTGCTGCTGCTGCTCGGCGCGGCGGCCGTCAGGGAGGTGTCGTTGCCCCGTCCGGCCTGCGTCCCCGGCTCGCCGCCGTAACCCTGATCCTCGCGGCCGCCTCGGCAACGGCGATGGCGGTCATCCATCAGCCGAGCCTCGACCCCTCACGCGTGTACTACGGCACCGACACCAGGGCGGCCGAGCTGCTGATCGGGGCCGCCCTGGCGATGGTCTGGCCGAGCCGCAAGCTGCGTCCGGGTGTTCCGCCCGGCGCCCGGCGCGTGCTCGACGCCGTCGGGATCACCGGCCTCGCGGTCATCGGCCTGCTGATCTGGCGCACGACCGAGTTCTCCTCCTTTCTCTACCACGGCGGCTTCGCCTTGCTCTCGATAGCCACCGCCCTGGTCGTCGCAGCGCTCGCCCATCCGGCCTGCAGGCTGGGGAACGTGCTCGGTTGGGCGCCGCTGCGCTGGATCGGGGTGCGCTCCTACGGCATCTACCTGTGGGCCTTCCCGATCGTCGTCCTGACGAGGCCCGCCGGCGAGCACGGTCCCGACCTGGTCCGCAACACCCTGCAGGTCATAGCGATCGTCGCCGTGGCGGCGCTCTCGTGGCGATTCGTCGAGGAGCCGATTCGCCGCGGCGCGCTCGGTCGTCTCTGGGCCTCGCTGAAGGCGAACCGTCGTCGTCGCCGAATGGCGATCCCGCGGGCGGCCTGGGTGGTCCTAGCGGGAGCCGTGACCAGCCTCGCGGTTGCCAGCGCCGGGCTCGCCGGAGTCAATTCTCGCCCCGAGGCCGACAGCGACCCCGCCATCGACGAGGTCACCGTCACGGTCCCCGGGCCGCCCGTCGGGTCGGGCCTCGCGCGCGGAGCGGCGACGCCTTCGGGTAGACCCTGCCACGCCGTCGCCCACCTCGGCGACTCCACGTCGGCGGGGCTCGTCTCACACGACTACCTGCCCAAGCGCAAGGAGAGGATCGGCGCCCAGTACGCGCGGGTCGGGGCCGCCCGGCAGCGCTTCGGGATCTCCGGGGCGATGTCGATCGTCGAGACCTACAAGGGCAACCCGAACGCTCGCGACCTCGCGCGAAGCTTCATCCGCGACGGCTTTGGCGGCTGCTTTGTGCTCGCCCTGGGCACCAACGACACGGCCGACGTCTTCGTCGGGTCGAACGCGGGGCGCCTCGAGCGGATCGAGCGGATGATGTCGGCGATCGGCGACCGGCCGGTGCTGTGGGTGAACGTGAAGTCGCTGCGCGAGGGCGGGCCGTACTCCGAGGCGAACATGCGGCTCTGGGACGACGCGCTGGAGAAGGCCTGCGCCCACTATCCGAACATGCGCGTCTTCGATTGGGCGTCCGCGCTGAAGGACGCGTGGTTCATCGACGACGGGCTCCATTACAGCTCCCCCGGCTACGCCGCCCGCAGCCGGATGATCGCCAACGCGCTGGCGCACGCCTTCGGGCCGTCCTCGGCGTCGGGCCGCTCGGGCTGCGTCGTCGACTAGCCGACCAGCGGCTCGCCGCATCCGATCGCCGCGGCGCGCTCTGCGTCCTGGTCCTCGCGCGGCGAGCGGGTTACGGCTCAAGAACGAGAAAACCGACCTGTGGCTGGCCGGTTCTCGTGAAGCTAGGCGTACCCCAATCCGCCCTGGAAGATGTTTGGAGGCTTCCTGTCCCCACCTCCCGCTCCGGCCTCCCGTCCGAAGCCTCCGGATGGTGCCCGAGCGCCGGCCGTATTTCTTCCCCTTCGCCGAGTGATTTGAAGGGATTTTCAGGAGGATCGCCGAGGGAGCCGGCGGGGATGAAGGGGAGGCGTGCCTCCCCCCTTCTCACCCTCTCGGCGTAGCCTTGACCCTCGATGCGCGCCCCGGTCACCGTCATCGCGGCCAAGTTCGAGGACCTCGTGGCGGTCGGGCTGCGGGTGCTCATCTCCGAGGACCCGAACCTGCAGCTGGTGGCCGCGGAAGTGGCGACCGAGGAGATCGAGGCCGCGATCGAGCAGCACCAGCCCGACGTGGCGCTGCTCGACTTCCGCACCCTCGCGACGCCGGCTCAGGTGTTCCGGCTCCATCAGGACTTCCCCGAGACGAGGATCGTCGTGCTCGCCAACCGCCCCACTGCGGCCGAGTGCAACCAGATGCTCTCCTTCGGCGCCACGGCCTGCCTGTCCAAGGAGACGGAGGCGCGCGACGTGATCAACGCCATTCACCTCGCCTCCCGCGGCATGCACGTGCTGCCGCGCTCCGCGGCTGCGGCGGGCGCCGTCGAGAGCCTCGGCCTGAAGGGCTTGGATCTCCTGACCCCGCGCGAGGCCGACGTCCTGGCCGTGCTCCAGGATGGGGCCACCAACGCGCAGATCGCGCACGAGCTCTCCATCGGGGTCGAGACCGTGCGCACCCACGCGCGGAACATCTACCGCAAGCTCGGCATCTCCTCGCGGCGCGATCTGGCCGGGCTCGGCCGGCCCGAGCCCGTGGTGGTCGAGCAGGACGCCTAGCTCAGCTGGCCCGCGTTCTCACCGCCCACACCGCAAGCCTCGACGCCGCGACCCTCTCGGCGGCGCGGGCGCTGCTGGAGGACGTCTTCGAGGGAGACCTTTCCGAGCACGACTGGGAGCACGCCCTGGGCGGGATGCACGCGCTGGTGTGGGACGACGCTGAGCTGATCGGGCACGCATCGCTCGTCCAGCGGCGGCTGCTCTACCGCGGCCGGGCGCTTCGCACCGGCTACGTCGAGGGGGTCGGCGTGCGAGCGGACCATCGTCGCCGGGGCCACGCCGCGGCGATGATGGACGCGCTGGAGCGGGTTCTTCGCGGGGCGTACGAGCTGGGCGCGCTCGGTGCCACCGACGAGGGCGCGAAGTTCTACGCCGAGCGTGGCTGGAAGCGCTGGCGGGGACCGACCTCCACGCTGACACCGTCGGGCATCGCCCGGACGGAAAACGACGACGGCGCCATCTACGTGCTCGAGCTCGAGGTGCCGCTGGACCTCGCCGGCGAGCTCACCTGCGACTGGCGCGACGGCGACCTCTGGTAGCGAGGATCGGCGGCGCGCTCCGCGGCGATCACGCCCACGATCGTCCCAGGAGCCCCGGAGAACGAATTCCCGAGCTCCCGTTGCCCGCCGGCTGGAGGTGGTACGCGGTGCGGCGCGGTGGGTCCGCGTTGCCGCGGGCCTGGCAGGTGTCTCAGGTTTTAGGGGTCATGGGACTAGAACCTGCGACACCGGACGCGGAGGACGCTGTTTGCGAAGTATTCGTCGCGCCCGGCCTTCCGCGGCCGTCGAACCCGCGATGCTGACCTAGACCGCGCGCGCCGCCCGGAGGAGGCCGCGGATCTGGAGGAGCTCCGCGAGCTGCACCGCGTTCGTTGCGGCCCCCTTGCGCAGGTTGTCGCCCACCACCCAGAGGTTCAGGCAGCGCTCGTGCGAGGGGTCCCGGCGGATGCGCCCGACGAGCACGTCGTCGCGCCCGGCGGCGTCGATGGCGAGCGGGTAGATGCCGTTCGCCGGGTCGTCCACGACGACCAAGCCCGGAGCAGCCGCCAGCACGTCGCGGCACTGCTCGGGCGACAGCGGCTCGCGCGTCTGGACGTTCACCGATTCGCTGTGCCCGGTGTAGACGGGCACGCGCACGCACGTAGCAGAGACACCGATGTCCTCGCGCCCGAGGATCTTGCGCGTCTCGGCCATCATCTTGCGCTCTTCGGTGGTGTAGTCGTCGCCCTCCTTGAAGCTCTCCACCTGGGGAAGCACGTTGAAAGCGATCTGGTGGGGGTAGACCGCCGGCGTGGGGAGCTCGTCGGCCTCGAGCACCGCCTGGGCTTGGTCGTGGAGCTCCTCCACGGCGCGCTGGCCCGTGCCGGACACGGACTGATAGGTGGACACCACGATCCGCTCGATCCCGGCCGCGTCGAGGATCGGCTTCAGGGCCACCACCATCTGCATCGTCGAGCAGTTCGGGTTGGCCACGATCCCGCGGTGCCCATCGAGCGCGTCGGGGTTCACCTCGGCCACCACGAGCGGCACGTCCTCCTCCATGCGCCAGCGCGAGGAGTTGTCCACCACCACGGCGCCCGACTCGGCGAAGCGCGGCGCCCACTCCCCTGACACCGAGCCGCCGGCCGAGAAGAGCGCCAGGTCGAAGTCACCGATCTCATCCTCGACGAGCGGGCGCACCTCGAGGTCGGCCTCCCCCCAGTCGATCCGGCGGCCGGCCGAGCGCCCCGAGGCGAACGGCACCACCTCGCCGGCGGGAAAGCCGCGCTCGCGCATCACACCGAGGATGGTCGAGCCAACGGCCCCGGTCGCGCCGACGACCGCGACCCTCATCGCACCACCGGGCGGTGGTCGCCGGACGGGTCCTCGGGGCGAACCCCGTCCGCGCCCAGCTCGAAGGCCTGAGCCAGCTCGCGGACCGCGGTCACGACGTCGGCCTCACGGATCACGCACGAGATCTTGATCGGGGAGGTGGAGATCATCTCGACGTTCACCTGCGCGTCACCGAGCGCCTTGAAGAAGGTGTGCGCGACGCCGGGGTGGCTCTTCATTCCGGCGCCGACCACGGACACCTTCCCCATCGCCTCGTCCGCCTCCACCGAGCGCATCCCCAGCTCCCCCCTGAGCGGCTCGAGCGCTTCCTGGGCGGCGAGCAGGTCGGTGCGCGGGACCGTGAACGACATGTCGGCCAGGTGCCCGTCGGTCATGGGCTCGTTCTGGATGATCATGTCCACGTTCACGTTGGCGCCGGCCAGCGCGCCGAGCACGGCGGCCGCGATGCCGGGCCTGTCGGGCACGCCCGTGAGCGTGACGCGCGCCTCGCTCGTGGAGTGGGTGACGGCGGTGACTAGTGGTCGTTCCATGGTCTGCTGCTCGTCGACGACCACGGTACCCGGCGCGTCCTCGAAGCTCGACCGGCAGTGGATGCGTACGCCGTGGTTGCGCGCGTACTCCACCGAGCGAAGCTGCAGGACGCCGGCGCCCGAGGCCGACATCTCGAGCATCTCCTCGAAGGTGACCACCGGCAGCTTACGGGCCTCCGGCACCAAGCGGGGGTCGGCGCTGAAGACGCCCGCCACGTCGGTGAAGATCTCGCACTCCTCGGCGCCGAGCGCGGCGGCCAGGGCCACGGCGGTCGTATCGGATCCGCCGCGGCCGAGCGTGGTCACGTCGTACGAGGTGGACACGCCCTGGAAGCCCGCTACCAGCACGATGCGGTCCTCCTCGAGCCCCCTTCGGATGCGGTTCGCCCGCACGTCGAGGATGCGCGCCTTGGTGTGCGAGGTGTCGGTGACGATGCCCGCCTGGGAACCGGTCAGGGAGATCGCCTCGTGGCCGAGGTCGTTGATCACCATCGCCGCGAGGGCGCACGAGATGCGCTCTCCCGTGGAGAGCAGCATGTCCATCTCGCGGGGGTGGGGACGGGCCGAGACCTCGTGCGCCATCGCCAGCAGCTGATCGGTCGTCTTCCCGCGCGCGGAGAGCACGGCCACCACGCCGTTGCCCTCCTCGCGGCGCTGGACGATCCGCCGCGCCGCGCTCTTGATTCGCCCGGCGTCAGCCACGGAGGTGCCGCCGAACTTCATCACCACTGTCGGGGCTGCCTCCGCCACGAGGACCGAAAGATAGCCTGGGCTCCTTGGCCGGATTCTTCGCGGGACGAGCCGGGCGGCGGCGGGCGGCGGAGCCCCCGCCGGCGGTGGCGGACCTGGTGCGACGGCTCCCGCTCGAGCGGAAGGTGGCTCAGCTGTTCCTCGTCGGCTTCGAGGGAACCGATCTGACGGCCGACGTCTACGTCCGGCTGCGCCGGCACGACTTCGGCGGCGTCGTGATCGACCGCGCCAACTACACGAACCGGCAGGTCCTGGGTCAGCTGGCGGGCGAGGCCGGCTTCATCGCGAGGCAGGAGCACCACTGCCACCGTGGGTGATGGCGCCGCGGGAGGGCGGTCGGCACAACGCGTTCGAAGACCCTCCGCCCGCCGACGCCCAGGCCGACCTCCCGCCCGCCGATGCCCCGGCCGACCTCCCGCCCGCCGACGTCCCGGCCGACCTCCCGCCCGCGTCTGCCGCCGGACGGGAGGCGGTCAGGCGGGCGTCTCCCCGGGGCCTTCGGGATCAACGGGCTGCTTGCGCCCGTGATCGACGTCGGCTCCGAGGATGCGCCGGCGCTCGTGGCCCGCGTCTACTCGGACGACGCCCGCGAGGTGGTGGCCTTCGCTAGGGCGACGGTCGACGGGTACACGCGCGCAGGGATGCTCGCGGATACCGGCCGCGATCACCCCCCGGGCGAGAGGGCGATCACGTGCGCGGCGCTCCGGTAGACGAGGCGCTCGAGGGCGCGCGCCAGCCGCTGCGCGAGGGGGTTCGAGAGCGCGTGAATCGGATAGTCGGGCACTGCCCTCCTGAGGCGGCCGTCTCTCGGCTACGGGCCTGGATCGAGGACGCCGTCGAAGCGCGGGCACTCGGCGATCGCCTGTGGGTCCTCCACTACCCCGGAACCCGTGGTTCGCCGAGGGTCTCGCGGACCGGATGAAGGAGGTGGTGCCCCAGGCGCGGCTGGCTCGTGTTCCGTGGATGACGGCGCCATCGAGCGCCCCGATCAGACCGCTGCCGTCGTCCGCCGCATCACCCGAACGCGGGGCTAGCGCTGCGGGGCTTGGTCGGGGCCCCGAGCGCGGCGGCCCACCTCCCGCCCCGCTCGCCCGATTTCTGGAGCTGTGCTGCTTAACCCGGCTCCTGGCCCGGTTATCCAGCACAGCGGCACGCGCGAGCCGGGCCGGTCCGGACGGCGGTCGGCGACGGCGGCGCCAGGGCCTAGGCTGTCCGCGCATGTGGCCACCCGAAGCGCTCGAGTTCCTGCGCGAGCTCGAGGCGAACAACGACCGCGGTTGTTGGCCTTGCGCTCAGAGAGCGGCATTGCGCCCCTCGTGCATAGGTTGTGCGTCGGTTGCCCCGGCCCCGTAAAGCGCATCGACCTCGGCTAGGGCCACCAAGTCGGTATGGCCGTAGATGCGCAGCATGTCGTCCACGGCCTCCTCGGACCACCCGGCCTGCGCGGCGATGGCGCGCTTCGAGAGGCCGAGCTTGTAGAGCCGGTGCACCCCCAGGTGCTTCGTAGCCAGGTAGAAGTCGAAGTCGAGGTGCGCGTGGGCACAGACGAGCTTCCAGTACTGGCACAGCGTCGGGGCCGTCAGCCGCTTGCCCTGCTTTGCGACGAACACGAGCCCGTCGTCACGGGTCCGGGTCGGCTGCCGGAGCAGGATGTCGCGGGCCGGGGGGACGAGGGCGATCGTCTTCGGCTTGCCGCTCTTCGGCACGTCCACGACGCCGCGGTAGAGGCGGCGACTGACCTCGATGCGGTTCGTCACCAGATCCGCGTCGGGGTGGCGAAGCTCATACAGCTCGCCCGGCCGCATCAGCGTGTAGGCGGCGAAGTCCATCAGGTCCCGCATCCGGGGCGCGTAATCGCCTAGCGCATCGCAGCCGTCCCGGAGCCTCGCCAGTTCCTTGATCGTCGGCGGCGCTTCGTCTGAGCGGCCCTCGCTTCGCTTGCCGAGTCCGCGGAACGGGTTGCGCTCGAGCAGCTCCTCGTCCACGGCGCGGTTGAACAGCGCCACCACGGCCTTGTTGACTCGCCCCTCCCTCACGGCCTCAGCGCGGGTGAAGGATGCGAGCACGCGGTTTCCGAACTTCCGCTCGAAGGAGGCGAGCTGGTTGGCGATCTCGCCAATGGACGAAGCCTTGTAGCGGTGGCCCTTCGTGAGCAGGCGGCCATCCTCCATCCGGGCCTGCACGTCGGCGATGTACTCGGCGACCGTGAGCCGCTCCGCCTCGGGCTTGGCGACACGCTCGACCTCGGCGGCCAGTTGGCGGCGCTTCGCAGCGCGGGCGTCCGCCCGTTCCCGCTTGGTGGCGAAGTACCCGAGGTAGTGGCCCTGCCCGTTGATCTGGAGATCCCCTTCGACGGTCGACTGGGGCGCGACCTCAACCGGTGAGATCAGCCCCCTCTCGATCGTCCTTCGGCTGAAAGGGGGCACCCCTGTACGGGCCGAGCGCCTGGTGGCCGAAGACCCGATGCCAGAGCAGCTCGAATCGGAGGACTACGCGCCGATCGGCCTCGCGGTTGGTGAACGTGATCGGCACGAACACGACCCGCACCGTTCCGTCAGGATCCAGCGGGAGATCCCCCTTCCAGGGAGCGTCGATTGTGAGCCGATGCCGAGGGAATGGGGGGTTTGCTTCGCGGTAGAGCTTCGCGTACGCGAAGAACGCCGCGATGAGCAGGACCAGCACACCGAGCAGGAACCACATCCACGGATCGCCTCCGACGCCTCCTGCAAGGTTTGCGACTCCGATGAGATTGAGCAGGAGGCTAGTCCCGACTGCGAGCGGTGCCAGAACGCCTCGCAAGAAGGGAGCTACTGCGCGCCGCATGGGCGCTGAGCCTAGCCGCGCACCGAGCCCGCGCTCAGCTAAGCGTTAGTCGCGTGGCTTCCTGTACGAGCCGCGCCTGCTCCGACGGCAGTAACGGCCGATCCGCATAGCCCGTTCGCGAGGCGGGCCTTGGCGATGAAGTAGCCCTGCTCCCGGCGCCCACACGAGCCGCGCCGCCAGGTCGTCCCAGGTTCCGACACACGAACGTGTTCGCGTCCGCGAGCAGCAGGTTTTTAGCTCACGACCTGGCCCTATGTGCTTGTGGATCGGGAAGTTGGCCGGTTCGCCTTACTGCGGTGGAACTAGCGCGACGGTCACCGTGATGTCACCAGTGCCCTCGCCCGGCTCCTCGAAGTGCTGGGTGCACGTGAAGGTCGTCAACCCGGCCTTCTGGCCGTACGACTTCGAGAACGTGTCGACGTTGCCCTCAACGTCGGTGAACGTGATGTCGATGTTCGTCTGGACGACGTGCTGTCCAGTCGTCGTGAAAGCAGTATCGGCGAACTGACCGCGCGGGCCGAAGGCCGTGACCTCACCCAAGCCCTCGCAGGTCACCGTGCCGAAGCTGACCAAGCCCTGGCCGCCCGGGACCTGGGCCGATGCTGGGGCCGCGGCTACGGCAATCAGCACGACAGCAAAGAGCATCGCGCCTGCCTGACTGATTCGCCGTCTCATCTGTCCTCCAATCTCGAGCACGATGCGCGGCGCGTCCCGCTCTCGAACCGAGCGTAGGACCGGCCAGACCAGCTGTCAAATCAAGGTTTCTGGAGGCTCCGTCTTCCGAACTGCATGCGTAGTCGGCGAACTCCGTGCGTCTTCCGAACCACACGCGTAGTCGGCGAACTCCGTGAGTCTGCCGTGACCAAGCGTCAGCCGCTGACGACCCGCAGCTTCGGGCGGTTCCCGCCGGTCGTCCATCTCCACGAGCGGCGAGTAGCCGACGACCTTCTCGACGCGGCGGATTAGCTC
>Ga0126312_10001110_pt1 | contig 17326 bp, 18 predicted proteins | sample Plot104A_FD_92537 | JGI IMG/M metagenome (GOLD analysis project Ga0126312, IMG submission 92537) | Serpentine soil microbial communities from UC McLaughlin Reserve, CA, USA - Plot104A | ecosystem: Environmental > Terrestrial > Soil > Grasslands | place: USA: UC McLaughlin Reserve, Lake County... | reverse complement strand
CGCGGATCGACGCGAGGAACTGGTTGCCGAGCCCCTCGCCCGCTGACGCGCCGCGCACGAGCCCCGCGATGTCGTTGAACTCGATCGTCTCGTGGACGAGCTTTGACGAGCGCACGGTCTTCGCCACCGCTTCGAGGCGCTCGTCGGGCACGTCGACGACCGCGACGTTCGGATCGATAGTCGTGAACGGGTAGGCGCCCGTCGGCGCGCCCGCCGCCGTCAGGGCGTTGAAGAGCGTCGACTTGCCGGCGTTCGGCAGCCCGACGATCCCGACCCGGGTGCTCAAGCCGCGGTCTCGTGGGAGCTGTTTACGAGGTCGATCAGGCGGTCCTCGAGGTCGCGGTCGCTGATGCCCGGGATGAGCGCGCCGATCGCGAGCCCCAGGGCCACCCCGGCGAGGACGTCCGAGGGGTAGTGCATCCCCAGGTAGGGCCGGCCGACGCAGATCGCCGCGGCGAGGGCGTATAGCGGGACGGCCGCCCGGGGCTCGATCCGGGTCATCGCTGTCGCGGCGGCGAGCGAGGAGGTGGCGTGCGCGGAGGGGAAGGAGAGCTTGCTCGGCGCCCGTGAGAGCGGCGGATGCCCGCGCAGGACGGGCCGCTCGCGCCGCACGGCGAGCTTGACCACGTAGTTGGCGCCGATCGCCGCCGGACCGACGAGAGCGGCGACGCCCCAGCGGCGCCGGCGCGGCGGGTCCGCGGCTGCGGCCGCAGTGCCCAGGACAGCCCAAAGAGCCCCCCACTCCGCGGCCTCGCCGAGAGCCTTCATGGCCGTCTCGACCGGGGGCCTGTGACCGCGGGTTCGCAAGAAGCGCAGCAGCCGCTGGTCGGCTTTCGCTAGGCGTCGAAGCACGCGGGCAGGATAGGGAGGGCCGGTAGGCTGCCGCGCATGGAAGCGGCCGGCGAAGCACGGGTCGCCGAGCTGGAGAGGAGATTTCGGCGCGCCGGCCTCCCGCTGTTCATCGAGGGCTACTCGGCATCGACGGACGTCTTCAACCGCGTCGTCCCGCTTCTGGGCCTGGTTTTCCTCGCCGAGCTCATCGGGGCGCTCAACCTCGATTGGTCGCCCCTGGCGAACGTCGCCGCCGGGGTCGGCGGCCTCGCGATCCTGATCGGTGGCATAGCGCTGGCCAACGCGCGCGAGGGCCGGCCGCTGCTCGGCGTCCCTCAGCGCGTCGGGAAGACCGAGCTCGCCGCGTTCGTCGTTCTGCCCGCGGTCCTGCCGCTGATCTTCGGCGGCCAGTGGCGCAGCGCCCTCGTGACGGCCGCTGCGAACCTGCTTCTGCTCGCGCTTATCTACGGCGTGATCGGATACGGGGTCACGTCGATCCTGCGGTGGGTCCTGGGGCGTTTCGCGGGGCAGCTGCGCTCGTCGTTGGGGCTGGTCGCAAAGGCCCTGCCGCTGCTGTTGATCTTCGCGTTGCTCTCGTTCATGACCCAGGAGTCATGGCAGACCTTCCCCGAAGTCAAGCCGGGCATCTACTTCCTGATCATCGGGCTTTTCGTCGGGCTCGGGACGCTCTTCCTGGTGGTTCGAATTCCGGCCGAGGCCCGCCGCCTCGAGCGCGACGCCGGGCGGGACGCGCCGCCGCTCAACCGGCGCCAGCGCCTCAACGTCGGTCTCGTGATGTTCGTGAGCCAGGCACTCCAGGTGCTGATCGTCAGCGTGGCGCTCGGCGCGTTCTTCGTCGTGTTCGGCCTGCTCGCGATCAACGACGACTTACGGGCGAGCTGGCTCGGCAATCCCGGGAACGTGCTTTTCGACTTCAAGCTGTTCGGCGAGAGGCTCGAGCTGACGGAGGAGCTGCTTCGCGTGGCCGGCGGCCTCGCGGCGTTCTCCGGGTTCTACTTTGCGATCGCAGTGTTCACCGACTCGACCTACCGCGAGGAGTTCCTCGACGAGATGACGAGCGAGATGCGCTCGAGCTTCCAGGCCCGAGCCGAGTACATGGGCATGCGAGGGGCGCCGTGACGGAGGCGACGATGGTCCCCGGGTACCGGCACGTGCCGGGCAACCACTGCGGCTCGACTGCGCTTCGCAATCTCCTCGCTTTCCACGGCGCCGAGATCTCCGAGGAGATGGCTCTGGGGCTGGGGGCGGGGGCGTGCTTCTACTACATCGTCATCGACGGCCAGTCGCCTTCCCGCTTCACCAACGGGCGCACGTCGCGGCTCGAGGAGGAGTTCGTGGCCCTCACGGGCGCGCCCCTTCGGCTGGACACGCACGACGACCCCGCGCGCGCCTGGGAGATGGCGAGGGCCGTCGTCGATGACGGGCGCCCGGCCATCCTGCTGACCGACCTCTACTACCTCGACCACTACGGGCGATCGGCGCACTTCCCGGGGCACGCCGTGGTCCTCGCGGGCTACGACGACGAGGTCGCCTACCTTTCCGATACCGGGTTCGAGGAGCTTCAGGCGACGAGGCTCGAGAACCTGGCGCTCGCTCGCCACGAGGGCAATCCGATCTTCCCCCTCACCGGCCACATGCTGCACCTGCCCGACGGCGACGGGGTCGGCGACCTGGACGCTGCAGCGCCCCGCGCGATCGCCCGCGCCGCGCAGCGCATGACCGAGCCGCCTCTGGGCGACTTCGAGGGGCTTCCGGCGCTGTGGCGGTTTGCGGCGGAGGTGGGGGAGTGGCCCGCGGCGACCGAGGACTGGCAGTGGTGCGCCCGCTTCAACTACCAGGTGATCGAGCGCCGCGGAACGGGCGGCGGCAACTTCCGGCTCATGTACTCGCGGTTCCTCGAGGAGGTGGGCAACCCGCAGTCGGGACTGGCGGGCCAGGCGGCCGCCGGCTGGACCGCCCTCGCCGAGGCGCTCCACGCCGCGAGCGAGGCCGATGAGCCCGAGCCCGAGCTCTGGTCCGCGATCGCCGATAGAGCGGCGGCCGTCCTCGAGGTCGAGGAGCGCCTTTGGCCGGCGCTCGCCGCATACGCGTCGCAATGACCCGCCCGCTGGCGCCTTATATGGACGTCGTCCACAAAAGGCGCCAGATCGTGGCTCGGGGGTGAGGCCCCCCGGGGGTATTAGGAGCCGGAGAACCCGATCGAGTGCGAGGGCTCGTCGACCCGCAGGAAGACCACCGTCGCGAGGTTGAGGGCGACGGGGCCGTCGTCCGTTTCGAGGTCGTACCAGCCCTCGGGGGACTCCACGGCCTTGCGCAGGTCGGCGAGCTGCTCGTCCGTGAGCTTCACGTTCAGCGCCTGCCCGATCCCGAACCCGATCTGAACCTTCTTTGCGTCGGCCATCGTCCCTCCTCAGTGCTCCGCGGGCTCAACGATCTCGGTCAGCACCCCGCCCGTCGACTTGGGATGCAGAAAGGCGACCCGGCTGGATCGGATGCCAACCCGCGCCTGTTCGTCGATGAGGCGCACGCCCCGCTCCCGCAGGCCGGCCAAAACGGCGTCGATGTCGCCGACCCGATAGGCGACGTGGTGAAGCCCCTCTCCGCGGCTGGCCACGAACTTGCCCACCGGCGTCTCGGGACCCGTGGCTCGAAGCAGCTCGACGTGGGAGGAGCCCACGTCGAGGAGCACCGCCTCGACGCCTTGCTCGGCGACCGTCTCGCGATGGACGAGCGGCATGCCGAGCGTGCCCTCGTACAGCGCGATCGCGGAATCGAGGTCGGACACCGCGACGCCGACGTGATCGAGCGCGTCGAACATCGCCGCTGAGTCTATTCAGGCGCCTAGGCGGGCTCGTCCGAGGGTGGCTCGCTCGCGAGGGCCTCGGCCGGCTGGCCTGAAACGCGCTCGCGCTCGGGGCGCTCATCGCGGCGCTTCGGCGACTGCGCGCCGCCACGCGCGCGGTCGCGGTCCATGATCCGCTGGATCTCCTCGCGCTCGATGACCTCGTTCGCGAGCAGGCGCTCGGCGATCTCATCCAGGAGGTCGCGATGGTCGGTGATCAGGCGGTGGGCCCCCCGGTACGCCTCCTCAGCGATCTCCTGGACCTCCTCGTCGCGGGTCTGGCGCAGCGACTCGGAGACGGTGTAGTCGTTGGAGGGCACCTGGTGGGAGCGGATCACCGTCCCCATCCCGTACTCGAAGACCATTGAGCGGGCGATCGAGGTCACGCGCTGGAGGTCGTCGGAGGCGCCGGTCGTGATTCGCCCGAACACGATCTGCTCGGACACCCGCCCCGCCAGCAGGACCTTCATGTAGTCGATCAACTCCTGGCGGGACTTCAGATATCGGTCCTCTTGCGGCAGGTTGAGCGTGTAGCCGAGGGCCTTGCCGCGCGGCACGATCGAGACCTTCTGGACCTTGTCGACGGTGGGCAGCAGCTCGGAGACCAACGCGTGCCCCGCCTCGTGCCAGGCAACGACCCGCTTCTCGTGGTCGGTGATGACCTTTCGCGTCTGAAGGCCGGCGATGACCCGCTCGAAGGCGTCCTCGAAGTCCGCCTGCGCGATGAAGTCGCGATTCGCCCGGCCGGCGAGGATCGCCGCCTCGTTCGCGAGGTTCGCAAGATCCGCGCCGGTGAGGCCGGCCGCATGGCGCGCGACGCGCTCGAGGTCGATGTCCTGCGCGAGCGGCTTGCCCCGCGTGTGGACCTCGAGGATGCGCTCGCGGCCGCGCATGTCGGGCGGCGGCACGAACACTTGGCGGTCGAAGCGGCCCGGGCGAAGCAACGCCTTGTCGAGCTTCTCGAGCAGGTTCGAGGCGGCCATCACGACGACGTTGTCGCGCGCGTCGAAGCCGTCCATCTCGACGAGCAGCTGGTTCAGGGTCTGGTCGCGCTCGCCCGAGACGTCCGAGCCGCGATGGGCGCCCACCGCGTCGAGCTCGTCGATGAAGATGATCGCCGGCGCGTTCTCGCGCGCCTCCTTGAAGAGGCGGCGGATCCGGGCCGCTCCCAAACCGGCGAACATCTCGATGAACGACGAGGCGGACTGGCTCAGGAAGCTGGCGCCGGACTCGTGGGCAACGGCCTTGGCGAGAAGAGTCTTACCGGTCCCGGGAGGGCCGTGGAGGAGGATCCCCTTCGGGACCTTGGCGCCCAGCCGCTTGAACCGCTTGGGATTGGAGAGGAAGTCCACGACCTCGCGCAGCTCGTCCTTCGTCTCGTCCACTCCCGCGACGTCCGCCCAGGTGACGGCGCTCTTCGATCGCGGGCTGATCTCCTGCGGCTTCGTGCGCGGCATGAGCCGCAGCATCCGCCACATGAAGTAGACGATCGCAACGAGCAGGATGACCGGGACCCACGTGATCGCGAAGTCCTTCAGCTCGTAGTAGCTGATGTCGAGAATCGCGATCGGGCTCATTGCATCGGGCGGCCTTGCGTGGCTAGGGCCGCCTAGAACGTATCGGCAGTCTGAGCCTCGTCCTGCAGTTTGCGTTCCTCCGCCAGAACCGCATCCAGGGCAGCCACGCCAACCTCGAGCTGCTCGGGCGTGGGCTCGCGGGTGGAGAACAGGCGCTGGATCTCGTGTCCGACCGCATGAACCGCCCGCCCAACGGCCGACTCCGGCTTGCGCTCCGCGTAGACGAAGACCTCGACCGCGGCGGAGACCGCCCCCGTGCCCGCGGCGGCCCGCACGAGTGGCCCCGGCCTATTCGACATCCGCTCCATGAGCACCTGCCCGGCCACCGAGAACGCGAGAAGGGGCGCGATCAGGTTGGAGCCGCAGCGCTCGTGCTCCTTCGGTGCGTCGCGCGGATCGCGCGACCCGCGCTCGTAGGCGCCGATCGCCTTGTGCTCGACGCCGTGGTAGGCGGCCAGGTCGCGGTCGCGCAGCGCGGCGGCCGCCGGCAGGACGCTGATGATTGAGACGAGCCCCTCGCGGAGCATGGCCACCGACGCCGAGGCTTCCTCGGCTCGCCAGCGGCGCGCCAGCCCGCTCGCAGCCGCGGCGATGCCCGCTGCGAGGATCACCCGGGCGTCCTCGAGTGGCAGCCGCGCGGAGCGCACCCGCGAGCGCGCGATTGGGACCACGGCCATCCCCTCCGCCAGCCGCAGCGGGCCTCGGAGGCCGGGGATCGAGCCCAGGCGGCCCTGGGCGAGGGAGGGCTTGGGGCCCGAGGCGACCTCGATCGAGCCGTCCGGGCGGCGCGCCGCGGCGCCCCACGCCCGCGGCCCGTGAATCAGCAGGCCGTTGCGCAGCGCCATGCCCCCCAGCCGAAGCGTGGGCTCCTCCTCGCGACTTGCCCCGTTCTCCGACGCGCGCGCGCCGTTGGGCTCGCCGGCGCTCAAGAGAGCACCTCCCGCGCGATGTCGGCGAAGAAGCGCGCCGCGAATTCCATGTCGGAGGCCTTGATCCGCTCATCGGCGGAGTGGACGAGGGGCGTCGCCTCCGCCACGGTCATGTCCCGCTGCGGGCAGAAGCCGTACACGGTCACGTCTGAGCCGAAGGCGCGGCGCCACCAGTGGCTGTCGCTGAAGCCGGCCATCACGATGGGGACGACGCCGGCGCCGGGGTCATTGGCCGCCACCCAGTCCGTGATCGCCTCCGCGAGCGGTGTCTCGAGCGGCGAGTCGTTGCCGATCACCTCGTCGGCGAACTCCAGCTCCACGCCGGGGTGCTCCTCCAGGCGCAGGACCTCCACGGCCCGCTCGCGAACCTCATCTCGGCCCATGCCGACCGGAGCGCGGCAGTCGACCGTCACGTGGGCGCTCCCCGGGATGACGTTGTCCTTCGGCGACGCCGCCGCCATGGTCGGCACCAGGGTCACGCTCAGCATCGGGTCCGCCACATATCCCGCGGTCACGGGAGAGAGCTCACGAAGGCGATCGAGCGCGGCGGCGACGGCGGACGGGGAGGCCTCGACGACCTCGCCAAGCACTCCCTCGAGAAACGCGACCCCTGTCTCGTTCACCTCGGCGGGGGGCTGCTCGGAGCGAAGGCGCTCGAGCAGAGGCGCGAGCTTCAGCAGCGCGTTGTCACCGAGCGCGGGAACCGAGCCGTGCCCCGCGAGCCCGCGAGCCCGAAGGCGGAAGCGGAAGACGCCCTTCTCGCCCACGGCCAGCGGATAGAAACGCCGGCCGCCGTGCTCAAGCGCCACGCCGCCCCCCTCGTTGACCACCATGTCCGCGCGCACCTTCTGCGGATGCTCCTCGCACAGCCAGTGCGCCCCGATGGCCGCCCCGGCCTCCTCGTCCGCGGTGCACACGAAAAGCAGCTCGCCCGCCGGCCGCCATCCCTCGCGGGCAAGCGCGATGCACGCCGCCGCCTCGGCCGCGACCTGATCCTTCATGTCCTGCGCGCCCCGCCCGCGCACCTCGCCATCCACAACGTCGCCCGCCCATGGTGAGAACGTCCATTCCTGCGGATCGGCGGGAACCGTGTCGGCGTGCCCTAGCAGGCAGAGGGTTGGCCCGGGCCGCTCCCCGCGCAGCCGGGCGAGAAGGTTCGGCCGCTCGGGATCCTCCGCGGCCAGCAGCTCACACTCGAAGCCGGCGTCGGAGAGGCGCTCCGCCAGCAGCTCCTGGACGGGGCGCTCGTTCCCGGGAGGGTTGCTGGTGTCGATCGCGATCAGCTCGCCGAGCAGCTCGACGGCCTCCGCGCCGAGCCGCGGCGCAACCTGCGCGGCGCTCCTCTCCATTCGGGGGAGATTACGGGGGCGACTCGCTCGCGAGCCCGACGGGCTACTCGACGGCCGCCTGCACCAGCAGCGCCACGCCGCTGATCACCAGGATCGCCGTCATGGCGCGCAGCAGCGTGTGCTCGTCGAGGCGGCCCGTAAGCCTCGCAGCACCAGGCCGATCAACCCACCGACCAGCGAGACCACGAAGGCCCACCCGCCGACAGCGATCAGTTCGAGCGCGTCCAAGGCGCGCGGGATACTGACGTACGTAGGATGGACCGCCTGTTCGACACCGGCTCCGAGGACGCGGGGCGCCGCACGAGCGTTCCGGAGGGCGAGGCCCCGCTCGCGGTGCGCATGCGGCCGCGGTCGCTGGACGAGCTTGTCGGCCAGGACGATCTGATGCGCATCGACTCGCCGCTCCGTATCGCGATCGAATCCGGGGAGCCGCATTCGGCGATCCTCTACGGCCCGCCCGGATCCGGGAAGACGACCCTGGCGCGAATCGTCGCGGCGGCCGCCCGAGGCGCCTTCGAGGAGGAGTCGGCGGTGAACACCGGCCGCGCCGAGGTCCGCGCGGTGATCAAGCGGGCCGACGAGCGCCGGCGCGCAAGCGGCCAGCCGACGATCTTCTTCCTCGACGAGATCCACCGGTTCAACAAGGCGCAGCAGGACGCCCTCCTCCCCGCGGTCGAGGAGGGCCTGGTGACCCTGATCGGCGCGACCACCGAGAACCCGTACTTCGAGGTCAACTCGGCGCTCCTCTCCCGCTGCCAGCTCTACGAGCTCGCACTGCTGGGGCCGCCGGAGATCGAGGAGCTCATCAAGCGCGCGCTCGCGGATCCCCAGCGGGGCATCGCCGATCCGCCCGAGGTGAGCCCGGAGGCGGTCGAGTTGCTGGCTACGCGGTCGGGCGGGGACGCGAGGATCGCGCTCGGGGCGCTGGAGCGCGCGGTCGAGACGGCGCGCGCCGCCGGCGAGGCGGTCGACCTGAAGATGGCCGAGGACGCCCTCCAGCGCAAGGCCGTGCGCTTCGACCGCGAGGGTGACCAGCACTACGACTACATCTCCGCCTGGATCAAGGCCACTCGCGGCTCCGATCCCGACGCGTCCCTCTACTACCTCGCCGTGATGCTGGAGGGCGGCGAGGACCCGCGCTTCATCGCGCGGCGCATGGTCATCCTCGCCTCGGAGGACGTCGGGAACGCCGACCCCCAGGCCCTGGTCGTGGCCACGGCCGCGGCGCAGGCCGTCGATCGGGTCGGCATGCCGGAGTGCCAGCTCAATCTCGCGCAGGCTGCCGCGTACCTCGCCCTCGCGCCCAAGTCGAACGCGGCGACCATCGGCATCTCGGCGGCCATGCGCCACGTTCGCGAGCACGGTGCCCAGCTGCCTCCCGACTACCTGCGCGACGCCCACTACCCGGGCGCCAGCGCGCTGGGCCGCGGCGAGGGCTACGTCTACCCGCACGACGAGCCCGAGGGCGTCGCCGACCAGAGGCTGCTTCCGCCGGACGTCGAGGGCGCTCGCTTCTACCGGCCGACCGACCGCGGCTTTGAGGCCGAGCTGCGCGAGCGCCTCGAGGAGATCAGGCGGCGATTTGGCCTTGACTCGTGACCAGGGCGTCGGCGTAGACTCACCCCCATGGCTGAGGCGGTTCGCACCTTCGAGGACAACGTCGAGCAGACCGCGGCGTGGGACGGCCCGCTGTTCGACATCTGGCTCGCCTACCGCGACCTGATCGAGGACTCGCTGGTTCCCTACAGCGAGGCTGCGTTCGAGCTTCATCCTCCGCCGCCTGGCGGGCGCTGCCTGGACATCGGCTGCGGCCTTGGGGACACGACCTTCCGCCTGGCCGAGCTCGTCGGGGGCGACGGGCGCTCACACGGCGTCGACGTGGCGCCGCGGATGATCGAGGTGGCGCAGGCCGATCTCGAGCGCGAGGGGACGCCGAACGTGAGCTTCGCCGTCGCCGACGTGGAGATGGACGACCTGGGCGGCCCCTTCGACTATGCATTTGGGCGTTGCGGGGTGATGTTCTTCGCCCACCCGGTCCCGGCGTTTCGGAACGTGCGCGAGCAGCTCGCGCCGGGTGGGCTGCTGAACGTCGTCGTCTGGCGCCGCAAGCTCGACAACGACTGGCTGCACAAGGCTGAGTTGGTCGTGGAGAAGTACCTCGAGCGCCCGGAGGAGACCGACGAGCCCACGTGTGGTCCCGGGCCGTTTGCGATGGCGAACGCCGACACGGTGACCGACATGGTCAAGTTCGCCGGCTACGAGGACATCCGGCTCGCGCGCTGCGACCTGCCGTACAAGATCGGGAACGACCTCGACCAGGCCGTCGCCTTCAACATGGCGATCGGCCCCGCCGCCGAGGTCCTTCGGCTGTGGGGCGACCGGGTGGATGACATCCGCGCGACGATCGAGGCGGAGCTTCACGAGGCTCTGGCGGAGTTCGTGACCGAGGACGGCACGGTGGTTGCGCCGGCCTCGACCTGGATCGTCAGCGGGCGAAAGCCCGGCTAGCGCCGCGGCGAGACAGCGCGTCGTTCCTCAGGGCGCGATGCGGACGTGCAGGTGGTTGTCGTGGTTGACGAGTGGGATCACGACGCCCGGTGGGCCGGTGAGGCCGGTGTTGGGACCGACGTAGATGGTCGTAGCGCCCGCGCGGACGAAGCGGTCGACCAGCTCCTGCGAGAGCGCAGGCTCGATCTCCGCCGCGCCGAGCGGCGCGCGCTCAAGGCACCTTGCGGCGGGCTTCGCCCGCCTCACACGCCCCCGCCGGCACACCTTGTGTGCCTGCCCGGAATTGCCGTCAAGCAATGGGTAGTAGACGTCGGCGTCGAGGCCGTTTTGGTGGGTCGCGTGGCCGATCCCGCCGAACTCCGGGCCGAAGCTCCCGCCGTGCGGGCGGGATAGGTCCCCGATCCCAACCCGCGCCGCGCCGGGGTGGGCGCGCGCGTGGGCGCGGATCACCTCGAGGAGGGTGTGCACAAGATCGTCGGTCGCCCAGCGCCGCCATCCGCGGTTTGGCTGGCGCTTGAGAATCGGGTCCCAGGTGAAGAAGTTGCGCCCGGCCGCCGGGAGCTTCACACCGGCCTGGAGGGTTCCCGCCCCAGGTGTTCCGAGCGCGACCGAGTCGTGCCATTCGATGCGCGGCTCCGGCGGCTGCTTGGCGTGCCCGTCCCGGTCCGCCTGGGAGGCTTGCCCTCCAAGGAGCAGAAAGAGCGCGGCGATGAGGGAGGCCATCGCCGGGGATACGTTGGGGCGCGGGCAACGGGTCCGATTGGGTGGGGCGAGCGTTTAGCTCGGGATCGCCGCCTGAACGAACCCGCGCAGCTCGTCGAATGAGCGAGGATCGATCGTGTGGCCGCCCGGGTGTTCGTGGTAGGTGAGGGCGACCCGGTCCTGAAGGAGGTCGCGCGTCCGCCGGCCAAAGTCCACCGGGATGATCGGGTCGGTGACGCCGTGTGCGTGGTAGACGGGCAGCTCGGCCCGGTCGGAGAAGTCCGGATGCCACCCCTCGACGTTCGGCACGAAGCACGACAGGGCCAGGATCGCGGCGGGCAGCGGGCGCTCCGGTCCGAGGCCCATCGCGTACGACATCACCCCGCCCTGCGAGAAGCCGGCGAGCACCGCCCGCTCGGCTGGGATGCCGGTCTCCTCAGTCAGCGCACCGAGCCACTGTTCGAGCAGCGCGCACGTGCTCAAGAACGTCTCGCTGTCGGGAAAGCCGATCCGCTCGACCACGTACCAGTGATTGCCCGTGTGTCCCGGCGGCTGGAGGGGCGCCCGCGGAGTGAACCCCTCGAGCCGCCGCTCCGGATCGAGAAGATCGAGCAGGGGAAAGAGGTCGTGCTCGTCCACGCCACGGCCGTGTAGGAGGACGAGCGCCCCGGCGGGATCCCCGTCCGCGGGGCGGCGACGATGGACGAGCTCATCGAGCGGCATGGGCGTGGAACCTACAGCGCCTTAGAATCGAGCGGATGGGGAAGCTCGAGTCCTTCAACCCCGCCACGGGCGAGCTCGTGGGAGTGGTGGAGACCATCTCGCCGGAGGACGTGGAGGGCATCGCCGCCGAGGTGGCGGAGGTGCAGCCCTTCTGGGCGCAGCTCTCGCTCTCCGACCGCGCTCGGTACATGCGCCGCGCGGCCGACGTGCTCGTGGAGGAGGTGGACGAGGTCGCTCAGCTGCTCACGCGAGAGCAGGGCAAGCCGATCACCGAGTCCTACACGATGGAGGTCGTGGGCACGATCGACGCCCTCCGGTGGTGCGCCGATCACGGGCCCGAGCTGCTGGCCGAGGAGCCGATTCCGATGCGCCAGCCCCTTTTCCTCTCGAAGCAGGCGAAGTTCGCCTATGAGCCGATCGGCGTCGTCGGCGTGATCGCGCCGTGGAACTACCCGTGGTCGATTCCCTTCGACGAGGTCGCGATTGCGCTCATGGCCGGCAACGGCGTCGTGCTGAAGCCCGCGAGCCTCACGCCTCTGCTCGGCGAGCGCATCCAATCCATCTTCGAGAAGGCCGGCTTCCCAGAGGGCCTCCTGCGCACCGTCCATGGCGGCGGGATGATCGGCCAGGCTCTCTGTGAGGCATCCGGGATCGGGAAGGTCTTCTTCACGGGCTCGGTCGACGTGGGCCGGAAGGTCGGTGAGATCTGCGCCCGCAACCTCAAGGGCTCGGTCCTCGAGCTCGGGGGAAAGGACCCGCAGATCGTCTGCGCCGACGCCGACCTGGAGAACGCGATCTCGGGCTGCGTTTGGGGCGGGTTCGCGAACGCCGGCCAGACTTGCTCCGGGATCGAGCGCACCTACGTCGTCCGCGACGTCGCCGACCAGTTCCTCGAAGGCGTTGTCGCGCGCACCGAGGAGCTGACCGTGGGCGACCCCATGTCCTGGGAGACGGAGATCGGCCCGATGGTCTCCTCCGATCAGTTCGACATCGTCGATGACCTCGTGTCCAATGCGGTCAACGCCGGGGCGGAGCGGCTCACTGGCGGCCCGCGAGAGGTCGAGGGGTTCGAGGGCAGGTTCATCGCCCCGACCGTCCTCGCCGGTGTCACCGACGACATGCGGATCATGCGGGAGGAGATCTTCGGCCCGGTGGTGCCGATCGTGATCACGGACTCCGAGGAGGAGGCGCTGGAGCGCGCCAACGACTCGAACTTCGGGCTCGGGGCCTCGGTGTGGACGCGCGACCGCGCCAAGGGCGAGCGCATGGCCCGCTCGATCGAGTCGGGGATGGTCTGGATCAACGACCACTCCTTCACCCACGCCGCGCTCCAGTGCGCATGGGGAGGCGTCAAGGAGTCAGGGCTCGGCCGCTCGCACTCCAAGTTCGGCTTCTACGAGTGCGTGCACGTGAAGACGGTCGCCTGGGAGCCCGGCCTCACCCGCAACTTCTGGTGGCAGCCCTACGACCGCACGATGGGCACCGCCGTGCGCTCGGCCGCGCGCCTGCTCTACGGGCGCGACGGCCATCGCCTGCGCGCCCTGCGCGAGGGCGGGGTCGCGCTCGCGCGCGTCGGCGCCCGCACGCTTCGCAAGGGCCGCTAGGGCGGCTATTGCCGCTAGGAAACCTCTTCCCGGTCACGGTGAACTGGTTGGCCCAGAACACGCGAAGCGAGCCCTCTCATCGGGTGAGCCCGAAGAGCAGCGCGGGCGACCAGCCGCTCCGCTTCGTCGGGTTCGAGGACTTCTCGCTTCGCGCCCGGATCCTGTACGTCTTGCCCTTCTTCACGGTCACGGGCTTGCCGTTGTTGCCGAAGAGCCCCTCGAGCTTTGACGTGTTCTTCCTCCAGTACTTCCAGTCGCCGCTTCCGATCTTGTATTGGACGTCGAACTGATCGCCGGTAGCGGTGGACTGGCTCGCCCACTCGACGGAGACCACCGGGTCGAATCCGCGCTTGCGGGCCAGCGGGCTTAGGCGAGGACTGACCGCGACCTCGCCATCCATGCCGCCGGATCTGGTGCCGTGGAGGTCGCAGTAGTAGTGGTAGGTGCCCGCCGAGGCGATCACGTCGAAGGGCGCGTGGTCGTCGCTGATCGCCCCGGAGTAGAAGAGCTTCGAGTCCTGACGCACGTTGTGCTGGTTGATCGTCCCCGCACCCCAGCTCCACCGGAAGAGGTTGTCCACGTTGACCTCGCCGCTGCTCTGATCAGGGCTGAACACGTCCTGGCCCCCCGCCTCGACGGTGATCTCTTGGAAGGTTCCGGCCTCAGCCACCGCCGGGATCAGCGCCCCGGCGCATAGCGCGATCGCTGCCGCTCGAAGGACACGTCTCATCGGTGCGTAACCCCCTGCAATCGAAGAATTCCCTGGCTGGGACAATCCGCAGCCTAATGCCCGAGGCGACCGCTGTCCAGCCTTCGGAGGCCGAGCCGGACTCGGCCGGGACCGCCGCGATTCGCGTCGCGGGGCTGACTCGCGAGTACGGGGATCTCGTGGCCCTTGACGGCGTCACGTTCGGGCTGGGCGTGGGTGAGACGCTCGCCGTTCTCGGGCCCAATGGGGCGGGCAAGACGACGCTCATCCGCATCCTGGCGACGCTCCTGCGCCCGACGGAGGGCGAGGTCGAGGTTTTGGGCTGTGAGCTGCCACGCGAGGCGTGGCGGGTGCGGGGGCGCATCGGCTTCCTCGGGCACGACCCTCTTCTCTACCGAGACCTGAGCGTGGCCGAGAACCTGGAGCTGCAGGCGGCCCTTCACAAGGTGGAGCACGCCGAACCCCGGATAGCGGGGCTGCTCGCGGCCGTCCGGATGGACCGCCGGGCCGGGGAGCTGGTGCGCAACCTCTCGGCGGGCATGGCACAGCGGGCAGCGGTTTGCCGAGCGGTGCTCCACAGGCCGGAGCTCTTGCTCCTGGATGAGCCGCGCTCGCACCTCGATCCGGAGGCCGCCGCCCTCGCCGAGCCGCTGATCGGCCGCGGGTCCGGGGCGACCCGGATCCTGGTGAGCCACGACATCTCATCGGCGCTCGCGGAGAGCGACCGGGCGCTGGTGCTGGACGCTCGGGGCCGCATTCGGTTCGAGGGCCCCTCGGGCGAGCTGTCCGAGGGCGACGCCCGCGCGGCATATGGGGAGCGTCCATGAGCGCCTACCGCGCAATCCTCGGCAAGGACCTGCGAGTCGAGCTTCGCACGCTTCAGTCCGTGCCCGCGATGGCCCTATTCGCGATCACGACGTTCGTCCTGTTCCGGTTCGGTCTCGACCGCGAATCGCTCTCGGGCAGCCTGGCGGCGGGGGTCATCCTGGCGACCATGCTGTTCGCGGCGATCCTCGCGGTCAACCGGCTGTTCGTGGCCGAGCGGGATGAGGGGGGCTTCGACGCGATCCGCCTGGCGCCGGTCGACCCCTCCGCGCTCTACGCCGCGAAGGCCACGGCGCTCGTCGTGTACCTCGTCGTGCTCGAGGTCGTCGCGCTCCCGGCCTTCGGCTTTCTCTTCCTCGACGACTGGGCCGGGCTGCCGCCGCTCTTCGGCGTGCTGCTGCTGGCCGACGTGGGCCTTGCCGCCACCGGCGTGCTGGTATCCGCGATCGGGACGAACTCGCGAGCGCGGGATCTCCTGGTCCCCCTGCTCCTGCTGCCGCTCATCGTCCCGGTGATGATCGCCGCGGCCGGGGCGGCCGAGCCGCTGCTCGCCGCAGGCGGTCCCTCAGGCGACGAGGTCGGCAAATGGCTGGCGATACTCGCTCTCTACGATCTGGTGTTCGTCGCCATCGGCTACGCCGTCTACGACTTCCTGCTCGAGGATTGACCTTCCTTAACCTCAGAAACCTCGTCCTGGCGACCGTTGCCCTGCTCGTGGCCGGATTCGCGCTGGTCTTCTTCTATGCCCCGAACGACGCTGACCAGGGCTTCGTCCAGAAGATCTTCTATCTCCACGTCCCGCTTGCGACCTGTGCCCTGGGTGGATTCGTCGTCGCCGCGATCCATGCGATCCAGCACCTGCGCACCGGCGATCGCATCCACGACGCCCGCGCCTACGTCTCGATTCACATCTCGATCATCTTCGGGGTGGCCGTCCTGCTGACCGGCGCCATCTGGGCCCGCGCGTCGTGGGGCAAGTGGTGGGTGTGGGACGAGCCCACGCTCGTGAGCTTCCTCATCGTCTTCCTCCTCTACTGCACCTACTACCCGCTGCGCTTCGCGATCGAGGACCGCGAGCGCCAGGGCCGCTACGCGTCGGTCTTCGCGATCACGGCGGGCGCGTTCGTGCCGCTCAACTTCCTCGCCGTGCGGCTCGCCGAGTCGCTCGTCCACCCTCGCGTCTTCGCGACCGCCGAGGGCGGGATGACGGGGAAGATGTGGCTCGCGTTCCTCATCTCGCTCGCGGGCATGTCGCTGCTGTGGGTGACCCTCGTGCGCTTCGAGCTGGTCGCGAAATCGGCCCGAGCCAAGATGTCGCGCCTGCGCCGCGCGCTCGACGCCGAAGCGCCGGCCGCTCGCTCCTCGCGGGTCGCCCCGTCCGTGCCCTCGACCGCGGCGAGCCAGTGATGCCCGCCCTGCCGCTTGACGAGGCCGGGAAGTACGTCGCGGGCGCGTACCTCGTCTTCCTCGCCCTGCTCCTGATCTACGTCGCGATCATGGCGGCGCGCCTCGCACGCGTGGAGCGCGAGCTCGGCGAGCTCGCGGAACTGGCAGAAGCCCGTCCTGACTCGAACCCTGTCGCGGCGGACGCGGGAGCGGACGAAAGTGCCCGAGGCGTAGCCGAGGGCCAGGTGTTCGAGCGGGAGCGGAGCACGCGACAGGAGGTTCTGTGAGCGAGCTCCTTGCCATTGGCGTCTCGCACATGACGGCCCCCCTCGAGCTGCGCGAGCGGGCCGCACTCACCGAGGGGCGCGCCGCGGGCGTGCTCTCCGAGCTGGTGGCCGACGAGGGCGTGCAGGAGGCGGCGGCGATCTCCACGTGCAACCGCACCGAGCTCTACCTCTATGCCGCGGATCCCGTGGCCGCCGAGTCGCTTGCGCTGGCGACGCTCGCCCGCGAGGCGGATATCCGGCCCACCGAGCTGGTCGGCCACCTCTACTCGCTGCGCGGCCCCGACGCGGCGCACCAGGTCTTCCGGGTCACGGCGGGGCTCGAGTCGATGATCATCGGCGAGGCAGAGATCCAAGGGCAGGTGAAGCGCGCCTATGAGCTGGCGCTCGTGGAGGGGGCGACCGGCCCGATCCTCAATCGGCTCTTCCGTGGCGCGCTGGCGGCGGGAAAGCGCGCCCGCACCGAGACCGGCATCTCCGAGGGCGCGCTGTCGGTGCCGCAGGTCGCCGTCGAGCTGGCGCAGCGAAGCCTGGGTGACCTCGGTAGCCGGCGCGTCCTGGTCGTTGGCGCGGGCGAGACCGCCGAGCTGACGGCGCGCGCGCTGTCAGCGCGGGGGGTCGAGGCCGTGTTCATCGCCAACCGCCGCTACGACCGAGCGATTGGGCTCGCGCAGCGCTTCGGCGGCCGCGCCGTCCGCTTCGAGGAGCTACCGGAGCAGATGGCGGAGGCCGACATCGTGGCCTCGTCCACGAGCTCGCCCCACAGCATCGTCGAGCGCGAGGCTCTGGCCGAGGTGATGAGCCAGCGCGCCGGCCGGCCGCTGCTGCTGATCGACCTGGCAGTGCCGCGTGATATCCACCCCGCGTGCCGCGAGCTCGGCGGGGTGACGCTCTACGACATGGACGACCTCCAGGCGCTCGTGGAGCGAAACGCGTCGGGGCGCGAGGCCGAGGCGCGCCGCGCCGACGGCGTGCTTCGCTCGGAGCTCGCGCGCTTCGAGCGCTGGCTCGCGACCCAGGACGTCGCGCCGACCAT
>Ga0126312_10001109_pt1 | contig 17331 bp, 22 predicted proteins | sample Plot104A_FD_92537 | JGI IMG/M metagenome (GOLD analysis project Ga0126312, IMG submission 92537) | Serpentine soil microbial communities from UC McLaughlin Reserve, CA, USA - Plot104A | ecosystem: Environmental > Terrestrial > Soil > Grasslands | place: USA: UC McLaughlin Reserve, Lake County... | reverse complement strand
GCATCCTTTAATGAAGCAAAGAATCAATATCCTATCGACACTCTGCTAAATGCTCCTAATGACAGCAGTTCAGTCTCTGAAAATAAATAGTCATTTGATAAAAATTTATTAATGATATATAATAACAAATACTGGAAAGGATTTTTTCCTACAGATCAGAATTTTAATGCTATACGATATTTTGGTGGATTTTGGAAACGCTTCTACAGAGAAGACGGAGTAATAAAAGGAGTTACACATCCATATGAAGTGCCGTCGGTCTTTGCATCTAATTTACCTCAAATACAAGATAACCATAGGAGATTAGGACAAGTTGTATATCTAAGATACACAAGTCCAGAATACTCGCTTTTCTATGATTTACTAAAAATAGTTGACAAAGATGTTGTTCTTGGAAAGGCATTCTTAGGAGTTCCTCCTTTTAGTACTCAGATACTTGATTTTAGCATGTCACGAAATTACAGTGTTGACTTTATGACTGTAGATGATCATCAAACAATATATCAAAATTACAGCAGGGGGCCTTCTACTAATGAAGTAATTGGGCGATGGGATGGAAAATTGGTTTCCGATAGTTCCTTGACACCTGTAACACAGGAATTTAACTATACCAAAGATAATGTTGGAAAATTACAGATGCAATACACTTTTGGAGGCCTACTAAGAGGAATATCTAAGGTTGTTCTGACACCAGAACAGATGAATATGTATGACTTTACTAACTGGCATGACGAGGTAAAGATTGTCAAAGATGATTTTATGGCAGGTAAGTGGTGTTCCCCTTGGACACAAGTTCCATTGACATTTGGTCCAAGCTTCTTGAGTGTGGAAAGAGGCCCGGAGGGCAGTAGATTCTGTCTTAGGTTTATACTAAATCGCAAGAAGAGTCCACAGTCGAAAAGAGAAAAGTTAGCCTTTACGACAAAGTTGAGGTCCTCAAAAACAAGATGAGCACTGTAATATCTATGGAAAGGGATACAGGAGCGAACATAAGGCTTATAGCTAATTGAGTAATTCCGTTATGAATAATCAACAACCAACAGATGTATTTCCCCGATAATGAACCTATGTTGGAAGGTAAAAGATTACTTATTTTGATACCAATCGTGAGAAACACAGAAATAGTAAAAAAAGTGGATATCGTGTTGAAAATAAATATACCCATGGAGAGTATAGTATAGATTGAAATCGAAAAGGTCTGGTGTTTCACAATGGAAAATTAGCGATCAGAGTCTCGAAAATGTAGCTAGCAGGTATGCACTTCCAAAATATACTGTATTTTTTTCAGAGAAATTAGCCGAACGTTATAAACCTACAATATACTCACATGAATGCTTAAGTGGTCCCCCTGAAGCAGTGTATTATAGAATTGTTGTAAGCGAGCAAACGAATGAACTATGTATTGAATATTTTTATTATTGGGTTTATCAATATTGTATTGGCTCTTCTCATAGATATGATTATGAACCCGTATTTCTATATACGAGACCAGCGGAAGGAAATGATCCTTATTTAATAGTTAATGGGAGATTTGGAGGGCCTGATTGTAACTTTCATAAGATTGAAATTCGACCCAAAGGCGGCAGACGAGATAGATTTGCAGTCCGTTTTGAAGTAAAAATGTCACCAAAAGAGTATTACCCTTTTGGAAAGGATGGAAACGTAATTTATAAAGGATGCAGTCAGAAATATCCACTAAAAGGGGGAAGAGATTTGCAGTTTGATGACCTGCACCCACTATTTGGCATTAGAGCATGTTCTAACGTATTTAGCGGCGCCGATTATGATCTGCAAGGTCTCAAATTTAATCCGCCATTGAAAAGGCTTTCGGATAAGATTTTGACGCAATGGTACTTCAAACATTACAACCGTGAAGATGATATGCCATTTGGACATGATGTTGCTGACCCCTTTGCCTACCCCCATATAAAATATCATTGCGCAAGAGAAGAATTACCTAGACCTGTCCGACCTGTCCAAGCTTAACCATAACTGAGTGAAACTGTATTTGATCAACTAACAATAATAATTTTTTCCCATGTTATTATCTGGATACTCTAAAGGTCCACTAATAGAAGCCAGCCATCAGTATAGTTGGCAATACGACTGAATGTTTTGGTAACATATCCTCCGAAGATAAATTGGAATATGTGGCTTTTGTATAGGCTTGGACCCTATTTCTGATGCTGGAATATTATAATATTCTCCTTTGAATTCTACGATGCCGTCTCTCCATATCTTCTTTAGATATCTTCTTTACATGAATGATCTCATCAGCTCTTCTACCTTTATTTTCAAATGGAATATTAGAAACCTGGTATTCGTCTTTAGACCAGCCTATACCAAGCCCTGCTATAGCTCTTCCGTCAAGTGTAGCAAATCTTCTTGCTAAGCTGCCTGCCAAATTATAAAACTGTCATTAAAATTGATGGGGATGTTAAAAACGATTTTCCGAATCCTGCTCCTTAAAGTAATAGATACTGTAGGCGCGACCTTGTGAATTTGATTAATGTGTTCAGAAAGCACTAATTGTGATGAGAACTATTGCTTTAAAAATAGCCGGTCAGGATTTAGATTCAGAAGCAGATTAAGTCTGTATAATTGCTTCATCTGATTTTTTGCCTGTCTACGTTAGCTTGATTTGAGATATATAGCAGCTAAACAAATGCTGCAATATCCTGATGATTGGAAAATAATAAAAAATAAATGGCCGCCTTGATTTTAGCATGCCAACAACACGAGGAGGAAGCAGGGGCCATAAAAACTATTCCAATCCAATGAACGGGGAATTATTATCTGTATTGACTTGCTTTAGATAGTGTATCTTAAGAGAAATATCTAGACAGTGTATCTTGATAATATGGTCATTTATCTTTATCTATTATAGGATATTCTAAGTAAATGTATCATTACAAGGCAATAGACTAGATAGGGTTTCCTAACTCGGCAATATGAAAACTAAGTCTCCATATTGAGAAAAATTTAAATCCTTTGATTATATGGATTACGGTTAATGATCACAAGAATACCAAAATATAGGTGCTAAATATGGGTCGTCATGACGATGCATATGATATACGTGTTAAAGCTGCAAAAATAGCAAGGGATCGCGATTACGCAGATAGTCATCGAAATAATGGTGAGGAAAACAAATACAAAGATGCCGATGGAAATAGAAATTTTATTGCAAATTATACGAAGGGATTTAGACATCATCCTAAGACTGACCGAGATGCGGGTGAAGTAATAAATCCGGATTATAGAAAACTTCTTGATGCGATAGAATCTGAAAAGCCAGATGACTTTGAAAATCTTACCCTCGGACTAGGCAGGAAACTTATAAATCCACAAACGGGATTTGCGTATGATCTGGAAGGACCTGATTCTCAAGATTTAAGAATAAGACCAGCACCCAAAATTGATAGTGCAGAAGCAGCTGGCGAAATGGCTGAATGTTATTGGATGGCTTTATGTAGAGACGTGCCATTTGGCACCTTTGATGCAAATAGTACTATTGGAGAAGCGGTCGCTGATCTATCAACAAACTATAGCGACTTTCCTCACAGCCCGTTTCCAGGTCCCGCCGTGCCTATAAATAGTAATACGATTTTTAGAGGAGCAACAGAGGGCGATCGGATCGGTCCATATATATCCCAATTCTTGTATAAACCAATTCTGTGGGGACCACAAAGACTGGAACAGATGCAAAGGGTACTCAAGAATATAGATTATTTGACAGATTATGACTCATGGCTAAAAGCTCAAGATGGAGAAGATATTCCGATAGATGATGATTTGGAATCTCCTGAAACAAATGTTCGACATATTCTTACTCCACGTGATTTGGCATATTACGTACATGTTGATGCATTATATCAGGCGTATTTGGGTGCTTGTCTGATATTGGTGCGAGACGAAAACAATCCTGATCCCCTTTTACCATATCAGGACTCTCCTACGCAGATAGGTTTTGGAACATTTGGAGGGCCCCATATTCTTTCACTAGTAACAGAGACAGCTACTAGAGCTTTGAAGGCGATATGGTTTCAGAAATGGGGTGTACACAGACGACTTAGGCCAGAAGCATTTGGTGGTTTGATCCACCGACAGAAAAACTCTAGTTCCCCTTCACCTACACCTGGCTTGACATCACCTAACCCTGCTTATCCGATAAATACTGAGATACTGAATTCAGCGGTATTACCAAAGATCTTTACCAAGTACAATTCTTATCTCCTTCCTCAAGCTTTTCCCGAAGGTTCTCCGACTCATCCCTCGTATGGAGCTGGTCATGCTACTGTAGCTGGTGCGTGTGTAACTATACTGAAAGCATGGTTTGACGAAAATGATACCATTAAGTCTCCTAAAAGACCAACAGCTGATGGAACTGGTATAGAGGACGCAACTGGACTCTCATTAAAAGTAGGCGATGAATTGAACAAAGTAGCAGCTAATATTGCAATAGGAAGAAATTGGGCAGGTGTGCATTATCGTGCCGACTATACTGAATCAATAGTATTGGGCGAAAAGGTAGCGTTAGGTATACTACAGGAGCAAGCAGTGTGCTATCACAAAGATGATCCTTTTGCTTGCACGTTAAGGAGATTTGATGGAAAACAGATCAAATTTAAAGGAACAAAGATTACAGAGATCTGAGGTATAATCTGAGACGCTTCGTAGATAATTCACTTCTTAATGCACATCGAACGTCTGTAATAGTTCTTAACTTTATCAGCATCTTTTTGTCCTTAATTCTATATGGTTTAAATGTATCAAAATTGTTAGCAAATGCATATAATATTATGGGTACATATTTATCACCGCTAGAAGTAGAGATGTCTATAGCATCTTCCAATGGTTCTTTAAGTGGAACAATATCTGTTATCTTTCTTTGTCTCGCTTTTTGGCAGGTGGCGTATGGGAAGATGAGAATATGAACATATAGCCATTGAGGGATTAGCATTTGAGGAGTTAGCTTAAAAAAAGTAGAATATAGTAGAGTATTTACCTAAGCCCCTCTATCTACTGTACTAGTGTAATATTTGGGAATTAGAAAAAATCAATCAGAAATGAATCGCTATGAGAAGGAGGCCTTTGTTAATGCTGTATTGGCATTAAAACGAAAGCCAAGTCAGATGTTCCCTCCATCACAAAATAGGTATGACGATTATGTGCTCATACATGCTATGGCTATGACGCATACAGGGAGACAACATTCTGCCTCAATGCAGGCTCATCAGGGCCCAGCATTTCTTCCATGGCATCGTGAATTTATTCTTAGGTTTGAACTGGATTTGAAGTCAATAGATGCAAGGGTCACACTCCCTTATTGGGATTGGACTACAGATAACTCAGAAACTTCATCTATTTGGAACTCAGATTTTATGGGTGAAAATGGTAGAGAAAGTGATGGGCGCGTTATGGATGGACCATTTGCCTACGATTCTGGAAACTGGAATTTAGGTATCCTTGATTATGATGATCCTACCCATGCTCCGTACCTTAGAAGACGTTTTGGTACGTTTCCTAATGTTTCAACACTGCCAACGGCTAAACAGGTAGAAGACACTCTAAAGGTTACGCCCTATGATAGTCCTCCTTGGATCACAAATACTCAAACTGGGCAGCCTCAGCCTAGCTTTAGAAATAGGTTAGAAGGTTGGTACGGTGAAGGGAATATACACAATCGTGTACATCTTTGGGTTTCAGGAGGGAGCCCTCCAGAGTTTAGAGATGCAGGAAGCATGTTTTGGAGTACGTCACCCAACGATCCTGTCTTTTTCTTGCATCATTGCAATATTGATCGTCTTTGGGCTCAATGGCAGGTTCAGAATCCAATATTTGGCTACGTTCCAAATACAGGTGGGCCTCAGGGTCACAATCTCAATGACTTGTTGGAACCTTGGGAAAGTGCAGCGGCATATCATTCCTATTCTCATATTTCTTCCTCTAATTCTGCTCCCGATACTATCGCTGGAAGGACAGTCTCAGATGTTCTTGATCACCATGCGTTAGGATACATATATGATAAGGAACTTGAAGACACTTCCCATGAGCATATGCGTATTCTTCGGATGGAAAAAGAACAGAAATCCAAAGGTTTGTTTGTGTGGGAGGGGTTAATTTGAGCTGTATTCCCAACTAAAATGAAAGATGAAATCTAACCATGGTTCAGCCAACACATCTCATATCGCTGCCACTACACCCTTTTGGGAGTGTCGCTTGGACAGGTATAAAATATAACTTGAGCCTTTTGTTTTATTTTAATCAGAATACAAGAAGGATATGTTGAAAGTGTTGACCTTGTCAGCAATATAAATAATTCTAATATCATTATTTGTTCTATTAATCCTAGTCAACAATAATGCTAAGAGTTAAACATTGTATATGATTAAACATCACTACATGCAACTAGAATTATTCTAAAAGATGTCGTAAATGAAATGAGGGGACTGAATATTTTGTATTCTGGAGACTCCAACAATTTAGAAGAGCAAGAACAAAAACAAAAACAAAACATTATGCGCCACCATCATTTTATCGTAAACAAAAACTATGATAGAACAATTATGAAGAAGGTGGGCTCCTTTAGAACTACTATACAACAACAAAATCAAAATCAATTAGAAGAACAGATTGACAATAATTCTATTAAAATTCTTTCGTCATTTTCTCCCCTGACGAAGATACGAGGTTTTACAATGCAAGCTTAACATCTACTATAACAGTTGGACTGGCTTTAGTCATATGTATTATACAGATATATAGATACAAGAGAAGCGGCATAAAGAAACTAGAAAAAAGGGAATATTCTCTCTCAAAGTATACCAACTCTGAACAACCTCGTCACTATTACAATAATAACAAAATGCATTGCTCGATTTGTTTATTCTTAGCACTTTGGTTTGCTGCTCATGCAATTTGGACCTTCCAATATCAACAGTCTTCTGCTTTTTCCATAGACGATGTACTTTGGTTTGTAGGATATGGACTTTTCGGCTATTTTTTGTATAGTTTGTATTATTATTTCTTCAGAAGAGAATTTGAGCCATTCCTTCTTATTCTGATAGGCATTATCATTGTAATAGTTCTTGTTTTTATCATTGACATTATAGTAAGTACACTTAGATTACTGTCTAATCAAACAATGGATATTTACCTTCACAGTATCCTCATTCGAGTATATTGACTTTTCATTTAGGCCTAGACCTAGTTTATCATTAATTCTGAATAAGAGGGCATCGACTGAACCAACTAGTTGAGAGAGTAAGCATTCAATTTCCATTTCTGAATAAACTCTCGTCTGAGGGTATGCATTTATGCCTTCTCCATCTTTATCTAAGATTCGAAGATTCTTTAGATGTTGTTTAGCTGCATAAAGTTTGAATTGAACTCTATCCTGGAGCAGTTTTTTTGCATCCTCTGAAGATAATGTATCAAACAAATCAATTTAGATTTTATATTCCTAACTTAAATAATCTATATTCTTCTGCTAACTAACCTGCTCTACCAGCATAGACAAGTCCTGTTGAGTCTCCTGCAGTCTTGTACTCTCCTTCTCCTTATTCTAGAAGGTTTCCTATTTGCTATCTTTTGTACAGGCTATAGTAGTTATCATCGTCCTCATCATCATCTTCCTTTGCATCTCTTATCTTTTCCCTCGTCCATGGGTCATATACTGCAAGCTTAGAATCATCATCTTCCTCTTTGTTCTCAAAATCTCGCTCAAACCCATAAATTCCAATTTCAGGAAAATCATTTATAGCTATGTTTAGTCGTCTTTCGAATTTCCGAATGACTATAGCATATTTTCTTATTTTTTCATAGTCGTCTTCACTTTTTGCAATAACATATCCAACCCAAGCCCTATCTAATGCTCCCCACTCAGGAGTTGTCCTTCTGTGTTTGTTATAGATAGGATGGTATGTTGCTCTCGAACCGTACCCGTGGGATGTATTCGCCCCCCTCTTCCTCTTCCGTAACCGATTACGACGGCGACCATAGTTATAGGCCACTGATTGCTGCATCCTCACCTTCATTCGGCTTTGTCTGACTGTCTGGGTTCGGGCTGGAATCTACATAATCGTCAGGTTCAGGTAAAGCGCCGGGTTGTAACAATTCTGCAAATTTTGTGACAATTTTTTGCATCCCTTTGTCATCTTGTTCAGCAGCTGTTATTATACCGGCTAGTTCTTCCTCTATCTCAATCTCCTTCTTTATCTTTTCTGGTAACTCTTTTGCATTTTTTAGTTCGGTCAGTATTTGCTCCTCTCGGAGTTCAGTTACTTTGGCAATGTAGTTATCTACTCGTTGCAAAACATCTTTAACTGGTTGAGGACGGAGCTTCTCAGTTGTTGGCATCTCGATAACTTTAGTAAGATTAAATACAGTATTGAACTCAGGCAACTGCAGATGATACATGATATACTCCCAAAGTTTCTCCCATCCTACTACCCGCTGAATACTGTCTAGCTCTATACGTTTAGTCTTTAGGTAAGGGTCTGTAATTTCTATAGTAGTACCACTGGGCTCGTATCCTTCTTCAACATCTTCCTCCGTCAAGTCTGGGAAACCATGCTCTTGCAACCATTTGATTATATCTCTTTCAATGCCAATTCTTATTGTTGGACGTGGCAGCAGCTATATCTATACCAACTGCGTCATAATCTGTAAGCGTTCTAACAACTGAACCCGCTTTCTTTGCTCTCTCAATTAGTTTTTTGATAGCATTAGACGGATTCAATTAGTTTTTCTGCAAGTGCATCCACACTGTCTCCGTTGATAGGCCATTGTTCACCGTTATAGAAGACTGCACCCTTTGAGGCTGCTATAATACCAAGGTCTTCTCTTGTTAAATGTTGGTTAGGCCATAACTCGTCTATGACATTTTGAATCTTACCCTGTAATGTTCTTCTAGTCTGTGTCCAACTTTCCCTAGGTTCGAATCCCCTTTATACCATTTTGGGTCGTATACGATACCACACACCGGATTGGGTAATTCTGTCTGTAATCATTAGATATGGATTTGCCTCTATTGCTGCTCTTCTTTTTCTGAGGAATCTTCTTAGATATTCTGTAGCGTTTTGGTCTTCGTCTCTATCCCAACCAACGGAAAAAGTGTCTATAGCAAAACCCATACCATGACATGTTGGTATCTTGTATGCAAGCCATGAAACAACTCCTGCGATGTTATTAGCATATGGTCCTAGGTTGATATGGGTCTTACCTGCACTTCCTAGCCATCCTGGGACAGGAGTCTTCAAGTTTATTATAAAGACACTGGGCCATCTTCTTTTTGATTTGTAAATATCATCGCCAAATCCACATTTATGCAAAATTTCTCTGGCACTATGCGCCTGCATTATTTTAGGTTCGCCATAAACATTTTTGTCGTTCTTACTTTTCCATGTATAAAACCCATCAGAGAAATATTTTTCACCACCTTCTACAGCAGGCTCATCATTTACACAACCAATAAACTCCAATTCGCCAGGCTCATATTTACCTCTCCATTGTTTCCTTGGTGCAATCGCTGCTTCGATTACAAATGGTAGTACTCTCGTCACCGTTATAATGCCCTTCGACTATCTTTGAATATGCTCTATCTTCGTCTATGTCATTATAGAATTGCTTAAGATTTTGTTTTAGCTCCAATTCACGGACCGCCTTTTTGTATGGTAATTTAAGTTTACTTGGAGGCTTCATTTTGCTATTGTTTCTTAACTCTTCGTAGAGTTGTGAGATTAGTTGACTTTCAACTACTTCCTTTACTGTTTTTTTTCTAAAATCTTTAGGCAGAATTGGGAGCTCTCGCCACCCATCCAATACTGTTTCTATAGCAGCTGATTGGTCTGTAATTGTTTCGATAAACTCTTTAAATTCACGGCGTTTAAAATACCACGCGCTATCTTGCTCAAACAGTTGTTTAGGGTCTTTTATAGCAGTAGTGGTTGTTGCTGTCATATAATCAGATAACCTCCTTATCAAAACTGAAGTCCATATTACGTTTGAATAGTTTGAACTTTTGATAATATTGCTCCAAATTAGTGAGCAATCTTAAACATCCAGAGTCAGAATTCCAATGGTTAATTAACGGTAATGCAACCTCGACCTCTGTATCCGCGCCTATATCATTTGTAGGAGTAAATGGGCCTTTTATATCTGCAATTGCATTACCGTTACTGACTATTAGAAATACTTTATACCCTTTTCCGTTAAACTTAAGAGTTACAGGCTCAGGCCATTGTTTTTCTTCAAATGAATCATCTTCATCTGGATTATAACCAGCAGTCCATAATGCATAACCCATACCAAGACCTCTTTTGATTTGGCAGTATTGGCATATGCGCACCAGAATGGACTCATTTTTGCCACCCAGATTAACAGAAAACTAACGGGTTCGATGGATTTCAATACACCAGTGTATGTAATTCGGTCCAATCACGTCATATAATCTCATAATAAGGGTAATTTTACTTGAATGAGCGTTTAAAGAGATTATAAATCTTAAATATCCTAATATAGTATAAAACCTTCGTGCTAACCCAAAGGGTACAAGCGAATATATTTATCTCATATTCCAGGAACGACGGCGCCGATCTCTCGAGACATTTAAGGAAACATCTGTACGAGAAGGGTTATGATGTTTTTCTAGATGTCGCAAATCTCTCAGTTGGAGCGAAATGGAAGAATAGAATACAAACTGCTATCGATGGTTGTGATGTTTTTGTTTTAATAATAACGGCTGCTGTTATTAGGAGTGACGAAGTCAGAGACGAATTTGCATACGCTACTAACAAAAGAAAGGTGTTCATGTTGTTTAAACATAGATCAGTTGAGTTTGCTGATTTACCATGGGGTCTGAATGAGAGAAATATGTATGAATTTCTGGAACCAGAAGAACTTGTAAGAATATTTGATGAAAGATTTACGGAAATAGACAATCTACTAACTCATGACTTAGACAATCCTCTTGTGGTGCAGGAGAAGCTCAAAGATTTGAAGAGAGAATTTGATGGAATAGGACAGGAGGATATTGACAAAATAAAGAGCTATGCTGACGATGTTTTCATCCCCATAATCACCTTCTTGAAGAAATCACCTATACTCTATGAACAGGAGAAATTAGCAATCACTGAGATTCTAGATAGAGCTACCAAATCGAGTCTAAACATTGAAGAAAAAAAAGTAGAAAGCTCTGAAGAAGTCTTTGCCAAAATTAACGCAGATACGTTAAGATTGAATCTCTCCAAATTTCTTGATTATTTGCTAGATCTTTTTGTTAGGAATACTCCTGAAACGAGGTTACAGCAGTTACAATCTGCAAGTCATGAGGAGTTAGATGAAACAGTTCAAGTTGAACCAATTGCAACTGAGGCGAAGGATTTTCTTAGTATATCCGTGGATAGAGACTTGTCAGAAAACCGTAAGTATGAATTTTTTAAGCAAGATATAGAAAATCAAAGAATTGACTTGAGATTCTTTTACCTTACGCCAGAATCTGTCGATCTTTGGTTCAAAATAATTAATTTCTCGGATTATAAATTCAACATATATGGGAGAGAAAATATTAAAATGGTGTCCAACACCTCCAAATACAGAAATCATTTCAGCCATTGATGCCAGCGGTACATCTGTACCAAAAAATGGAACGACATACTCTTCATCAATTAAATTCATATTAAATGGTACAGACAATGATAGAGTAACTGGTTTTCAGTGCAGTTTGGATGGCGCAAACTGGACTGAATGTACAAGTCCTAAGACATACAATCTATCTACCAGCAATCATACCTATAACTTTAAAGCTAGATCTATTGACACAGCAGGCGATAGTGATCCAACCCCAGATACATATAATATTATTAAAAATCCTTCATCTGAGGTCTCAGGAATTATAAAACAGAATGAAGTTCCGTACGGGCCTGTCATCGTAGTAGCAGAAAAGAATGATAAACCAGATAACAAGTTCAATTATACGACTCGCGATGAAGGAATATTCTTTCTAAAAGGTGTTCCAGATGGAATCTATGCTGTTGATGTTTTACATATAAGTGGCAATATATTAAAATGTACTGAAAGAGAAGCCAAAGAGGGTAGTCCGAAGAATAACTGGGAAATTTCTGTAACTGAATTGGAACAGAATAAATCTGTAATTCCAACACCTAAAAAATGTGTAACCAAAGTCGAGACAGTGAAATCAAAAACTAGTTATCAGGTCACCTTAAATCAAACTGCTACACCTATCCCCCCTGAAAAAAGAACCCCTGGACCAGAGTCAAATATTGCAGAAATTAAAATTCAGATAAATGCTACTCCAGAAACCTTAAAACAAATTGATAGAGTAACATATAAACTCGATCCAACATTTAAATCCCCTATTGTGACACAAGTATCTCCTGACAATGGCTTTGCTTTATCATTCACCGCATGGGGAAAATTCGATCTGCTGGCTATAGTATACTTCAAAGATGGTCAGTCTACAATCCTTTCCTTACCCTTGGAAAAATGGCGCGTATAAATATATACATGAAAAATGATTCGTAGTCAAAGCCTTTTTAATTTTCGTTTCATGGTACGTATGGGATTTCATCTTTTTAATACTAAATTCTGGATTTCAAATTTTTTATGGGCTAACTTAATAGTTTTCTTAAAGGAAATATTTGTTTGTTCTGTCCCAATATATATTACGATTATTTCTATAAGAGACAGATCTAATTCCATTCCCGCTTTTTCTATATCGTAGAAAGTTTTTCCTTCACTATGTCGAATTCTTAACCTTGATATGTAGGTCTTAGTATCCAAGTTAAACCTGAACCTTATAGTGCAGATATCCCTATAGTTAACCTCTTTTGTAAAGTCTACGTGGGATGTTATAGGTATGAGTCCGACCTTGAAATTATTTTCTACTTTTCCGTCTCTAAACTGGGTTTTAATCTCAATTTTTTCAATCAGGCATTGTTCATAATAAGGTTCTACTTTTTCTAATAGTCTTTCTATTATATTGTTTGCAACCGTTGAGACAGGATCTGATGATGATATGTCATTTTCTATTTTCTCTTTGAATTCATTTGCTTGTCGATACCATCCTACAACAGTTTTTACATCCCGCAAGTTAAAGAATTTGTTTTTATGTTGATCTTGAAAAGCGGTAGAAAAAAAATTGTTTAATGTGTCCGTAATCTTATCTACATTTGATGTGTATCCTCCGTGGCCAAAATTAACAGCCATTTACGGTTCTATTGCTCCGTCTGTTTTAACTTTGAAAGATGATATACCCTGGTCTTCTTTAGGTTTATAACGATGCTTATTGTGTTTAGCCACTAAGCCAATTATTATAGCAATAATAGCAACAACAGCTATAACAGGAAGTAAATAGTTTGGTATGCAATGTAGGGTTGATGGGGACTGTAAACCTAACGATTGTAAAGAGAATAAGAATCCTGACTGACAATCGTTACCATTAGGAATTATGCCTTGAACAGAAACCCTTTGTATATCTGGAATGCTTTCGCCATTATCACTAACAGCTATAAGAGAGAATTCATAGAATGGTTTGTAAGATACGCTGGGTATTGTAATAGTTGGATTTTGTCCCGCTGGTTGTATTTGTGAATCGCTGCTTGACCATCTATATTCTATTATTTTTTTTCCTTCAGGATCATAACTTTTGCTTCCATCTAATATAACGTCGCTGCCTGGTTGAACAGTGTCAGTTCCTTGAACATCGATTATTGCTACAGGACGGTTGTTATCATTATTTGGACTATTACTGCCTGTAGAAGATCCATCAACATCAGGAGGTATTATAGCAACTTGCTTTGTAACGGACATACTTTCATCTCCGTCGTCTGCAGTAACTATTAGGGATATTGAAACCACTTCGTTATTATTAACAGTTGGTGAGACAAAGGTTGCCTTGGAAGTTTGATCGTCTGAACGCATATCCGTTCTTCTCAAAGAATTATCCTCATTGTCGTCAGTTTGAGTCCAGTCATATCTTCTTATGCTTAAGCCTTCAGGATCATAACTCTGGCTTCCATCAAAAGTTATGCTCTTCCCTGACATAACCCTATCAGGCCCATCAATAATAGCTACTGGAATTATTGCTTCACGTGGTCTGACTGTGATAGATATAAAGTCTGGGTCGCTTTGCAGTTCGTCTGCATGTACTTGCAAGGAAAACCTTAGTTCAGTCTCTTCATTAACGTTAGGTGCTTGGAATGAGGTTTCGGCTTCGAAAGGATCAGGATTAAAATCTGTTGCATCGGGAGCACCATTTTTCTCCTGCATCCATTCATAGACTTCTATGTCTATAGGGATTGTGCGATTTGTATTGTCATATGCGTAGCTCTGTCTACCATTTAAGTTGACTATATCCCCACCTCTAATGTCCAATTTGTCTGCCTCTGCAATAGCCACCAGGGTTATTTCCCGATCTTGTTCTTCTGGATTTGGTGTTGGAGTTAGCGTTGGAGTTACTGTTGGATTTGGCATTATAGTTATACTTTTAATATCTGGTTCACTTGTGTCTCCTTCGTCATTTGTAACTACAAGAGATACCTCAATTTCCTCCTCATTATCAATGTCTGATGGAATAGTAAACCTAATTGAACTATCGGTTGCAGACGAACTCTCAAGTCTGAGTTCAACATCGCCTTCGTAGCTCCACTTATATCTTAAATTTCCATCTTTAGGATCATGGCTATCCAGGGCACTGAGCACGACTGTATTCCCTGCCTCTATTTCCTCTGGGCCTGTTATCTCTGCAACTGGAGGCTCCATTTCCTCATCATCCTCTTCCTCATCAGGTTGTTCTAGTTCTGAATCTTGAGTTTCTCCTGATGAGGAAGGAGAATTCTCAGATCCATCGCTTTGATTAGATTGGGCAAATAATTTAGGGAGTAATGGAATATTTGAAACTAAGGTAGATGTCAATAATACTAAGACAATTAAAAAAAAATATTGTATGTATCGTAGAATCTTATATGACCTTACCTTGATATACTAAAGAAGGTAGAATAAAAATATTTTGTCCAATATCGGATAATACTGAAAATTACCATGATTTAAAATCTTTCTGAAAATATCATGCCATATTTTTGATATTGCAGGATCTTTTTTCTTTCTGAAAGAAATCTCTCTAAACAGAGATGAACCCTTCAGAAGAAATAAAAGCCGAACTTCTGAATAGTTAATTTTGTGTGGTTTATACACATATATGTATAATACACATATCTATAAATGTGTTGTGGCTATGTGTGTTATGTGGTTATCCTTATTAAGTGTGATAACGTGTTATGTGTATGGGAAGAATAGATATAATCCTTCCTGACGATAAGGAGAAAAAATTACGCATGGAAGTAGGTAGACGTGTGGGTGTAAAGCGTGGTGCTTTGACTGATGCAATCATAGAAGCAATTGATGCGTGGTTAGAGGAAGATAAAGAGAAAGGAAAATAAGGTCATTCCCGACTTAACATTAGACCAGATTAAAAGAAGTGAGAATCGGCATCAGAACGGGTATAATGATTGATTGATATATACAGGTACATTAATGTGCCTATCACAGCTAAAATTGTTATATAGACATGCACTAGTAGAACGACACATTAATGTTACATGACGAATATGAAGATAGAGGTAACATATCTATATTACCACATTCAAGAACTCCGGAAAGTTTTATTTGTTTAATATTAAAAAACTGGACTAATAAAATAGCTTAATCGAACGCCCCTTCGAAGATAATATATTGAAAAGCCTGTATGGTTGATAGTAACTTGCAATTGCCCTAGCTGTCCAGGCTGCCAACAACTTTCTTTTGCTATATGATATAACTACCTATATTACTACTCATATGTACTATTCTATACTTTCTCATAAGTTAGTGGTAACCTGGACAGCCTGGGCAATACTGCCATCATTGCAACATAGAGATACCGACATAGCAATGCTCTCTGTCTCTATTTATCATTCTGCGTTCCTTTTTTATTCCCTTTGCTATTAAATAACTTCCAAATACATTATCTGAGACTGGGAGCTTATTGCTATATTTGCAATGCAGTACATAACTATGATACACATCTCTACATATTGTATAGTTTTCCCTGTCAGTTGGGTCAATTCGGCATTTGCTGTTCAGAAACTCATCTATAGCAGTAGCTTATCGGCATCTATGGATACAAAATACAATCCCTTTTTATTCTTCCTATGCCACATCTTCCCTGGGATTATTGCGATTCCTTTTGAGAAGGCACCTTCCTGCTTCCATTTTTCATATTGCCAGTCAGAAATAGAGGCATCTTGATATTTTTTCCAATATATGTAGGCGGCCTTTTTACGACTATCAGCAGGAATTGTGTTGACACCTATATGATATCTCCAATAATCAGCCCAGTCGTTGACCGATTCCGGTACACTATCAATTAAGGTCATTCTTGCAAGGATGGCTCCCGTAGGCATATGATGTTTAACCCTTAGGTTTACTAACCAATAAGCCACACTGGTAGAGTCTAAGAAATTTTTCCAGTACTTAGTGACCATCATATTCTGCAATTTCGGACACACTTTTTCGAAACCATAATGACTCACCTCGTGTCATGAGCCTACAGATGCTTCTGATAATACGTTCGCAGTCCTTTGTCTTTTCAATTCATCTCCCATTCTGTTTTTGATATATCTGGAAGCTTGTTTGGAATTCATTGACCATCGAACCTTCTTTTTTAAGGTCTGAAATACCAATTCTCCTTCCAATCGCTTCAGAAGGACAAGTCACTTCTTTTTTCAATGCCTGCAAGGTATTCAAAATATACTCAACTCCAGTATATGAATTCCAATGTATAGTGCGGTCACCGGGATTTGACATCTATATAGGGGAGGTCAATAGTTGATTTTAATGTTATATACATAATTTTTGTAGCCTGTATGAACTCCTCTTTGCAATATTTTTTCAAGTTCCAAAAAAAGAAAACGAATAACGATATCATAATAGTTTTCTCCTTTGGTTAATTCTGGATTTGTAATAATATCTGTTAAAGATACTATATATCAAGGCAGACTTGATCCGCTGCCAAGAGCTTTATTTGTTGCTATGAATGAGCGGTAACTAGCCATCCTTCTTTCATCTCCCTCTTAAACTCTAGACTTTCATTCAAAGATTCTGACCATAGCGGGCGTACGGGATTTGTAATTAAATATCAAGCTTTACTTCTAGTAGTTACTCCATTGCCATCTACTTTCTTAATTTCTATTCCAACTCTATCTCCAACTTTTATTGCCATATCTTCATATTCTTTCATTGTGATTTTAAAGGTTGGGGAATTACCAAATG
>Ga0126312_10001108_pt1 | contig 17339 bp, 16 predicted proteins | sample Plot104A_FD_92537 | JGI IMG/M metagenome (GOLD analysis project Ga0126312, IMG submission 92537) | Serpentine soil microbial communities from UC McLaughlin Reserve, CA, USA - Plot104A | ecosystem: Environmental > Terrestrial > Soil > Grasslands | place: USA: UC McLaughlin Reserve, Lake County... | reverse complement strand
GAGAGTGATCTGCGCGGCCACGAGGTCTTCTACATCGCCTCGCCGGATAACGTGGGCGGAAGACCATTCGAAGCCGCGGTGCGTGAGCACTACGGAGACCAGGTCGAAGTAAGAACACCCCTCCCCCGCGAGGACTCCTCGGGCATCTCCATCGAGAAAGCCAGGCGCATGCTCGGTTACGACCCCAAGCGTTCCTGGCGCGATTACCTCGACGACGATGGACGTCTGAAACCGGGCGTAAAGGGCCTGTTCTCCGGCTAGAGCGTCCCTTCTACCCCCAGACCTGCGCCGCCGTCTCCACGATGGTGCGTAGCTTGTACTCCTCGTCTTCGACGGTTATGGCGTTGCCGACGATATCCGTGCGTTAACGGCGTCCTTCACACGACCCAGCCTAGCACTCCACGCTTGCGCATCGAGCACGGAGGTTTTTGCGGTGGAGATCCCGAAATGAGCTTCGCGGCTCCTCAATCGAGGAGAAGAACGATCTTGCCACGCACGGTTCCGATCCGCCTTTGTTCGAGCGCCTCAGGTGCGCTTTCGAGCGGGAAGGTGTGGTCTAGCCTCACGGCGAGCTCCCCGGCGTCGACCATCCGCGAGAGCTCCTTCAGCCGTCGGGCGCCGGGCTGCATGCTAACGTTCGTCCCTACGATGCCACGCTTCGCAAGCTTCTCCACATCGGCGGCGTAGACCGACGACGCGAGCCGTCCTCCCTCGTTTACGAGCGTGGATACGCGACCGAGCGTTTCGCGGTCGCTTACCACGTCGATCACCGCTTCTATGCCGCCGGGATGGGCCATCCGTACGGCGTCGACGAGATCCTCCGTGGTGTGGTCGATCGTTTCCCCCGCCCCCAACTCCCTCACGAGCGCCTCGTTGGTTCGGCTTGCGGTGGCGATGACGCGGGCACCGCGTCTGGCCGCCAGCTGGGTCGCGTAGGAGCCAACGCCGCCGGTCGCCCCCACGATCAAAATGGTCTCGCCTTCCCTGATGTCAGCCGCGTCCACGAGGTCCATGGCGGTGAGCCCCGGCGTGGGTAAAGCCGCCGCCTCGGCGAAGCCGACCGTCACCGGTTTCCTGGCGAGGATGGTTGCAGGGGCACCGACGTACTCCGCGTAGGTGCCGCCCCCGATCACCGGCTTGAACAAGTACGCGTATACCTCATCGCCCTCGGCGAGTTCGGAGACATCGGCGCCGACGCGCTCGATCACTCCGGCAGCGTCGAAGCCCGGGATCAGGGGGAAGTGATGCTTCATCTGATCCTTGAGCGCTCCGTCGGCGACTTTCCAGTCGAAGGGGTTGACCCCGGCGGCCCGAACACGGACCAAGACCTCGCCAGCCCCGATCTCTGGGGTCGGCAAGTCAGTCAGGGCTATTGGCCCACCAAACGTCTCTGCGGCTATCGCTCGCATCTCTCTCCTCTCAATGCCGGTAGGACACCAAATTCGTTTTGTTGCGGGTAGGGTTCACCGATTCGATCATCTCCACCTTCGTCATGCCTGCACCTGCGGTGAGCCTTACGTCCGAACGCCATGGCCCGCATCGACTCTCACCTCGGCCCCGGGGGTCCCGCTTCCACCCGCGCCATCATCGCGTCGAGCGAGCCGCGTCTGCCGTGGACACTCTCTAACCACCAGGTCGCTCCGGCAGCCCCGTAGGCGTGCGGTAAGGTGGGATCCCCTGGGTCGGAGTACCCATCGACGGCCACCGCGAAGGGCGCGTTCGTCGTCCGGTGTCGCCGGATCTCGGCCACCATCTCGGCGATGCGTCCGGGGTCCTTGTCCATGAACGGGGTTCCGTCGGGGCTCGTGGTAGGCGCGAGCCAACCATCCCAGCGGGCGGCACGCCGCAGCGCGGGAGGGCTCTCACCGCCGATCCAGATCGGGATGCGCGGACGCTGCAACGGGAGCGGCGCCAGGGACACCTTCTCGACGTCGTAGTGTCGCCCGTGGTGCGTCACCGTCGCGCCCGACCAGAGCTTGTCCAGGACTGCAAGTCCTTCGTCGAGCATCGCGGCACGCTCCTTCGCGGCGCCAGGCTCCCCGAAGGCGGTAAACTCCTCACTCATCCCGCCGAGTCCGGCCCCGAAAATCATCCGCCCACCGCTGAGGAGATCCAGGCTTCCCAAGGCGTTGGCCACTACCTGCGGGCGGCGACGCGCCAGCGGGGTGATAGCGGTCCCCAGCTTGAGGTGGGTGGTGGATACCGCAATGGCAGACAAGCTGATCCAAGAGTCGGACGAGGGCGAACCCCATACGAAGCCGAGGTGATCCCACACGAAGAAGGCCTCCCACCCGGCCTTCTCGGCTGCTTGGGCCACACGAACCACCACACGCGGATCGGCGTACTCTCCCAGGTTGGCCGTCACGATACCGTAACGCATCAGAAATACTCCTCAGAAAGCGGCTTCTTCGGTGCGCCTAGTGTACTTACTTCAGACGGTAGAAGGCGCCAAGTATTCCGCCGTAGAGGAGGTGAGCGACGATCACCGTGATCGGCGTGCGCCGGCCGTAGTTGAGGGCCATGAAGCCGGGTGGTTCGAGCTGCTTTGTTGGCGTAGGACCTTCCTGCTCGCTTGCCATCCTCGGGTGCATTGCGGGCAGTGCCGGCATCGCCGCGACCAGCACGTAGAGTGCATGCACCAAGCCAATGGCTCCTCCTAGCCACCAGGTTGCCCGGCGCCAGCTCTCAAATGCCGCGGCGTAGACGCTGGCGAAGATCCAGCCGTTCAAGAAGTGGACTCCGAAGCCTATCAGCTTCGCCCGGTCCCGGCTTGGCGTGAACATGGTCCCCAGCATGAAGGGGAAATTTATGCGGCTGAGGCCGAGTCCCTGGCTACCGGCCATCAAGGTCGTCAGAATTACTGTACCTACGAACCCCCAGAGCGAGACGCCGCGTTTGTTCATGTCAGATCCTCCATTGGTATATCGTTCGACGGACGCTCAGCGGCCGCGTTCCCTTCCTGGTATCCGGCGAGCGTGAGCGCCGCATTGACGAGCCCGATGTGCGTGAACGCCTGCGGGAAGTTCCCGAGTGCCGCGCCGGTGTCCGGGTCTACCTCCTCGGCGAATAGGCCTACGTCGTTCGCGTAAGCGAGTAGTTGCTCGAAGGTCCGGGTGGCTGCTCCGACGTTGCCGCCACGGGCCACACATTCCACCGCCCAGAAGCTGCAGATGCCGAAGGCACCTTCTCCGGGCGGGAGCCCGTCGTCCGTACCCGTCTCGTAGCGATAGACCAGTCCGTCGCGGGCCAGCTTCTGGTGGATGCGGGCGCAGGTGGAGCGCATCTGCGGGTGTGTACCTTCGATGTAGCCGTAGAGTGGTAGGGTCAGGAGACTCGCATCCATCTCGTCGCCGTCGAAGGTGCGCGTGTAGCTGCCTATCCGTTCGTTGTACCCGTGGGCCTCGATCTCCTTACGTATCTGGTCTCGATTCGCGCGGAAGAGGTCGACCGAGACGTCCAGGTGCCCGGCTTCGTGCTTCTCGATCAGGCGATCGAGCGCAACCCAGCACAAGACCTTCGAGTGGGTGTTATGGAATCGGCCGGAGCGCCCTTCCCAGATCCCCTCATCCGGCTCGCGCCATCGCCTGCACACCGTTCGACCGAGTCCGTCGAGCATCCGGCTCGTGTCTCGGTCGACGCGCCCGCCGCGGTCCAGGAACCTGGCGGCACCGTTGATGACCTCTCCGTAGACGTCGAGCTGGAGCTGGCCCTGGGCGTCGTTGCCGATCCGCACCGGGCTAGACCCTGCGTAGCCTTCCAGATGCGGTAGTTCCCTTTCGGGCAACTTCGCCTCTCCGAAGAGGCCGTAGAGTACGTGGAGCTCTGGCCAGGTTAGCCGCGTGGCGTGCAGCAGCCAGCCAGTGTAAGCCTCCGCCTCCTCCCGGTAGCCAAGGGTGAACAGGGCGCGCAATGTAAACGATGCGTCGCGCAGCCAGCAATAGCGGTAGTCCCAGTTACGTACGCCGCCTAAGGCTTCGGGAAGGGAGGTGGTCGGCGCCGCGACGAGAGCGCCGGAGGGAGCGTAGGTCATCAGCTTCAATGCGAGGGCGCTGCGCACTACCGCGTCGCGGTAAGGTCCCTCGTATGTGCAACGGTTCGCCCACTCCTGCCACCAGCGAATCGTCTGCTCGATCCTTCCGCGCGCGGCTTCTCCGAGAAGGGGGACCACAGCAGGCGCTTCCATGCTGTAGGTGAGGGAAAGATACTGGCGCTCTCCGCTTCGGATTCGGGCGAGCCCGCTGGCGCTACGATCGCCGTCGGTCAACTCCAGAGGCATCTCGCTGCGGAGAGTCAGGGACGTTCCATCGACCTCACACCGCAGACCGAGTGCTCCGCGCTCTTCGAGCAACGGACGGACCCGACCATAGTCAGGGCGGGGGTCGTAGAGAACCTCTATCTCGACCTCTCCCTCTAACCCTTCTAACTCACGCAGCACCTCATGCTCGGGAGTCAGATGCGCTCGCTTGTCTTCTTCGGAAGTGACCGACATGAGATCCCGCAGAGCGCACGCTCCAGTAGGAGTACGGAAGACGGTTTCGAGCACGTTGGTGTTCGCTAGGTAGCGGCGTTCGGAACTATACTCCCCGACGGGGCGAATACTGAAGCGCCCACCCTCGCTCGCGTCCAGTAAGGCCCCGAAGACGGACGGGCTGTCGAAACGGGGTAGACAAAGCCAGTCGAGCGAGCCCTCCCGGGAGACGAGCCCCGCGCTCCGGCAATCGCCGATGAGGGCATAGTCGCTTATGGGCGGGTAGCTTGCGCTCTCTGATGTACGATCAGACAGCATATCAACAATTGCTAAAGGAGCGGTGGGGCTGGCGCTCCTTCGCTCTTAGCATGACGGCAGTTGATCCGCAATCGAGATCGGCATGGTGAGCGCGATCGTGCCGCTCCTCGCCCGCCTCGACCTCCGCCCTCGTCGGATCATCCCCTCGAAGCCAATCCAGTACCACGGCCGCGGTCCAGGATTGCTCGGGGGAGCCGAGGGGCTCGCCGGTGAATGGCTCGAAGTACTCGGCGAAGCCTTCTTCGGCGATCTGCTCGAGGGACGACTCGCGCAAACGTTCGGCGAGCTGGTACTCTCCGGCGCGCGCCAACGCCCACCACAGAAGCCAGTCGATCACCGGCCAGACCGGCCCCCGCCAGTAGCTACGAGGGTTGAACCCGGGATCGTTCGGACTGGTGCTCGGTGCCAGGGGCCGTCCGAGCGCCGGGTGACCGATAAACGAAGGCGACATGAGGGTCTCCAGGAGGATCGCCAGGCGCCGGGGTCTCAAGCCTCCGGCCACCAGCGGGGCGAAGCCAGCCACGGTGTGGGCCCGCAAAGCACTTCCGGTGCGCAGGTCGTAATCGAGGCAGAGTCCGAGTTCCGGGTCCAGGCACCTCGCGAGCCCCCGGCGACCGCGCTCGATCCACTGGGCGATCAGTGCGCGGTCTTCGACTCGTCCCCCGACCAGCCCAGCGATCTCTAGCAGGGCCTCGTTGGCCGTCACGAGGATCGCGCTGAAAAGCGCGTCCTTGACCAAAAACGGGTGGGAGCGGTAGATGCTCATCTCGTCGCAACCGGCTTCCTTTATGAGCTTTACCAGCCACAGGTACCGGTCGTAGTCCGCATCGGTTGGCCTCTGGGACGCGTTCGCGACGTGCTGGAGATCGTGCCGGGGATAAGGCGCCAGATCACCGACCTCCACCGCCGCAAGGGACGTATCCCACCGGGGCGAGTTGTCCATGCCACTCTCCCACGGGTGGAAGATGGTGACGAGGCCCAAGTCCTCAGGATCCCTATAGCTAAGGAGGTAGCGGTGCCAGAGCACGAGCTTGGGGTAGATCTCTCGCAGGAAAGCCCGCGCGGCTCCGGCCTCCTCTCCCCCGTTTCTCTCGGCCACCTCCCAGACGCGCAGGGCTGCGATGGCGTGGACCGGGGGCTGGCACAGGCAGCTTGTGTAGGGCAGGGCGTCGGGAGAGGCCGCGGCGCAAGCCCAGTGATCTGAGCCAGGGAAGTAGCTATCCGGCGGGGCCTCGGGGTTGAAGACGATGTGGGGAACTTTGCCCGTATTCCACTGATGTTGGAAAAGACTCTCCAGTTCCCGCGCGGCGCGGCGAGTGTCGAGGTGCGCCAGCCCTATGGCGATGAACGCGCTGTCCCAGCTCCACTGGTGTGGGTAGAGCTCGGGTGCCGCCCTCGTCCATCCCCCCATGTCGTTCCGATGAAGAACTTTTTGTGCCCGCGCGACCAACCCTTCTCGCCTCACGGGAACACTTCTCGGAGGGACCATTACACGCATTGCCTCATCTCCTTTCAATGTGCAGACCCGTTTTCGGGATGCTCTTCGCGGCGGCGAGCGGAATGCCGCTGAATCACAACCCTACGCTGGGTCCAGGGGCACGTGAAGCACCCGTATTTTGTTCCCACTGGCCTTTCCACAGCGCATGGCGCTCTTCCACAATTCTCGTCACCCCAATCCTCTCCCTGCGACTTCGAGTGCCATAGGCATCGGGTAAAGGTGGCCCATCTTCTCCTTCTTCGTCCGCAGGTACCCGAGATTGGAGGGGTTCGGCGCCATGCCTAGCGGCATGCGCTCTACGACCTCGACGCCGTAACGCTCGAGGCCTTCGATCTTTGCCGGGTTGTTGGTGAGCAGGTGGACACGCCACACGCCAAGGTCGAGTAACATCTCGGCGGCGACCCGGTACTCGCGCGCGTCCTCCGGCAACCCCAGGGCAAGGTTCGCCTCGACCGTATCGAGTCCCTGCTCCTGCAGCGCGTAAGCAGAGATCTTATTGGCAAGGCCGATGCCGCGGCCTTCTTGCCGGAGGTAGAGCAGGATGCCGCGGCCCTGCTCCTGCAAAAACCGCAGACTGTCTTCCAGCTGTTCTCCGCAGTCGCAACGGGACGACCCGAGAACATCGCCCGTGAGACATTCCGAGTGCACACGGACCAGAACCGGCCTACCATCGTCGATAGCCCCCACGGTGAGCGCGACGTGTTCTTTGTGCTCTAGGGTATCGTAGACGAAAATCTCGAAGGTACCGTAACGAGTCGGAAGGCTCGCCCGGGCAACCCGTCGGGTGGCCGACACGATCACACCTGCCCCTCTTGCTGCCCGAGCGCCCTCTGCGCCACACGGGACCTGCTCTTCGCTTCAATACCGTCGCACAAAGGCTGCCTCCTCGACCCACCACAACGACGCCGCGCTACGGTTTTGGGTGCCATGGATTCCATCCGTACCTCCTCAAGAGTCGTTGTCGTTGCCCGCCACGCAGTCTACACGCTCATACCATAGTAAGTCAAGTATAAACTTGATTTACTTGAGAAACTTGATTTCTCTTCTATACTGGGGGTTGCCAGCGAAGGGAGTATTGGCCATGAACTGGGACGAGAAGTACTTTGAAAGCACGCGGGGGCGGATCGTCACGCTGCTCAGGCGCTCGGGGCGGACCGTCGAGGAGCTCGCTCGGGCGGTGGATCTTACGGACAACGGTGTCCGCGGCCATCTCGCCGTCCTCGAGCGCGACGGCGTTGTACGGCAACGGGGTACCGTACGCCGGGGCAGCGGCGGCGGCAAGCCCGCGTACGTGTACGAGCTGACAGCGGAGGCCGAAGAACTTTTCTCGAAAGCTTACGAACCCGCGCTCGGCGCGCTACTTGGAGTCCTGGCCGAGCGGCTTGGGCCCGAGGGATCGGAGGTGCTATTGAGGTCGGCAGGTCGTCGCTTGGCGGAAGGCAGGACCGTACCGACAGACGGCTCGCGCGCGCGACTCGAGGCGGCTGCCGGCGTGCTCAATGAGCTGGGCGGTCTTGCTGAGCTGGAAGAGCAAGATGGCACCCTCATCATTCGGGGCTACAGCTGTCCCCTGGCCACCGTAACGCCGGATCACCCCGAAGTATGTCGCATGGCCGAAGCTTTGGTAACCGAGGTTGCGGGCGTGCCTGTCCACGAGCGTTGCGACCGTAGCGAGAGACCTCGTTGCTACTTCGAGGTGGCGCCAGCCGACGACGTTACTAAGTGATAGGTGACCTTGCTGACGGCTTGCCGGTGTGGCTAAGCCGCTGTCTTGGATTCGACTCCCTCCGGGGCATCCGGCACGAAGAACGCATCGGGATCGAGGGGGAACGCCACGTTCAATGAGCAATCGGGGTGCTGTGCCCCCGCTACCTCGAGGGCCCGCTGAATGCTCCCGGCCCTTACGAACAACGTAGTGGAGGGGGCCGCGCCACGATCCACTTCGATACCAACTCTAATCATTCTAGTCCTCCATCTGCTAGCGGGGCGCTACACAACCCTTTTACACCACTCACATTACATAGCGGTAACAGCAACGCGAAACATAGGCAACAACAGGTACGATCCGGAAGCGGACCCGGATCAGACACACCGCCGTAGCGAACGTTCTTCCCCAGGGCTGCTGCACTGTGATGTAATGCGAGAGCGTGCCTGTTCTCTATCGAGCGGAGGAAATGGTGAGACTGGCGAGACGGATGGAGCGTCTGGGGACGGAGACTGCCTTTTCTGTCCTGGCAAAGGCGAAGGCCCTGGAGGCGGAGGGGCGCGAGATCATCCACCTCGAGATCGGTGAACCAGACTTCGACACGCCGGCCCATGTGGTCGAGGCCGGATGCCAGGCGCTGCGAGACGGACATACCCACTACACCCCCACCGCCGGCATTCCGGAACTGCGCGAGGCAATCGCTGACGACGTGGCGCGAAGCCGGGTCATAGACGTGGGACCCGAACAGGTGGTCGTCACGCCGGGAGGGAAGCCAATAATGTTCTTCTCCATCCTGGCGCTCGTCGACGAGGGCGACGAGGTCCTGCTCCCCAACCCGGCGTTCCCGATCTACGAGTCGATGGTCAACTTCGTCGGTGGGAGGCCCGTGTTCGTGCCGCTGCGTCAGGAGCACGGGTTTCGGTTCGACCTCGACGAGTTCGAGGCGGGCCTGGGCGAACGTACCAGGCTGGTGATCCTCAACTCCCCGGCCAACCCGACGGGCGGAGCTCTTACGGCCGGGGACATCGCCGGGCTCGCCGACATCCTACGCGGGCGGCCCGACGTCTACGTGTTGAGCGATGAGATCTACTCGCGGCTCCTCTACACGGGCGATTTCGCCAGCATCGCCTCGGAAGAGGGACTCGGACCTGACGGGCGCACGATCATACTCGACGGCTTCTCGAAGACCTACGCGATGACGGGATGGCGGCTCGGCTACGGCGTGATGCCTGCACCACTTGCAGAAGAAGTGGCCAAACTACAGGTCAACTCCAACTCCTGCACCAGCGCGGCCACGCAGTACGCCGGGGTCGCGGCCCTCCAGGGTCCGCAAGATGCTGTCGACAGCATGCTAGCCGAGTTCAGGGCACGCCGGGACCTTATTGTCAGTGGACTCAACGAACTGCCAGGCGTCGAGTGCATAATGCCGCAAGGGGCCTTCTACGCTTTCCCCCGCATCGAAGAGACAGGCTACCGGGCGGACGACCTCGCAGACCTACTCCTTGATGAGGCAGGTGTGGCTTGCCTCTCCGGTACTGCGTTCGGCCACCACGGAGAGAACCACCTCCGCCTCTCCTACGCCAACTCGCGCGAAAACATCAGCAGGGCGCTCGAACGCATGGGCGAAGTACTCTCGCGTGAAGTCGGGTAACCCGATTCGCTTCGGCGCAAGCGCGAGAAAGGCGAGGTTCCAGCGCAGAAATCCGGGCGTCTCACGTTCGCCGAACAAGACAGGCTGATCATTCTGGCCGAGTCCTGATCTCGCGAAAGCCCTCCTGCAGCGTCCTTCACAGTCAGGCCGCGCTTCGGTATCTTGGTTGTGGGTATTGAAGATCCGACCTCGACGGGCGCTACGCGGCGTCCGGTGTCGAAACGTGGCTGAGAAACGTGAGAGATGGAGGCGCTTGGGGTATGTCGATAGGACGCAGGGGGCATACGCAGGATAGTCAGGCGGCGGGAACGCAGGCGGTTCTGCGCGCTGAGCGCGTGGCGAGGTGGCTGCAGGTACCGCTGATCGTCGCCGCGCTGCTGGCCATTCCGACCATCATCGTGCAGGAGTCCGACCTTGGGAAGTCCTGGGAGGTCCTCGCCACGGTCCTCGACTGGTGCATCTGGGGGGTGTTTGCTGCCAACCTGGCCATCATGCTCGCTGTAGTCCCGGACCGGCGGCGCTGGTTGACGAACAATCCTTTGGACGTGCTCATAGTGGTGCTCAGCCCGCCGTTTCTTCCGGCGACGATGAAGCTGGCACGCGTGCTTCCGATCGTGAGGTTGGTCTGGCTTATGGTAGTGGCCCACCGCATGCGCAACGTCTTCTCGCTAAAGGGGTTGCGCTATGCGGCGCTGATAGCCTTCACCATCGTGGTAGGCGGCGGCGTGGTCTTCGTCGCCGTCGAACCTGGCCAGAACCTGAGCACCTGGGACGGGCTCTGGTGGGCCGCCGAGACCGTCACGACCGTGGCCTACGGGGACATCTACCCCACGACGTCACTGGGCCGCATAGTAGCCACCGTCGTAATGATCGCAGGCATCGGCTTCGTTGCCCTGCTGACCGGCGCTCTGGCACAACGCTTCCTGTACGGCGAGAGCACGGATACTACTCCGAAACCCGGTCCAGACCAGGCTGATGTGATGCGCAAGCTCGACGATCTTTCCGACCAGATCGCCGAATTACAGAAAGCCCTGGGGGAACGACACAGGTAGCGGAACAGGCAGTGCTGTCGATTCACACTACACAGCAGCCGCCACCACGTCGGCTTGACAAACAGTGCCTTCTCATAGAAGTTGGGGTGCAGGGCTACGATTCTAGCGTCCCCTGCGGGAACTCCGCAAACTCGTAGCCGTACTTTTCGGTGAAGGCTTCCAGCCTCTTCAAAACTACCGGATCGTCCGGCACCGCCTGCAGCGGCATTCGCCCCTCGGCCGCCTCCTCGAAGAAGCGCTCCATACCCGCAGGCGAGAACATTAGCAGCACCCTGGTCGGCTCCGTCCCGGGGTTTGAGGGTTGGTGAACCACGCCGCGCGGCACCACCACGAACGAACCCGCAGGGGCCACGATCTTTCGCGGGCCGACCCGGACGGTGAGCTCCCCCTGCAGGACGTAGAAGGTCTCTTCGTGGCGGCGGTGGAGGTGGGGGCGGGGTCCGGGGGAGCCAGGCGGGATGGTATTGAGGTGCACCGAGAAGGCGCCGTGGGTGTACTGGTCGCGGATCTTGAGCACCATCGCCCCACCGATGGGGTTGGTGAGGTCCTTGCCGTCAGCCGGTCCTACGAAGATGTCTTCGTTGCTCATGGCTGCGCCTTTCGCTCGCTTGCACACGATAGGTAGGGTCGGCTCGCTTGGATCTAGCAGTAGGGGCGGTGGGATTCGAACCCACACTCCTTTTCAGGATCCGGATTTTAAGTCCGGTGCGTCTGCCAATTCCGCCACGCCCCCATTTTCGGTGGGAGTATAGCAGTTAGGTATCTGTGTCCTCCGCGGCACAGCAACGGCTCTCCGGGTAGGGATTCCCGAGAAGTTCGAGGGTCCATGCGGCTACCGCGTTGGGGATGGAGCCCGAGATGTGCAGGGCCGTGAAAGCATGCAGGCACTTGACGCTGCCGGCCGCTCCATCCCGTACGCCTGCTACACGCGTCCCGTATCTGGAGCGGTGCGCGTCGTGGATCTCCTCCACGGTCGCTTCGCCGACCGCATCTCGCGCCGCGTGGACCCCGCCGGTCGATTCGACGCGCGAGATGGCAGCCACGAGGCTGGGGCAGGTAACCCAGAAGCTCGTCGGCATCTCGCGCGTGTGCTCGTTCTCGATAACACTCGGCAATCCGAACGGGCAACGGGCCGCGACGCGGAACGGGCGCGGCTTGCGCCCGAGTTGTCGGGCCACAGCGTCGAAGTCTTTGGAGCTGTCAGCCATCGGCTTTCAGCCGTCAGCTTTGTGGTCGCAAGCAATGCTCCATGACACAGAGTTGTAGCATGAAGCGGCAGGTTGTCATCGAGCAGATGGCCCCACGTTTTTCTTGCTGAAAGCTGATAGCCAACCGCTGACGGCTATCGTTTCTCCGGAACGATATACACTTTCTCGCCTGGCCGGATCATTCCGTAGCGCTCGCGGGCGGCACGTTCGATACCGGCGGGGGTCTTTAGTTCCCTTGTGAGCCGCTCGTTCGCGGTGTTCTGCGTCTGCGCCCTCTGCAGCTTCTGTTCGAGGGTAGGGATCTCATTCCGGTCGTGCAGTATGTTCTGGAGCGGTTGAACGTAGGAGGCGAGGAGGAGGCCAAGGAAGGCCGCGTAGATCACGACCACCAGCGGCCTCAGTCTCCTGGGTACGCTCACCCCTGTCTCACCATGCTCCTCTACACATCCTCGCCCACTGTCGAGACTTCGACGACGTTCGTCGAACCGGGCACCGACCCAGCGGTCCCACCCGTAAGGATAACCTCATCCCCGTCCTCGAGATGTCCGCCCTCCCTGGCGGCCTCCACGGCCCCCCTGAAGCGTTCTTCCAGCGAACCCGCCTGTTCCCCGTGGATGGAGATCACACCCCACACCAGCGCGAGCATCCTGACGGTGTGCTCGATGGGGCTTATGGCCAGGATCTTGTTGGGTGGCCTGAAGCGGGCGACCCTGATGCAGGAGAGCCCCGTCTGGGTCGAGGTCAGGATGGCTTCTGCCTCCAGATCTTCCGCGAGCTCGCAGGCCGCGTGGGTAACAGCATCGTAGCGGTCACCCCTGCCCCAGGAAGCCGAGGCCGGGATGTCCCGCCCGTAGTTGATAGCCCCCTCCGCAGCCCGGCAGATCCGCTCCATCTCCTGCACGCTCTGCTGGGGGAAGCGGCCCACGGCCGTCTCGCCCGAGAGCATCACGGCGTCGGCCCGGTCGAAGATCGCGTTGGCCACGTCGGAGACCTCGGCGCGCGTGGGACGGGGGTTCCGGATCATGGAGTCGAGCATCTGGGTGGCCACGATAACGGGCTTGCCGAGGCGCCGGCAACGCGCCACCATGCGCTTCTGCTCTATGGGCACCCTCTCGGCGGAGAGCTCGACCGCGAGATCCCCGCGCGCGACCATGATCCCATCGGAGGCCCCAATGATTTCCTCGATGTTGTCTATGGCCTCGTGCTTCTCGATCTTGGAGATGACGGGCGCATTGCCGCCGAACTCTCTTATCCTTTCTTTGACTTCCCTGACCTCGTCCGCCGTACGCACGAAGGACATCGCCACCCAGTCGGGGTGCAGCTCTTCCATCCCGAAACGCAGATCCTCGACGTCCTTGGGGGTGAGACCCCTTATGGAGAGGGTAGAGTCGGGGAAGTTGAGTCCCTTGTGGGACGAGACGGGGCCGCCTTCGAGGACTTCGCAGACGACCTCGCCGTCCTCGACGCTCTCGACCCGCAACCCGATGAGGCCGTCGTCTATGAGCAGGCGGTGGCCGGGACGCACATCGTCGGCCAGACTCTCGTAAGAGGTGGAGAGTCGGCTCGCATCCCCAGTGAAGTCCCCGGGAGCGAGCACGATCCGGCTGCCCTCCACGAGCTCCGTGTCGCCCTCGACTTCGCCGGTCCGGATCTTGGGCCCCTGCACGTCCTGCAAGATGGCGACGTTACGTCCCAACTCTTTGGCGGCGTCGCGCACGATCCTGGCGTTGTCAAGGTGCATGCCGTGCTCGCCGTGGGAGAAGTTGAACCTAGTCACGTCCACCCCGGCGCGGACGAGCGACCCTATGGCCTCCTCCGATGAGGTGGCCGGACCCAGCGTCGCGACGATCTTAGTCCGGCGCAATGTCAGCCCCCCTCCGCGGATTGAAGGCCGCCAGGCCGGGGTAGATGGCGGAGCTTCCCAGGGCCTCTTCTATGCGGAGGAGCTGGTTGTACTTCGCCACGCGCTCGCCGCGGGCCGGCGCGCCGGTCTTGATCTGGCCCGCGTTCACGGCCACGGCGAGGTCGGAGATCGTCGCGTCCTCGGTCTCGCCGCTGCGGTGGCTGATCATCGTGGTGTAACCGGACTTGTGCGCGAGCTCCATCGTCTCGAAGGTCTCCGTGAGCGTGCCGATCTGGTTGACCTTTATGAGGATAGAGTTTCCGACGCCCTCACCGATGCCACGGGCGAGTATCTTCGGGTTGGTAACGAAAAGGTCGTCGCCGACGAGCTGGACCCTGTCTCCCAGCCGCTCCGTGATCATGGCCCACCCTTCCCAGTCATCCTCGGCGAGGCCGTCTTCGATGCTCAAGATCGGATACTCGTCACATAGCCCGGCGTAGTAGTCCACCATCTCCTCCCGGGAGAGCTTCTTGCCCTCACCGGCCAGGTCGTACGCGCCGTTCTCGTAGAACTCGGAGGCGGCAGGGTCGAGCGCAAAGGAGATCTGGTCCCCCAGAGAGTAACCGCTCCTCTCCACGGCCTCAGCGATGAGCCCGAGCGCCGCGCCGTTGCTCTCGAGATCGGGCGCGAAGCCACCCTCGTCGCCGATACCGCCGGAGAGACCCCGTTCGGCGAGAAGCTTCTTGAGCGCCTGGTAGACCTCGGCGACCGAGCGGAGCGCCTCGGCGTAGGTGTCGAAACCGGCGGGCACGACCATAAACTCCTGAAAATCCACGTTGTTGGCCGCGTGGGCGCCGCCATTCATGATGTTGGCGCAAGGGACGGGAAGCGTGTAAGCGCCAGCCCCCCCGAGGTAGCGATACAGCGGGAGCGCGGCGGCCTCCGCGGAGGCCTTCGCCGCCGCCAGCGAGACACCGAGGATAGCATTTGCCCCGAGCCGGCCCTTGTTCTCCGTGCCGTCGGCTTCGATCATGGCAAGGTCGAGGGTCCTCTGGTCGGTGGCGTCCAGTCCGATCACGATCTGCGCCAGCTCGGTGTCCACGTTCGCGGCGGCGTCGAGCACGCCCTTGCCGCCGTAGCGCTCTGCCTCCCCATCCCGAAGTTCGACGGCCTCGTTCTGGCCGGTAGAGGCCCCCGAGGGTACCGAGGCCCGGCCCACGAAACCGCTCACCGTGGCCAGCTCCACCTCGACCGTGGGATTTCCCCTGGAGTCCAGGATCTCACGCCCGTGGACAGCGACGATCTCCGTCATGTTCCTCCCTTTTTGAGCTGTCAGCTATCGGCGGTCAGCTTTTTGTTCTTGCTGACGGTGATAGCTGACGGCTGATTGCTCTATCTTAACCCTACGCTAGTACGCGGCGCCACAAATTTCCCTGTAGCCTGATGCCTATCCCTGTTTCGGCGGCTCGTAGCCCTTCAGGTACTTGACGTCGCGCTGCTTTTTCTGCTCCTCCACCCATCTGGTGAACTCCTCGGTCTGTTTCTCAGAGGCGAGCTGGGACCTTATCTGCGATTCGACGTCTTCGAGGGGGCGGGTATGCTCGGGCTTGATGTCGGTAACCTCGATGACGTGGTAGCCGAACTCTGTCTGGACGGGGCCAACGATCTCACCCTGATCGGCCGCGAAGACCGCCTTCTCGAACTCGGGCACGGTCTCGCCCTTGCCGAGGCAGCCGAGGTCCCCGCCGTTCGCGGCGCTGCCCGGGTCCTGGGATTCCTCCTCGGCTAGCTTCGCGAAGTCCGCGCCGTCCTCCAGCTGTTGCTTGGCATCCTCGGCCTTCTCCTTCTGGTCCTTGTTATAGAGGATGTGACTGACGCAGCGCTGCGCCGGGGTTGTGAACTGGGCCTCTTTGTTCTTCTCGTAGAAGTTCTGGATCTCCTTGTCGGAAGGCTCCGCGTCGCCGGCAACCTTCTCCTGTACTTTCTGGTAGGGAAGGGTCTCGCGGATATTCTCGCGAAGTTGCTCCTCCGTGATGTCGTTCTGCTTGAGGGCCTGCTCGTAGGCCTCCTGATTGCTCAAGTCCTGCCCGGAGGAGCGGGCCTGGTCGCCGACCTGCTCTTTGATCTTCTCTAACTCCCGATCGACCTCTTCGTCCGAGACCGTTATGTTGTGCTCGTCGGCGTAGGCCTTGGCTATCTCGATGCCGACGAGCTGGGGCAGGAGTTGCTGTATGGCGGCCTGATACTGGGGATCGTCTTCAGACATACTTGCGTCCAGGCCACTCTGCTCGGCGAACTCATCCAGCTCCCCCTGCGTGACGGCGCCGCCCTCGAAGGTCACGATTTTCTTGGCCTGGGAGTCGACGTTGGCGACCGGCTCGGCCGCGTCACAACCCACCAGGACGAGTATGATGACCCCTACGAGCAAGGAGACGTACAACATCCTGTTACCGTAAAGCTTGCTCAAGACGACGAAGAACCTCGCTGTGTAGATGCCAGAGACCGCCGGGATTATAGCACGCAGAATGGCCTATTCGGCCCTTCAGTCCGACTGCGCAAGTGTCCGCAGCACCTCTTCCGCCAGCGTGAGGGGATCCAACCAAGGGGCGCGGACCGATGTCCTTCCTGTCCTCGTCGTAACGGTTCCCCCGGTGGCCTTGCTCAGGAGGTCTGGTGCGGCGGCGCCCGCCGTGGGGCCGGTTACGGTGAGGTTCCCGGTACGGTAGGTGACAGAACTGGCCCCTACTTCCCGTGCGAGGAGCTTGACGCGCGAGAGGCCGAGCAGGTTTGTGGCCGGCTCTGGGAGCGCCCCGAAACGGTCGACTAGCTCCTCGGCCAGATCTTCCACCTCGGCGAGGGAGCCTAAGCCCGAGGCCCTGCGATACAGGTCTACGCGTTCGATCTCATCAAGCACGTAACCTGGTGGTAGATACGCATCGAGCGTGAGCTCCACGATAACGGGTCGCTCTTCGCGCTGCTCCTGCGGCTCCCCCCTCGCGGCGGCGACGGCTTCTTCCAGGAGGGTCAGATACATCTCGAAGCCTACGGCCGCTATGTGTCCAGATTGCTCGGCGCCGAGCAGATTGCCCGCGCCCCGGATCTCCAGATCCCGCATGGCGATGGCGAATCCGCTCCCGAGCTCGGTAAAGTCCAGAAGGGCTTCCAGCCGCTTCTGTGACTCGACGGTCGCCCCGAGCGGGGCGAAGAGGTAAGCGAAGGCCTGCTCCGTGGAGCGTCCGATCCTGCCCCGAAGCTGGTAGAGCTGGGCGAGTCCCATGGCGTCGGAGCGGTCGACGATCAGGGTGTTCGCCGTGGCCACGTCGAGCCCGCTCTCGACGATTGTGGTCGTGACGAGAACATCCGATCGGCCATCGAGGAAGTGCTTCATTACTCCCTCCAGGGCCCGCTCGGGCATCTGCCCGTGCGCGGTGACGAAGCGCACGCCGGGCAGAAGCTCGCGCAGCCTCTCGGCGACCTCGTCTATGCTCTCGACGCGGTTGTGGACGAAGAAGGTCTGTCCGTCGCGGGCGACCTCCCGCTCGATGGCATGCTTTACGAGGTCCTCGTCGTAGGGGCCGACGTGGGTGAGGATGCTG
>Ga0126312_10001107_pt1 | contig 17342 bp, 21 predicted proteins | sample Plot104A_FD_92537 | JGI IMG/M metagenome (GOLD analysis project Ga0126312, IMG submission 92537) | Serpentine soil microbial communities from UC McLaughlin Reserve, CA, USA - Plot104A | ecosystem: Environmental > Terrestrial > Soil > Grasslands | place: USA: UC McLaughlin Reserve, Lake County... | reverse complement strand
ATCCTCGCCTGTGAACTCGGTACAGTCGCAATTCATACATTTTTTAAAGGGAGGTTCTTCCTTCCAAGGTCTATAGTATATGTCTGTTGTGGTCAAGTTTGGAAGGTTTGGGGTTCGACAATTATTGCAATACCAAATAGGAATCTCCGTACCGTAAAAGCGTCGTCTTGATATAGGCCAGTCGATTGATACCGAGTTTAGCCAATTAGTCAAAATCTGTTTATGTGTAGGAGGGTAAAATTTTATCTCTTCTGCTAAAGCCTTTAGTTTCGGAATGTACTCCAGCTGCTTCAGATAGTAGTCCTCTAAGGGTATAATCTCAATTGGAGTTTTACTGCGTTCGCATAACGGCGTTCTATGCATAACATCCTCTTCTTTTTCAATGAGCCCAGCAGTATTCAAATCCATAATTATCCTTGCCCTTGCTTCTTTTAGAGTTAGATTTGAATATGGGCCGGCTGCAGGAGTGGTTATTCCATTCTGATTGATTGCAACAATTTCATTCAAACCCAATTGCCGAAATACTTGTACATCGTTTTGATCGCCGTAACTGCATACCATCACTGCACCGGAACCAAATTCTGGCTTTGCCGAACGATGGGGTAAAATCCTCACATCTCTTTTGAAAAGAGGGATCTCCACATGCTTGCCATGAAATTGCATATGGCGCTCATCTTGAGGATTTACGATTATACATTGACAGACAAACAATAATTCGGGTCTCGTGGTTGCTATAACAAGTTTATCGGATGTTTCTCTGACCTTAAATCTTATGTAGACGAGTTTAGTAGGTAAATCTTCGTAGATGATTTCTGCATCAGCTATTGTTGTACCACAATCGGTACAATAGTTATTTGGTCTTGTTGCAAGATATACAAAGTGGTGGTTCCATAAATCAATAAAAGTATTCTGAGTTAAGGACCTAAATTCATCAGAGTCAGTGCGGTAGTATTGTTTAAAGTTGCAGCTCAAACCTATATCCTTCATAATCTTAATCATTTCAGCTTCAAGATCATCTAGAGCAACTTTGCAAAGATCAAGAAATGTTTCTCTCTCCACCTTTCGCATCCGGATTTTATATTTCTTTTCAGTGTAAATTTCAACCGGTAATCCATTTCTATCTATCCCTATCGGAAACATGACGTTATAGCCTGACATTCTCGCATACCGCGCAATCATGTCTATCTGTGCATAATGGGCTGCAGCCCCAATATGCCAAGGCCGCCCTGAAGGGTAGGGTGGCGGTGTATCAATAACAAATGCATTTTTCTCGGAGAAAGGTGAGAATGTATATATATCTTCACTCTCCCACTTTCTTAGGATTTCCTTCTCTAATGTAGAATTCCAGGACTTTGCCGCGATTTCTGAAACCATTTCAGTATTTATTCAATGGCACAAAAATAGAGTTATTAACGTTAGTATTAACTCGCCTTCTTTTATGAGGAACAAATTTCTAGTCCTTTAATAGAAAGTGGATGAGCCATAATTGTCACTCATCAACACATAGCGATCTTGTGTAGACACAATAGATGACATGTCAAAAATCCTTTTTTAGGCTTAATACAATGTTCATATTATCAATCATCACGCAGAAATATCAGTATGCTGACATTCTATAAAAGAAGTATTTTATGTAGTCAGGAATACATAATATATTCCTAACATCAATGGTATGATGTGGCTTCTTCTTCTTCTTCTCAACCACAGTCTCCTTCCCAATCACAACCTTCCTCTCAATCTATCCAATTCATAGGCCAATCTTATAGAAATTTTATAGAGACAGTCCATTCACCGTTTAGCAGAGTAGTATACAAAAATTCGCTAGCGTTGTATATGCAATATAGAAAGGTAGAAAATTGTGATCAGTTGCTAGAAGAAGATCCTAAAATTATCCAGTCTCAACTAATCGACTATATTATATCTCTCAGGGAGGAAAATAAATTATCAGCTACTACAATAAACACAAAAATGTCTGCTATCAAGAAGTTCTATGATACTAATGATTTAGAGTTAAAATGGAAGAAAATAAAATCATATGTAGGAAAAGGTAAAAACAAGAAAAATAAAAAAGATAGGCCTTATACCCATTTTGAAATTTCAAAGATGTTAGAAAAAGTTGACCAGCGTGGAAGGATTGCAATTCTTTTAATGTCCTCAGCAGGTATTAGGGTTGGGGCTATACCTTTTCTAAGAATTAGAAATTTAGAAAAGATAGACAAATACAACCTATACAACCTGACAATATATGAAAACGAAGATGAAGAATATACGACATTTTGCACTCCTGAATGTGCCAAGGAAATAGATTCCTATCTCGAGTACAGACAGAGACATGGTGAACGGCCATTAAAAGAAGATTCACCTCTCATAAGAGAGGAGTTTGATATTCATGACGAAATAAGGGCAATTAGACCTAAACCGCTAGGGGTTCAAACCTTTCTGAAAATGATAGAGAGTATAGGAATTAGATCGGGTGTAATAGGAAAAAGAGCTGTAACGGCAATATTAGAAAATAATGGTAATGGTAAAGGCTCAAGCCAAAAGCGGCCGGTAATGGAAACTCATGGCTTTAGAAAGTTTTTCCAGACTACGGCAATCACTATCATAAGCCCGCCGTTCCCTAAGGAGAGAGCAACCAGGCTTAGAGTAACTGAAAAGGGAGAGCTGCTTTAACTTGACCTCTCCGGGTTCAGGCGAGCAGCAGTTTAACGAAGGCGCTAACTCCTGGCACTATGATATTGGAGTCCCTACTATTCCAGGGATTTTCAAAACTAAAGAGCCGGCTGTTAAATGGAAGGAATATCAGGAAAATCCACCTACAGATGAACAACATAAGCAGTGGCTAAACAGTGGGGCCTACAATGGCGGGGTAATGATACTTTGTGGGCCTGTACGCTATAGAAAAGACAGAGAAGGGCTATTTCTGGTAGGTATAGACTTAGACAAGCAAAAGGCTATCGATGAGTTTTGTACAAGAAACGGAAAGACACTTTCATTTCAAGACGATATAGCCAAAAAAATGCTAGTCGAGCAACATGAGGACTGTCCTGCTAGGGCACATTGCTTTTTTTATTCGCCGTTCCGGTTTCCAGTAAAAAGGCCTGACAGTGTAATCGGCATTGAGATTAAAAGCTCTCCCCATGACGGACTTATGCGTGTTACACCCTCCATAACTGAAAAGGGCTATCCTATGAAAATAATAGGGATTACAGATCCACCCTGGTTAAGTGATTCAGAAGCTACGGAGCTATTGCAGCACTTAAACTAGATCTGTATTAACAACGGAGTCGAATATTTGGATAAAAAAGGCGGCAGCAGTAGCCGATACATAACTCCAGAGCTCAAAGAAATTATCAGATCCCGCAGCGTGTCTTTTGATAATAAAGACAGGGTAAAGATCTCAAAGGGCTACCGCAACCCTACATTAATCTCTGTAGCTAACTCGATTTTATTTACCCATTTACAAAAAGATAGAGGCAATGACTTTTGATTCTTGATGATGCAAGAGAATTTGTTCATTCACATGGATTAAAGAGCGTAGCCGAATGGGACCAATATCGTAGGTCGGGCAATAGACCAGATTATATTCCATCGACTCCCAGTAGAACATACAAGAATAAAGGTTGGGTGAATTGGGCTGACTGGTTAGGGACGAAGAATACAGTGGCCCCTTGAATGCAAAATAGTCCCAAACATGGATTACCAAGCTTACCTTTTACAATTTGCATCCCATAGCTATTATATACTACTATATATTACATATAAAACAAGGAAGCCGTAGTTCATTTGCTCTCTATCAACAAGAAGGCGTAGCGCAGCTTCAGCCGCAACAACAGACCCTATCTAACAGGACGGCCATTAATATAGAAAACCCTATTGAAGGTCTTTCATTTGAAATTGATAACGCAATATTTTCACATCATACAGCAGATGTTAATGGAATTCGGATGCACTATGTAATTGGAGGTCAGGGAGATCCGGTAGTACTATTGCATGGATGGCCACAAACCTGGTACGAATGGCATAAAGTTATGCCGGCTTTGGCTAAAAATTATACGGTAATCGTACCTGACCTTCGGGGACTTGGGGATTCTTCGAAACCTGCTTCCGGATATGATGGTAATACTACTGCAGAAGATATACACCAGTTAGTTACACAGCTAGGCTTCAATGACATATTTCTAGTCGGGCATGATTTGGGTGCATTCGTATCATATTCGTACGCTGCTGCTCATCCCAATGAGGTTTCACGGTTGGTTATTCTTGATGTTCCTATTGCAGGAACAGGTCATGAGTTAAATTTAACACGTTTATGGCATATCCCATTTCACATGGTACGGGATATACCAGAAACACTCGTTGAAGGAAAAGAAAGAGAATACCTTACTTGGTTCTATAGAAACTATGCATATAATCCTGCCACAATCACAGAAGATGACATAGACGAATATGTCAGTCATTATTCTGCTCCTGGCGGAATGCGTGCTGGTTTTGAGTACTATAGAGCTATACCCCTAGGTGTGGAACAGATTAAAGAATACTCCAAGGTTGAACTTCCGATGCCTGTTTTAGCTCTTGGTGGAGAGTATAGTTTTGGCACTGCTGCTTTAGATTCAATGAAGTCTCTTGCTACAGATGTGCGTGGCGGCATAGTTCCCCTCTCTGGACACTGGATTGCAGAAGAGAGGCCAGACTTTCTTACAGATCAACTATTCAAATTCTTTGGAAATAGTACTACTATCGGTAGTTAATAGAAAACGTGCATCGCATTAATGATCAAAGTTTTGAGGAATACTGTAAGTCTAGTGAGATTAACGCTAATGACTATTCTAGTAAAATGAAATACAGAGATCACGTCAAAACCGCTAGAGGGTTAAACAGAATGTTTAACGATAAGGAACTCAGCTTTCTGCCAACAACGTCCTCTATAAACGACGATTTAGACGATCTAAAAATGGTAGAACTGGATAACATTTCTGAAAGGGACAAATTAGATGATCTCTTGGATTATGTCCCATATTATGATAAGGTATTAGGTCAATATGGATATGACGTCGAGGAAGGGGAGTGGAATGTAAGAGAGTTTCCAATAACCCGGAATGATAAACAGATGGATGGAATAAAGTCTGATATACAAAAAGCCGGAGATGCTGCTGACGAGTATAACGATTACCTTGAATATCTATCGGAGAGATATGGTAGAGATGTTGATAATATAGGTAAACATGTATTTGTCTCACCTCTGAGGAAAAAAGTACACTTTATATAATTTGTTCCTATTCCGTGGTCTTATGAAAAGAGAAAAGCATCATGCATCGATTAGAAGTATAGCTTACGGAATACTGCTCTTTCGGCGGCAAGAAGGAGAGAAACAATGACTGACCACAAGATCGGAACACGTGAAGAGTGGCTTGCGGCCCGGCTGGAGCTGCTCAAAGCCGAGAAGGCGCTGACGCGGCGTAGCGACGAACTGGCGCAATGGCGGCAGAGGCTGCCGTGGGTTCGAATTGACAAGGAGTACCGTTTCGAGACCGACGAGGGCATGGCGTCTCTCGCCGATCTATTCAGAGGATGCTCGCAGCTCCTCATCTATCACTTCATGTTCGGCCCCGAGTACACAGGCGGCTGCCCCGCATGCTCTGCAATCGCGGACGGCTTTAACGGCTTCGCCGTGCACCTTGAACACCACGACGTCGCGATGATCGCGGTCTCACGTGCCCCAATCGCCGCGCTCCAGGCCTACAAGCGCCGCATGGGCTGGACGTTCACGTGGGCCTCGTCGCTGAATAGCGATTTCAACTACGACTTCAACACCTCGTTCACCGAGGAGCAGCAACGCTCCGGCAGCATCGACTACAACTACAGCACGCTCGGCACAAGACCCGACTCGGAGGGCGGCTCAAAGGGCCGTCAAGACCGGATTCGAGCGCGCCTCGACTTTTCAGGCGATTTCGCGGCCATGACCGGCACCGACATCCCCACCTACACCCGCGAAGCGCCGGGCATGAGCGCGTTCGCACTCTCCGACGGCGTCATCTACCACACCTACTCCACCTACGCGCGCGGCCTCGACGTGCTCTGGGGAATGTACCAGTGGCTCGACCGGGCGCCGAATGGGCGGAACGAAACGGGACCGTGGTTTCGGCGGCACGACGAGTACATACGAGATTCTCGATAGTGGTCTCCAAGCAAAACGAATGATTTGGAAACTATGAAGTGCCACCATATCTGTATTGGTTGCGAGCATGAATATCGCCAAGACTGTCTTGATCGTTATTATTTCTGCGCTCATGGTAAGAACTGCCAAGGCAATCAGTCAAAATGAGCACGCCGGGGGTTATGCACAGAAATGCAATCTGCAACGATTGCAAATGGCGAGATGATGATATTCTTCTGTCAGCATGTCCGTCTGACATCACATCAAAACTTCCAACGATGATTAGTTTTTTTGGCTCTGGAAATAGTAACTTACTTCCTCGTCTTCTGATTCTAGGAATAATAGCTTGTAGCGCGGCATGATATTCGAGCAACTATTAGAATTAGTTGAAGAGGAAAACTAGTAAGGAAGATAAGGTCAACCGAAATTGTTTGCAACGTAGGGAAGGATAATACTAACTATCTCCCGCTACAATTTCAACTTTCTTACCTTTAACTATAAATTTTATTGTTGAAGGCCTACCCAATATGTCTATTACAGGCCTTGGTATTGAACTTTGATAACCCCTTTTTTCAACATAATTGATGCTTACTGGAAACTCAGTGGCATCCCTTCTCCACTTCGGCATAACAATATAGTCGAAATTTATCCATATAAGTTAATCTACGTGGTTAAGCGAAACATTTAATATATCTACGTAGATATAATAACTACGTGGATATGGAAATAGGAGATATTTTCTTTAAAAGTTCGCATGGCCATCAAATCAAAACAAGATACGTCAGATCATCTCATAGAAAAGGAACCTTCTTCGATAGACGAATAGTGCTTTTAGCACCGAAATGGCCCAGCTGTTATTCTGGCAAGTTGTTCGGCCGATGGAAGAAAACTGGGTCTGAGATCCGTCCTACTAACAACAAACCAATTCACATTGAGATTGAGCAAGGACTCTTTGATGATATTTATGGTTTTAAAGACGTGAAAGATCTTTTCGAAATGGCTATACATGCTGAGAGACCCGTTCACCTGTTACTCTGCGGCCCTCCTGCATCCGCCAAATCCTTGTTTATGCGTTCGCTTACAAAACTTGAAAGGTCTTACTACGCAGTTGGAAGCAGTTCTACAAAATCTAGAATTTTTGATTATTTGTTTGAGCATAGACCGCGCTATTTTATTATTGATGAACTTGAAAAAATGAACAAAAAAGACCAGACAAGTCTTCTCAATTTAATGGAATCAGGTATATTATCAGAATTAAAACGTAACCAGCAAAGGACAACGCAGCTAAAAACATGGGTATTTGCTTCATGTAATGGTACGGATAAGCTACTTCCACCATTACTTACAAGATTTAAAGATATTCATTTCAAACCATATACAGAAGAGGAATTTGTCCAAATCGTGGTAAACGTTTTGGATAGAGAAGAAGGAGTTGATAGAGATATTGCTCTTCACACAGCGTAATGTTTTTTTTCTGTGTGAACGCATTATGTTTGTTGACTCTTTTCCATTATTCCCTCGGAATTTGTTCAGCATGATCTGAATTAGGAGTGACCTGTATGATCTTTCTCTCGTTTTAGTTGCGTGGCTAGGTGTTGATATTTTTGGGTCTTTTAATGTATATAAAGGCAAATTGCTCTGTAGGAATTTCCTGTCATTATCACCATTTGTGAATTCTTATAATCGTCATTACGCTTAGTTTGAAATCCAACAACAATTAATTAGCCATAAGTCACAAGAGACTCGTCACCTTGTCACCAACTAGAACATCCAATGACTGCACAGCCGCAGGGAGGTCCTAGACTCAACTAACTAATATGTCATGCATCAGCCATCTATGACAGTTGAGTCTCCTGCGGTTTCCTTTGTTCTTGAGAAAGTATAAATTGAATTGCTATGTCCATTTATTCATATATTTCATAACAGACTTTATGTAGTTCCTCCTTATTCGATAGTAATTGTTGGCACAAATTACAGTTATGCAGAAAATGTGTAATCTAATCGATAACTGTATGAAACAAACCTTAAATGTCCAACTGGAGCACCATCACCCTTTTTGATTCCTCTATTACTGCTTCCTGCCTGGATGTCCTTAAGACTATCTCTTCCCCTTCTTTTTTATTTTTCTTTATTTCTATGTCTAGTCGTTAAATCTAATAATCTCATTGTTTTATGATATTCAATATCTCTTATTCGATCCCGTACTGAGTCCTGCTCCATTCTGGTTATACTCTCCCTGATTCGGTAAGTAGATGCAGCTCGGTTAAGGTTTTCAAAAGCTCGCTTGACACAATATCCTTTTTTATTATTCATTTTATTGTGGGTTGTATTCCTGATACTAATACCTTAAACCCGCCTTTATACTCTTGTTTCCTAGGTAGCAAGTCGCAGGGTTAGCCCTAGACTCAATTATACCCATAATCTTCATTCCTTGCCAACAAAAGGATTGTTACAATATACAGGTTACAGTGTTAGAAGTGGTTATAATGTCAGAAGTGGTGTACATAGTGGATATTGTGATTATTAGTCCTAATCAAACTGATATAATTCTAAGAGACGTGGCCGATTGTCAGGGTGTTAGAGATTTAATACTTTCGTTACACAAGAATGTAATGAAACAATTAGATAGGTAACTAACCTCTAACTAATCAAAAAAGTTAGGTATGAATTAGCAGTATCAGTTACTTGCTAAGCGTGCTGATGCTTCGTGTGCTGCACTGACTAATGCTATCCCTATTGCTCCTGTTAAAAGAGCTCCTATTATTGCGAATATTTTACGCATATCAAAGTTACATATTCAAGCGAGGTATATATCAAGTAGTTAAGTTGAATTATTACTTGTTTAAAATTATTACTTGTTTAATATGCTGCGTATTATTTCATCTCCTTTGAATAAGCCCTCATACTATATATGTACACTATATGTACATAGTATATAGTTAATACACTATATAGCTTTATCGCTCAAATACTATTGACAAGAAATAAATATATACAATGTACATATTATTTTCTCATATATGGTAAGAAGGATGAAAGCTACAATAACACAGGTTGAAAGCGTTGTAACTCCATCAGGTAATAGTGGTCATGTAGTGGTACCAAAGGCTTGGATTGGAAAAGAAGCCATAGTCACATTAAAAGAAAAAGAAAATAGAAGAAGCAGAAGTAAAAGGTGACTATCAAGCAAGAGCGCGTATAAGCCAAGAGTTAGCTCGAGTCTGAAGTAAATAGAAAGTCAGTAAGAATGGTATTTCTGCTTGTGTTTCCTCAGTTTCATTAGTCCATCGACTGTCATTCCATACTTATCACAACTCACCTTCCTGGAAGATGTGTGATTATTTGTTCTAGATCGCATTTATGGGATCATTGGCTTCTAGTTAATCTATCAATAATAATAATAGTGGGAGAAACAAATACTAGTCTAATGACAAAATCACTAGATGGAAAGGTAGCAATTGTTACGGGCGCTTCTCGAAATCTAGGCCGCGCTTTTTCTGAGATGCTTGCTACTGATGGCGCATCAGTTGTTGTTCATTACAATAACCCAAACAAAAAGTCTGAGGCTGATGACACTGCTGCCAAGATTCGTGAAAAAGGTGCCAGAGCTATAGTTGAGCAGACTGATTTGACCAAAACTGCAGAAATTAAAATGCTGTTTGATAAAACAATGAAAGAGTTTAATCAACTTGACATTCTAATTAATACCGCAGGCAGAGTTCTTAAAAAGCCATTCGTAGACATTACCGAGGAGGAATATGATAGTATGTTTGCTATTAATGCAAAAGCCGCTTTCTTTTGTATGCAAGAAGCAGCCAAAAGGATGGCCGATAATGGGCGTATCATTAATATGGAGACGTCACTAGTTGGAGCAACAACACCTTACTATTCAGCCTACGCAGGCAGCAAAGCACCATTGGAAGACTTTACTCGGGCCTTAGCAAAGGAAATAGGTCATCGTGGTATTACGGTTAACAATATTGCTCCTGGGCCTCTCGATACTTCGTTCTTTTATCCTGCAGAAACAAAAGAATCAACAGAATATTTTAAGGCTCAGAGTATCAAGGGTCGACTAGGTGAGATTACAGACATTGTGCCTTTAGCCAAGTTTCTAGTCTCACCAGAAGCAGGATGGGTGACTGCACAGACAATCTTCATTAACGGTGGATTTCTAACACGATAGTATAGAGTTGAAAAAATGATGAGATTAAGTGCTATGAGCGTGTCAGAGCTTCCAGATTCCATAAGTCATTTTGTAGAGGTGGTTAATCGGGGCAATACTGAGTCTTTTCTTAACTTCTTTCCTAGTAATGGAATGATAGAGGACTCGCGACGGCGCTTTGTCAGCCATAATGCCATTCGACAGTGGAGCAATCGTGAGTTCATCGGTGCAAAGGGGCACATTACTGTTACAGGTGTCGAGCAGCAAAAAGAACAAAGTCAGCATGACAGCTGATTGGGTAAGCAACTACTTCACTGGTCTCAGTCGCTTCATTTTCGTCCTCTAAGGTAAAAAAATCCAAGGAATGCACATCACAGAAGAATAATTACAACTACAGCTAAGAGACTTAGAAGAAAAAACAGTTTTTTACAGTTATAGGTACAAGATCCAAACTTTCTCAAAAACCTTGAAGACTACATGAACAAAACCAAGCCAGAAGCAGCGTATTTCTTTGAGGCCGGTGGTGATAGAGTGTGTGCATTTGTAGTTGACATGCAAACTCCTGATCAGATGGCTGTCCTAGCAGAACCACTCTTTATTGGAATGGGTGCCAAAGTAGAGTTCCATCCTGCAATGAACTTTGATGATTTGAAAAAAGGAATATCCCAAGCCAGAACTAGGTAAACAAACACTAATGGCGACAACCTTTATTTTTTTGAACATTTATTATTATGGCCTTAAGTGGTAGACAGAAAGTTTCTGATTTAGCCCTTTGCCATAATATATCAGTAAAAAGAAAGTGACCTTCAAAGACCTGCAGAAAGCGATACAATCACACCACAAGTCTCAAAGGCTTTTTGCTACAAAGTTAACGAATAGAAGAAAACTGGCTTTTTCTATTCTACTACTATTAATGTCATAGTTGACCTGATTGTATCTATTGTTCTTATATCTCTAGTTATAGTTTCTTTCAATTTATCAAGGCTATCAGAAGCTATTTTAATAACGATATCATAAACACCATTTGCTTCGTTAGCTTCTATTACACCTGGAACAGTTTTCAGTTTGTTTAGGATATTTTGTCCAGCTCCAGTTTCGTAGTTGATGAGAACATATGCTGTTGGCATATTTCATCAAATCACATAGCAGTTGCGGTTTATATCAGCCTACTCCTGCAACAGGTTTACAATGTCCTGACTCACTGTGTTCAAATCTCTGATGAGAACCTAATGTTTCAGCACTATCAAATGGTTTACCACATTCACTGCATAGATATTGTTTGCTCGGTTTATTTCTGGTTGATGATGAAGCAGCAGTTTCCGGCATTATTAATAATAATACGTGGACAAAATATGTAACAATATCTAATAGTCAAAAGTCGTTCTCGCATATAGTTCTGAAACTGGAAGCGGGGATCAAAGATTCAGAACACTTTAGCATTGCTCTTCTTATTGTATATTGATAACGCTAGAGGGATGGAAAATAATAAAGTAATCCAACAGCTGGACGAAAAAGAGCAAGGAGATGAAGGGATCCCCATATGTGGTGCGAACCTTGTGTCACCGGCAACTGATACAGCAAACTACATCGGAGAAGTTCATTACAAAATAGGAACCAGACTTTATATCGAAAATGCAGACTAGGGATAATGATGATAAGAAACAAGCAGCAGAAGAAAAAAGAGACCTAGAACTAGAAAATATAGTGGGTAATCTGCTTATAGATGAATATCAGGTCGATAAGCTTCAAACTCGATTAGCAAAAATAGTTTATGGTTATGGTTATGGTTATGATTATGATTATGATTATGGACCGCAAATGAGTAACAACAATAAAGCATCTACACATGTATTCAAAAACAATAACAAATGGTACAAGATTTCTCTTAGAATCGATGAAACCGATGCTACTGGTAATAGAGATGGGCAAGATCACATGATATGACTGAATATTCCTCTAAGAGATGAATACTGGAGCTACAACATATCGTTATCAGAGTTGTAAGATAATATCAGTTGATAGAGATACCTTCTACTAAGAAAAGAGTAACCTATTGTCCTTACTGGAAATGGGACCAACTAGAGGTATTAGATCTTTCAGACTATAAAATATAAAATCTTTCAAGATGACAATAACAATGATAGAATATATGATTAAAAAGGAATATCTTCTATAATACTGAGTAGGAGAAAAAGATATGAAAAGGTTAGCGTGCCGTGACATAGGACTTGACTGCGACTATATTATTAAAGGTGAATCAGAAGAAGAGATTATGAGAAATGCTGTACAACATGCTTGGGAAATCCATGCTATAAAGCCCGAAGAAATGACTTCAGAAATGAAAGCTAAAATCAAAGATAATATTCATGTTTCATCCACAGACTAGAGGTAAAGAAGAAACTTTAAAGCTTAGTCTCTCTTTTATCAAAAAAGAAACCTGCTTTTAGCACCGATATCGGCACGTCACCATTTAGCTTTTGTTTAAGACTCTCATCATGACATTAAGACTGCATCATATACTTCTTTTTTCTTTTGAACTCCAATACTTATGCTATCATTTCTGGTGCATTTCAACAACTATACTTTTTTTCTCTTAGATGCTTATAAACTACATTTAAAATACTGTTGACCATGAGCAAATCAGATACGGAAGGAGTAAATACGGAGGTTAGAAGTCAAGTCCAGCTTGTCATCTACCGGGTATGAAAATATGGGCCGACTTTATAAACAGTCTTTGGATCTAATTACTCCGGGAACCAGTTTCATCATAGGAGACTTCAACCGCATAAAGATCTAGCAAAAATCATTTTGCCCAAAACTTATCCCAAAAAGTTTATTATTTTATAGGATACAAGCCTGTCAGCAAAAATATGAAAGCAGTTCGTATTCACAAATATGAAGGTGGACCTCACGACCTGATATACGAAGAAGATGTTACGCAACCGCATGCTATGGAAGGAGAAGTCTTAATTAAAGTCTATGCTACAGGCGTTACACGGAATGAAATAGTTTGGATCTGGAAGCATCCTGATATCTCACTTCCTTTGATCCTCGGACATGAACTGTCAGGCCTCGTCGAAGAGGTAGGTTCCAGAGTGACCAATCTAAGGGTGGGCGATGCTGTGTATGGTTTGACCGATCCTTCTTCAGTCACACGTAATGGTACCGAAGCGGAATATGTTATTGCAAGGGATTCAGAGATCGCACCAAAGCCACACTCTCTCGATCACGATCATGCTGCAGGAGTTCCAATGGCTGGGCTCACAGCATGGCAAGCGCTTTTCGACCATGCACAACTGTCATCAAAAGATACAATACTCATCCATGGAGCAGCTGGTGGCGTGGGTAGCTTCGCGGTACAATTTGCCAAATGGACTGGCGCATACATCATCGGAACGGCTTCGGCAAGCAGTTTCGATCTTTTGATGGATTTAGGGGCACACGATGTGATTGACTACAAGAAAACAAGCTTTGAAAATAGAGTTCATGATGTAGATGTAGTATTTGATACTGTGGGTGGAAATACGCTTGAGAGATCTTGGAAGGTTCTTAGAAGAGGAGGTAGGCTCGTATCTGTGGCAAGTCAAGAGTTAACGACTATCTGATTGTTGTTTCTTATTCATTAGTTGGTTTTCTTTCTCTGTCCATACAGACATGATTTCTATTGAACGACCTCCCTAATACCTATCTTCTAAATTAATCCTGTGTTATGAGCTATAAAGTGTTAGTGAAGGGCCTACATTTTACAGTAGATAGCTAACTAACTTCTTCTTTTTCTTTTTTGTTCATTAGATTCAATAATTTAACTGTCTTCTCATATTCTGATTCTTTCTGTTCTCATATCTGTCTGTCCTGTTTACTTTTAAAATATAATGAGTTTAAAGCAACACGCAAGGCTGTGTTACGACACCACAACCCAATGCAACAGATACGACACCTCCCGACATTCCACCAGTAAATCTTACACAATCCGACGGTAGTTATGGCGGTGGAGCTAACGAAACTATAATACCCGAACCTCCGCCTGAGTGTCCAGAAGGTGAACAACTTGCACCGGATGGATTAAGTTGTGTGCCATCAAACCCAGCACTTGGATTTGCAGCTCCTGAACCTTCGATAGAATGTCCAGAAGGTGAACAACCTACAGCGGATGGACTTGGCTGTAAACCTATAATGCCTGAAGAACCAGTCCCGGTAGAATGTGATGAAGGTGAGGAGTTGATTAATGGAGAATGCCAAGCAACACCAACAGAAGAAATACCGACGGAAGAAGATGAGGAAGATACAGCACCAGATGAAGAGGAAGAGGATCAGGTTGAACCAGAAGATGATGGTGGAGATGGAGATGAAGAAGGCGGAGACGAACAAGGCGGAGATGAAGGCGGATCACAATGATAACTACAAATTTCTGAATCCTAAGTAAATGGAAAAAATAACCTACACGGTGGTATCGGACAGGGACATTATTATTTTTCTGTGTTATGAGGCTCCAATAATCTATGTCCTGTCCCTTCCCCAAAAAGCCCTTTATCTAACTATGAAGTCCCCATAATATCCGCCTCAATTCAACCATTTTATACTTTGTAGAAGATATATTACGATTATGGCCGCTCAAGATAAGATACAACAAAACGTGGAATGACGAGAACTGGAAGTGAAGGCAAACAACATTCGGAGCCTGGCCCAAAACACTACTCTGTTTAGAAGTAACCCCATATTCACACATGCAGGACAAAATTTTATCTGGTGGCAGCTCAGACCGTGGGTAAAACCAGATTCTTTTGTATTTATCAGTCTTACAGAGGTTGATCCTAATAGTCATGAACCAAAAAGTGATGGCACTGTTAAGTATATTGTGTCTAGCATTTCTCCCAAACTTGACTTCTTGGATTTGAAGTTTGAGGCTTACAACGGAGCAGAAGGGGTTTGGACTCGTGTGGATGCACTGATTTATACATAACTCTAAACCTTACTAGATAATTTGAGTAACTGATAGTATAAAATATGCCTTCCCCTCTCCCAACTTGATTCCCAACATACGCTCGCCTATGTCTATTTCCATTCCCAGATTTTCTCAGAAAAGTTTCCGGCCGCATCAATCTCGCTTTCAAAGACCCCGACGGTTAGTTAGTTAGTTAGTTAGACCTCTAATTCATCTTCGTCATAACTTGAAAAATCTTCCTTGACTAATTAAAAGAGGAGTATTACAATTACCGCAGTTAAAACACTGGCTGTGGCTATAGCTATGAGCAATTCCTTTTTTTCTTTTGAATATTTCCAGAATGGCATCATACTATTAGTTAGTTGAGACTGGGGCATAATTTGAGTATCTGTTTTTAAGTTGATTTTCTGTTCGTTAGTTGAATTATCTATTCGTCATTAGATGGATTTGGTTCCTCTCCCTCTCCATACTGATATCTAATGTTTATATCATCAGCAACTTTTCCGTTATTTGTTCCCATGGTTTGTCGTAATATATGTCTGAGGATATACTCTAAAATAGTAGTAGGCCAATCGTACTATTCAGTTGGCAAGAAATATTGTAGACGATGCGAGTGTTACTTTATCACCAAAAATATATTTTGTAAATGTTGTGGAATGCAGTTAAGAGGTACTCCAGTAGAAAGAGAGTGCAAGGAAAAAATAAGAGCTAATTCAAAGAAAAAACCGATTACTGCCGCTGTATTGCGATGATAGTCTTGGCTAAAAGACGACAATAGATAAGGTTACAGTCAATCTGTACACATGCTGTAAATGTAATTATCAGTGGACTAGCTGGAACGGCAACGGCAACCAAAGAGCAGAGGAACCTATACCTATATCTATATCTAAAAACTGTCCTAAATGCAGAAATGTTAGATGGAATCAGAGATATTTGGAAGAAGAACTAGCACTAGTTAATAGATTGCAAGACGAGTTATATGAAACAAATCTGATAAGAAAATCCAATGATAAAATTGAAGTTAAAGGAATTGATATTTTGAGGCCCAAACCACGCATTGTACATCCTTATGATTATGACTTTATCTCTTATGATTTCTTAAATGAGATATTACCACGACCAGAATTGTTTGAGCTCAGGCAGGTTTTGGCTATTCCTAAGGAAGATATTGAGGCAAGACATGAGTACATGCTTTCTGTAATAAAAGATAGAATAGATAACGCCGAAAAATATGAGCTAGAATGGTTTTCAAAATATTCACAGTACGGGAAAAGTCGCAGAAAGATAGGATTTGATGTTAGTAATACTGTTTGGGAACCCATTTTTGTTTTTGTTTTGATTTTAATATTGTTTGGGAATCTAGGAATTATCGCCCTAGTAGGAGAAGAATAATGAGCCGCTCAACCGAATGCAAGCACAAACCCATACCTGAAATTGAAAATAAACTATATCCCGATTATGATCATGGTTCATATCAGAGGATATATATATTGAATTAAAAGAAGAAGGAGTATGATTATCTCATAGTTTCATATTTTATTTTCGGTCTCAACAAACTTTATCTGTTCTTCTAAGTTTGTTAGTTCTTCAAATCTCTTTGAATGTTACTATCTGATCGGGTGTTACTACCTCCGGTTCCGTTTCTTCTGCTATCGTCTTTTCATATACAATTAGGGTCATGTTTGGGTTATGGTCTAATAAAATCTGAAAAATAGTTTAGATTTGATATAGTCCAGGTCCAAATCGTGATGGCAACCAAGGGAATCAAAGTTAGCGCATTGCATTTGATATAACACGCCCGAGGATAGAAAAAAGAAAACTCCATAAAATAAATTAAATCTTAAGCAAGCAGTAATTTACTTTTAATTTTCCATCTAGTTTGTAGACCTCATATCTTCAAAAATGCCATGACATTATAATATATCCTATCAACTCTCTTATAGGATAATACAGATTGATACTATATTATGGCAGCCACTGCATTCTTAGTATTTTATAGATTCAAGGCAATGAACAAAGAAGAGACAAAGAAAGCCAAAGATGAATGGGATGGGTTAAAAGATAGCTTGCCTTCTGGTATT
>Ga0126312_10001106_pt1 | contig 17346 bp, 20 predicted proteins | sample Plot104A_FD_92537 | JGI IMG/M metagenome (GOLD analysis project Ga0126312, IMG submission 92537) | Serpentine soil microbial communities from UC McLaughlin Reserve, CA, USA - Plot104A | ecosystem: Environmental > Terrestrial > Soil > Grasslands | place: USA: UC McLaughlin Reserve, Lake County... | reverse complement strand
GGCGGTGTAGGTGGGAAGCGCGTACAGCGGGCCGCCGTCGAGCCCGGCGACCGCCGAGTCGAGCGAGCGGCCGAGCTCGCGCTCCACCTCGAGCTCCGCCTCCACGCCCGCGTACTTCAGGCGCAGCGCCATCTCCTCCGCACGGGTCCCCGAACAGGTGACGCGGCGCACACGTCGGCTGAGGAGCTCGAAGTCCGCGTCCCAGATCCAGGAGATGTCGCGCCCGTCCGCGATCCGGTCGTTGAGCGCGAGCCAGAGGTCTATCTGTCCGGGCTCGAGCGTGAGCGTGCGCAGGACCTCGTTCGCGCCGGCCGGGTTCTTGACGAGCAGGATCGACACGTCGTGTCCGTCCACCGCGATGGTCTCGACGCGGCCAAAGGCACCGCCGAAGCCCTCGAGCGCCTCCTTGACGACCGGCAGCTCCACGCCGAGCTCCAGAGCCGTGGCGGCGGCGGCCACCGCGTTGTAGACGTTGTAGAGGCCGGGCAGGGGAAGGGCCAGGTGCACGTCGCCGCTGGGGGTATGCAGGTCCACCTTCGAGCCGCTCATCCCGTCTAGCCTCACGCGCGTGGCGACCACCTCCGGCTCGGGACGGGCCCGACCGCAGTTCGGGCAGCGGTAGCGGCCCATGTGCCCGAGATAGACCGCCTCATAGACGTAGGGCGTGCCGCAGTTGCGGCAGTGCTTGGAGTCCGCGGCGTGCTGGAGCTCGGGAACCGCCTGCGAGTCGTCCGAGATGCCGAAGAACCTGACGCCCACTCGCTCGCGGCCGAGGTCGGCCACGAGCGGATCGTCGGCATTCAGGACGAAGCGGGCGCGGCCGTCCTCCTCCGCAACGAGGTCCGCCCAGCGGTCGGCGAGCAGCTCCAGCTCGCCGTAGCGGTCGAGCTGGTCGCGGAAGAGGTTGGAAAGGAGGTAGAGGCGGGGACGCACCGCGCGGGCGACCGCCGGGAGCCAGGCCTCGTCGACCTCGAACAGCCCGAGCTGCCCGCCGTCTCGACGGGCGTCAAGGAGCGCGGTGGCCACGCCCCAGCTCATGTTCGAGCCGGCCCGGTTGTGGACCACCTGGCGGCCGGCGTTCTCGAGCGCAGCCGCGAGCATGGCCGAGGTGGTGGTCTTGCCGTTGGTGGCCGAGACGAGGACGGCGCCGTCGTCGAGCTCCGGGGCCATCCGCTCGAGCGCACCGGGGGAGAGGCGCAGCAAGAGCCGGCCGGGCGCCGTCGTTCCGCCGCTGCGCCCGAGGCGACGGCTCGCGGCCCGCAGGACGCGGGCGAGCAGGCGGGAGGCTCGGAACATCACTCCGGGACTATGACCTTGAGGCAGCGCGGCCGCAGTCGCATGGTGGCGGGAGTACGGCCCACGGCATCGCCGTCCGCGTAGATGTCGAACGGCCGATCCGCGTCGACGGCTACCTCCTCGCCGCGACGGACGTCGATGTACGGCAGCTCGACGTGCGTGCCCTTGAAGATCCTCGTCAGCACCCGCAGGAAGCCAAGCCTGGACATCGCCCCGCAGGTGATGACGTCGAAGCGGCCGTCGTCGAGCTCTGCGTCCGGTGCGGCGTACATCCCGCCGCCGTAGGCCTTGGAGTTGGCCACGCCGACGGTCCAGCCCCTGACGACGTGCTGCTCGCCGTCGATCGTCACGGTGAAGGTGGCCTCCTGCCACTCGACGAGGGCGCGCAGGGCCGCGTACAGGTAGACGAGGTTGCCGCGGATTCGCTTGGCGTCGTTCGCGATCCGGTTGGCGTCCGAGTCGAAGCCGAGGCTCGCGATGCCGATGAAGGGCACGCCGTCTACCTCGCCGACGTCGAGGAGCCGCTCGACCCCCTGGACGGCGACCCGGGCGGCTACGGCCGGCTCCGGGGGTATTCCGAGGACGCGGGCGAGGTCGTTGCCGCGGCCCCCGGGCAGGACTGCAAGCGCTACGGGACTGTCCCTGAGGGCGCCGGCCACCGGCCGGACGAGGCCGTCCCCGCCGAGCGTCGCGACCGTCTCACCCTCCTTTGCAGCCGCAGCCGCCTCCTCGGCGGCGTGCTCGAGCCCGCGCGTCTCGATGGTCCGGTAGGAGGCGCCCAGCCGGTCCAGCTCGGCCGTGACCTCCGGGAGGACGGCAAGCGCCTTTCCGCCCGCGGAGGACGGGTTCACGAGCAGCGCGAAGCGACGGCTCACTCGTTCGCGCTCGCGCCCATCCGGGCCGCCCGTTCCGCCGCGAAGGCGCCGCGCTCGGCGCCCCGCAGCTCCTTGCCCTCCTCGAACTTGCGGATGTCGGCTCGCTGGACGATTTCGTCTCCCAGCAGGCGCTCCGCGTGCGGCTCCTCGAGGTCGTCGGGGTCGAGCACGAGGAGGACGTCCTGCTGGACGGTGTGCCAGGCCTCGTCGGTGAGCTTTTCGGAGGACACGAGCAGCTGACCCGGGCGGCACAGCCAGTGGAGCTCGAAGATCCCCAGGCGATACGCGTAGAGCCTGTCCCCGTCGGAGAAGAGGAAGTTCACGCCGGAGAAGGGTGAGCGCTCGACCACCGTGGTGATCGCCCGCCGCAGCGAGCCGAGCGGCTCCGCCGGGTCGTAGTCGCGCATGAGGTAGTTGAACAGCGCCTCCGAGTCGGTTTGGCCGCTGGGCTTCCCGACGCCCGGCTCGAGCAGGCGCGGCCACTCGAGCACTGTCCCGTTGTGCCCGAAGGTGTAGTGGCCGAGGCAGAAGGGATGCGTGTTCTCGAGCGTCAGGCCGCCCATGGTCGCGCGGCGCACGTGGACGTTGAAGATGCGGCCGCGGGTGGACGTCGCCTTGACGTAGTCGCCGTCCATGTAGGCGGCCTCGGGGCAACGGATCAGGGTTGGCTGCGAGCCGTCGCCTCGCTTGTAGACAGCCATGCCCCAGCCGGAGTCGTGCTCCTCGGACTGGCGGATCATCGGATTCTGCGCGTCGAGCAACTCGTGCCGGATCGACGCCGGCTCGGCCGCGACGCATCCGAAAACGCGGCACATCGCCCGCAAGTCTAAGGGGGGCGAACTCCCCGGCCGGCGCTCTTAGTCGGATGTCATGCAAGAGCCGAAGCGAATCTGGTGGGCGCGGCCCGGCAAGCTCTGCGCTCTCGAGCGTCCCGGAGGGGGAGGTCGCAGCCGCCGTCCCGAGCGCCGCGAGGCGGAGATCGAGTGGCTGCGCGAGCACGGCGTGCGGACGGTCATCTCGACGATGTCCACCCGTCACAACCTGGCGGCCTATGAGGGGGCCGGGCTCGAGTGGCGGCACGTACCCGTTGCCTCGACGGCCGAGGGCGCAGAGGCGCTCGAGGAGCTGCTCCGGACGCTGCGGCGCGAGCTCCGGCGCCGCGGAGCCGTTGCGTTACATGGCAACCGCTACACCGACTTCGTCCCGGCGGTGTGCGCGGCTCACCTCCACGAGACGAAGGGCATCGACCCCGCGGACGCCCTCGCGAAGGCGCGCGAGACGGGGCTCGCGGTCACTCCCGAGGCGCTCGCCCTGGTGGGGGTGGTCCCCGTGTAGCGCCGGCGCCGCACGCGCTAGCCGTTCACGAGGACCGCGAGGCTCTCCGCCACGGCGATCGGCTTCGGGCCGTCCGCCTTCTTGCCGCCAGAGGTCGCCTCGAGCGCGGTCGTGCCGCCGCTCAGGACCAGGGCGGCGTCCAGGCCGGCGCGCTGCGCGGCGGCGACGTCGGAGTCAAGGCGATCGCCGACGACCAGCGTCCTGCCGTCGCCGAGGCGGTCGAGCGCCGTCTCGAAGAGCTGCGGCTCGGGCTTGCCCACGATCGAGGCCTGGCGGCCGGTGGCGTACTCCACGGCGGCGACGATGGCGCCGGTGCCCGGCCAGAGCCCGTCCGGCTGCGGGTAGGTCGGGTCGCGGCCCGTGGCGACGAAGTCGGCGCCGCGGCGGATCGCGAGGCAGGCGTCGCGGAGGTCGCCGTAGGCGAGGTCCTCGCTCCCGCCGACCACAACCACCCCCGCGCGGGAGGCGAGATCGGTGCCGTTCAGGACCCTCAGCCCCGCGTCGGCCACGTGGCGGAGGAGCGGTGCCGCGCCGATCACGAAGGCGGTCCGCCCCTGCCGCGTCTCCGCGAGCAGGTGCTGAACGGCACCGCCGACCGTGACCACGTCGGCGAGTGACGCCTGGAGGCCGATCCGCCAGAGCTTGGTCACGTAGTCCTCGGTCGAGTGGCGCGGGTCGTTCGTGGCGAAGATCAGCCGCTTTCCGGCCTCCCGGAGCGTCTCGACAGCCTCCACGGCGCCCGGAACGGCCTCGTCGCCGACGTAGATGCACCCGTCCAGGTCGAGGATCAGCTGGTCGTAGCGCCGGACCAGGGGGGAGACGGGCACGTCGCTAGCCTAGACGCGGTGATGCGCCGGCCGGCCCTGCTCGTGCTCACCCTCGCGCTCGCCTTGACGGGCTGCGGCGGCGACGACGAGAAGGACCGGTCGCAGGGCCCGAGCAGCGGCGACTCGGCCTCCGCGCCCGGCGGTTGCGAGGACGCGCACGCCCCGGCGCCGGGCGGGGAAGGGGGCGGGCACCGCCCGGTTCGCCCGCTCGACGCGAAGAAGACCTACGAGGTGACGATGACCACCACCTGCGGCTCGATGACGATCCGCCTCGACGTCAAGACCTCGCCGACCACCACCGCCTCGTTCGCGTCGCTGGTTCGCAGCGGGTTCTACGACAAGACGCTCTTCCACCGGATCGTCCCCGGGTTCGTGATCCAGGGCGGTGATCCCACCGGCACCGGCAACGGCGGCCCGGGCTACTCGACACGCGACAAGCCTCCGCCACGCACGAAGTACACGAAGGGCGTGGTGGCCATGGCCAAGACGGCCAACCAGCCGGCGGGCACGGCGGGCAGCCAGTTCTACGTCGTCACGGGACGGGACGCCGGGCTGCCGCCGCAATACGCGCTGCTCGGGCGGGTAGTCAAGGGCATGTCGACCGCGGAGAGAATCGACGCCCTGGGCGATCCGCAGAGCGGCGAGGTCGGGCAGCCGCTCCGCCCTGTCGTCCTGAAGAAGGCGAGCCTTCGTGTCTCCTGAGGCCCAGGCCGTCTTCGACGTCGGCGAGGCCGACTTCGAGCAGCGGGTCCTGCGGCGCTCGCACGAGGTGCCCGTGGTAGTCGACTTCTGGGCCGACTGGTGCGGCCCCTGCAAGGCCCTGTCGCCGGCGCTCGGGAAGGCCGCCCAGAGCCGGGCCGGCCACGTCGAGCTCGCCAAGGTCGAGGTCGACTCGAACCAGAGGCTGGCGGCGAGCTTCCGCGTGCAGGGCATCCCGTCCGTCAAGGCCTTCCGCAACGGCAAGGTCGCGGCCGAGTTCACCGGCGCCATCCCGCCGGCCGAGGTGGAGCGCTTCTTCGACGGGCTGGTCCCGTCGGAGGCCGACGCGCTCGCCGGCCAGGGCGACGAGGAGTCGCTGCGCCGGGCCCTCGAGCTCGACCCGCGACACGCGGAGGCCAAGCGAGCGCTTGGGCGACTGCTCCTGGCCCGTGGCGAGGCGGACGAGGCGCTCGACCTGCTCGAGCCCGCCGCCGGCGACTTCCTGGCCGACGGGCTGGCGGCGAGGGCGCGGCTCGTGCTGAACGCTCCGGAGGGCCTGCAGCCCGCCTTCGCGGCCTGGGACGAGGGCGACTATGAACGCGCGCTCGGGCTGCTCCAGGAGGCGCTGTCCTCCGGCGACGACGCGGACGAGCGCGATCTCCTCAGGCGTGTCATGGTCGGGATCTTCACCGATCTGGGGGCGGACCACCCCCTCGCCCGCGAGCACCGCCGCCGCCTGGCTGCCGCTCTGAACTAACCGCCCGCGGCGCGCTGCTCGCGGGCCCTCGCCTGCCTTCGCCGGCCCAGCAGCGTCAGGACTCCCAGCGCGGCGAGGACGATCAAGAGCCCGATCAGCAGCGCCGCGCCGGTGCTGGCGCCGCCGAACGGAAGCGCGATCAGGCTGGCCAGCCCGAAGCCGACCGCGAGCAGCACGATCACGATGACGAGCAGCAGGGCGATCCCCCTGACTCGCGCAACGATCCCGGTGCCGGGCGGCGGAGCGATCAGGCCCATCAGGCGAAGCAGCAGCAGCTGGCGGCCGGAGGGCGCCTCCTGGCCGAGCTTCTCCATTGCGTCCTTGAGCTCGTCCGGGCGGCGCTCCGCCAGGGCCAGCGAGGCCTTCATCATCTGGCGGAGAGCGGGACGCTCCTGCGGGTGGGAGCCGGCGAGCGCCTCGTTGAAATATGTCCGTGCCGTCCTGGCGTCGTAGCGCTCCGCCGCACGGGCGCCCAGGATGGCCTTGGCGGCGACCCGGTGCTTCGACTCGCTCTGGAGCTGCTCGTCGGTGCGGTGCTCGAGCTGCGGGATGGCGGCGAGCGCGCCGACCTGCATCTGCATCTTGACCTGTTTCTGCTTCGCCACGGCTGATGGAGTGTGCCAAACGCGGAACCCGGGGACCGGTGGCGCATGGTGATCGGCGCGATAGTCGGAATCTGCATCCTGCTCGCGATCGTCGGTTTTCTCGTGCCCCGACTCTCGCGCGGCCCGCAACGTGGCGTGGACCGGGCGATCGGCGGGGGTCAGCGGACGGCGGGCAGGGCGCCCGGGCCGCTCGGCCGGCTCTTCTCGAAGCCCTTCGGAACCTCGCGCCGTGCCGCCAACCGCAGCGCGTCGGCGGGGCGCAGGGCGCGCGGCAAGGTCTGAGCTAGATCTCGAGGAGCTTGAGGAGGCGGCGGGCCAGCAGCGGGCTGCCCTCGATCCTCACGCGCCGCCCGGCGACGCTGGCGAGCGCCGCGCGGCCACGCTTGTGGGTGAGCTTCGGCAGGCCGCCGGCGAGCGGAGCCGCCGCGAGCTGGACGATGTCGGGGAGCGACCCCTGAATCACCAGGTCGGGGCGTTCGCGCCCCCGGCCGACGGCGTCCTCGACGACGACGTCCCGGTCGCTGAACTGGACCCGGACGGGGGTGAACCTCTCCTTGAAACGAAGCTCCACCGTTCCGCGCATCGAGGTGGCGACCTTCGGCCGCCGGCCGGCGCCGCGCTCGACGAGGGCATAGAGGCTGGGGGCGATTCCGTCGCGATCGACGTGGCCGAGCCGTACCCGCCTCCCGGCGCTTCCCGCCGCCGTCTTCGCCGTCATCGCCCGTCACCTCCTGCCGGTCGAACGCCGTTCGCACGGTAGATAGGGGACAGGTCGCCTGTGTGACGACCGTCACCGTCCCGCCCGCCGCCGCAGCGGATCGCCGCCGAGGCCGCTCCACGCGCGTCGGCGTGCTCGTTACCCGGGGCGCCGGGCACGACCCACAACCGTGGAAATGCCAGGCGGGGTTACTTCGAGCCGCCCTTGGGGCGGCGCTCGACCTTGAGGACTCCCTCGCTGATGCCGTCGTCACCCTCGAATGCGGGCTCGGGCCGTTGCGGAGGTGGCGGGGTCGGCTCCGGCTCGGGCGGCGGGGGCGAAGGCGCCGCCTCGGGCTCGGCCGGAACCGGCAGCGGCTCGGTCGGCTCGGATTCGGCATCGGCCGCCTCAGGCTGGTCTCCTGGGCGCTCGGCCAGCAGCTCCGGCAGGCGCTCCAGCGCGTCGTCCGCGACGCCCAGTACGTCCTCGGCGAACTGGCGCAGCTCCTCGATCAAGCGCCGGCGGTCCTCGGTCAGGCGCAGCGTGTCGCTCGCCACGCGCTCGGCGTATTGCTGCGCCTCCCGGCGGATCATCTCCGCCTCGCGCTCGGCCCGCCGGATCCGGGCCTCGGCCTGCGAGCGGGAGCGGGCGGCGATCTCCTCGGCCGTCTCGTGCGCGTGCTGGAGGATGCTCGACGTCTCCTCGCCCACCTCGTCCAGCGCCTTCTGCACGACGTTCTCGCGCAGCTGAGTCGCCTCGAGCTCGGCTACGAGCTGCGCGAGCTGCCCGAGGTGGGCATCCACGGCGGCCCGGTCGTAGCCGCGCAGGACGAGCGGGAACTCGACGTCCCGGACGCGGTCGACGGCGCCAGAGCGCCGCGACGATGGACGCTGACGGACGCTCCGCTGCTGCCTCGGCGGCAGCTGCCGCGGCCGCGGCTCGAGTGGACCCTCCTGCATGCCCTCCATTGCGACTCAGTATCTCATCCGGCGACAAAAGACCGCGCCCCGCGCAAGCCGCCCTGCGTACGCTCGATAACCGCGCTTATGTCAACTCGGGTCTGAGCTACCCGTCCGGGTAGGGCTGGATCGCCATTCCGTGGTCGTGCTCGCGCATGCCGAGCTCGTAGGCGGCGGCCCCCTGGACCGACAGCTCGAGCGGCCCCGCGCCCTGGCGCTCGACGCTGAGGGCCATGTCGGCGACCGAGCAATTGACGGTGTTGTGCTCGGATCCGTCCGGGTCGGCGTAGATCCAGCCGACGAAGTCCCTCTTCGGGGCGCTCACCGAGCCGCGCAGCCTGATTCCCGGCCCCGGAAGCGTGAACCGGCAGCCCGTGGGCGACTCGCGCACCCGACAGCGCTTGCCGAGGCCTCCGAGCGCGTAGCGGCGGCCGTCCACGCTCAGCGCGCCGTTCCCGACCCACGGCGTCGTCAGCGGGCCCAGCCTTATCCGGCCGATGGCCGCGTCGAGCCAGGTGGCGTCGCCGCTGTCCTCGAAGCCGAGGCCATGGAGCCAGATCCAGCGCTCTGCGTGCTGGGCGCCCCAGTTGTGGCCGACCATTCCCCCCCAGTTGTCAACCGTTATGTCGCGGCCGTCAACGCTCAGGCGCCCCTCGAATCGCGCAGCCGGCGCCGGGCTCAGCAGCTTCGTCCGCGGCAGCGGCGCGCCGTACATCCAGTCGCGCGGCAGGTGGAGGAGCGGGCGCTCGGCGGTCCTGAAGCGGAGCTCCCAGGAAGCGCTCTCGGCCGCTCCGGCGGCCTCCCCCTCTCCGATCCGAGCCTCCCCGATCCGGATCCAGTCGCCTCCGCCGGCGCTCACCTCTGCCACGGTGAGCTTCGCGGCCCGCGGGGCGCCTGCGCTGCGGTCGAAGAGCGTGAACCAGAGCGAGCCCTTGGGCTGGGCGCCGGGGCGCTTGTGGACCGTGTAGCGGATCCAGGCGCCGACCGGGTCCACGGGATGGCACGCCTTGAGGTAGAAGCTCTCGTAGGCCCCGGCCTCGGCCTCCAACCGCGGGAAACGGGCCTCCGTCGGATCCGGGGCGGCCATGCGCGCCGCAGCCTAACCGCCGGCGGCTGCTAGAACCCGCGGGGCGATGGCCGACGAGCCCGTGCTCGTGATCACCGGCGCCAGCAGCGGCATCGGCGCCGCCACCGCCAGCCGCGCGGTGGAATTCGGCATGCGCGTCGTGCTGGCGGCCCGCTCCGACGCTCGACTCAGCGAGCTGGCGTCCGAGCTCGGCGGCCGCGAGCGCGCGCTTCCGATCGAGTGCGACGTCACACGCTGGGAGGACCAGCAGGCGCTCGTGGAGCGTGCCCTCGACCACTTCGACCGCATGGACGCCTTCTTCGCCAACGCCGGCTTCGGCGCCCAGCGCGGCTTCCTCAACGAGTCCGTCGAGCACTGGAAGGCGATGATCGACACGAACGTCTACGGCTGCGCCCTGTCGATCCGCGCCGCGCTCGGCCATTTCGTCGACCGCAACGCCGGACACGTCATCCTCACGAGCTCCGTGGCGGGCCGCCGCACCCTGCCGGGCTCGCTCTACTCGGCCACCAAGTGGGCCGTCACGGCGATGGGTCAAGCGCTGCGTGCCGAGGTCGCGGAGACCCCGATCAAGGTCACCCTGATCGAACCCGGCATGGTCGACACGCCCTTCTTCGACGACCAGCCGGAGGGTGCGCTCGAGGCCGACGACGTGGCTCGCGCGGTCATGTTCGCGTTGGCGCAGCCACCACACGTCGACGTCAACGAGATCCTCGTGCGGCCGGTCAACCAGTCCGGCTAGCCGCGTAGCGTTCCCCGGCGTGCGCATCGCTCACGTCGACATGGACGCCTTCTACGTGGGTTGCGAGCTCCAGCGGCGGCCCGACCTGGCCGGCAAGCCGGTGGTGGTGGCGGGCAGCGGTCCGCGGGCGGTCGTGACCACCGCGAGCTACGAGGCCCGGCGCTTCGGCATCTTCTCGGCCACACCGGCCGAGCGGGCCCGGCGCCTCTGTCCGGGGGCGACCTTCCTACCGCCGGACTTCGACCACTATCGAGCCCGCTCGCGCGACGTCATGGCGGTGCTCAAGGAGCAGGTCGCGCGAGTCGAGGTCGTGGGCCTCGACGAGGCCTACCTCGACCTGACCGAGTTCGAGCGGCCCCGCGCCGCAGCCCGGCAGATCAAGGCCGCGATCACGGACGCCACCGGGCTCGGCTGCTCGGTCGGCATCGGCCCGAACAAGCTCGTGGCCAAGGTGGCCTCCGATGCCGACAAGCCGGACGGCTTCCTCGAGCTGACGGCGGAGCAGGCGCGCGAGCGCTTCGCCGGTGCCTCCCCCGGGCTGATCCCCGGGATCGGTCCCAGGACGCAGGAGCGCCTCCAGGCTCGCGGGATCACCACGCTCGGGCGCCTCGCATCCGTACCGGATGCCCTGCTCGCCGAGTGGTTCGGCGGCAACCTGGGCCCGCACCTGGGCCGCCTGGCGCGCTTCAAGGACGAACGCCCGCTCGAGACCGTGCGGGTGGCGAAGTCCGAGTCGCGGGAGACGACCTTCGATCGCGACCTGGTCGGCCTGACGGCCCTCGAGGCGGTGCTCGAGCGGCTCACAGCCGACCTCTGCGACACGCTCGCCGACCAGGACCGGCGCGGCCGTACCGTGGGGATCAAGGTGCGCTTCGCCGACTTCCGGACCGTAACCCGGGCCCGGACCGTCGACCAGGCCGTGAACGACCGCGCCATGGTCCTCGGCCTGGCCGGCGACCTCCTGCGCGAGCTCGAGCCGAACGCGCCGGTACGGCTACTGGGCGTTCGCGTGGCGGGCCTGGACGAAGCCGTGCCGGCCGACCAGCTCGAGCTGAGCCTCTAGGCCGCGCCTCGAAGTCCGTCTGCGGCCACGATCAGCGCGTCGACCAGACCGTCCCGGTCGAGCCGAAGCCGAGCGCCCGCTTGGTGGCCGGAGTCAGGTCCCATTCACGGGCGCCGGCAAAGGGGCCGCGGTCGATCACCTTGGCCACCGTCGTGCGCCCGTGGTAGCGGAATCGCACGCGGGTGCCGCAGGGCAGCCACTTGTTGGCCACGCCCTTGATCGAGGCGGTCAGCGTGTAGCCGCAGGCGGTTCGCCCGCCGTAGAAGCCCGGTCCGTACCAGGAGGCGGCGGCGGGCCGGTACACGAAGCTCAGCCCGCGCAGGGTGCGGCCGGCCGCGAGGTTGCTCCGGTCGCCGGCGAAGCGGACCCGGAGACGGTAGCTGCCCGCCCTCGGCGGGCGCCAGGAGGCGCGGAAGCGGCCACCGCGGCGTGTGCGGGCGCGGTCCACGGTCTTCCACCCGCCGCGGGAGCGAAGCTGGAGGCGAACGGTACGGCCGCCGAGGCCGTGCTTGAGCGTGCCGCGCACTCGGATGGAGCGCCCGATGTTCACGTGCCGGCTGGCCCGCGCGGACAGGCGCGCCACCACTCTCACGCGGTGGGCCGCCGACGGCGTGCCAGCGGCGACGGCACGGTAGGCGCCGGACTGGCGGGCGCGCACGGAGAAGCTGTAGCTGCCCGCGGCGCCGGTGCGGCTCGTGGCGACAACGCGCCAGCCGCGGCCGGCGGCCGCATGCTCGAGCCGTACCTCGGGGGCGCTGCCGGCGCGGCCGCTCAGCGAGATGCGGTGCCCGTAGCGCACCTTGTGCAGGTCGCCCGCGCCCGAGATCGTGACGGCCGAGGAGTCCTGGACGGGGGGCGTCGAGGCCGCGTGGGCGGTTCCTGTGGTCATCAAGCCCGTGGCGAGGGCCGCGACACGCAGCCTTCGGCCGCGCGCGCAAAAGCGCGTCTGCACGCGATTACTCCCTTCCCGGCCCTTGCCTACGGAGTTAGCTGGCGGGCTCGCGCCTCTTCCGAAGCGCTAACGCGGGATCACCCGCGAATTCGCCCCACGCCGCTTCTACGCGACAGGTGGGTCCCCCGTCCGGCGCGCTGTGTGCGACACCGGCTCGGCAGGCCGATCGAACAATCGTTCGCAGGCTACGTATCGTGTGCGCGGCCTGTGTGACGAGCGTCACGCTTATCCCATCGCTGTATAAATTGTGGTAGGGTAGCCATATGCCGTCAGTCGACCTCACCGAGTTCTGGACCCGCCTCTGGGCGTCGGGCGCGAAGCGGCGTTGCCCATCGTGCGGTGGGACGGAATGGGGCGATGAATTCCTTACGGCGCTTCCGGACCTCGACGCGCCGACGCCCGCCAACGCTGACGACGATGAGGAAGAAGGTCTTATCGCCGTCGCTCTGGTGTGTGTGAACTGTCACTCCATACGGCTTCATGCAACCCCATTGAGGACGACGTGCAGGACGGAGGCAACGGTGCCCCCCGTCGATAGAAAGAACCCAGTCCGCTCCAAGTCCTCGGACTCGACGTACTCGCTTATGGAGTTCATGCAGGAGTTCCCGGACGACGACGCGTGCCTTGAGTGGCTCTGGCGTAACCGCTTCTCCGAGGACGGCAGGCATGCCGACTGCCCGAAGTGCGGACGCGAAGGGGTGCTGTTCAAGAAGTACGCGACCGCTCAGCGCCGCCAGACGTGGACCTGCACGAAGTGCGGCCACCACGTCCAGCCCACCGCAGGGACGATCTTCGAGGGATCGTCCACTTCGCTGCACCTGTGGTTCTACGCCCTGCACCTGATGACGAGCACCCGATGCGGAATCTCCGCGAAGCAGCTTGAGCGCGAGCTTGGCGTGACCTACAAAACCGCGTGGCGGATGTTCAACTTGATCCGCAACGAACTCATGGCCGACGACGACGAGCCGCTGTCTGGCGAGGTCGAGATAGACGAGACCTCGGTTGAGGGTCGGCCGCGAGTCCACATGGACCGATCCGCTGCGGCCCGGTTCCGCGAACGTAGTAGAGCGACCGTGGTTGCCGCCGTCGAGCGTGGCGGGCGAGTCAAGGCCACGATCCTGCCCTCGCGTCGCGGCCCTGAAATCCGCGAACAGATCATCGAGTGGATCAACCCCGATGCGGTCGTGTACACGGACGAGTGGCCCGCCTACAACTTCGCCGGCGACTATTTCGCCGCCCATAGTCGAGTCCGCCACTCGTCCCACGAGTACGTGCGCGGCGACTGGCATACCAACACCGTCGAAGGGTTCTTCGGAAACCTCAAGACCGGACTGCGCGGGAACTACAAGAAGGTCTCCCGCCGCTGGTTGCAGGGGTACCTGAACGAGTTCGTGTGGCGCTACAACCACCGCCACTCCGAACGCGCGATGTTCAAGGCGCTGCTTCTTCGAGCAACGAATGGGTAGCTACCGTCCGATGTGTCAAGCGAGGGCTTACGCCGTGACCAGCGAATACCGATACAAGACCCATAGCACCGCAATGCGAGGCTGGGTAATGTCCGCCCCACATGGAGCGCACGGCTTGGACCGACGAACGGATTGACGACTTGGCGGCGAGTTTGGAACGAAACATCAACCTCTTGCGCGAGGAAATCCACGGCCTCCGTGAGGACAGCCGCCAAGACTTCCGCGAACTGCGAAGCGAACTGTCCGCTGGTCAGCGGCAGATCGCTCAGATCGGCTGGGGCTTGGTCGCAGCGCTTATCGCCGCCATCGTGGCCGTGATAATCGCCGTCTTGTAGAGCGCTACTTCTTAGAGTTGCCCGGCGCTGAGTCCTTGCGCGCAATCTTCTTGAGGTTCGAGAAGAACTCGCCGCGCTTGGGAACGCTGACCTCGTAGCCCTTTGGCGTGTGCTCTGTCGGCTCTCCCGGCTTGGGGCGATCCTTTCGTCCCATCGTCCCTCCAACCATAGGGGTATCTCGTGGAACTCATGCTCCTGCGCCAGTTTCAGCGGCAAGTGCACCTTCAATGTCAAGCCGTGCTTGTGGGGATACACGACTTCAATGGGGCTATGACGACGCACGACATGACCCACGCGTGGATCGCCATGCAAAACATCCTCACGGCGGCGGCAAACATCTCGAAAGCTCTGTGGGGATCGAAGGGCACGCACGCTGCTGAACGGGCGCCGCTGCGGCAAAGCCTCCAAGTGGATGATGGATCCCCTCTCCGCGACGTAGCGATGCGCAACCACTTCGAGCACTTCGACGAGCGGCTGGATAAATGGTGGGCCGAGTCGGAGCACCACAACTACATGGACACGTCGATCATGCCCCCCTGGCGCCGTTCGGGGCTTGGCCGAACTCGACATGTTCCGCATCTTCGATCCGACCACGGGAAACCTTGTGTTCTGGGGGGAGCGCTTCAATGTGGAGCAGCTCGCCCAAGAGGCCGAACGGCTGCTTCCTATCGCTGAGACCGAGTCTCGGAAGCCTCACTGGAAACCACCCTCGCCACCGGAGCCTCCGAGCACGTCGGGCGGGGGCCAGTAGCACCGCCCAGGGTGCGGCCAAGGCTTACCGCAATGTTCGAAGTGGTTCGCCTCCCATTGTTCTCGGAGCGCCGCCCGAAGCGCCTCGTTCTCGGCGCGTAGGCGCTGGGCCCGCTCGCCAGGCAGCAGCCAGCTTATACAGCGATGGGTCATGTGTGACGAGCGTCACACTTCTATGGCCCCCAGAAACCCGGCCGAAACAGCTCGCGTACATTTACGGCCGATGCGCGACAAGGTCGCAGCGACCGCAGAGACCCTCGGCCTCCAGCTGAACATCGAGCGGCTGGACGCCTCCACCCGCACCGTCAAGGACGCCGCCGACGCGGTTGGCTGCAGGGCGGCGGAGATCGCCAAATCGATCGTGTTCGTATGCGATGGCGAGCCGGTCATCTGCGTGGCGTCCGGCGAGCACCGGATCGACATGGACAAGGTCGCGGAGGCACGCGACTGCGCCGAGGTGCGACAGGCCAGCCCGGACGAGGTGCGCGCGGCCACCGGGTTCTCGATCGGCGGCGTGCCGCCGTTCGGGCACGGGCTGCCGGTCATCTTCGACGAGGCGCTGCTGCGCCACGAGCGCGTCTGGGCCGCCGCGGGCGACCCTCACAGCCTCTTCTGCGCCAACCCGCGGGAGCTCGCCGACTGCACGCGCGCGCAGGTCTCCCCCGTCGGCGAGTAGGCCCGACGGGCGCCCGCGGGGGGCATGGGCCCCTTGAGCGGGGATATACGCCTCGAAAGGCCCGGGGGTCGGCGCGGCCCCAAGCGCCGAGCGACTAGCGACTAGCGACTAGCGACGAGCGACCCCAGGCGTCGCACGGCGGGCCGCACCCCATTCTCCAGCCGTACAAACCGCCCTGAAAAATCCTGTACGCGGGGCGAATGACGCCGTCCGCTCGCACGCGCAGACTGGAATCGGTCTGGCCTCCGGGCCGTGAACCGTGCCCCAACGCGAGCGAAAGGACCGCCCTTGAAGCAGCAGGTCAACGACCTCACCGTGGCCGTCGAAACGACCTGGGTCGTCGTGGCGGCCGTCCTCGTGATGCTGATGCAGCTCGGGTTCATGTACCTCGAGGTCGGCTTCTCTCGCATGAAGAACGCCGGCACGATCGTCCCGAAGCTCCTCGCCAACTACTCGATCGCCGCGCTCTGCTACTGGGCCGTCGGGTTCGCCCTCGCCTTCGGCGGGGCGGGCTGGCTGGCGGGCACGCATGGCGTCTTCCTCGACACCACCAACGGCGACCTGTTCCCGGCCATGAGCTTCTCGGCCGCCACGGTTCCCGCGAAGTTCCTGTTCCAGTTCGTGTTCTGCGCCGTCTCGCTCGCGATCGTCTGGGGCACGACGCTGGAGCGGATCAAGTTCGGCGCCTATCTGATCTACGCGGTCATCTTCAGCTCGTTGATCTACCCGGTGGTGAGCCACTGGATCTTCGGCGGCGGCTGGCTCTCAGCGAACTTCGGGATGCAGGACTTCGCCGGCTCGACGGTGGTTCACCTGATCGGCGCGACCGGCGCGTTCGCCGCCCTGCTGCTGCTCGGGCCCCGCCAGGGCAAGTACGGCGCCGACGGCAAGCCGAACGTGATTCCCGGCCACAACATGCCGTTCGTCGGCCTGGCGGTGTTCATCCTCTGGTTCGGCTGGTTCGGATTCAACCCCGGCTCGACGCTGGGCGCCATCGGCGGCCGCTTCGCCGAGGTCGCCGTCGTCACCAATCTCGCGGCGGCGTCCGGCGTGATCGGCGCGATGCTCACGATTTGGCTGCTCACGCGCACGTTCGACATCGGCATGACCGGCAACGGCGCGATCGCCGCGCTGGTGGCGATCACGGCCCCGTCCGGCTACGTCGAGTTCTGGGCCGCCCCGATAATCGGCTTCGTCGCCGGGGTGATCGTCGTGGCGTCGGTGATCGCGATCGACAAGGTGCTCGACGACCCGGTGGGCGCACTCTCGGCGCACGGCGTCGCGGGCATCTGGGGCACGCTTTCCTGCGGGCTGTTCACCTCACCGCGGCTGGCTGAGCTGAACGGGATCGGCGACCCCGGGCTCGTCTACAGCGGCTCGATCCACCAACTGGCCGTGCAGGGGCTGGGGGTGGCCGCCGCCTTCGCCTCCGTGTTCACGATCTCCTTCCTCGTCTTCTTCGTGATCAAGGCGACCTACGGCCTCCGGGTCAGGCCGGAGGAGGAGCGCTACGGGCTCGACCTCGTCGAGCACGGGATGTGGGGCTACCCGGAGCAGTTCATGCCGGTGCCGGGCTCCGAGTACCACCCGCCTGCGCCCCCGGCCGGGAGACCCACGCCGCGACCGGTGCCCGTTGGACTATCCACACGGACGCAGGAGGGCTAGGCGATGCCGTCACCAATGCAGAAGATCGAGGCGATCATCCGGCCGGAGCGGCTCCAGGAAGTGCAGGACGCGCTGGACGAGCTCGGCGTCAGCGGCCTCAACGTGACCGAGGTCATGGGCTGCGGCCGCCAGAAGGGCTACACCGAGCAGTACCGCGGCTCCCGGGCCAACATCTCGCTGCTGCCCAAGCTCAAGGTCGAATCGGTGGTGTCGAGCGACATCACCGACAAGGCCGTCGACGCGATCGTGGCGGCGGCCTATACGGGCGAGACAGGGGACGGTCGCCTATTCGTGTTCGACGTCGTCGAGTCGGTCCGCATCCGCACTGGGGAGCGTGGGCCGGAGTCGGTCCGCCACGAGGCCCCCGTGGGTTGGGGATATTGATCGTGAGACCGGAGGCCGACAGTCGCGTCGGTACCGCGGGGCTGGACGCCCCGCGGAGGTAATCCTTTGGGCGTCTGGGGCTGGATCCGCGACGTGGTCGCCGACCGCGGCGAGCACGATCCGGTCCCGATATTCCTGGAGCGAGGCGAGGGCGACCAGTACGTCTACCGGCTCGGCGT
>Ga0126312_10001105_pt1 | contig 17352 bp, 17 predicted proteins | sample Plot104A_FD_92537 | JGI IMG/M metagenome (GOLD analysis project Ga0126312, IMG submission 92537) | Serpentine soil microbial communities from UC McLaughlin Reserve, CA, USA - Plot104A | ecosystem: Environmental > Terrestrial > Soil > Grasslands | place: USA: UC McLaughlin Reserve, Lake County... | reverse complement strand
TCGTCGAAGAGGTCGACCTCCTCGATCCCGTCGGTCGGGTTGTGGACCGTGCCGGCGCCCTCGTAGCCGATGCTGAGGGCGATGTCGAGGTCGCCCGACTTGAGCATCGCCACGCCCTCCTCGGGCTCGCGCTCGACGAGCTGGAGCTCGACGCCGGGATGGCGGGACATGAAGGTCTTGACCGCGAGCGGGACGATGGTGGCACCGGCGGTCGGGAACGCCGACAGGCGGACGCGCCCGCCGCGCAGCCCGGCGATCGCCTCGAGCTCGGCCTCGGCGGCGCCCAGGCGGCAGAGGATATCCTCGGCGTGAGCGACGAGCGCGCGGCCGCCATCGGTAAGGCGGATCCCGCGCGGGCCGCGCTCGACGAGGGTGGTGCCGGCCTCGCGCTCGAGCGCGGCGATCTGCTGCGAGACGGCGGACTGCGTGTAGGCGAGGGACTCGGCGGCGGCGGAGAAGGACCCCTTCTCCGCGACCTCCTTGAGTACCTTCAAGCGGCGGACATCGAGCATAAGAGAAGCTTATCGCAGCTCCCGCAAAATGTCATTTGCACTGATATCACGCTCCTGGCATCGTGGTCGTTGTCAACTCGACGCCGCCGAACGAAAGAGGGCCTCGATGCTCACCACCACCACCTCAGCCGATCCGATCGTCATCCGCCGCGCCTTTCCCGACGATGCGTCGGCCGTGGGCCGGCTCGCGCAGCTGGACTCGACCCGGCTGCCCGCCGACAGCTACCTCGTGGCCGAGGTCGACGGCGAGCTCAAGGCCGTGATCGGGCTCGACTCAGGCGCCGTCGCCGCGGACCCGTTCCACCCCAGCGCGCCGCTCGTGCGGCTCCTTCACCTCCACGCGGAGGCCCTGCACCGGCGCGAGAAGCGGGCCAAGCAGGCCGAGCGCCGGCTGCGGGGACTCATGCCGATCGGAAGGAAGCTGCGTCATGCACCTGCTCATCGTTGAGCTCGTACGCGATCGCGAGCGCACGCTCCGCCAGGCGAGGAAGCGCCGCTGAAGCGTCCCCCCACCTGGCAGGTGTGGGCCGGCCTCTGGACGATCTACATCGTCTGGGGGTCGACCTATTTGGCCATCCGCGCCATGGTCGACACGATGCCGCCCCTGCTCAGCTCGGGGCTGCGCTTCGCGCTGGCGGGCGCCCTGCTCGCCACGTGGCTGTTGCTCCGGCGCGGTCGGGGCGCGCTGCGGATGAGTTGGCGCCAGCTGCTCGGCGCGGCGGTCGTCGGAGCGCTGCTGATGCTCGGCGGCAACGGGCTGGTTTCGGTGGGCGAGAACGCCGGCGTGCCGTCGGGCCTGGCGGCGCTGCTGATCGCATCCGAGCCCCTGATCGTGATCCTGCTGCGCTTCGGCGCGCGCGAGCGGGTTCCGCGTGGCACATTGGGCGGAGTCGTCATCGGCTTCCTCGGCGTGGCGTTGCTGCTGCTGCCGGGCACGCCAGGCGGCGCCAGCGCGATCGGGGTGGCGACCGTGCTGTTCGCGGCGGCGATGTGGGCCGCGGGGTCGTTCTCGATGACCAAGCTTTCGACGCCGGCCGACCCGCTCGCGTCGACCGCGGCGCAGATGCTCTGCGGTGGCAGCCTGATGTTCGTGGTGGGACTGATCGCCGGCGAGGGTGGCCAGGTCCACGCCGACCGCTTCTCGACCGACTCCATCCTGGCGTTCGCCTATCTCGTGGTGGTCGGGTCGCTGGTCGCGTTCACCGCCTACACCTGGCTGCTGCGCAACGTGCCGATCTCCAAGGTCTCGACCTATGCCTACGTCAACCCGGTGATCGCCGTGGTGCTGGGGTGGGCGGTCTACGACGAGTCCCTCTCCGCGATCGCCCTGGCGGGCGCGGCCGTGATCGTCGCCTCGGTAGCGGGGATCGTCCGCAAGGAGGGCGAGGCGGAGCCGGACGTAGCCGCCGAGGAGCCGCCGGCGCCCGCCCCGGGCCTGGTCGCACAGGCGCGCGACCCGGCCGGATAGCTCCGCGCGCTGGCTCACGCGTCGCGACGCGCTGACCAGCTGCGCGTGGCGCACGGCGCCGGACTCGGTCTCCTCGCCGTACTGGCCGAGGTGCGCCCAGACATGCGCCGGTTTGACGCTTGACGCGTGTGGGGGAAATGTGTCAGGCTACCTGATACTTCGCGTTCGACGGAGGAGGGTCGGTTGATGCGACGGAGCCTGCTCGCCCTGGTCGCCTGCGCGCTGGTTCTCTCAGCGTGCGGCGGCGATGACTCGGGCACGAACGGCGGTGGCGGTAAAGCGGGAAAGCTCACCACGATCAAGGTCGGCGTCATTCCCATCGCCGACGTCGCACCGCTGTACCTCGGGATGCAGCAGGGGTTCTTCAAGGCGGAACGGTTGAACGTCGAGCCGAAGATCGCCGGGGGCGGCGCGGCGATCGCCGCGTCGGTTCTGTCGGGCGAGGACGACTTCGGCTTCTCCAACGTGGTCTCGATCGCAACGGCGCAGGCGAAGGGACTGCCCCTGAAGATCGTCTCCCAGGGGGTGAGCGGTCACAAGACCGAGGCCGAGGCGTTCGACACGCTCCTCGTCCCGAAGGACAGCGACATCAAGCGCGCGCAGGACCTGGCGGGCAAGACCGTGGCCGTCAACGCCCTGAGCAACATCGGTCCTCTGAGCATCAACTACGCCATCGAGCAGGCGCGCGGCGACTACCGCAGCGTCAAGTATGTCGAGGTGCCGTTCCCCGACATGGTCGGCGCGCTCGATGCCGGTCGCGTCGACGCGGCGTGGGTCGTCGAGCCGTTCGCCTCCCAGGGGAAGGCCGCCGGGATGCGCTCGATCTTCGCGCCGTTCGAGGCGGTCTCGCCAAACCTGACGATCGCCGCGTACTTCACCACCGAGCAGAAGATCCAGGAAGACGGCGACGTCGTCGACCGGTTCGTCCGCGCGATGCAGAAGTCGCTGAAGTACGCGCAGGACAACCCGGACGCGGTACGCAAGGTCGTCCTGACCTACACGAAGATCCCCAAGCCCGCGGCCGAGAAGATGACGCTGCCGAACTGGAACCCCGCCTACAACGACGCCAGCATCGAGAAGACGATCGAGTTGGCCCAGAGGTACGGCTTCGTCCCGAAGCCCGTGGCGCTGAACGATCTGATCCGGCGGTAGGCGCGCGAGCGAGCGCTACGCGAGCCCCAGGAGACGTGCCGCGTTCTCCTTGAGGAGCTTGGGGCGCAGCTCCGGCTTGATCGCCGTGCCCTCCAGGTCGCGCAGCCACCGGTCCGGCGTGATGACGGGGTAGTCGCTGCCGAACAGGACCTTGTCCTGCAGGACGTTGTTCGCGTACTGCACCAGGACCGGCGGAAACAGCTTCGGCGACCACCCCGAGAGGTCGATGTAGACCTGCGCCTTGTGCATGGCGACGGACAGGGCCTCCTCCTGCCACGGGAACGACGGGTGGGCCAGCACGATCGGCATACCGGGGAAGTCCACGGCGACGTCGTCGACGTGCATGGGGTTGGAGTACTTGAGCCGGAACCCGCCGCCACCCGGCAGGCCCGAGCCCATGCCGGAGTGCCCGGTGTGGAACAGCGCCGGCAGGCCGGCCTCCTCGATGACCGCGTAGAGCTCGTAGGCCATGCGGTCGTTGGGGAAGAACGCCTGCAGGTTCGGGTGGAACTTGAAGCCGCGCGCGCCCTTGTCGATGAGCCGGCGCGCCTCGGTCAGCGCCCGCTTTCCGCGGTGCGGGTCGACCGACACGAACGGGATCAGGACGTCGTCGTTCGCGGCGGCGACTTCGAGGATCTCGTCGTTGGACACCGGCACCTCGCCGGTGTTGAGCTCCGTGTCGACGCAGAAGACGACGGCGGCCATCCCGCGCTCGCGGTAGTACGCCGCCACGTCCTCGACGCTGGGGCGCGGGAAGTCCGACCGGAAGTGCTTGGCCGCCGCGTCGAGCCGCTGCACGGTCAGGGGATCGGGATCGCCCTGGCGCGGGACCTCGGCGTGCGTGTGCACGTCGATCGCCCGGACGGCGGCCAGGTCGATGCTCACGTCCGCGTCTGGGCCTCGAGATCGAGCGCCGGCAACTCGATCCCGTAGCGCTGGGTCATGGGACCGAGCGTCGTCGACCAGTTCTCGGCGATCAGCTCGGGCGTCCAGCCCTCGTCGTGGAACGCCGTGGCCACCTCCGGCGGATGCGAGTAGAGGGAGAGCTTGTCGCCGCCGATGCCGATCGCCTGACCGGTGATCTCGTCCGCGGCGTCCGAGGCCAGGAAGACCACGAGCGGGGCGCTGTCCTCCGGCATCCCGATCGCGTGGGCCTGACGTACCTCGCGGGGCAGCGGCTCGCCCTTCGCCACCGCATCTGCCAGCGGCTCGTAGATCGGGATGCTGGCCGTCATCTGCGTCCACGCTGTCGGCACGATCGCGTTGACCGTGACGCGCGCTCGCGCAAGCTCGAGCGCCCACGTACGGGCGAACGCGGCGATGCCGGCCTTCGCCGCCGCGTAGTTCGTCTGGCCGACGTTGCCGTGTTGGCCGGCGGGCGAGCCGACGACGATGATCCTCCCTCCGTCGCCCTGCTCGCGGAAACGCCTGGCCGCTGCGCGGGCGCAGGTGAACGTCCCGCGCAGGTGCGTGCCGATGACGAGGTCGAAGTCCTCGTCGGTCATCTTCCACAGGACGCCGTCGCGGAGCACGCCCGCGTTCGTGATCAGGACGTCGAGGCGGCCGAACGATTCGACGGCGGCGTCCACGAGCGCGTCGGCCGCGTCGGCGCCGCCGACCGGAACCGCGACGGCGACGGCGCGTCCCCCGCGCTCGCCGATGAGGGCCACCACCTCCTCGGCGCTCTCACGATCGAGGTCGTTCACGACGACGGCCGCGCCCGCGTCGGCGAGCGCCGTCGCGTACGCGCGTCCGAGTCCGCGGCCGGCACCCGTGACGACCGCCGACGTCCCGCTGAGGTCGATGGCGGCGCTCATGCGTAGTGGCGGAACAGGCACTCGGCGACGAGCGCAGGCTTCGCGCCGTCCTCCACCTCGACGGCGGCCGCGAGGCGGATCTGCACCCCGCCCGGGATGTCCGAGGCCTCCGTCAGCTCCGCGCGGCCGCGGAAGCGGGAGCCGACCGGTAGGGGTGCCGGGAAGCGCAGCTTGTCGAACCCGTAGTTGACGCTCGTCGACGCGCCGCGCACGTCGAGCAGCTCGTCGAGCAGCGGCGCCAGCAGCGAAACGGTGTAGTACCCGTGGACGATCGTTCCGCCGAATCGCGTACCCGAGGCGCGCTCGGGGTCCACGTGGATCGGGTTGTGGTCGTCGGTGAGGTCGGCGAACGCGTTGACCTCCTCCTGGCTGACGCTGCGCCACGCCGTCGGCCCGAGGGACGCCCCCACGTGGCGGCTCAGCTCGCCCACCTCCACCCTCAACCCGGGTCCTGCGCTCCTGATGCTGTCCATGCTCGCCTCGGGTCGCTCCACGGTTTGAGTATCAGGCGTCCTGATGTTAGCTTCTTTCTCGATGTGAGGGCCGAGGGCGATCTCAGCTGGCCGCTGCGGCGGGCCGCGAAGCTCAAGGGCGGCGTCGTCGGGGTCATGGCCGGCGACGGAGAGACGACGTACGCCGACCTGCAGCGCCGCGTCGACGCGCTCGGCGGCGCGCTCCACCGGCTCGGCGTCCCTGCCGGCGGACGCGTCGGGTTCCTCGGCGTCAACTCGCTGGCGCACCTCGAGTGCTGGCTTGGCGTCCCCGCGCAGGGACGCGTGCTCGTCGACCTCAACTTCCGCCTCGCCGGGGACGAGCTCGCCTACATGGTCGAGGACGCCGGCGTCGAAGTGCTCGTCACCGACCGCGAGCGGCTCGAGCTGGGCCGGCTGCTGCGGGAGCGAGCGCCGGGGCTGCGCGAACTGGTCGTGGACGCCGCCGATGCGCCCGGCGACTGCATCGCCTACGAGGAGCTGACGACGTGCTCGCCGCGCCCCCGCTCGGCGGTCGACGCCGACGCCCTCGCGACGATTTCGTACACGGGCGGGACGACCGGCCGTCCGAAGGGCGTGATGCTCAGCCACGCCAACCTGCTCGCCAACGCACGGCACAACCTCATCGCGACGAAGCACGGTCCAGCCGACCGATTCCTCCACGTCTGCCCGATGTTCCACGTCGCGGGGACGGCGAACATCTTCGCCTGTACCTGGGTCGGCGCCCAGCAGGTGGTCCTGCCGCGGTTCGACGCCGCGGACGTGAGCGAGGCCATCGGCCGGCATCGGATCACGCACACGCTGCTCGTGCCCACGATGCTGGCCATGCTGCTGGACGCGCCCGAGCTTACCTCCGCCGACCTCGGCAGCCTGCGCAACCTGCAGTACGCGGCATCGCCGATCTCTCCGGAGGTCCAGCGACGTGTGCTCGACCTGCTCGACTGCGAGGTCGCCCAGTTCTACGGCATGACCGAAGCCGCCCCCACCGTCACGCACCTTCCGTCCGACGACCATCGCCTGGGCCGCGAAGGGCGCGAGCCGCACCGCAGGCGGCTGAGATCGATCGGCGTGCCGGTGCCAGGGGTCGAGGTCGAGGTCTGCGACGCCGCCGGCAACCCGATGGCGCCGCGAGACGTCGGCGAGCTGTGCGTGCGCGGCCCGAACATCATGCTGGGGTACTGGAACCAGCCCGAGGCGACGGAGCGGGTGCTCGCGGACGGCTGGTACCGCACAGGGGACGCCGGCTACGCCGACGCCGACGGCTACCTCTACGTCGTCGACCGGCTGAAGGACATGATCATCACCGGCGGCGAGAACGTCTACTCGACCGAGGTGGAGGCGGCGCTGGCGTCGCACGATGCCGTCGTCGAGGCGGCGGTGGTGGGGATCCCGCACGAGCAGTGGGGAGAGGCGGTGCACGCGGTCGTCACCGTGCGGTCGGGGGCGGACGTCACCGCCGAGGACCTGATCGCCCACTGCCGCGGCGCGATCGCGGGCTTCAAGGTCCCGCGCAGCATCGAGGTCCGGACGGAGCCATTGCCGAAGTCGGGCGCCGGGAAGATCCTCAAGCATCGCCTGCGCGAGCCCCACTGGCGAGGGCTCTCGAGATCGGTGTCGTGACGTCGCGCGCCGCTCGAGGCGTTCGCACGGGGGGCTATTCTCGCGCGGTGGCGAAGGGCGCCAGCACCAGGACGGTCGGTCTCGCCGCACGGCAACGGGGCGATCCCGGCGTCAGGCTGAGCTACGTGATCGCCCGGCTCGATCGGGCCGTCCGGCGCGGCATCGAGGAGGCAATCGAGCCCGATGACCTCAGCGTGCCGCAGTTCACGACGCTGTCGGTCCTGGCACGCAAGACGGGGTTGTCGAACGCGCAACTCGCGCGGCGCGCCTACATCACCCCACAATCCATGAACGAGGTGGTCCTCCAGCTCGAGCGCAAGGGCCTGCTCGAGCGCGAGCCCGATCCGGCACATCGGAGGATCCTGCGGGCGAAGCTCACTCGGAAGGGCCGCGCCGTGCTGGAGCGCTGCGAGGCGGCGGTCGCCGAGATGGAGGAGCGGATGCTCGCCGCACTCGACGACAACGTCCGCGAGCGGATCATCCACGACCTCGCCGCCTGCGTCCACGCCCTCGGAGCCGGCCTGCCGAATCTCGAGTAGCGCGGGCGCTGAGCCCGGAGGTGGACCAGCGCGGACATGCGGCGCCGTTTCGCCCTCTGGTGGGCCGGCCCACGCGGTCTTCGGCCGGCTGGCCACGCGACGCACTGACCAGTCACGCACGCCGGCTGGCCGTCGCGACGCACTCACTCTTAGACTCGCGGCTCGTGACCGAGCCCTTCACCTGGCGCGATGGCGAGCGCACGATCGCCTTTGGCCGCGGGCGGGTCGCTGAGGCGGGCGACGTGCTCGGCAACCGGTTCCTGCTGCTGACCACCGAGCGCGCGCAGGGCGACGCGCCGGGCGTGGCCGCCCTGGCGGCCCAGGTCGTCCACGTCGCGCGGGGGCAGGTCGACGCGCTCGCCGGAGAACTGCTCGAGATGCTCGCCCGCCCGCGCCACGGGCGGATCGTCGCCCTGGGCGGCGGGCGAGTGATCGACGTCGCCAAGGCGGTGGCCTCGGCGTGGGAAGAGGAGGAGCCGGGCTGGTCGGAGCGGGTCGCGGCCGTGCCGACGACGCTCTCGGCGGCGCAGATGACCCACGGCCATCGGCAGGCGCCGGGCCGCAGCGGGCCGTTCGTGCGCCCCACCACCGTGCTCGACGACCCCGCCCTGTCGGCCTCGCAACCCGCGCCCGAGCTGGCGGCGAGCGCGCTCAACGCGCTCGGGCACGCGTTCGAGGCGCCGACGACCACGAACGCCAACCCGGTCTCCACGCTGGCCGCGGTGGAGGCGGCGCGGCTGATCGCCGGCGCGTGGCGGGGCGGCGACCCGGACGCCGGCGGCCGCGACGCATTGGCGCTTGGCGCCCTGCTGTCCGGGTACGCGCTCGACGCGTCGCAGTTCGGCCTGCACCACGTCGCCGCGCAGACGCTGGCCCGGTACGCCGGCGTCGGCCACGGCCAGGCCAACGCGATCATGCTGCCGCATACCACGCGCGCGCTTGCGCGCCGCAGCCCGCGCCGCATCGAGCGGCTCGCGGCAGCGCTGGGCGAGGACCCGGCGGCGGTGGCCGCCGCGCTCGCCGCACGTACCGGCGCCACGCGCCTGCGCGACGTCGGCGTCGGCGACACCCAGCTCGAAGACTGCGCCGCGCGGGCAGCGGAGCGTCCCCAGCTGGCCCTGACCCCGCCGCCGGCCGACCGGTCCGAGTTGCTCTCGCTCTACCGCGCGGCCTGGTAAGGCGCCGTCGTGCTCGACGCGCTCGTCGACCTCATGGACGCCGCTGCGTCGCGGTGCGCGTACGCGGACGCCCGCTGGGTCGACCGCTCACGCGAGTCGGCGTCGGTCGTCGACGGGGCGATCGAGGCGATCGGCGTCTCGGACGAGGAGGGCATCGGAGTCCGTGTGCGGGTGGATGGCGCGTGGGGCTTCGCGGCGACCCAGGACGTCTCGCGCGCGGGACTCGAGGGCGGGCTGCGGCGCGCGCTCGCGCTGGCCGAGGGCCAGCCGCGCCGGCCCGGCGCAGCGCCGCTGGCGCCGGTCGGCCCGGCGCGCGGGAGCTGGGAGGGGCCGTGCGCGGTCGATCCATTCGGGGTCTCGCTCGAGGAGAAGCTCGGCCTGCTGCTCGCGGCCGACGAGGCGATGGCCGGCGATGCGCGGATAGCGCGCCGGCGAGCCTCGACGGTCGCCGAGCGAACGGTCAAGGCGTTCGCCTCGACCGACGGCGCGGCGTGCGAGCAGGCGTTCACGGAGTGCGGCGGCGCGATCGTGGCGGTGGCGGTAGAGGGCGGCGAGCTGCAGGTGCGGTCGTTTCCGAGCGCGCACGACGGCGACGTCGCCCAGGCCGGTTGGGAGCACGTGCGCGCGCTCGACCTGCCCGGCCACGGCGCGCGGGTGGCCGACGAGGCGGTCGCGCTGTTGTCGGCGCCCCCGTGCCCGGCGGGTCCGACCACCGTCGTGCTCGGCTCCGAGCAGGTCGCGCTGCAACTCCACGAGTCGATCGGGCACGCGCTCGAGCTCGACCGCATGCTCGGCTCCGAGGCGGCGTACGCGGGCACCAGCTGGGTCGCGCCCGACGACGTCGGCTCGCTGCGCTACGGGTCGGACGCGCTCAACGTGGTGGCGGATGCGACGCTGCCGGGCGGCCTCGGCACGTACGGCTGGGACGACGAGGGCGTGCCGGCCCGTCGGTTCCGGCTGGTCGAGGGCGGTCGGCTGGTGGCGACGCTGTCCTCGCGCGAGACCGCCGGGGCGACCGGGCTCGGGGGGTCGGGCGGCGCCATGCGGGCCGACGGCTTCGCCCGTCAGCCGCTCGTGCGCATGACGAACGTCTCGCTCGAGCCCGGCGACGGCGGCACGCTGGAGGACCTCGTCTCCGGCGTCGACGAGGGCCTGTACCTGGAGACCAACCGCTCGTGGTCGATCGACGACCGCCGGCTCCACTTCCAGTTCGCGACCGAGCTCACCCGCGAGATCCGCGGGGGCGAGTTGGGCGGCCTGCGGCGGAATGCCGTCTATGCAGGGGTCACGCCGCGGTTCTGGGCGTCGCTTGACGCCGTGGGCTCGGCGGAGGCTTGGCGCGTCCATGGCCTGCTCAACTGCGGCAAGGGCGAGCCGGGACAGCTCGCGCACGTCTCCCACGGCACAGCGCCGGCCCGCTTCGTCGGCGTCGACGTGCGGACAGCCGAGTGAGGTCGGCCGACGAGCTCCTCGATGCCGCCCGCCGAGGGGTGCGCGCCGCCGGGGGCGAGGCGCTCGCGCGGGCCGTCGGGGAGCGCTCGGTGACCGCGCGGCTCGCGCGTTCGGCACCGACCCAGGCCACCGACGTGGAGCGCGTTCGCGTGGAGATCCTGTGCGTGCGCGACGGCCATACCGGGCTCGCGGTGGCGACCGGGCTCGACGACGCCGCCCTGGCCGCGGCGGCGCGGCGCGCCCACGACGTGGCGGCGGCGGCCGGCCACGCCGGGCCGGGCGACTTCCCGGGCCTACCCGCGCCGGCCGTCGCTCGTGGCCACGACGGCTTCGACGCGGCCACGGCGGCGCTCGATGCGCGCCACGCCGGCGGGGAACTCGGCGCCGCGTTGGCGGAGTCAGAGCGCGCCGGGGTCGAGCTGGCGGCGACCTGGACGGCGGGGGCGGTCACCGAGGCGGTGGCGAGCTCACGCGGCCTCGAGGCGACCGACGCGGTCACCGACGCCCAGTTCAAGGCGGTTGCCGGCCCGCTCGCCGGTCCGCGCGGCTATGCGGCGCGCACGGCGGTGGGCGCCGGGGCGATCGACGTTGCGGCGGTCGCGCACGAGGCGATCGGCAGGGCGAGCTCCCGCGGGCGTCCGGTGGCGATCGGGTGCAACGAGGTGACCGTCGTGCTCGGCCCCGATGCGGTGGCCGAGCTGCTCGACCTGCTCGGCGCGATGGCCTTCGACGGGCGGGCGCACGCCGAGGGACGCGGCGCGCTGTCCGGGCGGCTGGGCCAGCGCGTGGCGGCGCCGGGCATCTCGCTCTCGGACTCGGTCCGCTTCCCCGGGACGTTGCCGCGGGCGTTCGACGCCGAGGGCGTCCCCAAGGCGCCGATCCCGCTCATCCAGGACGGCGTGGCGCATCGGGTCGTGCACGACGTGCGCTCGGCGGCCCGGGCCGGTGGCGGTCAGGCCTCCACCGGCCATGCCACGACGCCGGGAGGCGCCGTCGCCGGCCCGGGGCCGCGCAACCTCGTGCTCGCGGGCGGCGGCGCCACGAACGAGGCCGAGCTGGCCGCGCCGGTCGAGCGCGGGCTCTACGTGACCCGCCTCTGGTACCTCAACCCCGTGCGGGCGAAGGAGACGCTGGTCACCGGCGTCACCCGTGAGGGCACCTTCCTGATCGAGGACGGTCGCATCGCCGGGCCGGCGCACGAGGTGCGGGTCACCGACTCCGTGCTGCGCCTGCTGTCGGCGACGGAGGCGCTGACCCGGCAGCCGCGGCTGGTCGGCACGACGCAGTTCTACGGCCCGCGCTTCGCGCACGGAGTCGTGTGCCCGGCGCTGCGGGCGTCGGGCTTCCGGGTAACCGCGGCGGTCTAGCTAAGCGAAACTTTCTCGAAGCGGCTCGCGTTGGGCTTGATTTGGCGCGTTGGGAGTCCCAGACTTGTGCGTCCGCGGCGAGGAGGAGGCGCGAGATGCTCACGAGGCGGCGGTTCATCCACCGTGCAACGGTCGGCGCGGGAATCCTTGCGATCCCAAACGCGCTGCTTGCGTCGAAGGTGGCGGCAGCGCCTCCGGGCTTAGCGCTTCGGCACTTCACGATCCCGCTGCCGATCCCGCCCAAGGCGACCCCTGTGGCGGCCAACACGTACCACCTCACGCAGCGCCAGACGCTGCAGACCCTGCATCCGCAGCTGGGCCAGACTGCCGTGTGGGGTTACGACGACGGCACGCTCGGTCCGCTTTACCCAGGGCCGACGATCGAGGTGCAGAAGGGGACCGCCATCACGATCGGGTACGAGAACCGGCTCCCGACCACGCATCCCCTGCCGGTCGATACGAGCATCGTCCCTCAGGGAGATCCGGCCGTGCGCGCCCTTACCCACCTGCACGGCGGCTTCGTCTCCGGTGTCGACGACGGCAATCCCTATGCCACCGCATTCGCGGACGAGTACCGGCACGGCGAGACCCAGACGGTGACCTATCCGAACCAGCAGCAGGCGACGACGCTGTGGTACCACGATCACGCCGATGCGGTCACCAGGCTGAACGTCTATGCGGGCCTGGCGGGTTTCTACCTGATCCGCGACGCGAACGACACCGGGGCAGAGCCCAATCCGATCGGCCTTCCCGGTGGGCGGTACGAGATCCCGATCGTGATCCAGGACCGCACCTTCACCGGTCAGGGCCAGCTGTACTATCCGGGCCCGAGCTGGGTGCCCGAGTTCTTCGGCGATACTGCGGTGGTTAATGGGGCGCCCTTCCCGTTCCTGAACGTCGAGCCCCGCAAGTACCGCTTCCGATTTCTCAACGGCTCGAACTCGCGCTTCTATCACCTCAACATCGCGGGCGGCCCTGGGTTCCAGCACATCGGTTCCGGGGGCGGGATGTTCGCCGCACCGGTGCCGCGGAGCCGGCTCCTTCTGCTGCCAGCCGAGCGGGCCGACGTGATCGTGGACTTCGCGGGCTTTGAGGGGAAGGACCTCGTCCTACGAAACGTCAAGCTTCCGCCGGGCGTCGTGAGCCCGGCCTCCCCGAACCTGCCTCAGCTCATGCTCTTCCGCGTCGGCCCCACGGTCACCGCTCCTGGTCCGGTCGGGATTCCGCCCAGCCTCCCCGGCGCCGTGCCCAGCTTCGGCGCTCCTGCGCGGGAGCGCCACATCACGCTCGAAGAGGTCTTGGACGAGAACGGGGAGCCGATCCGGTCGCTGATCGACGGTTTGCGCTTCGACGACCCGGTGACGATCCAGGTGCCCGTCGGCGACGTCGAAGATTGGCTGCTGATCAACCTGACGGAGGACACGCATCCGATCCACCTTCACCTCGTGCAGTTCGAGGTGGTGGACCGGCGCCCCTTCGAGGCCGATCGGTACCGGGCCGCCCTCGATGAAGCGCGAGCAGCAGCAATGCCGAACCCGGACCCGGCGCCGTTTTATACCGGGGGGGCTCTGCCGCCTCAGGCCGACGACCGCGGCTTCAAGGACACGGTGTCGGCGAATCCCGACATGGTGACGAGGGTCCGCGCCCGGTTCGACCTCCCGACGGGCGCGAGCGGAACGCAGAGGTACGTGTTCCACTGCCACATCCTCGAGCATGAGGACAACGACATGATGCGCCCCTACGAGGTCCTCGCCTGAAGCTGGGGTCCAGGCCCAGCGTTCGCTCGGCCGCCTGCTCGGCGATCCCCGGCTCGCGATGGCCTGCGTCTGCTCCCATTGCGCCGCATGCTGCCAGACCGCTATCCGCGTGCGCTCGACGTGGAGCGTGATATCGCCGACGAGAGCGAGTAGGCCGGATGCTGGACTACGCGGTAATCGGTGGCCCTGCGCCCAGGCGGCGATCGATCGCTACTGATCGATCGCCGGCTCCCGCCGCCGGCGACCGTCTGCCACGACTAGCTTAGCTAGCTCAGGCGGATGAGGATGATCGTGTTGACCGCGAAGGCGAGCGCGAACGCGACCGTCCAGCGGTTCAGGTTGCGCTCCACGAGCGAGCCGCCGCCGAGCGGCCCGCTGCCGCTGCCCACGCCGAACGCGCCGGACAGTCCGGCGTCCTTCCCCGAGTGCATGAGGATGAGGAAGATCAGGACGATCGCGATGACGACCTGGGCGACGGCGAGGATCGTGAAGACCACGCGCCCAGTCTAGTCCGGTGGCTCGGCTCGATCGAGCGCCCGCAGCACGTCGGCGACCTCGGCCCGCAGCCGGCGGTCGATCGCCCGCCAGTCCTCCTCGGTGAGCTTGCCGGTGCGGTAGTCGAGCTCGGCCTCGCGGATCTCGCGCAGCTTGCTGTCCTTGGCGGCTTCGAGCGCCTCGACGTCGGCGTCGCGCGCGGAGGGCGCGGCCGGGCGTGTCGCGCGGTACAGCGGCCACGCCACGACGACGGCGACGACGGCCAGCACGACCAGCACGAGCAGGAAGTCCACCGCGGGGGTCTACGCCCGGCCGAGCTCGCGCGCCAATTGCGCGCCATAGCCGGCCGGCGCCGTGCGGCGCGCCCGCAGGCCCGCAGGCCACAGGGCGATCAGGGCGCCGGCGACCACGATCAGGCCGCCGAGCCAGATCCACGTCACCAGCGGCGAGTCGATGACCCGGAACGTCGCCGGTGGCGGATCTTTGGCGTAGCCGGCGGCCAGCGTTCCCGCGATGAAGAGGCTCAGGCGCGGGGTCGCGTCGGGGAACTTGCGATCGGCGACGTCGGCCAGTCGCTCGATGCGCGAGGTGTCGGGCTCGATCGCCGTCCACAGGTCGCGGCGGAGCCCCGCCCGCAGTCCGACCTCGCTCGTCGACTCGCCCTTGTAGAACCGCCCCACCGGCCCGTCCTGGGCGACGTCGACCGAGGGGTAGTATCCGCGGCTCGGGTCCAGCGTGGTGACGTGCTTGCCGTTCTTGGAGACGTCGAGCACCGCGCCGAGCGAGACGATCGCCCCGGTCTCGCGCTTGTCGTGGGCCACGTCGAAGGTCGGCTTGACGTAGCGAACGTCGTAGCCGCCGACCTTGGTCGTCTGCCCCGGCGACAGGCGCGCGTCGCGCTGGTTGGCGAATGCGCTCGACGCGGCCACGCCGATGAACAGCACCGCCATCCCGGCGTGGACGACGTAGCCGCCGTAGCGGCGCCGGTTGCGGCGCACGAGCGCGAGCAGCGCCGCCGGCGGCGCGGCGCCGGTCATCGCCCGCCGCGCGCCCGCGCCGCGCCAGAACTCCTGGCCGACGGCGGTCAGCGCGAAGGCGCCGCAGCCGAACATGATCAGCGCCGACGCGTGCCCGCTGACCCCGAGGGCGAGCAGGAGGATCGGCACGGCCAAGCCGGCGGTCAGCGGCGCCGCGAGGTTGCGGACCAGGCCGCGCAGCGACGCCTTCCGCCACGCGATCACCGGCCCGATGCCGGACAGGAGCACGAGCACCAGCGCCAGCGGCACCGTGTAGCGATCGAACCACGGCGGCCCGACCGAGGCCTTGTCGCCGGTCAGGGCCTCGGAGATGAGCGGGAAGAACGTGCCCCAGAACACGACGAAGCACAGGCCGACCAGCACGAGGTTGTTGAGCAGGAACACCGCCTCGCGCGAGAAGAGCGAATCGAGCCGGTGCTCGGAGCGCAGCGATACCCGCCGCCACACCACGAGCCCGATCGACCCCGCGGCCATCGTCGCGATCAGCGCGACGAACGGCACCCCGAGGGTCGAAGCGCCGAAGGCGTGGATCGAGTCCAGGATCCCCGAGCGCACGAGGAACGTGCCCAGGACCGCGAGCACGCCGGTGGCCAGGACGAGCGAGACGTTCCAGACCTTCAGCATCCCGCGCTTCTCCTGGATCATCGCCGAGTGCAGGAACGCCGTGCCGCACAGCCACGGCATCAGCGAGGCGTTCTCGACCGGGTCCCAGGCCCAGTAGCCGCCCCAGCCGAGCTCGGAGTACGACCAGCGCGCGCCGAGCAGGATCCCCACGCCGAGGAAGAACCAGGCCGCGAGCGCGAAGCGCCGCGTCGAGGTGATCCAGCTCGCGTCCAGCCGGCCCGCGATCAGCGCGCCGACGGCGAACGCGAACGGCACTGTGAACAGCGTGTAGCCCGAGTACAGCGCCGGTGGGTGGACCATCATGCTCGGGTGGCGCAGCAACGGGTTGAGTCCCGCGCCCTCGAGCGGCGCGTTGGCCAGCGTCGTGAACGGGTTTGCCAGGAAGATCGTGCAGAACAGGAAGAACCCGGCCAGCCCGCACAGCACGGCGGTGGCGTAGGGAGCGACCTCGCGCAGCTTTCCCTTGCGGGCGAGCACCCACAGGATCAGGCTCGACCAGGCCGCGAGCAGGAACACCCACAGGAGCAGCGAGCCCTCCTGCGAGGACCACGCCGCCGTGGCGCGGTAGAAGAGCGGCGTCGTCGTCGACGAGTGGTCGACGACGACGCCGAACGAGAAGTCGGAGCGGATGAAGGCGGCGATGAGGACGGCGAACGCGATCGTCGTCACGCCGGCGAGGGCGTAGACGGCGCGACGCCCCGACTCGATCCACGCCGCCTTGCGGGCGCGCGCGCCGTAGATCGACGCGCCGGCGCCGTAGACCGCGAGTCCCAGCGCGATGATCAGGCAGGCCCGGCCGAGGAGCGCCATCTAGCTCGAGTGCGCGGCCTTGAACTTGCTCGGGCACTTCGTGACCAGCGAGTCCCGCTCGCCGACGAACACCGAGCCCTGCTTGCGGACGTCGACGATGACCTCGCGGCCCTCGCGGAACGGGTCGGGGACGGCCCCGACGTAGCGCACCGGCACCGACGTGTTGCCGGATCGGTCGCGCACACGGAAGAACAGCGCGCCGCCGTCGTGGTGGACGGAGCCCGCCGCCACCTTGCCGGTGAGCTCGTACGACCGGCCGGGCTGGGCCCCGCCGGCGAGCTGGCTGGGGGTCTTGGCCTCGGAGGAGGCGCTGAACGACGTGTACGCCAGCGCGCCGGCCAGGAGCAACGCCGCCCCGAGCGCCACCACCAGGCGGATCTTGCGCTTCCGGGAAGGATCCATGCAGTTCGCTCAGTATTACGTGCGAGGGCCGAGATCCGACCGGTTAGGTCGAAACCTCCTGCGTCTCGTGGCGTTTATTGGTTATGCGCGTGCATCTGGACCGAGACATCCGCCGCAAGGATCCCGCCGTCCGGCGGGGCGGCCACGTCCGCCCGCGCGTGGTCGGGACCGACGATTTCGCCGAGCCCGAGCGCCCGGTCGACCGCCACCGCCGCGCCGGTGGGCCGGAGGACACGGCCCTCTACACCTGCACGTGTGGGTACCAGTTCGACGCCCCGGTTTCGGCCTCGGTCTCGTGCCCGCACTGCGGGCAGGGCCAGGCCTGGTAGCCGCCGCCCGGCTTGGCGACCGCCGACGTCACGATCCTCGCGCTGGGGCGGCCCGACGACTCCGCGAGTGCCTACATCGCCGAGATCCAGCGGCGGCTGGCCGCGCAGTCGCGGGTGCGCTACCGGATGCACGCGATGGGGACGTCGCTCGAGGGCTTGACGGCCGACATCCTGACGATCGTCGGCGAGCTGCACGCGGTGCCGTTCGAACAGGGGATCCAGCGCGTGTACACGGTCTTGAAGCTCGACGAGCGCCGCGACAGGCCCGACCAGACGCTCGACGACAAGGTGGCGTCGGTGGA
>Ga0126312_10001104_pt1 | contig 17380 bp, 18 predicted proteins | sample Plot104A_FD_92537 | JGI IMG/M metagenome (GOLD analysis project Ga0126312, IMG submission 92537) | Serpentine soil microbial communities from UC McLaughlin Reserve, CA, USA - Plot104A | ecosystem: Environmental > Terrestrial > Soil > Grasslands | place: USA: UC McLaughlin Reserve, Lake County... | reverse complement strand
GGCGTGTGCGCGCTGAGCGGCTTCCCGCTGGACGACGTCTGGCACCGCATCTTCGGCCAGGACGTGACGCTGTGGGCCCGACCCACATCCTCATGGTCGGCGGCGCGTCGCTGGCCACGCTGGGCGCATGGGTCCCGCTCGTGGAGGGCCGGCGAATCAAACGCAGGGCCGCGCCGCCGATCCGGCATGTGGACCTGTGGTTCCGCCTGCGCACGATCTCGATCGCCGGCGCCTTCCTCGTCGGCATGTCGACGCTGCAGGCCGAGTTCGACTACGGCGTGCCGCAGTTCCAGCTCGTCTACCAGCCGATCCTCATCGCCTTCGCCGCCGGCGTCGCCCTCGTCGCGGCGCGGGTCAAGCTCGGCCGCGGCGGCGCGCTGGGCGCCACGGCGTTCTACCTCGGGCTCTACGGCGGCCTCTCGCTCGTCATCGGCCCGGTCTTCGGGATGAGCACGCTGCACTTCCCGCTCTACGTCGTCGAGGCGCTGGTCGTGGAGGCCGCCGCCCTGGCACTGACGAAGGAGCGAACGCTGGCCCTCGGCGCCGTGTCCGGGGCGCTGATCGGCAGCGTCGGCCTCGCGGCCGAGTGGGGTTGGTCGCACGTGTGGATGCCGCTGCCGTGGCCGTCGTCGCTGCTGCCGCAGGCCGCGATCCTCGCCCTCGCCGCGGGCGTCGCCGGCGGAGTGATCGGCGGCTTCGTCGGCCGGGCACTGAGCGCCACCCGCCCGCCCGCGCGCGCGCCGCGCGGGCTGCTGGCCGCCGCGGTGGTCGTCGCCGTCGCCTGCATCTTCTTCCCGCTGCCGATGAACGCGGGATCGCCGGCCAGCGCCAGCATCGCCCTACGCGACGTCACCCCGGAGCCGCACCGCACGGTCGCGGCCACGGTCCGCCTGTCGCCGCCCGGCGCGGCCGACGACGCCCAGTGGCTGACCGTCACCGCCTGGCAGGGTGGCGGGCTCGTCGTCGACCGCCTGCAGCGCGTCGCCCACGGCGTCTACCGCACCACCCAGCCGATCCCGGTCTACGGCAAGTGGAAGGCGATGATCCGGATGGAGAACGGCCGCGCCGTCGACGCGGCGCCGCTCTACCTGCCCTACGACCCGGCCATCCCGGCCAAGGGCGTCCCGGCCAGCGCTCGCTCGAACCGGCCGTTCGTGCGCGACAAGGAGGTCCTGCAGCGGGAGGCCAAGGGCGGCGCGCCCGCGCTGTCGGTCGTCGCCTACGGAGTGCTGCTCGCGATCGCTGCCGCCTGGCTCGTCGCGCTCGGGTTTGGCCTGCGGCGCCTCCAGCGCACCGCCGGCGAGCGCTATCCGGACGACGGCCTAGCCGTGCGGGCACGGGAAGGCACGGAACGCGACGCGCGCCGCCCCGCGCTTGGCGCGCAGGCGTAGACGGTTGCGCTCGGGATCGCTACGCCGGTCAAAGCCCCGGCCGGAGGTGCACGCCCCGTGCGGGTACGCCGGCCGCGGCAGCACGACCACCGTCGGCCCGCTGCCGCGCGGGCGGTAGCGCAGCGTGAACACGGCCTTGCGGTCGTCGAACGACCAGCGCGCGTCGGTGCCGGCAAGGCGCTCGGGATAGGCGCGCGCGAGCACCCGGACCTTGGCTGTCTTGACCCGGCCATCGACGGCCACGATCGACTCGGCATCGGCGCCGCCCGGGCCGGCCGAGGCGCTCGTCGTCGGATCGCCGTAGGTCTTGTACTGCCAGTACAGCCAGCCCTCTCCCGCCGCGTCGGCGTAACGGGTCACCCGCCGGAGGGGGGCAAGGTCGTCGGTGGCCCCGAACTCGGTCTGCAGCGGCGCAACGCCGTTGTGGGCGGCGATGGCGACGGCGTTGTTGGTCGCCTCGCGCTCCTGCTGCGGGCACGCCAGGCCGGGGTTCAGGGCCTGCGAGCAGTAGACGTGGTGCGAGAGGCCTTGATTGGGGTACGGCCACGCCGGCCCGCCGGGGGCGCCGATCAGGAACGGGTAGCCGAAGTTGACCGTCGGCGAGTCCTCGTAGAAGACGGGGTGGGTGTCGTCGACCGCCCGCAGCGCGGGGACGAGCTGGTCATAGAGCGGCATGAGCCACAGCGTCGCGGCCTCCCCGCCGGGCGGGATCGTGCACGGGTAGCCCAGCTGGAACTCGCACGTCGGCTCGTTGAACAGGTCGTAGCCGAGCACGGAGTCGGTGCCGGCAAAGCGCTCGGCCAGCGCGGTGAACGCCCGCACGTACTCGGTGCGGATGCCGTCGCGGTCGGTCCAGAGATTCGTGAACGAGCGGCCGACGGCCGGCGTGGCGTAGGTCAGCGCGAAGTCGCCGGGGATCGGCTCGAATGGAATGCCATCGTCCTTGACCGCCCAGTCGGGCGCGCCCTCGCCCGAAGCGCTCGGCATAGAGGTCCTGGTGCATGTCGAGCAGGACCCGGAAGCCCTCCTTGGCCGCCAGGTCCACGATGGCGTCCAGGTGACCGAGGTAGCCCTGATCGATCACGCCCGGGGAGGGCTCGACCGCGGCCCAGATCACCCCGAGCCGGATCGCGTTGAAGCCCCATCCGCGCATGCGCCGCAAGTCGGCACGCGTCAGCGGCGGGTAGTACGGGGCCCGCTTGAAGACCGCATTGGCGCCGTGGAGGATCACCGCGCGCCCGCGGTCGTCGACGATCGAGCCGCCCTTGACCGCCAGCGGGCGCTGGGCGGAGGCCGCGGCAGGGACGGCGAGGGCGAGGATGGCGACGGCGAGGGCGAGCGCCCTAGCCAACGACGGTCAGCTCCTTGGCGAAGGAGCTCAGCACCTCGGTGCCGTCCTCGGTCACGATGGCCAGGTCCTCGATCCGGACCCCGAACCGCCCGGGCAGGTACACCCCGGGCTCGACGGTGACGACGTTGTGGGCGGCGAGGCGGTGCTCGCCGCGCTTGGACAGCGTCGGCGCCTCATGGACCTCGAGCCCGACTCCGTGCCCGAGGCCGTGGCCGAACGCGTCCCCGTGTCCGGCCTCGACGATGATCTCGCGGGCCAGAGCGTCGACCTCCTTGCCGGCGGGGCCGGGCCGGACCGCCTCGAGGCCGGCCCGCTGCGCCCGCAGAACGAGGTCGTAGACCTCGCCGGCCTCGCCGTCCAGCTCGCCGGTGGCGAACGTGCGCGTGCAGTCCGAGCAGTAGCCGTGGTAGCGCGCGCCCCAGTCCACCACGACCAGCGTGCCCTCGGGGATCGCCACGTCGCGCGGCTCGGCATGCGGCAGCGCACCGTGCGGCCCGGCGGCGACGATCGACGGGAACGAGGGCTCGGCGTCGCGATCGCGGATCGCGTTCTCGAGCGCCCGGGCGACCTCGCGTTCGGTCCGGCCGGCCAGGCCGCCGTCGAGCACCTCGCGCAGCGCCTCGTCGGAGATGCGCGCGGCCGTGCGCACGAGCCCGAGCTCTTCGGGATCCTTGACCCCGCGCAGGTCCTCGACGATCCCGCCGGCGGCGACCAGCTCGATTCCCTCCCCCAGCTGCTCGTCGAGGCGGGCGTGCGTGCGCACCGACACCTGGGCGTCGTCGAAGCCCAGCCGCAGCGGCCGCCGGTCGGGCAGGGCGCCGCGCACGTCGCCGAGCAGGTCGCGCTCGCCGCGGCGCCGGTCAAACCCGCCGTCGACCTCCTCCTCGGCCTGCTCGACGTACCGGAAGTCCGTGAGGAACACGCGGACGTCCTTGCCCACGACCGCCAGCGCATTGGTGCCGGTGAAACCCGTCGCCCAGCGCACGTTGACCTCGCCCGAGACGAGCAGAGCGTCGAGCTCGCGCTCAGCGACCTTCTCCGCCACGGCGTCGACGCGGGCGGCGCTCACCTCAGCTCCTGCCGCAGCCGCTCGAGCGCCTCGCGGTAGCCGTCGAGCCCCTTGCCGTAGAAGCGGCCCACGCAGAGGTCGCCGATGACCGACAGCTTGCGCCACTCCTCCCGGCCCTCGACGTCGGACAGATGGACCTCGACCGCGGGGACCGCCGCGATCTCGAGCGCGTCGCGGATCGCCCAGGCGTAGTGCGTCCACGCGCCGGGGTTGAGCAGCAGCGCGTCGGCCAGGCCGTCGATCCGGTGCAGCTCCTCGACGAACTCGCCCTCGAAGTTGGACTGGAAGAAGCGCAGCTGCAGCCCCATCTCGGAGCCCATCTCGCTGATCCGCCGCTCGAGCTCGGTGAACGACAGCTCGCCGTAATGCTCGGGGTTGCGGCGGCCGAGGACGTCGAGGTTGACGCCGTGCATGACCTGGATGCGGTTGTGGGCGCCGCTCACGAGGCCAACTCTGCCACGGCCGAGCGGACTTCGCCCGGTGCCAGGGTGGCGCCGGGGCGCACGTCACCGGGCGCGTGCACGAGGACGAAGGGCACCGGCCCCTCCCCCGTGCGCTTCTTGTCGCGGCCGATCGCCTCGATCACGGCGTCGACGTCGGCGTCGAGCGCCGTGGGCAGGCCGGCGGCCCCGAGGAGCTCCGTCACCTCCTCGCGCAGGTCGTCCTTGCCGGAGAGCCGCAGCGCGGCCAGGAGGCCGAGCGCCACCGCCTCGCCGTGGCGATAGCGCGCGTAGCCGGTCGCGGTCTCGATCGCGTGGGCGACGGTGTGGCCGAGGTTGAGGACCTGGCGCTCCCCGGCGTCGCGCTCGTCGCAGGCCACGACGCGCAGCTTGGTCAGCGCGCAGGCGGCGATCACGGCCTCGTCGTCGACCGACGCGCCGACCCGCACGCGATCCCACAGCCGCCCCCCGGCGATCAGGGCGGTCTTGACGATCTCGGCGTAACCGGCGCCCCGCTCCTCGCGCGGCAGCGTGCGCAGCGTCGCGGGGTCGACCAGCACCGCCGTGGGCTGGTGGTAGGCGCCGACGTAGTTCTTGGCCTCGGACAGGTCGACACCGGTCTTGCCGCCGTAGGCGGAGTCGACCTGGGCGACCACGGTGGTCGGCACGTGGACGATCGGGACGCCGCGCTGGTAGGTCGCCGCGCAGAATCCGGCCAGGTCGCCGATGACGCCGCCGCCGAGCGCGACGACGTGGTCGCTGCGGGTCAGGCCGGCGCGCACGAGCTCGGTCCAGACGATCTCGGCGTGGGCGACGGTCTTGGACTGCTCGCCGGGCATCACGCTCACGCGAGCGGCAAGCGGCTCGAGCCGGTCGGCGTACAGCCGGCCGACGGCGCCGTCGGTGACGAGGAAGCGCCGGCCAGGCCCGGGCCAGGGCGCGTCGTCGGCGAGCAGGCCGTCGCGCAGGTAGACCGGGTACTGCGCCGAGGCCGACCACGCCCACAGCATCCGGGTGCCGGCCGGGCGGTTCGCGACGGCCTCGAGCGCCGGCAGGGCGGTGGCGACGGTGTCGGACGAGCGGTTGAGGATTACGACCTGGGCGGCGGCCTCGTAGGCCGACTGGCGCTCGGCGTGCAGGCGCGCGAAGGCGTCGCGGTCGACCGCCAGCGGCCGGTCGGCTCCGTCCTCGGCCACGCGGGCCCAGCAGGTGTGGGCGTCGACGTCGAGCCACGCCACCAGGTGACGACCGGCGGCCTCGCGCACGTGCGGGGAGCCGAGGGCACCGCCGCCGAGCGCCACCACCGACCCGGGTGGCGCATGGTCGAGGGCGTGGGCGACGACGATCTCCTCGCGCAGCCGGAACGCCCCCTCGCCCTGGTCGGCGAAGAAGTCGGGGATGCGGACGCCGAGCTCGCGCTCGACCAGCGCGTCGGTGTCGATGGCCTCGATGCCCCAGGCCTTGGCCACCGCCTGGGCGGCGACGGTCTTGCCCGCCCCCATGAAGCCCGCGAAGACGAGCGCGCGGTCGGTCAGCGGCGACGCCACTCGATGCGCTGCTCGTAGGCGCGGACGGCCGCGAGGACGTCGTCGATGTGGTCGCCGCCGAACTTGCGCCGGTAGGCGTCGGCGAGCACGAATGCGACCATGGCCTCCCCCACCACCCCGGCGGCGGGCACGGCGGTGGAGTCGGTGCGCTCGCGCAGCGCCTGGGCCGGCTCGTGCGTCTCGGTGTCGACCGAGCGCAGCGGCTTGGACAGGGTCGAGAGCGGCTTCATGGCGACGCGCGCGACGAGCGCCTCGCCGGTGGTCATGCCGCCCTCCAGGCCGCCGGCGCGGTTGGTCTCGCGGTAGTAGCCCCGCTCGGCGCTCCAGAAGATCTCGTCGTGGGCCTGCGATCCGTAGGTGCCGGCCAGATCGAAGCCCTCGCCGAAACCGACCGCCTTCATCGCCTGGATCGACATCAGCGCGCCGGCCAGGCGGCCGTCGAGGCGCTCCTCCCAGCTGGCGTGCGAGCCAAGGCCCGGATGGACGCCGAAGGCGCGCACCTCGAAGAGGCCACCGAGCGACTCGTTGCGCTTGCGCATGACGTTGATCTCCTCGACCATGGCGTCGCTCGCGGCGGGATCGAGGCAGCGGACGGGCGACTCGTCGACCGTTGCGAGATCCTCCGGGGTGACGCCTTCCCGTTCGGGCGCCGTTGCCTGGCCGATCTGGAGCACGTGGGAGAAGACGGCGACTCCGAGCGTGCGCAGGAAGGTCTTGGTCAGCGCGCCGCCGGCGACGCGCGCGGCGGTCTCGCGCGCGCTCGCGCGCTCCAGCACGTTGCGCACGTCGGTGTGGCCGAACTTCGTGATGCCGGCGAGGTCGGCGTGGCCCGGACGGGGCAGGTGAACCTCGTCGATGTCGCTCTCCACCGGCCACGGGTTCATCCGCTCCTCCCAGTTGGCGTAGTCGCGATTGGCGACCTGGAGAGCGATCGGGCCGCCCAGCGTCTGGCCGTGGCGGATGCCGGCCGTGACCTGCGCCGTGTCGCTTTCGATCTTCATCCGCCCGCCGCGGCCGTGGCCGAGCTGGCGGCGCGCGAGATCGCGGTCGAGGTCCTCGGGGGCGATGAGCAGGCCCGCGGGCAGGCCGTCGACGATGCAGGTCAGGCCGGGCCCGTGGGACTCCCCGGCGGTGATGAGGCGGAGCGCCATGGGCCGGGAACTCTACGAGCCGGCCGCTCCACCCTGATGACCGCCGCACCCTTCGCGCCGGGTCGGCGACCATCGCCTATTCATCCACTCGACCGGGTCAGCTCTTGCACGTTGTGTCAAGACCTGACCCCCCTTGAGCGTTTACTCTGCTTTGACGGCGCGCGGCTACACATCTCCTCTCCTAGCGACCGAAAGGCAGACGTGACCGACGAGCATCCGACCCTCCGCCCCGCCGGCCATCCCGAGGACGCCCGACAGGCCCTCGAGGCCGCGCTGTTCGAGGTCAAGCGCGTGATCGTGGGGCAGGACGGGATGCTCGAGCGGGTCTTCGTCGCCCTGCTCTCCGGCGGCCACCTGCTGCTCGAGGGCGTGCCGGGACTGGCCAAGACCTTGACGATCAAGACCGTCGCCGAGGTCCTCGGCGGCACGTTCAAGCGGATCCAGTTCACGCCCGACCTGGTTCCTGCCGACCTCGTCGGGACCCGGATCTACCGACCCGACACCGGCGGCTTCGACACCGAGCTCGGCCCGGTGTTCTGCAACTTCCTCCTCGCCGACGAGATCAACCGCGCCCCCGCGAAGGTGCAGTCGGCCCTCCTCGAGGTCATGCAGGAGAGCCAGGTCACGATCGGCCCGCAGACCTACCCGGTGCCCGACCCGTTCCTCGTCATGGCGACCCAGAACCCGATCGAGTCCGAGGGCACCTATCCGCTCCCCGAGGCCCAGGTCGACCGCTTCATGTTCAAGGTCGTCATCGACTATCCGGCCGAGAGCGACGAGCTCACCGTGGTCGACCGGTCGCTGCGCCCGGAGGCTGAGGTCGACCGCGTCCTGACCCCCGAAGAGCTGCACGCCTACCAGGAGGCGGCGCGCCGGGTCTATGTCGATCCGGAGGTTGCCCGCTACGCGGTCGCGCTCACGCTCGCCACGCGCGACCCGGCCCGGGTCGGGCTGCAGCGCCTCGCGAGCTACATCGAGTTCGGGGCCAGCCCGCGCGCCTCGATCAACCTCGTGCACGGCGCGCGCGCCCTCGCGCTCCTGCGCGGCCGCAACTACGCCCTGCCGATCGACGTGCAGGCGCTGGCCCACGACGTGCTGCGCCACCGCATCGTCCCCACCTACGACGCCCTCGCCGAGGAGATCACCACCGACGCGATCCTCGACCAGGTCGTCCAGGTCGTCCCCCGTCCGAAGAGCGTCGTGCGCGAGGCCGTCGCGTGAGGCTTCCGCAGGTCCGGGAGCGCACCCCGGACCGGCCGGGCCCGGGACCGACGCCCGCCACGCTTCTGCGGGCGCTGGACCTCACGCTCTCGCGCCGCGTCCAGGGCATCATGCCTGGCGAGCACAAGGCGCCCGGGATCGGCGGCGGGATCGAGCTCGCCGCGGTGCGGCCCTACGTGCCCGGCGACGACGTGCGCACGATCGACTGGAACGTCACCGCCCGCATGCGCCAGGCGCACGTGCGGGTCCCGGTGGCCGAGCGTGCCCTGACCACCTGGCTGCTGCTCGACGCCTCGGCCTCGATGCACTTCGGCACCGCCGACCGGCGCAAGGCCGACGTTGCGGAGGGCGTGGCGCTCGTGGTCGGCCAGCTCGCGACCAAGCGCTCGAACCGGCTCGGGGTGTTCGCCTTCGGCGGCGCCGAGACGCTGACCCTGCCGCCGCGACAGGGCCGCGCCGGCCTGCTCGGCCTGCTGCTGGCGCTGCGCGAGGAGCCGCCGGCCAGCGGGGGCGGCGCCACCTCGCTGGGCGCCGCGCTGCGGCGGGCGGGGGCGCTCGCGCGCCAGGGCGGGCTCGTCGTGCTCGTCTCCGACTTCCGCGGGCCGCAGGACTGGCTCGACCCGCTGCGCGCCATCCGCGCCCGCCATTCGGTGCTGTGCGTCGAGGTCCGGGACCCGCGCGAGCAGGAGCTGCCGGCGATGGGGGTGCTCTCGCTCGTCGACCCGGAGACCGGACGCCAGGTGCGCGCCGACACGCGCTCGCGCAAGCTGCGCGAGCGCTTTGCCGCCGCCGCGGCCTCCGAGCGCGAGCAGGTGGCGCAGCTCTTCCGCGACGCTCGCGTTGACCATGCCGTTTTGTCGACCTCGGGCGACTGGCTGCGCCCGCTGGCCAAGCGGCTCGGGAGGGGCCTGCGATGAGCTTCCAGTGGCCGCTCGTCCTCCTGTGCCTGCTGGCGATCCCGCTGCTCGCGTTGCTGTACGTCGCGCTGCAGCGGCGGCGCACCCGCTACGCCGTCCGCTTCACCAACCTAGACCTGCTCGCCAACGTGGTCTCCGAGACGCCGAGCTGGCGCCGCCACGTCCCGGCTGTCCTCATGCTGCTCGCGACCGCCCTGCTGATCGTGGCGCTCGCGCGCCCGCGCGTCGACGTCTCGAGCACGCGCGAGCAGGGGGCGATCATGCTCGCCACCGACACGTCGGGGTCGATGACCGCGACCGACGTCAAGCCCAACCGCATGACCGCGGCCCGCAACGCGGCCAAGCAGTTCGTGACCAAGATCCCCAAGCAGGTGCGGCTCGGGCTCGTCACCTTCGACCAGGCCGCCCGCCTGCTCGTCAACCCGACCACCGACCGCTCGCAGCTCAGTCAGGCGCTCGACGCCCTGCAGGCCCAGGGCGGCACGGCGATGGGCGACGCCCTCAGCGTGTCGGTGCGCTCGCTGCAGAGCGCGTTCGGCCCCAAGGGGCTCAAGACGAAGCCGGGTCAGAAGCGCGCGCCCGCCCAGGTCGTCCTGCTCTCCGACGGCAAGAACACCACGGGCGCCACCGACCCGATGGGGGTCGCGCAGACGGCCAAGCGGCTCGGCATCCGCATCAACACGGTGGCGCTCGGCACGCCGACCGGCACCGTGCAGGTCCAGGACAACCTCGGATTCACCCAGACCATCCAGGTGCCGCCCGATCGCCAGACGCTGAAGCAGATCGCGCAGACCACCGGAGGCCACTTCTTCAGCGCCCCCGACGCCAAGAAGCTCGGGCAGATCTACAAGGACCTCGGCTCGAAGGTGAAGGCCAAGCCGGTCAAGAAGGAAGTGACCTTCGTGCCGGCGGCGGCCGCGATCGTGATCATGCTCGCGGCCGGGGGCTTCTCCCTCTTCTGGTTCGCCCGGCTTCCCTGAGTCGGTCTCGCCAGGCTCAGGGACCCTAAGAGCCGGAGAAGGCCTCGAGGTACCAGTCGATCATCGCCGGCCCGGCGAGCAGGCCGACGATGCCGCCCAGCGCCAGGAACGGGCCGAACGGGAACGCGGTCTTGCGCCCCGCCTTCGCACCCTCGTGGGCGATGATGACCACGCCAACGAGCGTGCCGGCCAGCAGCGCGACGAGGAGGGCCGGGATCACCGACGCCCCGAGGTACAGCCCGAGCACCGTCGCGAGCTTGACGTCGCCCATCCCCATGCCGCCGGGATAGGCGAGCACGACAACGAAGAAGAAGCCGCCCGCTGCCGCCGCGGCGACCAGGTGCTCGGCCAGCTTGGAGGGGTCGGTAACGGCCACCAGCCCCAGGCCGAGCGCGGCGCCGACGGCCATGAGCGCGTTGGGGATGATCCGATACTCAAGGTCGATCAGGGTCGTGGGCACGAGCATTGCGACGAGGGGCCAGCCCGGACAGCGCATCGACGTCGACGCTCTTGACCGCGAGCACGGCGACCAACAGCACCGCGGTGACCGCCTCGACCAGCGGGTGGCGCGGCGCGATCCGCTCGCCGCAGCCGCGGCAGCGCCAGCGCAGCCACAGCCACGACAGGACCGGGACGTTGTCGTACGGGCGCAACGCGGCGCCACACGACGGGCAGTGGGACCCCGGCCGCACGAGCGACTCGCCCCGCGGCAGCCGGAACGCCAGGACGTTGAGGAACGACCCGAGCATCAGCCCGCTCAGTCCGGTTGCGAGGAGCGCCACGGTGCGACCTTAGGCTCGGGCGGGCGGCCGATCGGCGGACGTGCGCATGTCGTTGCAAATCGGCAGGAAAGGCGCGACGTTGAGCGCCCGTTTGGCTTTGCGTCGGGGCGGCCGCACTACCCTGCGCCCGTGCTGCGCCGCATCCTCTGGTTCGTCGCCGGGCTCCTCGCGCTCGCCGTCATCGCGGCGGCGATCATTCCCCGCGATGACGGCGAGGACAAGACGACGCCGACGATGTCCACGCCTGAGCGCACCACCGTCAAGGCCGACATCGGCGCCTCGCCGGCCCGCGCCCGCACCATCACCGCGCGGGTTGGGGACCACCTCCTGCTGACGGTCGAATCGGACCGGATCGACCAGGTCGAGATCCCGGGCCTCGACGAGATCCACCCGGTCGACCCGACCACACCCGCCCAGTTCGACACGCTGCTCGACCATTCCGGCCGGTTCGAGGTGCGGATGCAGAAGGGACGGCAGTTGGTCGGGATCGTTGACGTCAAGCAGTCCTAGCGAACCGCGATCTTCCGGACCGCCTCGGCGCGCACGCCCTCCCCGGCCTCCGGGGGGTCAAGTCTTTCTTGGCCACACCGGGTTCCAGTGCGGCACGGAAAGACTTGACCCCCACTGATCGGTCGTCTCGGTCGTTTGCGCAGCTTGACGGCCACGGCCCCGGCCGGCCCGCGTCCGCCCGCTAGTCGGAGCTATCCCCGGCGGACGACGGTTAGTGGACTCCCGGCTCTCCCCCTGCCGCCGCTGCTTGTGCGTCGTGGCCGGCCTGGAAGCGGCCGGAGCCCTCGCACCAGGGACAATCGACCTCGTGCGGCGAGCCGCCGAGCGTCGAGATCAGGCGGCCGGTGCCGCGACAGGGGGGGCAGCGATCGTCTTCGGCCGGCATGAAGGGCGCGAGGATAGGGAAAGCGGCAGTCAGGGCGATCCCGACCTGGGCCATCCTCAAGCGCGCGGCAAAGCGGTTCGCCGAGGACGAGCTCTCGGACCGCGCCGCCGCGCTGACCTACTTCGCGGTGCTGGCCCTGTTCCCGGCGCTGATCGTCATGGTCGCCCTGCTCGGGCTCCTGGGCGAGTACCCGCGGACCTCGAACGCGCTGCTCGAGATCGTCGGCAAGATCAGCCCCGGCTCGGCGGTGGACACGTTCCGCGGCCCCATCACCGGGGTGGTGCGCGCCAAGGGCGGCGCCGGTGCGCTCTTCGGACTGGGGCTCGCGGTGGCGATCTGGTCGGCGTCCGGCTACATCGGCGGCTTCATGCGCGCCGCCAACGCGATCTACGACGTGCGCGAGGGGCGCCCGTTCTGGAAGCTGCGCCCGCTGCAGGTCGCGATCACGCTCGCGATGGTGCTGATGCTCACCGTCGTCGCGGTCGCGCTCGTCGTCACCGGCCCGGTCGCGCACGCGGTCGGCGACGTGATCGGGCTCGGCTCCACCGCCGTCGGCGTCTGGAACGTAGCCAAGTGGCCGGCGCTGGTCCTCATCGTCATGCTCACCTTCGCGCTGCTGTACCACACCGCGCCCAACGTCCGGCCCCGACGGTTCCGGATCCTCACCTGGGGCAGTGCGATCGCCGTGCTGCTGTGGATCGCCGCGTCGTCCGCCTTCGCCCTCTACGTGGGCAACTTCTCCTCCTACAACACCACCTACGGCTCTCTGGGCGCCGTGGTGGTCTTCCTGGTCTGGCTGTGGCTGTCGAATCTGATCCTCTTGCTGGGGGCGGTGATCGACGCCGAGCTCGAGCGCGAAGCGACCCAGGCGCCGGCCGAGCCAGAGCGCAGCGCAACCTTGCGGCGGCCCGCCTCGGCCACCGCCGAGCGCAGCTCCTCGAGGTCGGCGCCCTTCTCGACGTAGGCATCGGCGCCGAGCGACAGCGCCTGGTCGCGAATCGATGGGAGCCCAGCCGGTGAAGACGACGGTGGCGGTGTAGACGCGATCCTCGGTGGGCGGAGAACATCGCCCATCTCACGATGGCGGTGCATCGGCGGGCGTGGGAACTACGTATCGGTGCGGGAGGCCGCCGTCGCGGCCCTACGTGCTGCGACGAGGACCTCGCCGGTGGGCGGGTTGTCCGCGGCGTCGTCGGCAAGGTGCCCGTAGGGCACGCTGCCGTCGGGCGCGACGATCAGGACGCCGCCGAGCTGGGCGGCGTGGCCCTTGGTGGTGGTCTGCAGGAGGCCCGTACGCAGCGCGCTCGTGGTGCCCCTGAGGATGACCCGCGGACCGAGCAGCTCGCCGATGGTGGCGATCTTCGCGCCCGCGGCCTCGTAGGACTCGCGGGCCGGGTCGACGAGGATCGTGAGCCCGTCGACGTTGTTGGTCTCGATGAAGTCCTGGGCGTGCGCCGGCGTGCCTTGGCCGATCGCGGCGAGGCCGACGCCCGCCTGCTCGAACCTCTCCCGGTTGCGATGCAACTGCACCGCGTGCTGGCGGCAGAACGTTCAGCCGTAGTGCCGCAGCCACGCCAGGACGACGGGCTTTTGCGCCCAGAGGTCGCCGAGGCGGACGTCGTTGCCGTCCTGGTCCTGCAGCACGAGGTCGGCGAGGGCGGCGGCATCGGTCGGCGGGTGCGTCGCCTGCTGGTGGTTGCTGGCTCCGAAGGGCACGGTTTGTGGACCGTACCAGTGGTGTTCGCGAGGCGAGCGCGAGCAGGGGCGGCTCATAGGCCGCGCGGCGGGTGCCCGGTGAGCTGTTCCACGTGGCCTGTCACACGGCCCAGCTCGCCGCGGGCGATGGCGACGTAGGTGGTGATCCAGCCCTCGATCATCCAGTCGGGCGCACCGGTGGGACGGCGCGCGGCCCAGGCCTCCTCCAGGGTCTCGTGGTGGAAGGTGGCGCCGAGCCGCCCCGCGATCTCGGCCATCGTCAGCGCCTCGGGGCCGGTCAGGTCGTAGGTCCGGCCGGCGTGCGCGTCGGCGGGGGACGTCAGCACCGCGACCGCGGCGTCGGCGAGGTCGTCGCGGGCGACCGGCGCGACCCTGCCGTCGCCGGCGGGGCCTCTGAGGACGCCGTCGTCGCCGACCATTTGTGGGATGAAGTCGAGGTAGAGGCTCGACCGCAGGAAGGTGAACGGGATCCCGGTGGCGCGGATGAGCCCCTCGGTGTGGAAGTGGTCGCGCGCGAAGGTGAAGGTGGCATCGGCGGCCGCGCCCTGGAACGAGACGTAGACGATGCGCGCGACGCCGACGTCGGCGGCCGCCTTGATGGCCGTGCGGTGCTGGTCGAGGCGATCGGGGTCCTCGGTCGCCGGGACGAAGTAGAGGGTCTCGACCCCCCGGAGCGCGGCGCGCAGGCGGTCGCCGTCGGCGTACCCGGCGGGACCCCTGATCTCGGCGTTCGGGAGCTCCGGGGCTCTCGAGGGGTCGCGCACGACCAGTCGCTGGGGGATGCGGCGCTCGGCGAGCCGGCGGGCGACGCGCCCGCCGAGGCCGCCGGTCGCTCCGGTGACGGCGATCATCGCGCCGAATCCCCCGCCTTGGCGCCGAAGTCCTGGACGAAGACGGGGCCGTCGCCGCCGTCGGCATAGCCCGGCCCAATGCGGGTGAAACGGCGGTCGAGGATGTTGCGGCGGGGGCTGCGGCTGCGCAGCCAGCCACGGCAGGTCGCGGCGGCGTCGGGATAGCCCTCGGCGATGTTCTCGCCCCAGGTGATGTAGCGGCCCTTGACCTCGATCCGGCCCCCGGGGTCGCGGCCGTCGGGATCGACGTGGTCGAAGAATCCGCGTCGTGCCATGTCGGCCGCGAACCGGTGGGCGACCGAGTGCAGCGCCCGGTCGACGTTCAGCGGCTCGAGGCCGCGGGCGGCGCGGGCATCGTTGGCGCAGGCGACGAGGGCACGCTCGGAGGCCGTCGCGCTCGCCGCGCCCGTCGCAGGAGCGAGCGCAAGGACGGTCGCGAGCACGACGGCGACGAGGCGCATGCCCATTTTGTAGCGGCCCGCCGGGGCGGCCCTTGCGCGTCCCATTGCGGCCGGCGGTCAACGGGCGCCGACGGCGCCGCGCATGGCGTCAAGCGGCGCCGGGCGGCCGGTCCAGCGCGTGAGGCTGAGCGCGCCCTGGCGCACGAGGATCTCGAGCCCGTCCACGGTGGTCGCGCCCTTCGCCTTGGCCTGCCGCATCAGTGCCGTCTCGCGGTCGGCGTAGACGAGGTCGACCACGACGGCGGCGCGCACCTCCTCGACCGGACTGCGGTCGGCGTCGGCGAGGCCGACCGCGGTGCAGTTGACGAGGAGGTCGGCTTCGCCCGGCTCCGGGGCCACCTGCACACCGAGGTCGGCGGCAAGGCGCTCGGCGCGCTCGCGCGCGCGGTTGTGCACGTGCACCTCGGCGCCCGCTTCGCGTAGGGCGAACGCGGCGGCACGGGCGCTTCCGCCGGCGCCGAGGACGAGGGCCGTGCGCGGCGTGGCGGGCAGCGCCGCGAGCAGCGCGGGCGCGTCCGTGTTGTCGGCCTCGATCCGCCCGTCTGCGAAGGTGAGGGTGTTGGCGGCGCCGATCGCGCGCGCAACGGCGGTCGCGGCGGTGGCCACCGCGAGCGCCGCCTCCTTGTGCGGGATGGTCACGTTCGCCCCGAGGAAGCCGGCGCCGGGGAGCGCGCGCACGGTCTCGGCGAAGAGGTGGTCTGGCACGGGCAGGTGCTGGTAGGTGAACCCCTCGAGGCCCAGGGCCGCGAACGCCGCCTCCTGCATCGCGGGCGAGCGCGAATGCGCCACCGGCCAGCCAAGGACACCCAGCCGGCGCGCTAGTCGGGGCCGGGCTTCGCCCGACCACCCTGTCACTTCGGGCACTTCGTCGGCGAGCGGCCGCCCTGCTTCGCGCGGGCCGCCTCATAGCGCGCGCTCGCGCGCTGGAAGGCGGCGAAGCTGCTCGTGAAGCCGTGCTCGCCGCAGCCGCCGGGCTTGACCACGTAGTACAGGTACGGCGTGCGCTTGGGGTGTGCGGCGGCGCGGATCGCCGCGATACCGGGGCTGCCGATCGGCGTCGGCGGAAGGCCCTGGCGCGTGCGGGTGTTGTACGCGGAGTTGATCCGCAGCTGCGTCTGGGTGAGCGGACGCGCCCAGTTGCCCGTCGCGTAGCGGATGGTGGCGTCGATGCCGAGCGGGATGTTGCGCCGCAGCCGGTTGTAGATGACCCCGGCGATGATTGGCCGCTCGCGCCGCAGCATCGCCTCGCGCTCGATCATGGAGGCGACGGTCAGCACGTCGTACGTGGTCAGGTTCCTGCGCCGGGCGGCGCGCATGTCGACGCGTCGGATGGCGCGCTTGAAGGCGCGCAGCTGCTGGGCGACGAGCTGCTTGACCGGGGCGTCGGACTTCAACTCGTACGTCGCCGGGAACAGGAAGCCCTCGAGCGATGCGGTACCGCGCGCGGCGCCGTAGCGAGCGGGGCGAAGCAGGCGCGAGCGCTTGGTGGCGGCGAGGTAGCTGCCCTTGAGGTTGCTGTTCGCGCGGATGCGGGCGGCCTCCTCGCGGCGCGACCGGCCCTCGGGCACCGTGATCGCGACCTTCCTGACCAGCGGCGGGCCCTTGGTCAGCCGGCTGAGCACGTCGGCGTAGGACGAGTCCTGTGGCAGGCGGTACACGCCCGGCTTGAGCTCGTCGCGATCACCCGAGAGCCGTGCGCGCAGATCGAAGAAGAACGACGACGAGACGACCCCGCGACGCTCGAGGAGGTCGCCGATCTTGCTGGCGTCGGCACCGCTGGGGATGAGCACGGTCGAGCGGTGCGTCGACGCGTCGCCCTTGAACGGCTGGAAGAGCGAGACGACGAACCAGATCGCGGCGGCGGCGAGCAGTAGGGCGATGACGGCGAGGATCCGCACGAGCCAGCGGCGTCCCGGGCGAGGCGGCGGCGGTGGCGGAGCGGGCGCCTCGTGCCGCCGGGGCAGCGACGGGCGCGACGGCGGTGGAGGCGCGCCGTGATCGTCCTCCTCCTCGAGGAACGACTCGCCGCCGTCGGGAAGCTCGGCGAGCGGGATCTCGGCGGTCGCCTGCGCCTGCGGCTCGGGCCGGGCGACGAGCGGGTCGTCGGGGGCGAGGGCGGAGGGCGGCGGAACGGCCGCGGGGAAGGCCGCGGGTTCCCCGTCGGGTGCGGGCTCCGGCTCGTGCGCGGGCCAAGAGCGGTCGCCATCGGCCGCGGCGGGCGGAGCGGGTTCGGCGTCGGGAGCGGCGGGTGGAGCGGGTTGGGGTTGGGGAGCGGCCGGCGGCGCGGGATCGGGCTCGGGCTCGCGCGCGGCCGGCGGCGCGGGATCGGGCTCGGGCTCGCCCGCGGCCGGCGGCGCGGGTTCGGGCTCGGGCTCGGGCGCGGCCGGTGGGTCGAGCTCCGGCGTCCCCGGCTGGGGCTCGGGCTGGTCGCCCGGCTCGGCGCGCGCCGCCAATTCGCTTAATTCCTCGCCAGCACGGCGGATGAGCGTCGCCCCTAGTGCCATCGACACGATGATCGCCCCGAACCCCCAGATCACCCACAGCGGGACACCCAACCCTGAGACGGCAATCATTACGATACCAGCGATCAGGGTAACACCTGCTGCAG
>Ga0126312_10001103_pt1 | contig 17381 bp, 12 predicted proteins | sample Plot104A_FD_92537 | JGI IMG/M metagenome (GOLD analysis project Ga0126312, IMG submission 92537) | Serpentine soil microbial communities from UC McLaughlin Reserve, CA, USA - Plot104A | ecosystem: Environmental > Terrestrial > Soil > Grasslands | place: USA: UC McLaughlin Reserve, Lake County... | reverse complement strand
GTCGGTGATCTCGGCGTGCAGCACCGACACGGCCGCGACCGCCGGGGAGCAGAGGAAGACCGAGTCCTCCGGCGTGCCCGAGCGCCCGGGGAAGTTGCGGTTGAAGGTGCGCAGCGAGTTGGCGTCGGAGGGCGGCGCCTGTCCCATGCCCACGCAGGGCCCGCAGACCGGCTCGAGCATGCGCACCCCTCCCTCCACCAGCTGGCGATAGACGCCGGACTCGGCGATCGCCACGAGGATCTGGCGCGAGCCGGGTGTGGCCGTGGCGGTGCAGCGCTCCGACACGCGCTGGCCGTCGTTGTCGGCGAGGATCGCGCCGGGCAGCGCCAGGTCGACGTACGCGGAGTTCACGGACGAGCCGAAGCACACCTGCTCGACCGGCGTTCCGGCCAGCTCCTCCACCGGAACGACGTTGTCGGGGTTCGACGGCTTCGCCACCAGCGGGCCCAGCTCCGCCAGGTCGATCTCGACGCGGTCGTCGTACTCGGCGCGGTCGTCGGGCCGCAGCTCCTCGAAGTCGTCCTCGCGCTCCTGGCGCCTCAGCCAGTCGCGCGCGTTCTCGTCGGGCGGGAAGACCGCGGAGGTGGCGCCCAGCTCGGCGATCATGTTGGCGATGGTGCCTCGCTCGGGCACGCTCAGGTCGGCGGTGCCGGGGCCGGTGAACTCGAACACCTTGTTCTTGCCGCCGCTCGTGGAGAGCCTGCGCAGGAGCTCGAGGATCACGTCCTTGGCCTGCACCCAGGGCCGCTCGAGCTCGCCCTCGAGGCGCACCTCCACCACCTCGGGGCAGGCGATCTCATACGGGTAGCCGCCCATCGCCACGGCCACGTCGAGGCCGCCGGCGCCGATGGCGATCATCCCGAGCGCGCCGCTGGTGGTCGTGTGGGAGTCGGCTCCGACAAGGATGCCGCCAGGCTTGGCGTAGCGCTCGATGTGCACGTAGTGGCAGATGCCGTTGCCGGGCCTCGAGTAGGCGATGCCGTACTTGCGGGCCAGCGCCTGGAGCATGCGGTGGTCGTCGGGGTTCTTGTAGTCGAGCTGGATCACGTTGTGATCCACGTACTGGACCGCGCGCTCGACCTTCACCCGCGGCACGCCGAGCTGCTCGAACTGCATGCAGGCCATCGTGCCGGTGGCGTCCTGGAGCAGTGTCTGGTCGACGCGCAGGGCGATCGGCTCGCCGGGCTTGAGCTCCCCGTCCACCAGGTGCTCGGCGAGGATCTGGCGAGTGAGGTTCTCGGGCATGCGCGGATCCTACGCTGGCGCCGCCGGGCTCACGCGAGTCAGGCCCGCACGGCCCTGACAAAGGTTCCGCGCGCCGACGCGATCGGCCCGTCCTCGCCCGTCGCGGTGGCCCGCACGTACAGCTTTCGCCCGTCGTCGCGCTCGAGCCGCGCCCGCACCTCGACGTAGCTGCCGACCACCGCCGGGGCCTCGAGATCCAGCTCCAGCCGCGCCGTCAGGGCCTGCGCGTTGTGGTCGTGCACCAGCAGGGCCATTGCCTCGTCCAGCGCGCTCGCGATCACGCCGCCATGCGCGTACCCCGGCGGGCCCTGGTGGTCCTGCTTGACGAAGAAGCGTCCCGCCACCCCGCCACCGCTGCGCTCGAGCTCGAGCTGCAAGCCGAACAGGTTGGCCTGGCCGCAGCCGAAGCAGAGATCGTGATGCTGGAGGCGCTCAGGCCTCGGCACGCAGCTGGCGCAGCACGAAGTGGAGGATGCCGCCGTGGCGGTAGTAGAGCCACTCGGTTGGGGTGTCGATGCGCACGCGCGCCTGGAACTCCGTGGGGCCGGCGCGCACCGTCAGGCTCTTCGCCCCCTCCTCGAGCGGCTCCAGGTCGAAGCTCTCCGTGCCGTCGAGGCGGAGCGACCCGGCCGACTCGCCGTCGGGGAACTGCAGCGGCAGGATGCCCATGCCCACCAGGTTCGAACGGTGGATGCGCTCGTAGGACTCGGCCAGCACGAACCGCACAGCAAGCAGGCGCGGGCCCTTCGCCGCCCAGTCGCGCGACGAGCCCGAGCCGTACTCCTTGCCCGCCAACACGCACAGGGGCACTTTCTCCTCGGCATAGGCCACGGCGGCGTCGTAGACCGGTACGACCTGACCGTCCTTCGTGGTCATGCCGCCCTCGGTGCCGGGCGCGAGCCGGTTGCGAAGCCGCACGTTGGCGAAGGTTCCGCGCATCATCACCTCGTGGTTGCCGCGCCGTGAGCCGTACGAGTTGAAGTCGCGCCGCTCCACTCCGTGCTCGATCAGGTACCCGCCCGCGGGGGAGTCCTTCTTGATCGAGCCGGCCGGCGAGATGTGGTCGGTGGTCACGCTGTCGCCGAGCAGGGCTACGGCGCGCGCGCCCTCGACAGGCTCGAAGCCTTCGGCCGGCTGCTCGTCCATGCCCGCGAAGTAGGGCGGGCGCTTGACGTAGGTCGAGTCCTCGTCCCAGGCGTAGCGGTCGCCCTCGGGCACCTCGAGCCGGCGCCAGTCCTCGTCGCCCGCGAACACCTCGCCGTAGCTCCTGCGGAACATGTCGGACTCGACCGCGCGCTCGATCTCGCCGTTGACCTCTTCCTGGGTGGGCCAGACGTCGCGCAGGAAGACATCGCCCTGCAGAGGCTCCTCGAGCAGATCGACGTCCATCCGGCCGGCCAGCGCGTAGGCCACGCACAGCGGCGGCGAGGCGAGATAGTTCATCTTCACCTCGGGGTGTATGCGGCCCTCGAAGTTGCGGTTGCCCGACAGCACCGAGCAGACGGTCAGGTCGCGCGCCTCGATCTCCTTCGAGATCTCATCGGGCAGCGGTCCCGAGTTGCCGATGCAGGTGGTGCAGCCGTAGCCCACCAGGCTGAAGCCGAGCTGCTCGAGCGGCTCGATCAGGCCGGCGCGCTCCAGGTACTCGGTCACGACCTTGGAGCCGGGCGCGAGGCTCGTCTTGACCCAGGGCTTGCGTGCCAGGCCCGCCTCCACGGCCTTCTTGGCCAGCAGCCCGGCGCCGATCATCACCGATGGGTTCGAGGTGTTCGTGCAGCTCGTGATGGCGGCGATCACCACCGCGCCGTGGCCGAGGCCGTCCTCGCGATCCTGCTGCACGACCGCGGTGGCGCCGTGGCGGTGGCCCGGCTGCTGCTCCTCGCCGCCGCCGTCGGAGGTCGGCGGGTCGCTGGCGGGAAAGCTCTCGGCGACCGGCTCGTCGTAGCCGCGCTCGTAGCCGTCCTGCACCTGCTCGGCGAGCTCCTGGCGAAAGTCGCGGGCCGCGTCCGAGAGAGCGACCCGGTCCTGAGGGCGCTTCGGCCCCGCCAGGCTGGGCTCGACGGTCCCGAGATCCAGCTCGAGAGTGTCGGAGTAGCCGGCCTCCGCCGAGCTCTCGTCGTGGAACAGCCCCTGCTCACGGCAGTAGGCCTCCACCAGCTCAACGCGCTCGCGCGAGCGTCCCGAGAACTCGAGGTAGCGCAGCGTCTCCGAGTCGACCGGGAAGATGCCGCAGGTGGCACCGTACTCGGGCGCCATGTTGCCGATCGTGGCGCGATCGGCCAGCGGCAGCCCAGCCAGCCCTTCGCCGAAGAACTCGACGAACTTCCCCACCACGCCGCGCGCGCGCAGCATCTGCGTGACCGTGAGCACCAGGTCGGTGGCGGTGGCGCCCTCGGGCAGCTCGCCGGCCAGGCGGAAGCCCACGACCTGCGGGATCAGCATGGACACCGGCTGCCCGAGCATGGCCGCCTCCGCTTCGATGCCCCCCACCCCCCAACCCAGCACGCCCAGCCCGTTGACCATCGTGGTGTGCGAGTCCGTGCCCACGAGCGTGTCCGGAAAGGCCTGGCCGTCGCGCGTCTCCACCACGCGCGCCAGGTACTCGAGGTTCACCTGGTGGCAGATGCCCGTGTTCGGCGGTACCACCGAGAAGTTGTCGAACGCCGTCTGGCCCCAGCGCAGGAATGCGTAGCGCTCACGGTTTCGCCTGAACTCGAGCTCCGCGTTTCGAGCGAACGCCCCGCGCTCCCCGAACACGTCCACCTGGATCGAGTGGTCGATCACGAGCTCGACCGGCACCAGCGGGTTGATCCGTTTGGGGTCGCCGCCGAGCGACTCCATGGCGTCGCGCATCGCCGCCAGGTCGACGATTGCGGGCACGCCGGTGAAGTCCTGCATCAGCACGCGGGCGGGCGTGTAGGCGATCTGCCTAGAGGGCTCGTCGTCGGCCACCCACCCGGCCACCGCCTCCGCCCCCTCCTGCTCGCCGTGGCGCAGCAGGTTCTCGAGCAGGATCTTCAGGGAGTAGGGCAGCCGCGCGACGTCGTACTTCTGCTGCAGGGAGTCGATGCGGAAGATCTCGTAGGTCTCGCCGCCGACCGACAGCTCGCTCACTCGACGCGCCCGTAGTCGATGCCGCCGTAGGTGAAGCTCGGGACAATCGGCCACTGGCGGCGCAGGCGCGGCATCTCCGAGGAGGGGAAGACGTTCATGTAGCGCGGATCCCCTGGGTTAGGGTCCGCCACCGCCTTCTCCTTGACCATCGAGTCGTACTGGTCGATCGAGTCCTCGAGCGTGTTCGAGTTCAGGATCACCTCACGGCCCATCAACTCGGCCTCCTTGCGCAGGCCTGGGATCCTCGAGAGGTAGGGATGCCAGTTGTCGGCGGCGACGCCGTTCTCGGACGACACCCAGACGCCCGCCGGGGTGTTGATCACGAGCGACTGGTTGCCGTCGGTGTGCCCCGGCGTGGCCATCAGGGCCACGCCCACGCCCAGCTCGACGTCCCCGTCGAGCAGCACCATCGCGTCCTCGCGCACGCCGTCCATGCCGCCCGGCACGTACCAGGCCCACTGCATCGGGTGCGGCGAGCGAAAGGTGTCCACCTCCCTGCGCTGGTGGAGGAACTTCGCGTTGGGAAAGAAGGGCTCGTGGTCATCGGTGCCCATCAGCAGGCGCAGGTCCTGAACGTGGAGATGGTCGAAGGCGACGAAGTCGACCTCGGGCGCAGCGAGCCCGCAGCGCGTCAGGGCGCCCTCCACCGTGTTGTGCCGCTGGGAGAGGACGTTGTCGGACAGCCACTCGCCGTAGCGGTCGATCAGCTGGGCGTAGAACGGGGCTTCCGCCGAGCCCTCGGGCACGGTCGGCTCCCAGACGAGCGTGCGGCGGGCGCCCTCGAAGTCATGGAACTGCACGATCAGCATGCGGTTCCTGATGTACACGAACGGGTTGACGCCCCGGGCGGCCCCGCCGAAGGCGTACTTCATGGGATAGCCGGCGGTCACGAGGTCGGCCGTCTTCACGGCGGTCACCTGGCCCTGCTCTTTGAAGCGGCCACGGAACTCGTCGGCCGCGGCGCGGATGGCCTCCAGCCGGTCGCCGCGCGGCCAGGTGCCACGCGCCTCGTCGAACTCGTGGAAGGGTCGCACTCCGACGCTCTCCACGCTCTCGATCGCAGCCATGCGTCTAGCGTACCTACGCGTGCACGACCTGGCCTGCGTGGTCCATCTGCATTCCGTGCACTCGGATGGAACGGGCACGGTGCCCGAGATCGCGGCCGCGGCGAAGCGCGCACGAGTCGACGTGGTGCTGCTCACCGACCACGACACCCTGGCTGCGAAGGAGCAGGGCGAGGAGGGCTGGCACGGGCCGGTTCTGGTGCTCGTGGGCGAGGAGGTGAGCCCGCTCGGGCGCGACCACTACCTGGCGTTCGGCGTCGGCCACCACATCCGCCATCGCGGCCTGTCCGCCGCAGCCATCTGCCGGGCAGTGCGGGACGCGGGCGGCTTCGGCTTCGCCGCCCATCCCTGGTCGCGCGGGTCGCGGCGCTTCAAGCGCCCCGGCATGCCGTTCGGCGACCTGGAGGCGGCCGACGGCGTCGAGCTCTGGAGCTTCGCCACGGACTCCGCCGAGCGGCTCGAGAGCATTCGGGCCGCGCTCGGGTTCCTGGCGGCGCCGGGCAGGAAGCTCGACCACCCGCCGGTGCAGAATGTGCGCGCCTGGGACAGGCTCTGCGCCAGGCGGCGGGTGCCGGCGATCGGCGGGCTCGACGCGCATCAGTTCGGCAGGCGCGTCGGCCCGTTCGTGCCGATTCGGCTGATGAGGTACGAGCGCTCGTTTCGCTTCATCCGCACGCACGTGCTCTGCGAGCGGCCGTTCACCGGCGAGCTCGGGCCCGACCGGACCCAGGTGTTCGACGCGCTGCGCGAGGGTCGCTGCTACATCGCGGTTGACGCGCTCGCGCCCGCGAGCGGCTTTCGCTTCTGGGCCGTGGGGCCGGAGGGGGAGCTGGCGATGGGCGCCGAGGCGCCGGCGGGCCGCTACTCGCTGCACGCGGTGCTGCCGGCCCCCGCAAGACTGCGGCTGCTGCGCGACGGGCGCGAGCTGGCCCGGAAGGAGGCCCCGGCACTGCGGCACGAGGTCGACCAGCCGGGCGTTTACCGCGTGGAGGCCCGCCTCGAGCGCCACGGCCGCGAGCGCACGTGGGTGCTGTCGAATCCCCTCTACCTGAGATAGGGCTTCAGGGCACCGGCGCGAACGGTCTTCGGTCCGGCTCTGGGTCAGGCGTCGACCGGCCCCCCTGCCGGCGGCGCCGATCTGGCCGCGCCCGCGCTGGCGGCCACCACCAAGCCGATCGCCGCCAGCTCGCGCCCGCCGAGGATCTCGCCGAGCACCACGTAGCCGGCGAGAGCGGCCACCGCCGGATCGAGGCTCAAGAGCACCCCGAAGACCCCGGCCGGCAGCTTGCGGAGCGCCTCCAGCTCCAGTGAGTAAGGAATGGCCGACGACAGCATCGCCACGGCGGCGCCCAGAACGAGCACCCCCGGCTCGAGCAGGGCGTCGCCGGCGTCGGCGATCCCCACGGGCAGCAGCACCAGGCTGGCCGCGGCCATCGCCAGCGCCAGCCCGGCCCCGCCCGGGAAGGCCTGCCCGGTGCGGGCGCTGAGCACGATGTAGCCGGCCCAGAAGCAGCCGGCCAGCAGGGCCAGGCCGACTCCCGGAACGTCCAGCGAGCCGAAGTCGCCGAAGTCGGAGAGCAGCAGGATGCCGGCTGCCGCGAGCACCACCCAGAGCACGTCGAGCACACGCCGGGAGCTCGCGACGGCCACGCCCAGCGGGCCCACGAACTCGAAGGTGACGGCGATGCCCAATGGGATGCGGTCGAGCGCCTCGTAGAAGGCCAGGTTCATGCCGGCGAGCGTGAGCCCAAAGAGCCCCGCGAGCAGCAGGTCGCGGCCGGCCCGTCCCTTCAGCCGCGGCCGCCAGACGGCCATTAGCACGACCGTCGCGAACAGCACCCGCAGGAAGACCGTGCCGCCCGGCCCGGCGTCGTCGAACACCGTCTTCGCGAGGCCGGCGCCGAACTGCACGGAGGCCGCGGCGAGCAGCACGAGCGCGACGGGGGGCACCGGCGCACGGTACCGGCGCCGCCATAATCGCCCGGTGGACTGGCAGGACTACGAGCGCGCCTTCGCCGACGTCGACGCGCCGTTCGCGCTTGTCGACCTGGACGCCATGTGGCGGAACGCCCAGGCCATGCTCGGGCGCGCGGGCGGCAAGCCGATCCGGGTGGCCAGCAAGTCGCTGCGCTGCCGCGGGCTGCTCGAAGCGATCCTTCGCCGCGACGGCTTTCGCGGGCTGATGACCTTCACGCTGCCGGAGAGCCTGTGGCTGCACGGGCGGGGCTTCGACGACCTGCTGCTGGCCTACCCGAGTGCCGACCGAGCGGCACTGTCGGAGCTCGGCAGGCTGGAGTCGGAGCGGCCGCCGATCGTGATGGTGGACTCCAGCGAGGGCCTCGACATGATCGACTCCGCGGCCGGCCGCGAACGTCGGGCGATCAGGGTCTGCATCGAGCTCGACGTGAGCTATTGGCTGGCCGGCGGCCGCGTGCGCGTGGGCGTGAAGCGCTCGCCCGTGCGCAGCCCCGGCCAGGCGCGCGCGCTGGCCGCGGAGATCGTGTCGCGGCCCGGCTTCGAGCTGGCCGGCCTGATGGCCTACGAGGCGCACATCGCCGGGGTCGTCGACCGCCCGCTCGCCAGCCGCTTGGAAGGCCCGGCGGTTCGCTGGCTCAAGCGCCGCTCCGCCCCGGAGATCGCCGAGCGACGGGCGTCGGCCGCGGCCGCTGTGCGGGAGGTGGCGCCGCTGGAGCTCGTCAACGGCGGCGGCACGGGCAGCATCCACAGCACGGCTGCCGAGCACGCGATCACCGAGGTCAGCGCGGGATCGGGCTTCTACGCCCCAACGCTGTTCGACCGCTATGACGACTTCCGCCTCGAGCCGGCCGCCATGTTCGCCCTGCCGGTGGTGCGCCGTCCCGGGCGGGGCGTGGCCACGCTGCTGGGCGGCGGCTACCCGGCCTCTGGCGCCGCCACCCCGGACCGGCTGCCTCTGCCGCACCTCCCCCGCGGTCTCCGGCTGGACGCGCGGGAAGGCGCCGGGGAGGTGCAGACCCCGGTGCTCGGCGGCCTGGCCGCGAACCTCCGAATCGGCGACCGCGTCTACATGCGCCACGCCAAGGCGGGCGAGCTGTGCGAGCGCTTCGACTCCCTGCACCTGGTCAGCGGCGGGCGCATCGTCGACCAGCTGCCGACCTACCGCGGCGAGGGCCGCTGCTACCTCTAGGGGCGTGAAGCGGCTCGTCGCGCTTGCCGCAGCGCTCGCGCTGCTGGCGTCGGCCATCCCGGCGGCCGCCGGGCCGCCGCCGCGCCCGAACATCGTCGTACTCATGACCGACGACCAGACCGTCCGCCAGCTGGAGGTCATGGGGCAGACGCGAGCGCTGATCGGGGCCCGCGGCACGAGCTTCAGGCGTGCCATCGTGAGCTACCCGCTCTGCTGCCCGGCGCGCGCCACGTTTCTGACGGGGCTCTACGCGCACAACCACGGCGTCATCCACAACGCCGGCCCGTTCGGCGGCATCAAGGCGTTCGACACTCCCAACTCGCTGCCGGTCTGGCTGCACAACGCGGGCTACCGCACGATCCAGCTGGGGCGCTACCTGAACGGCTACGGACAGGACGGTGACCCGGCCGCTCCTCCCGGCTGGGACAGCTGGCACGCGACCATGGACCCCGGCACATACGACTACTACGAGTGGCGCATGAGCGACAACGGCGTGGCGTCGGCATACCCCGAGCCCGGCCACGCCGGCGAGCATCAGACCGACTACTACGCCCGCCGCGCCGCCGAGCTGGTGGACGACGCCGCCCGCTCTGACCAGCCCTTCTTCTTGAACCTCTGGTTCACGGCGCCTCACTCCGGGCGCCCGAGCGAGCCGGACGACCCGCCGTCGCTTCCCACCCCCGTGCCCGCGACGCGCCACCGCGACGCCTTCGCCGGGGTGCCGCTGCCACGGCCGCCGAGCTTCGACGAGGCGGACGTGTCCGACAAGCCGCAGATCGTGGCCGACCGGCAGCGCCTCGGCCCCGAACAGGCGGCGGCCATCCAGGAGAACTACCAGCAGGAGCTCGAGAGCCTGTCGTCGGTCGACGACGCCGTGGCCGCGGTGTACGCGGCCCTGAAGCGAAGCGGCGAGCTGGACGACACGTTGATCGTGTTCACGTCGGACAACGGCTTCATGCACGGCGAGCACCGCATCCAATCGGAGAAGGTCGTTCCCTATGAGGAGTCGATCCGCGTGCCGCTGCTCATGCGCGGGCCGGGCGTCCCACGTGGGCGGCAGGAGCGGCGGCTCGTTCCGAACGTCGACCTGGCCGCCACCATCCTCGATGTGGCCGGGGCCACGGCGGGCCGGATCCCCGACGGCCGCTCGCTGCTGCCGCTGCTGCGCGACCGTGGCTTGGAGCCGGGCCGCGACGTCCTGCTGGAGGACGGGCAGGGCGCCAACGGGATCCCGGCCTACCGCGGGCTGCGCACCTACCGCTTCAAGTACATAGAGCACCTGACCACCGGCGAGTTCGAGCTGTACGACCTCAAGCGCGACCCCTACGAGCTGCGCAGCCTCGACGCGAGACTGAGCTACCAGCCACTGCTGGTGGACATGCGCCGCCGGCTGCGGCGGCTGGCTCGCTGCGCCGGCAGCCGCTGCCGCGCACGACCTTCGTTGAAGCTGCGCCTGAGCTCCCACGGGCACAGGAAGGCGCGCCGCAGCGTCCGCTGCGTGCGCCGCATCCTGCGGCTGCGGGTGGCGGGCGCCGAGAGCTCGAAGGTGCTTCGCGCCGACGTGCTGATCGGCCGGCGGCGAGTGGCGCGCATGTCGCGGCGCCGGCTGGCGCGGAGTGTGCCGCCCGGTCACCTGCGGCCCGGCAGGCGCTTCCTGCTGCGCGTGCGCACCTCCCTGCGCGACGGCCGGGTGGTCACGCTCGACCGCCGCCTCAGGGCCTGCCGCTAGGCCCGAGCACCCGCTCCACGTAGTCGTTCTGGAAGCGACCGTCGGGATCCAGCCGGGCGCGCACCCGCTGGAAGCGGTCCCACTCCGGGTAGAGCCCGCGCAGGTCGGCCGCGGAGCGGTAGTGGCGCTTGCCCCAGTGCGGACGGCCCCCGTAGTCCTCCATGATCCGCTCCACGGCGCGGAAGTAGGCCTCGAACTCCATCCCGCGGTACTGGTGCACGGCGACGTACGCCGTGTCCCGGCCATGGGCGGTCGAGAGCATGGCGTCGTCGCCCGCGGACACGCGCAGCTCGATGGGAAAGCCCACCCGCAGGCGCCGCCGCTCGATCGTGTCCATGACCCGCCGAAACGCCTCCAGGCCGGCGTCGCGCGGCAGCGCGTACTCCATCTCGGTGAAGCGCACGTGGCGGCGGTTCGCGTACACCCGATGGCTCGCGTCGGTGCGCTCCTCGCGGCCCGCCAGCCTCACCAGCCCACGGTTGAGCGCCGGGATCAGCGCGGGCGCGCGCCTGCCCAGGCCGAAGGCGGCTGCAAGCAGCCGGTTCTCGAGGAGCACCTCCCGGACGTACTCGCGGCGCGGGTTCCGCGGCCGCGGCTCGAACTGGCCGCGTTCCGACAGCAACACGACGGCCCTGCGCGTGTACGGGAATGCGAACAGCTCGAAGTGGTCGTGCGCACCGGCAAGCTCGTCGAAGCGCTCGAGCGTGTCGGCGAGCGGGCGCGGCTCGTCGATGCGATGGATGGCGAACGACGGCACGCAGCGCAGCGTCACCTGGGTGATCGCGCCCAGGGCGCCCAGCGACACGCGGGCCGCGCGGAGGTCGTCGTCGCCCTCGCGCAGCTCCACCAGCTCGCCCGTGCCGCTGACCATGCGGAGTCCGGCTACCTGCGCGGACAGGTTGCGAAAACGCGCCCCGGTGCCGTGGGTGGCGGTCGAGATCGCCCCGGCGAGCGTCTGCAGGTCGATGTCGCCCTGGTTCTCCATTGCGAGGCCCCGCCCGGCCAGCTGCTCGCCGAGCTCGTGCAGCGTGATGCCGGCCTCGACCGTGACGAGCGGGCCGTCCACCGCCACCAGCCGGCTCATCGCGGACAGGTCGAGCATGAGGCCGTCGGTGCAGGTGATGTCCGTGAACGAATGGCCGGACCCGGCCACCCGGACCCGGCCGGCGCGGCGCACCAGCTCGGCCAGCTCGCGCTCCGACCCGGGACGGGCCAGCCGCTCCGGCGCACAGCGCTGGTCGCCGGCCCAGTTCGTCCACGGCTCCGCGGCGAGCCGGGTCATGGCCGCCGCGGGTGGGGAGCTCCCCGGCGGGACCGGCGGGCTAGGAGGAAGCCGCCGCCTCGGTCGCGCGCTGCTCGAGCTTGTCGATGTCGGTGGCCCAGTGCGCCTCGGCATCCGGGGGCGTGTCGCGCAGGAACCACTCGGCGTCGAGCGCCGCCATGCAGCCGCTCCCGGCGGCGGTCACCGCCTGGCGGTAGGTGTGGTCCACGAGATCGCCCGCAGCGAAGACGCCCGGGATACCGGTGCGAGTGGAACGGCCCTCCACCTGCACGTAGCCGTTCTCGTCGAGCTCGACGTGGCCCTCCACGAGCTGGGAATTGGGCTTATGGCCGATCGCCACGAAGGCGCCGTCGATCTCGATCTCCTTCGTCGAGCCATCCTGCGCGTTCTCGAGCACCGCCTTGCCCAGCGAGCCGTCTCCATCGGGCTCGAAGCGCTGCACCACGTATGGGGTGACCAGCTCGATGTTCTCGGCCTCGCGGGCGCGGTCGAGCATGATCGCCGAGGCACGGAACTCGTCGCGCCGGTGCACGATGCCTACCTGCTTCGCGAACTTCGACAGGAAGGTGGCGTCCTCCATGGCGGTGTCGCCGCCGCCCACCACGATCGTCGGCTTCCCGCGGAAGAAGGCGGCGTCGCAGGTGGCGCAGTAGGAGACGCCCCTGGCGGCGAGCTCCTCCTCGCCTGGCACGCCGAGCTTCTTGGGCTCGGCGCCCATCGCCAGCACCACCGCGCGGGCGCGGATCTCCCGGTCCCCGACGAACACCCGGTGCGGCCCGGCGTCCTTCGACAGCTCGATCCTCGTGGCGTCGTCGCTGATAAAGCGGGCGCCGAAGCGCTCCGCCTGGTCGCGGAACTGCTGCATCATCTCCGGTCCCATGACCCCGTCCGGGTAGCCGGGGTAGTTCTCGACGTCGGTGGTCTGCTGGAGCAGGCCGCCCCAGGCGAAGCCCTCGACCACCAGCGGCTCGAGGTCGGCGCGCGAGCTGTAGAGCGCGGCCGTGTAGCCCGCGGGCCCACTGCCCACGATCACCAGGTTCTCGATCTCCTTCGGATTCAACTCGCCTCCACTGCCGATACTTTACTTTTTGAAGTATAGACGCCGGTGCGGACGCGCTCGTCGCGCTCGCTCTCCCAGCGCTGCACGGTGCGACGCAGCTGGAAGTAGGCCACGATCCCGGGCGGGATCGGCAGCCAGAAGGCGATCACGCGGTACATCAGCACGGCCGGGAACACCACCTCGGTGGGCACGCCGAAGAGCGCAAACGCGGCGATCATGCCGGCGTCGACCGAGCCCACCCCGCCCGCGGGCGATGGCACCAGGTTGGCGGCCATGCCCACGAAGAAGCCCTGCACGAGCACGGCGACCGGGACGTCGCCTCCGAAGGCCTCGAACGACGCCCACAGCACCGCGATGTTCGCGGCCCAGAAGCCCACCGCTCCGGACGTCGCCAGCGCGCCGCGGCGTGGGTGGCGCACGTAGTCGAAGGCGGTGCGCACCCCGCTGGCCACGGTGGCGGGGCCGGTGGCCAGCCGCTGGAGCAGCCGCTTCCTGCGGTAGCCACCGGCGAAGCGGGCGAGCCTGCGCTCCACGTCCTGGGGGATCAGCGCGATCAGCAGGAAGACCGCCATGATCGCCGCCGAGACCGCCGCCGGCACCACCGTGCCGCCGAAAGGGTGCTTGCCCGGCAGAGCCCCGGTGCGCAGCAGCACCCCGAACAGCACGAGCGCGCCCGTGTAGACGCTGTACATGAGCACCAGGAAGGCCACCATCCGGCAGGCCGAGCGCCTGCGCGGCATTCCGGCCTTGCGCAGCGCCCAGTAGGTCAGCGCGATGCCGCCGGCGCCGGCAGCCGAGAAGATGCGCGTGGCGGCGAGGCCGGCCATCGTGATCTCGTAGGAGGCGCGCACGTCGAGCCGGCGGTGCACCTCGTCGTCGTGGGCGCCTCCGAGCACCCCGCGAAACAGTGCGACGTAGGCCGCGAACGCCCCCACGTTGAGAATCACGGCGCCCACGACCCAGTACCAGACCGCGTCGTCGAAGCGCGACAGCGCCTTGTCGAGGCCCAGCAGCTTCGGCGCCAGCACGTAGATGGCGACGACGAGCAGCAGGAACAGCAGCCCGCCCGAGAACAGCTTTCGGCGGTCCTGCAGAAGCGCCTGGATGCCGGTGACCGAGGCCTCGAGCTCGTCCTCGGAGGCATCCTGCTGCAGCTCGAGTTGCCGGTCGCGCTCGGCGTCGGCCGGCGCGGCGGCGGTGAGCATGCGACGGCGGTCGCTCATGCCAGCCGCGGCCTCAGCCGCGTGACGCCGCCGGCCAGCAGCTTCGCCCAGGGCTCCGCACGCGGGGCGACGCGCCAGACCGCGTCGGCCAGGACGAAGCCGGCGATCAGGTCAACGAGATAGTGCTCGCCGAGGTAGACGAGCCCGAAGCCGAGGGTGAGCGCGTAGCTCCAGCCGAGCGCGCCGGGGCCCCAGCCGACCCGGGAGAGCACCCTGGCGGCCATGACTGATGTGCCGAAGTGCAGTGAGGGCATGGCGGCGAACGGGTTGCCTTGGAGGGAATGGTAGAGCGGATGCCAGGCGCGCCTCCACACGCGCTCTCCCGCCTCGGCCATGACCCGCCGGACCGGCGGGATGTGGCCGTTCTCGCCCGCCCACCAGGGCGGCGCCGTCGGCACGGCCCAGTAGACCACGCAGCCGAGATCGAAGCAAGCCGCCATCAGGACCGCCGAGCGCGGATAGAGCGTGCGGTGGCGCAGCAGCAGGTAGGCGAGCGTGCCGTGCGGGACGAAGAACCAGCTCCAGTGGACGAACGACAGCGCGTAGTCGTGGGCCCGCAGCTGGCCGGGACTGCCGAGGGCCTGCTGGAGACGCGTGGTCGGCAGGGTGCCGCGGCCGATCACGCGGTCCGCCCGCACGGGGTAGTCGACCCTCAGCCGGGCGAGCAGCGCCTCGGGGTCGTCGTCCGGCATGTCGAAGTGGGCGAAGTAGGCCCACATCTGGAGCGCGTAGATGCCCGCGTCACGCGCGCGAGAGCGCGGGAGGGCCAGCGCCAGCGCGGCTGGTGCAGGCCAGGAGAGGGCGGACACGACCGGCGCCCTCAGCCTCAGCCGGTGGCGGAGAAGGGGCGTGGCGACGCCCACGGCCACGGCGCCCCACGCGAGCAGCCGGAGGGCGCGCGAGCCTCGCAAGACGGCGCCAGCATAAGCAATCGCCCGGAGGGGGCGGCGGTGCGCGCGGCTAGGGCGCCGTCTCGGCGGGGGCGTGCTCGCCCGCGCCGTTGGAGGAGGCGCCGTCGGAGGGCGCCTCGACGCGCCGCTCGACAGTGGTCGGCCCGCCGTCCGCACCGCCCGGCTCGGCGATCGGACCGGGCATCAGCTCGGCGGCGGGCGGCAGCTCGATGCCCAGCACCCTCATGCGCCGCTTGAGCGTGCGGTAGGCCTGGCCGTAGATCTCACGCGAGTCGTAGCCGTAGGACACGAACTCGCGCGGGTCCTCCACGTAGGGCGGGCAGAAGACGTGCGCGGCGCGCGGCGCCAGCTCGAGCACCGTGCGCTCGACGGTGGCGCGGTGGCGCGAGTCCTCGGCGATGGCGTCGCGCAGGAAACGCACGCCGAAGGCCACGTGGCGATGCTCGTCGCGCTCCACGAGGCCGAAGCCCTCGCAGAAGCCTGGGTAGATTCCGTGCTCGCTCATCCAGTCGCGGATCAGGGTCTGGCCGGTGACGGCCAGGAAGCCCTCGACGATCATGTGGTACGTCGCGATGCCCTCGACGAACAGGTCGAGATCGTCGGGCCTCGCCTTGATGCGGTTGGCCACGTCGCGCAGGCCATCGTTGAAGACCTCGCGCCATGGCGAGAGCAGGCGCTCCTCGACCTCGCGCATGCGCCCGCGCAAGTCGTCGGCCGTGAGCGCCATCACCTCGCCGCCGAAGCGGTCGAAGAACGCGGCGTGGCGCGCCTCGTCGACAAGCTGGGTTGCCAGGAACAGCTCGATCTCGCCGCTGGGCGCCGCCAGCAGGAAGGGAGCGAGGTCCGCGGTCACGCGCTCCTCGCCGACGTAGAACGAGCCGAGCGACCAGATCGTGTCCTCCTGGGCGGCGCGCGGGGTGGCGAGCCATTGCTGCTTGTCGACCGTGAAGTCGAGCTCGTGGGCCTTCCAGTTCTGCCGCTCCCACAGCGCGTAGAGCTCGCGATAGCCGAGCAAGTCGCCGCCGGCTCGCGCGCCCTCGGAGTGGTGGCCGGGGTCGCCCTGTCCGGCACCGACGCCGTCGGGGCTCCAGAGCCCCTGGCGCCTCTGCTGGATGCGGCGCTGGCGGCCCTCCCGCTTCTGCTCGGCGTCGTCGCGCTCCTGGGAGCGGTCGATCCAGCGGCCGAGCAGGGTGATGGGGTAGAGCTGGCCTTCGACCTCGATCATCCGCCGCTGCATGGCCTCGTTCGGTGTCAGCCGGCCCGAGGCCAGCTTCTGGTAGGCCTCGATCGGCACGCGGGCGGTTGCGGCCAGCTCGCCCTCGGGAGGCTCGTCGCGCACCTCGAGCCCCTCGCCGTCGCGGGCCTGCACGTACCAGCTGCCGCCACCGTCGCCGCTGACCTCGTAGCGGACCGTGAAGTTATGCCCCTTCGTCCACTTGGGCTCGATCAGGTGCGGCAGCGAGCGATAGAGCACGTCGGGGTCGAGCCACCCGCCGGCTCGCGCCACGTCCTCAAGCGTGAGGCTCGACGACGACATGGCGCGCAGCTTGAGCGCCTTGCGCCGCTTGCCGCGGATGCGCAGGCGGCCGCGCAGCATCAGCCCGAGCGGCTTGCCCTCGCCGAGCGCCATGTCCACGAGCGTCCGGGCATCGGTGGAGAGGCGGAAGTCGACCGGCTCGTCGTCCTCACCGGCCGGGTCCACGCGGGCCCCGCCGTCGGCCACGGCGACGCGGTAGTCGCCGAGCTCTTCGACGCTCAGGCGGTAGGCGAGCGTGTCGCGGATCGCGCTCGCCGCCGCCGGCAGGGTCATCAGCACCAGCCGCGCGGCCAGCTCGGGATCCTGTCGGGCGATGCGGCGGAGCGCCGCGCGCTGCGCGTCGGGCGCGCTCATGCGGCCCGCTCCAGGATATGGACGTCCACGGGGGCCTTATCGGCGAAGTCGCGTGCGTCTTGAACACTGCCGATGTGCTCTCCCCAATGCATGGGCACGGCCACCCGCGGCTGGATTCGCCGCGCGGCCTCGGCGGCCTCGCGGGCGGTCATCACATAGACCCCGCTGACTGGCAGGAGGGCTACGTCGACCCCGGTCACGCTGTCCATCTCGGGGATCACGTCGGTATCGCCCGAATGGTAGAGGCGCTCCCCGCGGACATTCAGCTCGAAGCCCACCCAGCCGGCCTCGCGAGGGTGGAAGAGGTTGCCGTCAGGGTCGCGCTTCGAGGTGTTGTAGGCGGCAACCGCCGCGACCGTGACGCCACGCAGCAGGTCGCGCTCCAGCGCCTCGCCGGGAGCGATCGAAAGCACCCGTCCGCTTACCCGTTCCGCGACCGCCGGCGGGCCGACCAGCCAGGTACCCGGATGTGACAGGCGCTCGACGTCCTGTGGCGAGAAGTGGTCGTAGTGGCCATGCGTGATCAGGATCAGGTCGGCCGCGGGCGCGTCGCCGACCCGGTAGGGATCGATGTACACCAGGCCGCCGGGGGCGCGGATCCGAAAACCCGAGTGGCCGAGCCACTCGACCGCGTCGAGGAGCATTGCTGGAGGATAGAAATCCGCGCGCACTCGGCCGAGCCGAGCGCTTGCGGCT
>Ga0126312_10001102_pt1 | contig 17381 bp, 14 predicted proteins | sample Plot104A_FD_92537 | JGI IMG/M metagenome (GOLD analysis project Ga0126312, IMG submission 92537) | Serpentine soil microbial communities from UC McLaughlin Reserve, CA, USA - Plot104A | ecosystem: Environmental > Terrestrial > Soil > Grasslands | place: USA: UC McLaughlin Reserve, Lake County... | reverse complement strand
CGCACCAAATGCCAACCGAGACCGTCAACCATCACGACGACATAGCGATCGCTGTCTGGTAGCCCAAGCCGGTCACTGGGGTAGCCCGGCAGACCGAAATGGGCGGCAACCGCGGGCAACAGGTCGGCCAGCGTAGAGGTGCCGTAAGCCGGAAGCACCATCGGTGTCAAAGCCGAGGCAGGCTCCGACACCGCCGGCTGGGTCATGCTGCAGCCGCGTTTTGCAGGGCGGTCGCGAACGACATCAGTCGGGCCACCCGATCGCGGCCATCGGCGGCCGCACTCATCCGTACCGTCAGGTCGTCCCCGACCAAGGTGCCGGTGTAGCCGTGGTCGGCCTCACACTGCGGGTCGCTGCAAGTGGCCAGCTCTAGGTCTACCCGCCGGACCGCCCCCCAACCCACCGAGAGCCAGGTCTCGCTGACATCGAGGGAACCGGACTGGTAGTCCTCCGGCCGAGCGACCACTCTGGTGAGCACCACGGAGTTGATCTTGGATAGCACAACGGACTCCGTCGAAGTCGCCGCGAACGTTCCCTCGGCGGGCGGCTCCGCCGGGTGGTCGTCGGTATGCCCGACGATGAGCCGAGTTGGCGTCAACACCAGGATCGTCACATGCCGGTGGATCTCATCGTGATTGAAAGTGGGCTCGTGGTGAACGACGAAGTCGACCAGTTCCTCTTCACCGACGGCGGCCAGGATCGTATCTTCAACCAGCTCCGGGAAGTACCCGCACGCGTCGATCTCGGCCCGCAGCTCCCGGCGCGTCGACCACAACCTCATGCGGCCATCCTGCCACGCAGACCCACACGCGGTCGGCTTCTGACCTTGCTTGAGCAAGGCCTGCTGCGAGCCTCGGTTAGTGAGCGCCCGGGTCCTGTCTGGACCCGGGCGAGCAGCCGGCAATCCCCATCAACCCACGACTCGCCGGGTGCTGTGCCGGCTGCGAGGAGGGAGGAAGACAGGAACTGGAGGGCGCGAACGAGCGCGAGCAGCAAATCAGAAGCGAGCGAACAGCAATAATCAGAGCGTGCGGGTTAGCGGGTCGCGGCGGTCAGCCGTCGGAGCGACGAATGCACGAGCGCCGAGGACAGTCACCCCGCGAAGGGCGGCCACACAGGGTCTCAGCGACAAGGAGGCGAACTGCGGGAGATCGTCGGCCAGCTGAGCCACCCGATGGAGGAGGTCCTCGACCGCTTCAACGTCCACCCCAGGACTGCCGTGCCGGCCAAAGAGCGTCGGGGCGGCTCCAAGGTCCCGCACCATTGCAGCGGCGTCAACACTCGTCAACGGCGGGACCCGATACACGATGTCACCGAGCAACTCACTCGGTACGCCGTCGAGGCCGAGGGAGATGATCGGCCCGAAGGCGGGGTCCTCTCGGCTGGTGATCACCAAGGCCACGCCGGATGGCGCCATCGCCTGAACGACCGGCTCGGCGAAGGCGAGCCCGCCCTCAGTGCTGAGCCCCAGTTCGCGCACCAGGACTGTCAGATCCTCCCAGGCATCGGCCAGCTCCTCCGGACGCTCGAGGTTGCGGTGCACGCTTCCCAAATCCGGGCGACCGCGAACGGCCTGCGCCGTCGCCTTGAGGACGACGTTCCAGCCAAGACGCTCGGCCACCTCGACGGCGTGCTCCAAGCTGCCCACCGGATACAGAGGCACCAGTTCAATCCCGTAGGCCTTCAGCAGCTGTGCCGTCTGGCCGTCGGTCAGCTCACGACCTTGGGGGTGTTGGGTCAGCACCCCGTTCACCAGCCGCCGGGCAGCGTCGGGATCGGTTTCCAGCAGTGGAACGGCCCCCGGATCGCGCTCCCGCCAATGGGCATACGCGCTGACCGCCGCCAGCGCGGATATCGCGGCCGCTGGCGCGTCGAAGGTCGGTAAGTCGCCCAACTGGTCGGGTCTAGGAACAGCCTCCTCCTCTCGCTGAAAGCCCAGCAATACCCCAATGAGCGGCCTGCTGGTACCAGCCGCTATCTCCACCAGGGCGTTCCTGATTGAGTCCGGACCGCCGTCGAAGACGCGTACCGCAGCGCAGACCACAGAGTCGGCTTGACCGCGGAGGGCATCCCGTACGGCCACCGAAAAATCGGCCGCAGTGGAATTCGGCGCCAACACGGTCGGCTCGGCGTCGCACACCAAGCCGACCGCCCGCACGGTCGCCACCATCCGGTCTGCCAGGGTCGCTGAGTTCGTGACTAGGCCGACCCGCGGGCCGCTCGGCAGCGGTTGTCGAGCGGCGATCTTGGCAATGTCGAACATGGCGGACTGTTCATGCACAACCATGACGCCGGCCTGCCGAAACAGGGCATCCACCGCCGCCACTGGCACCTCGCCAAGACCGTCCTGCTCGCCCGCATGGGAGCCCCAACTGGTCCTGCCCGGAGCGAAAACAACCATTGGCTTGCGGCGGGCCAGCCGCCGGGCGATCCGGGAGAACTTCCGTGGATTACCGATGGTATCCAGCATCAGCAGGCAGATCCGGGTGTCCTCGTCGTCCTCCCAGTATTGGAGTACGTCGTTTCCGGTGACGTCAGCGTATTCACCTGTGCTGACGAAGGAGGACAGGCCGACCTGCGAATGAACCGCGTAATTTAGCTGCGCGACTCCGACAGCGGCAGACTGGCAAAACAGACCGATACCGCCACGCCGTGGCATCGGACCAGGCGTCGCATTGAGATTGATCTCAGGGTTCGTGTTGATCAGGCCCAGTGCGTCCGGGCCAAGCGCCCGAACGCCATAGGCGCGGGCAAGGTTCACCAGCGTCAGATTCTGACCCACTTCGAGGCCGCTGCCGGTGAGCACGACGACGCCATGGGCTCCCTTGTGGGCCGCGTCGATGACCACCTCGCCGAGCTGATCTCCTCGGATGAAGACCACGACGAGGTCGACCCGGCCAGCAACCTCAGCAATCGAGCCTGCGGTTGGGACTCCGCCGATCTCTTTGTCGTCGGTGCTGATCGCCACGACATCACCACGGAACGCGCCACCCACTATCGAGTTGACGATCTCCTGAGCGATGGGCTGCGGTCCATACACGACCACCCGGCTGGGAGTCAGCAGCCGGCGTACCGAGGCGCTCTCAGCACGATGCTCCCGCCGCTGCATCACGCCAACCGAAGTATTGGTCGGCAAAATCGGAAATTCGAGGGACAGTACCCCGTCCTCGAAGCCCTTCGATATGCGGTAGCCCGCATCGGCGAAGATCTGCGCCATCCGCCGGTTCTGGGGCAGCACCTCGGCAACGAATCTGCTGATGCCACGCTCCCGAGCCGCCTCGGCAAGATGTTCCAGCAGGAGCTGGGCGATTCCCCGACCCTGGTGCGCGTCTTCCACGAGGAATGCCACCTCGGCCTCGTCGCCGTCGAGCCGGTCGTATCTGCCGACGGCGATCATCTGATCACCGACGGTCAAGATCAGCGCCACGCGGTCCACGTAGTCGACCCGGGTGAAGCGAGCGATGTCCCGATCACTGAGTTTCGGATACGGCGCGAAGAAGCGCAGATACTTCGACTCGGGTGAAACCCGGTCGTAGAACTCGACCAAGCGGGCGGTGTCGCTGGGTTTGATTGGACGTAGATGTGCTACGCCGCCGTCGGTTAGAACGACGTCGGCCTCCCATTCGAGCGGGTAGCCGGGAGGGTTCTCGACCGTCTCGGCTGGCACCCGCTCAGCGTAACTTGGCTGCCTGGCGGAGCGGACAGGCTTCACTTAGCCTGACAGCATCGTGGTTGACAAGGGGTGGGTGATGACCGCACTGCGCGTCCTGTTCATTGGTGGAAGCGGGATTATCAGCTCCGCCTGCTCGGCGCTAGCCGTCGAGCGTGGTATCGATCTGTATCTGCTGAACCGGGGCGCAACTCGACTCCGGCCGGTACCGGACCACGTCACCGTGCTGCAGGCAGATGTCCGCAATGCCGAGTCAGTCGCCGACGCCTTGGGCGGCCGTGACTTCGATGTGGTCGTGAACTGGGTTGCCTTCACAGTCGATGATGTCGAGACCGATCTTGAGCGGTTTCGCGAACGCATCGGACAGTACATCTTCATCAGCTCGGCCTCGGCATACCAGACCCCTCCCGCGCGCATCCCGATCACCGAGTCAACCCCACTGCACAACCCGTACTGGCAGTACTCCCGGGACAAGATCGCTTGCGAGGATCGCCTGATCGCGGTGTACCGCAACGAGGGCTTCCCAGCAACGATCGTTCGCCCATCGCACACCTATGACAAGGCGGCCGTGCCGTTCCACGGCGGCTGGACGGTGATCGACCGGATGCGCCGTGGCAAGGAGGTCATCGTGCAGGGCGATGGAACCTCACTCTGGACGCTGACGCACAGCGATGATTTTGCCAAGGCATTCGTGCCGCTGCTCGGAAACAGCCGGACATTGGGCGAGGCCTTTCACATCACCTCGGACGACGTACTGAGCTGGAACCAGATCACGACGATCTTGGCCGACGCGGCCGGTGCCGAGGCCAAGATCGTTCACGTACCGTCCGATGCGATCGCCGCGGCCGACCCAGACTGGGGTGCGGCGCTGCTTGGAGACAGCGCGCACTCATTGATCTTCGACAACTCGAAGTTGCGGAGGGTGGTGCCGGACTATGTTGCGACAATCACCCTCGAGCAATCCGTCCGGGAGATTATCGCCTGGCATGACGAAGACGGATCCCGCAAGCGGGTCGACGCCGATCTTGATGCGTTGATGGACAAGCTGGCGGCGCAGTTCGTCGTCACGACCTAGCTCGGCCCGCTACCATTCCGGGTCGATCGCGTCCACGGCCAGGTGATCAAGGCCCAAACGCCGGCCGTGACCGCTAGGGCCACGAAGAGGTACCAGGGCCACCCGCCCATGACGTCCAGCAGCGAAGCCTCACCTGGTTTCTGGTTGAGATAGCCGTAGTTCGTTCCGAGCGCATGGTTGATCGGGAGCACGGCTGCGGCCCAGCCAACGGTCACTGCTAACGCAAACCAGTAGCTGCGCCAGCTGGGGTGCATCCCGATGCCCCACGTCAAGTAGATGGCCGCCCACATGACAAGAAGGTGCTGAATCCAGTAGGAGGCGAAGTCCAGCACCGGTGCGACATCTAGGTGCAACGTCGGCGTAAGCAGAGCCTGCGGGTTGAGGGTGAGGCCCCAGTAGTACGTAAGGGCAAATGCCCACGGCTTCCGACTCCACAAGGCGTAGCCAGCAACCAGCCGCAAGAAGTCGGACAGGTGTAGCGGGAGCGACTGTCGCAGGTTGAATAGGGGCGGAACCAGCCAAACTGCCATGAACCCGAGCGTCGCCACGAATTGAACGATGGCGAAGACCCTCGAGAACGTCTCCGCAGTAGGTGTGCCGCGATGGCGGCGGCCGAATCTGACCAACAAGATGGCGCCGACCACAGTCAGCAGAAGCATCACCCTGTGGGTGAGCCCGTACGGACTGAACGTCGGTGCCCCCGCCGGCACGTCCACCCCTACAACGCTAGGGTTCCACGAGCCAGAGCCAGCAGGCGGTTGGCCGGTGCGCGCGGCGCGCCCGCCGTAGCCTGGCCGTCCCCGGCTCGCTGGGCACGATCGGTGACCGCATTCTGGAGACGGCAGTTGTCGCATCTGCTCGTGACTGAGGAGTGCACCGTCTGCCTGGGATGTGGTTGGCTGAACCCGTGCCTGACTTCGTGGCGGCGATCGATCAAGGTACAACCAGCACACGGTGCATGATCTTTGATCATGAGGGCCGCGAACTTGCCCGACACCAGGTGGAGCACGCTCAGCTCCTGCCACGCGCTGGCTGGGTGGAGCACGATCCGATGGAGATTTGGGATCGCACGCAGGAGGCGGTCTCAGCTGTGCTGGGCTTGGGAGCGTTTGCGGTCAACGATCTGGCAGCACTCGGCATTACCAATCAGCGTGAGACGACGGTGGTGTGGAACCGTCGCACTGGGCGGCCCTATGCCAATGCCATCGTGTGGCAGGACACGCGTACCGACGCGATCGCCGCAAACCTCGACCGTGACGGTCGAGGGAACGTGATCCGGCAGCGGGCCGGTCTGCCGCCTGCCACCTACTTCTCGGCCGGCAAAATTCAATGGCTGCTGGAAAACATTGCGGAGTTGCGAGCGGACGCCGAGGCTGGCGAGGCGATCTACGGCACAACCGACAGCTGGCTGATATGGAACCTCACCGGCGGCGTCGACGGCGGCCGACACGTCACCGACGTAACCAATGCCAGCCGCACCATGCTGATGGATCTGGAAACTTTGGACTGGGATGACGAACTGTTGTCGTTCTTCGGCATTCCGCGACAAATGTTGCCTGCGATCATGCCGTCCGCAACCGGCGACGGCTTCGGCCGAACGTCGACCGGCAACCTCTTCGACAGAGAGCTGCCGATCACCGGGGTGCTAGGTGATCAACATGCCGCCATGGTCGGCCAGGTTTGTCTGGCCTCAGGCGAGGCCAAGAACACGTATGGCACCGGTAACTTCCTGCTGCTGAACACCGGTGACAAGCTGGTCCGGTCCGCCAACGGCCTGCTTACTACGATCTGTTACCAATTCACCGACCGCAAGCCGGTCTATGCCCTTGAGGGTTCAATCGCCGTCACCGGGTCGGCAGTTCAGTGGCTGCGGGACCAGCTCAAGATCATTCAGAGCGCTGCGGAGATTGAGGCGCTCGCAGCCCAGGTCGACGATGCCGGCGGCGCGTACTTCGTGCCTGCCTTCTCCGGTCTCTTTGCGCCATATTGGCGCGCCGATGCACGGGGCGCCATCGTGGGGCTATCCCGGTTCCATACCGATGCCCACCTGGCTCGCGCCACGCTTGAGGCGATCTGCTACCAGACCCGAGACGTGGTCGAGGCCATGGAGAAAGATTCCGGTGTTCATCTCGACGTGCTCAAGGTCGATGGCGGCGTCACCGCAAACTCCCTCTGCATGCAGCTGCAAGCAGACATTCTGGGCGTGGAGGTCAGCAAGCCGGTTGTCGCCGAGACGACTGCCTTGGGTGCTGCATACGCTGCGGGTCTTGCGGTCGGATTCTGGAGCGATGCCGACGAGCTGCGCCAGCACTGGCAGGAGCAGCATCGATGGGTTCCTACCCGAAGCGACGCCGACCGTGAGGCCGGATATCGCCGCTGGCAGAAAGCCGTCCAGCGAACACTGGATTGGGTGACTGTCAATTGATCGTGTTGCGGACGTTGAGCGGAGCATAGACGTGCTATCGATGACCTCGCCGCTGAGCCCGGCGGTGCGCAGGGCGGCTATCGATGGGCTGAAACAAGCCGACTTGGACATCCTTGTCATCGGTGCCGGAGTTACCGGCGGGGGCTGCGCCCTGGATGCGGTCACCCGGGGGCTTCGGGTGGGCTTGGTGGAGGCCAGAGATTTCGCGGCCGGCACCTCGAGCAGGTCGACAAAGCTCTTCCACGGCGGCCTGCGCTATCTCGAGCACCTGAACTTCTCGCTGGTGTTCGAGGCTCTTCAGGAACGATCCCTCGCCCTGAACAGGCTGGCTCCCCACCTGGTCAAGCCGGTTCGCTTTATCTATCCGTTGCGCCGGGCGGCTGTTGATCGCGGCTACGCCGGTCTTGGCATCGGCGTGTATGACGTCATGGGAGCCGGTCGAGGCGTGCCACAGCACCTGCGGCACCTGGGCCGCCGGAAGACGTTCGAGGTCTTCCCGGCGGCGCGTCGAGACGCGATTCGAGGTGCGATCAGCTTCTACGAAGGTCAGGTGGACGATGCACGGCACACGTTGATGCTCGCCCGGACCGCAGCCCATTATGGCGCTCTGTGCGCCAGCAGCACGCGGGTGATCGGCTTTGTCCGACAGGGCGATTCGGTGGCCGGCGTCCGAGTCCGTGATCTTGAGTCGGGTGAGGAATTTGATGTTCGAGCCAGGCAGACGATCAACGCGACCGGGGTATGGATGGACGAGCTGCAGGACATGCTCGGCGTTACCGGTGAGTTTCGGATTCGTGCCTCCAAAGGAATCCATCTGGTGGTGCCCGGCGAGCGGATCAACGCAGACGCTGGATTGATCACTCGAACCGAGAAAAGTCTGCTGTTTGTCATCCCCTGGGGCCGCAGGACCGCTCCGGCCGCGGGCCGTCAGTACTGGATGATCGGCACGACTGATACAGACTGGCAGCTGGATCGTGCCCACCCGGCAGCAAGCGCTGCGGACATCGACTACTTGCTCGGTCATGCGAACTCCATGCTCGCCAATCCGCTGACTCGTGATGACGTGATCGGCGTCTACGCCGGACTGCGCCCGCTGTTGTCCGGTGAATCCGACCCAACCTCGAAGTTGTCCCGGGAGCATGCCGTCGCCTCGCCCGTTCCCGGTTTGATCACGGTCGCCGGTGGCAAGTACACCACGTACCGGATCATGGCCAAGGATGCTGTGGACGCAGCCGTACAAGGTCTGTCACGGCAGGTTTCAGCGTGCTGTACCGACAACATCCCGCTGCTTGGTGCCGAGGGCTTTGCTGCCCTGTGGAATGCGCGGAACCTCATCGCAGCCGAATCTGGTCTGCCGGAGGCGGAGATCGAGCGTCTGATCAACCGATATGGGTCGCTGTTGCCGGAGCTCCTGGAGATGATCAAGGAGAACCAGGCACTGGCCTCACCGATCGAGGGTGCGCCGGAATATCTGCAGGTCGAAGCGGTGTACGCGGCGACCAACGAAGGTGCGTTGCATCTCGACGACATCTTGGCCCGACGCACCCATATCTCGATCGAAACTTGGGACCGGGGCGTTCAGGCCGCGGCGCAGGTCGCCACCCTGGTGGCGCCTGTGCTCGGTTGGCAATCGGCCAACATCAGCCGGGAGATCGAGCACTATAGCCTTCGAGTGGCGGCCGAGCGCGAGTCACAGGACCAGCCTGATGATCACTCCGCTGATGCCGCCCGGCTAGGCGCTCCAGACGTCCGGATGGGTGGCAGGGGAAGGGCCGAGGCGCGATAACCTCTGGTGTGCTGGCTGCGCTGCTGGCCCAACCAGCAGATCCACGATCCTGAAGGTGATCATGAACGACCAACCAAAGTTGTTGCGCGACTTGACCGCCGGTTATATCGCCGAGCAATGCACGGTTCTTATTGAGGCGGAGCCACAGCTGAGGGCCGGCGAGCCGGTTATTCACAGCACCCGGGTCGCGGTCCGGCGCCTGCGCAGCACGCTACGCACCTGCGCCGGGCTCTTCGACCCCACACGAGTAGGGGAACTTGAGCCGGAGCTGGTCTGGTGGGCGGACCTGCTCGGGGCAGTTCGTGATCTTGACATTCTGGCTGAGCGGATGGCTCACCGCTTAGCGGCCCTTCCCGCCGAAATGGTGCTCGGCCCGGTTCCCAACACGATCACGATCGAGCTGAACGCCCAGCGCCAGGAAAACTTCAAGGAAGTTGTCGAGGCCCTGGACTCGCCTCGGTATCGCGCCTTGATCATCGAACTGCACCGCTGGCAGAGCGCCCCTCCGTTCACGGAGGCTGCCGATGTGGATGTGTCGGAGGTGGCACGGTACGTCAAGCGGGCCGGCAAAAAATTGGACAGGCGGCTCGCGCAGGCTGCTGAGGCATGTCGCGTAGGCGAAGACCAAGCCGACGAACTGCTGCATCGATCTCGCAAAGCCGGGAAGCGGCATCGGTATGCTGTCGAGCTCGCCCAGCCGATCTGGGGCGCCAAGGCGAAGAAGATCATCAATCGGCGCAAGAGGCTGCAGGACGTCCTTGGCGACCACCAGGACAGCCATGTCGCGGCATCCGTTCTGCGTGAACTAGGAGCACGAGTGGGCGTCCAGGAGGGCCAGAACGGCTTCACCTACGGCGTCCTGTTGGGAATGGAACGGGAGCATTTACAACAGCTGCGCGATGTGCTGGCCCGGTCGAAGCAGGGGTCGGCGGAAGCTGCGCTGCTGACCCTCGCCAAGTCCTGACCGGGATGCCGCCAGTCTGACGTCGACGCCGGCGGGGAGGCGCCCACGAGGCGTGCCGTTCGCCTCTGGCGCGAAATTGCGGGCAGAATCGAAGCAACATTGACCGAGGAGCTCGACCGCATGGCTCGCACCCCTACCGCACCGCCCGACGACGACTTCGCCGAGCGCATCCTCGACATCGACGTCTCGTCGGAGATGCAAACCAGCTTCCTGGAATACGCCTACTCCGTCATCTATGCACGCGCATTGCCCGACGCACGGGACGGTCTGAAGCCGGTCCAGCGCCGAATCCTGTACTCCATGGATGAGATGGGGGTTCGACCGGACCGGGCTTATGTCAAATGCGCCCGGGTTGTCGGCGAGGTCATGGGCAAGTACCACCCACATGGCGACGGGGCCATCTACGACGCCCTGGTTCGCACAGCGCAGCCCTGGACCATGCGGCTGGCCTTGATCGACGGTCACGGCAACTTCGGCTCCCCCGACGACGGGCCGGCCGCCATGCGCTACACGGAGTGCCGGATGGCATCAGCAGCCGTCGCCATGACCGCGGGTCTTGATCAAGACACCGTCGACTTCAAGCCCAATTACGACGGCAAGGACGTGGAGCCCACCGTCCTGCCCAGTGCGTTCCCCAACCTGCTGGTCAACGGTGCTACCGGCATCGCGGTCGGCATGGCCACCAACTGCCCGCCTCACAACCTCGTCGAGGTGATCCAAGCCCTGCGGCACCTGATCAAGCATCCGGACGCCGGCGTGGAGGAGCTGATGCGCTTCATTCCCGGTCCGGACCTGCCCACGGGCGGCAAGATCATCGGACTCGATGGCGTCCGCGAGGCCTACCAGACCGGCCGCGGTTCTTTTCGGGTACGGGCGACTGCCCGGATCGAGCAGGTGCATCCTCGACGCAAGGGAATTGTGATTACCGAACTGCCATACCTGGTCGGCCCCGAACGAGTGATCGAACAGATCAAGGCTGGGGTGAACGCCCGTCGGCTGCAGGGCATCGCCGATGTCAAAGACCTCTCTGATCGCGCGAATGGCACCCGGCTCGTGATCGAGGTCAAAAACGGCTTCAATCCCGATGCACTCCTGGAGCAGCTTTACAAGCTCACCAAGATGGAGGACACGTTCGCGATCAACGCCGTGGCGCTGGTCGACGGCCAACCGCGGACACTGAACCTTCGCGACCTGCTGAGTGTCTATCTGCACCACCGCTACGAGGTCACTCGCCGCAGGACTGCCTTTGCCCGTAATCGGGCCACTGACCGGCTCCATCTTGTTGAGGGTCTCCTGGTCGCCATCGTCGACATCGACGACGTGATTGCGATCATTCGCTCCTCTGATGACGTGGCACAGGCGCGGGAACGCCTCATCGCTGCATTTGAGCTCTCGGAGACCCAGGCGAATTACATCCTCGACATGCCACTGCGCCGTCTGACAAAGTTCAGCGCCCTGGAACTGGAGGCTGAGCGAGATCGCTTGACTGCCACGATCACGGAGTTGAGTGAGATTCTGGATAACCCTGACCAACTGCACACGTTGGTGGGCAACGAACTCGCTGAAGTCGCGCAACAACACGGCACGCCGCGGCGCACGATCCTGCTCGCCTCCAGCGGCGTGACAGCAACCGCAGCGACCGTACCGCTCGAGGTTGCCGACGATCCCTGCTGGGTGTTGCTGTCCTCTGCGGGGCTACTGGCGCGGACCGACCACGCAGACCCCTTGCCCGCCGGCGGGCCGCGCGCCAACCACGACGTTCTGCTGTCTCGCATCGTCGCGACCGCTCGAGGCGAGTGCGGCCTGATCAGCACTGCCGGCAGGTTGATCAAGATCAACGTACTGGACCTGCCGACCGTGCCGGCGACCGCGAACGCGCCGAACCTGCAGGGCGGCACCCACGTCAGCGAATTGATCACGCTGGAGCCCGACGAACGGGTTCTGTCCCTGACGACCCTCTCTGACAGCTCGCTGGGCTTAGCGCTGGGTACGGCTGGCGGTGTCGTCAAGAGAGTCAATCCAGAGGTCCTCGGAAAGGACTCCTGGGAAGTGATCCGTTTGGAGCCGGGTGATCGGGTCGTCGGTGCGGTGGAGCTGCAATCTGCGGATCTCGAGGTCGTCTTCATCAGCAACGACGCTCAGCTGCTCCGTTTCCCCGCCTCAGCGGTTCGACCTCAGGGGCGATCAGGCGGAGGCATGGCTGGCATGAAGCTGGGCATCGGCGCCAGAGTGATCTTCTTCGGCGCACTCCCTCGGTCGGATTCCGTTGTGGTCACCGTGTCAGGCACATCCCGAGCCCTGCCGGGCACGGACGCCGGCTCGGTGAAGGTCACGCCCTTCTCGGAATATCCGGCAAAAGGTCGCGCCACCAGCGGCGTACGTTGCCATCGGTTCCTCAAGGGCGAGGACGTGCTGCTGCTCGCTTGGGCGGGACCTGCCCCCGCGGTCGCCGCGGCAGCCAGCGGCAGCCCGATTCCGCTGCCAAAGGCCGAAGGCCGGCGCGACGGCTCGGGCACTGCGGCCAGCCAATCCATCGCCAACGTCAGCTCAGCCAATCGCTGAACCGAGCCGGAGGATCTGATGACGGCACAGGAGTCACCTGATCCGACGGCGCACTCGTTCGACGACCTGCTGGCCAATAACCGGGAGTTCGCACGGCACTTCGATCAGCAGGGATTCGACGGCATCGCCCACGCCGGTGTGCTGATGGTGACGTGCATGGATTCCAGGATCGTCCCCCTGGAGATGGTGGGCCTCACCTTCGGCGACGCCAAGATCATCCGTACCCCGGGCGGTCGAGTGACCACCTCTGCGATGGCCGGATGCATCGCCGGCGTGCACCTGCTCCATGTGGACCGGATCATGGTGATCCCCCACAGCCGATGCGCGATGGCCGCAGCGGACGATGATGTACTGATCGAACGGATTCGCCAGTCGAGCGGAGCGGATGCCTCGTGGGTGCGCTTCGGGGCCTCGGCCGACCAGCGCCGCACCCTGCACCGGGATGTCGAGAAACTGCGTAGCCATCCGCTGATCGCCGACCGCGCGATCGTAGGCGGCTTCTACTACGACGTCGACACCGGCCTGCTGGAGCGATGGATCTGAGGTACGGCAAATTCACTCGTGCGTCACCGACAGCTCACGCGTCGATGGCGGCTGCGTCGAGCTGGTAGGCGCCGTCGATGATGAAGTCGCGGCGAGGGCCGACGTCATTGCCCATCAGCATTTCGAAGGTCGTCTCTGCGATTAGCCCGTCATCGATGGTCATTCGGCGCAGCGTCCGATGACGCGGATCCATGGTCGTCTCGGCCAGCTGGTCCGCATCCATCTCGCCCAAACCCTTGTAGCGCTGCGGCTCCTTGAAGCTCAGGCCACGCTTGGTGAGCTCGGCGGCCTTGCGCTGATACTCGGCGTCGGAATACGTGTAGATGTACTTCGGCTGACCCTTTTTGCCGTTGGTCAGCTCAAATCGGTGCAGCGGGGGCACGGCAGTGAAGACCCTGCCAGCATCAACAAGCGGCCGCATGTAGCGGAAGAAGAGTGTCGCCAGCAGGCATCGAATGTGGGCGCCGTCGGAGTCGGCGTCCGCCATGAAGATGATCTTGCCGTAGCGGGCCGCCTCCAGATCGAAGCTGCGCCCTGAGCCGGCTCCGACCACCTGGATGATGGCTGCACATTCGGTGTTTTTCAGCATGTCGCCGATCGACGCCTTCTGGACGTTGAGAATCTTGCCGCGAATAGGCAGCAAGGCCTGGAATTCAGAATTCCGAGCCAGTTTGGCTGTGCCGAGCGCCGAGTCGCCCTCGACGATAAACAGTTCGGTTCGGTCAACATCAGTGCTGCGACAGTCCACCAGTTTGGCGGGCAGCGACGAGGATTCCAGCGCGTTCTTGCGGCGCTGTGCGTCACGATGCTGGCGGGCCGCTACCCGGGCCCGTGAAGCGCCAACGACCTTCTCGAGTACCTGCCTGGCTTGCGCTCGCACCGAAGCCTTGGTGGAGGTCAAAAACGCGGTCAGCTCCCGCCGTACCGCACTGCTCACCAATCCGGTGACTGCCGGTGTTCCCAGCACCTCCTTGGTCTGCCCCTCAAACTGCGGCTCGGCCAGCCGGACTGTGATAATCGCGGTCAGGCCTTCGAGAACGTCGTCCTTGATGATCTCCTCCCCCGCCTTGAGCAGCCGGGTCCTCTGCAGAACTTCCGTGAACGTGCGGGTTAGCGCGCGTTCGAAGCCTGCGACGTGGGTGCCACCTTTTGGCGTGGCGATGATGTTGACGTACGAGCGGGTGATGGTTTCGTAGCCGGTGCCCCAGCGGACCACGATATCGATTTCCAAGTCGCGCTCGACGTCCCTCGGTTCCATGTGCCCTTCCGTGTCGAGCATTGGCACGGTCTCGGTGAACCGGTCGTGGCCCCGCAACCGGATGACATCGGTGATCGGCTCATCGTCTGCCAGGAAAGCGCAAAACTCCGATATGCCGCCGTTGTGCTGGAAGCACTGCTCGCTCACCTCGGCGGTACGCGCATCGGTGATTCTCAGCGCCAGCCCGGGCACCAGAAAGCTGGTCTGCCGTGCCCGCTCCTCCAACTCGGCAAGCGACAGCGCCGCGTCCTTGAGGAAGATTTGCCGGTCCGGCCAGTAGGTGATCCGGGTCCCGGTGACGTTCTTGCCCGTCTTGCCGATCTTGCGCAAGCCGCCGCCCGGAATGAACTTCGCGTTGGGTCCGGCTCCGTCGAACATACCCGGAGTCCCGTGCCGGAAAGACATTGCCCAGGTCGCGCCCTTGCGATCAACTTCAACGTCCAACCGGCTGGCCAGCGCATTGACCACCGACGAGCCGACTCCGTGCAGGCCGCCCGTTGCGTTGTAGCTCCCATTGCCGAACTTGCCGCCGGCGTGCAGCTTGGTGAAGACAACCTCCACCCCAGACAGTCCGGTTCGCGGTTCGATGTCAACGGGAATACCTCGCCCCCGGTCGGCGACCGAGATGCCGCCGTCGGAACGCAGTGTGACCGAAATCTCCTTACCGAACCCGCCAAGTGCCTCGTCGACGGCGTTGTCGATGATCTCCCACAGGCAGTGCATGAGTCCGCGGGTGTCTGTGGAGCCGATGTACATGGCAGGCCGCTTGCGGACAGCCTCCAAACCCTCCAAAACCAGCAGGTGATGCGCCTCGTAGTCGCGGCTTTCCGTTGCTGGGTTGGCAGTGAGCACGCGCCGAGAGTACCTCCGGCGATCCGGCCTGGGAGGGAGCGTAGGGGTCAATGCACAGGGTGTCGCGCACCGACCCGCCGAGGCCTCTGACCAACCAGCTCATTCGATCTGTTACACAAGAGACATCAGGTCGAGACGCACCGGGGGAACAATTCGAGCCAAGAGGCATGTTGACTAGACGCGAGGGTATCTAGCAAGACAGAGGAACCCTCAACCGAAGACGAAGGCATTGGATCCGAAAGTGAGGCCCACCTTGAGCACGTCAGTTATCGAAGGCGCTGCGTTGAATGCCTCCGATCGCTGTGATCGGTGCGGAGCACAGGCCTACGTTCGGGTCATCATGGCCAACGGCTTCGAGCTTCTATTCTGTGCACACCACAGCCGCGAGCACGCCGATAAGCTTCGGCAGGTGGCGCTGAAGATCCACGACGAGTCGGACCGTGTCAAGCGCGCCGAGGCCGATCGGACCAAGTAAGCATTCCCAAGCCATAACGGGTCCATGCATCGATGCCTTTGCAGGGGCCCGTTTCTTTGTGTGTCTGACCGGGAAGCGACCTCAGCCGCCTGATGCCGATGGTCGCCGGAATAGCACTATCTTGCTCGAGGGTGCCGCACCGGTCGCCAGGACGATCCGATCGAGCGCAACCAGGATCGGACCGATCCACTGAATGCTGGCCGGCGACGACTTGGCCCGTTTGGCGATCCAGCGCCACAAGCGAAGAAACCGGTCGTAGGCGGGTCGCGAGCCCGCTTCGATGGGGTTGTTGGCAATCGCCGCGGCACCGCGGATGTCGACGAGTTCCAGGCCTGCGGCCAACAACGGATCGCGATACGCGGCGAATATTCGCGCTACCGAGCTTTTCGTCGCCGTCACGGGCCGCTCATATGAGGCGTCCAGAAGGATCGGCTCGATGAGGAGCAGCCTGCCACCAGGGCCGACGAGGCCCGCGACCCGGCTGAGTGCACGCCGGAAGGCGTCATCGTTAGTCAGGTGCAGAAGCACGTTCATGACCGATACCAGGTCATATGGGCCGGGCGGGAGGTCCACGACCTCCGCGCCGATGTCCGCTGCAACGAAGCGGTCGCCGTACCCACCGTAGACAGCGTTCAGCCGCTCGACGACCGCCGGCACAAGATCGCATCCATCCACCGTGGCGATGCCGAGGTCGTGCCAGACCCGCACCCAGTAGCCCATTCCGGCGCCCACGTCGAAGGCGCGAGATACGCCATCCAGGGCCTGATGGCGATCAACGAACCAGCGGACCCGGCGTTGCAGCGCCCGATAGAGCCAGCGGTTGAGCTCGGCGGGAAGCCCCGACTGGCCAACGCTGGATAGATCGCCCCGCTCGTGTAGTCGCGACCAGTGCTCCAACGGCTGATAGGCCACGTGCAGCAGGTTAGTCGCGCATGCAGGCACTCGCGTCCGGCGGTCAGCGAGGCATCAGGGTGTCTAGCTGGTTACAACCTCCGGCCCACGGTTGCCCGGACAAACTGGGCCGGGATGGAAGCGGAAAATTCGAGCAGGCTAGGTCAAGAACGGCAGTGCGCCCCTCGCGGAGATTCGCAAGGGGCGCACTGATGTATGGCGTCGAAGCTCTGAGACCAAGAGCTTAGCTATCCACGATCACGGGTCTCTTCGCGACTGCCGGACTTGGCCAGGCCGCGGCTGATTAGGTAGCCGATGGTCAACAAGGTGACCAGGAACCAGCCGTTGTAGGCGCTGAACCTCTGACCGTCCTCGTTGACGTCAACCACCCAAGAGGCGATCAACACTCCGATGACTGCCAGGACGTAAACGATCAGCTCGGTGGTCTTGAACGACGGCTTCGTCTCCCTGACGACCCGGCGGTCCACATCTGGTGATGCGACAGTGCGGCTGCCGGTGGTTGTGTCGTAAGGGTCAGTGTTGCTGGTGGTCATGCTTCTCCTTCTGGAGGATATTGGCTGGGACGCTTTCGGTATGTCCCAAAGGGGGCCGCACGCCCTAATACCCCAACTTGTTAGCGGCTAACAGCCCGGCTGGTGGCATCTGGGGCAAAACCTTCAAGTTCACGCCAGACCCGGACCGACGTAAGGGTGTCGAAATATGACCCGATTCACCCTCGGTCGCGTTGGCCGCCGCCGCCAGGCTGCGTAGAACGCCCCGAGGCGGCCTGCAGCTCAGTCCAGGTAGTCGCGCAGTACTTGAGACCGGGAGGGGTGACGCAGCTTGCTCATCGTCTTCGACTCGATCTGGCGAATCCGCT
>Ga0126312_10001101_pt1 | contig 17381 bp, 19 predicted proteins | sample Plot104A_FD_92537 | JGI IMG/M metagenome (GOLD analysis project Ga0126312, IMG submission 92537) | Serpentine soil microbial communities from UC McLaughlin Reserve, CA, USA - Plot104A | ecosystem: Environmental > Terrestrial > Soil > Grasslands | place: USA: UC McLaughlin Reserve, Lake County... | reverse complement strand
TGCGGGTCTGGCCCGCGCGTCATCACTACTTCGGCGGGGTCAGCCTCGTCAGCCGGGGTGGCGCCGCCGGTGATCCTCGGCGCAGCGGAGCTGCGCGGCATCTCGTCTAACTAGTGGACTGACGACTAGTCATTACCGACGTTTCAGTCGCGTCAGCTCGGGAAGAGCATCCAGTTTCGGGGGTCAATCAGCGAAAGGAGACGCTCATGAAGGCTGTCATTGCAGCCGTCGTTGCGGCTACCCTGATCGCCGCGACAGGCGCCACCGCGGCGCTGGTAGTGACCAGAGGTGATAAGGGTGATAAGGGCGACAAGGGTGACTCTGGTGGCCCCAACACGTTCGGCCCCATTCACCTCACGAATCAGCCGGACAACGGCTGCGCCGACGCCGACGGGCAGGAGGTCTGGGCGCTGACCAACGAGGACCGCTTCTTCGTCGTCGAGCCGGCCCAGGATGGCACGGGCTACTTCGTGACGCGCTACGACGTCAACGGCACGTTCACCACGATTCCCGGTCGCGAGCATCCCGGCTGCAACGACGAGGACGATTTCACCTCGGCCAGCACCGGGACGTGGAACGGCGTCTGGACTCGCGAAGTCACTAGCAACATGGCCGGCTTCGACTACCACCCGGACGCGGCGGTGCCCACTTCCGGGACGCGGGCGGCCTTCCTAACCGCGGTCTTCGGGCTTGAGCCTACCGCCGACCCGCCGACGACCTCCTACGAGTTCGACTACTACAACCAGTGCGGGGATCACTGGCGCGACTCGTTCTACGCCGGAGACTTCATCGGCTCAGGCACGATCGACGACTGCTGATCGAGTCGGTTGCGCATGGGCGCCGGCCGGTGGATCCGGCCGGCGCCTAGGCCGGCCGCACGGCGGCCCTTGCCGCCTCCACGTCACGCCCGATCTGGTCGATCAGCTCCTGCTCCGAGGCGAACGCGCGCTCGTCGCGCAGCCGCTGCCAGAGCTCGAGCACGAGCCGCCGGCCATAGAGATCACCGTCGAACTCGAGCAGGAACGCCTCGACGCGCCGCTCGTCACCCCCGTAGTGCGGATTGACCCCGATCGAGATCGCGGCGAGGTGGTCGCCCGTACGACCGGCGTAGATCCCATGGGCGGGGACGACCAGCTCGGCCGGAACGGCGAGATTTGCGGTCGGAAAGCCAAGCGTGCCGCCGCGCGCGTCTCCGGAGACGACCGTCCCCTCGACCTCGGGCGGGCGGCCGAGGAGCCCCGCGGCCGCCTCGATCTCTCCCGTACGCAGCAGTTGCCGGATCCGGGACGACGAGATGCCTTCGACGAGCGGCACGGGCCGCACGTCGAACCCGAGGTTCGCGAGCGTGTCGAGATCGCCCGAGCGGCCCCGTCCGAAGCGGAAGTTCGCGCCGGCGACGACGACCTTGGTCCCGAGTGGTCTCAAGATCGAGTCGGCGAACTCTTCCGGTGTGGCGAGTGCCAGCTCGGGTGTGAAGGGGACGACGAGCGTCTCGACGCCGAGCTCGCCGAGCAGCTCCAGACGGCGCTCCAGAGTCGTCAGGAGCTCGACCTGGTTGCCCAGAACCACGCGCGGGTGTGGGTCGAACGTCACCACGGTCGTCGGCAGGTCCGCGGCCTTCGCGGCCTCGATCACGCGCCTGTGGCCCCGATGGACGCCGTCGAAGGTGCCGATTGCGACGGAACGGGCTGTCATCGCAAAGCGGCGAGCGCTTCCTCGGCCGGGATGATCCGCTCCGGATCGGCGTCGTCGACGTGAAACGGGCCGACTTCGGTGCGCCGAAGCGAGCGGCAGTGGCCGCTGAGCACCGTCGCGATCGACCGGACGTAAGTCCCAGAGCCGACCAGCAGGTCGAGCCTTGCCGTGCGGCCGTCGTACTCGACCAACTCGAGCGAGTGGATCGTCGACCGGCGCACGGGCATCTCGACCTCCTCGCCGCGGCGATGGAGCCGGTAGGCGCGTTCGCCGCCGATCTTCACGGCCGACGCCGCAGGAACCGGCAAGTCGACCTCGCCCCGCAGGTCCTCGAGGCGTCGCTCCAGCTCCTCTCGAGAGGGCGGCGCCTGCTCGTCGATCACCTCGCCCTCCCGATCTCCGGTGCTCGTCCGGGCGGTGAGGTCGATCTCCGTCAGGTAGCGCTTGTCCAGGCCGACGAAGCGCTGCGCGAGCTTGGTCGAACGGCCGAGCAGCACGAGCAAGAGACCCGTTGCGAACGGGTCGAGCGTGCCGGCATGGCCGGCGCGGGCGCCGGTCCGGTCGCGAAGATCCCGGACGACGGCGAACGACGAGGGGCCCGCCGGCTTGTCGACGAGGACAACGCCGCTCGGATCAAGCCCGCGCGGCGGCACGTGCTTCCAGGTACTGCTCGCGCAGAAACTCGACGATCTCCGGGATCTCGAGCTCCGATGAGAAGCCGGCGGCCTGGCGATGCCCGCCGCCGTCACCGGAGGCGCGGGCGATCGCCGAGACGTCGACCTCGTCCGAGCACGAGCGGAGGCTCACGCGCCTCGCCGGGCGCCCCGGTGCGGGCGGCTCTCGGATCAGCGCCGCCATCTCGGCGCCCTCGACCGCCCGCAGGAAGTCGATGATGCCTTCCGAGTATGGCTCGGCCGCGCCGACCTCGGCGAAGTCGGTTTTGAGCAGGTAGGAGACCACGATCCCGCCTCCCTCGTACACCTGCGCTCGCTCGAGCGCCCGCGCCAGCAGCTTCAGCTTGGCGAGCTGGACGGACTCGTAGACGCTCTGAAAGACGCGGCGGACGTCGGCCCCGGCCTCGACCAGCTCGGCGGCCAGTCGGAGGGCCTTCGGCGTCGTGTTCGCGTACTGGAAGCGGCCCGTGTCCGTAACGAGCGCGATGTAGAGCGACTCCGCCAGCTCGGGAGTCAGCTGGAGGCCGAGCTCGCGGATCAGGTCGCGCAAGATCTCTCCGGTCGACGAGGCGTCGGCGACGACGAGGTTGATGTGCCCGAAACGGCTGTTGTCGTGGTGGTGGTCGACGTTGACGACGAGCGGGGCCGACCTCAGCGCCTTCTCTCCCTCTCCCAGCCGGCTCTCGTTGGCGCAGTCGAGCGCGAAGAGCACGCGTTCGTCGGAGTCCTCCGGAAGCTCGCGACGGAGGTCGCCAAGGGGCATGAACTTGTACTCGGCCGGAAGCGGCGCGAGGCCGGGCACGTACATGACGGCGTCCTTGCCCAGCTCCTCGAGCACCAGTTTCGCTGCGAGGATCGACCCGAGCGCGTCCCCGTCTGGGTTCTCGTGGGTGATCAGCAGGAAGCGGTCTCGCTCGCGGAGCGCTTCGGCGACCGCTTGCAGATCACTCGTCGTCTGGGGCGAGCTCATCGATCAGGTGAGACATCCGGACGCCGCGCTCGACGGACGGATCGTATTCGAAGGTCAGCTGCGGAGTCCGTTTCAGTCTCAGCTCCCGGGCGATGCGGGCCTGGAGGACGCCGTGCGCTGCCCCCAGCACGGCCAAGGTCGTCTCGCGCTTTCGCTCCGAGCCGTAGACGCTGACGAAGACTTGCGCGTGGCGGAGGTCGGCCGAGGTCTTGACGCCGGTGACGGTGACGAAGCCGATCCGCGGGTCGCGGAGCTCGCCGACGGCCTCCGCCAGGACCTCCAGAACAGCCGCGTTGACGCGGCGCATCCGATCACTCATCCGGCGCCACCACCTCTCGCTCCACGCGCACAAGCTCGTATTCCTGTCCGATGAGATACCGAACCGCCTCCTCGAGCAGCTGCTCCGCCTCGCGGTGCTCGCGGGCGACACAGGCGAGGGTCAGCCGGCTACGTTGCCAAAGCTCGTGATGGTCGACTTCGGCGACGGCCGCCCCGAACCGGTTCTGGAGCTGCGCCTTGGTCGACTTTACGAACTTGCGCTTGCCCTTCAAGGACCCTGCCTCGGGGAAGTGAAGCTCGACCGTGAGGATGCCGACGTAGCCGGCGCCCACTGAAGTTCTAGGACTCGGTGCCGGCCGCTGCGGGCTCAGGTTCCGGCGCCGGCGCGCTGAGATCCGTACGCTCTACCTGCTTGGTCTCGTAGACCTCGAGCACGTCGCCTTCCTTCACGTCGTTGAAGCCCTGGAGCAGGATGCCGCACTCGAAGCCCTCCTCGACCTCGCGGACGTCGTCCTTGAAGCGCTTGAGCTGGGCGATCGAGGTCTCGTAGACGACCGTGCCGTCCCGCACCACACGGACCTGGGCATTGCGGCGGACGACGCCGCTCGTGACGTAGGAGCCGGCGATCGTCCCCAGCCGGGAGACGCGGAAGAGCTGGCGCACCTCGGCCTCACCGATCGTCTCTTCCGTGGTCACCGGCGCGAGCATGCCGACGAGCGCCTGCTCGATGTCCTCGGTGAGCCGGTAGATGACGCGGTAGGTGCGGATCTCGACGCCCTCGCGCTCGGCGAGCGCACGCGCCTCCGCATTCGGCCGCACGTTGAAGCCGACAACGAGTGCGTTCGAGGCCGCGGCGAGGTTGACGTCGCCCTCGGTGATCCCGCCGACACCTTGATGGATGACGCGCACGCCTACCTCCGGATGCTGGATCTTCTGGAGTTCGGAGACGGCGGCCTCGACCGAGCCGTCGACATCGCCCTTGAGGACGAGGTTGAGGTCTTGGACGGCGCCCTCCTGCATCCGGGCAAAGAGCTTCTCGAGTGAGACGCCGGCGCCCGCCGCCGCAGCCAGCTGCTCGCGCCGCAGGCGCTCGCCGCGGTTCTGCGCCAGCTGGCGCGCGTGGCGCTCATTCTCGACGACCCGCGCGAGCTCACCCGCAGGCGGTGGATGGTCGAAGCCGACGATCTCGACCGGATCGCCCGGTCCGGCCTCCTTCAGCTTCTCGCCGCGGAAGTCGTACAGCGCACGGACCCGTCCCCAGGCGTCGCCGGCGACGATCGCGTCGCCGACCCTAAGCGTCCCGCGGTGGACGAGCATCGTCGCCACCGGGCCGCGGCCGACGTCCAGCCGGGACTCGATGATCGGCCCGGAAGCCTCGGCATCGGGATTCGCCTTCAGCTCGAGCTCGGCGTCCGCGACGAGCAGCACCTTCTCGAGCAGGTCGTCGAGATTCTGCTTCTGCTTCGCGGAGACGTCCGAGAACTGGATCGTGCCGCCCCAGTCCTCAGGCTGCAGCCCTTCGGCGGCGAGATCGCCGCGCACCCGGTTGGGATCCGCATCGGGGACGTCAATCTTGTTGACCGCGACGACGATCGGGACCTCGGCCGCGTTGGCGTGCGAAATCGACTCCTTCGTCTGCGGCATCACCCCGTCGTCCGCGGCGACGACCAGGACGGCGATGTCGGTGACCTTCGCGCCGCGGGCGCGCATGGCCGTGAACGCCTCATGGCCCGGCGTGTCCAGGAACGTCAGCTTGCGGCCGTTGTGCTCGACCTGATAGGCGCCGATGTGCTGCGTGATCCCACCGGCCTCGGTCTCGACCACCGCCGTCTCGCGGATCGCGTCGAGCAGCGTGGTCTTGCCGTGATCGACGTGGCCCATGATCGTGACCACCGGCGGTCGCGGCTTGAGCGCCGCCTCCGGGTCGTCGTACGACTCGGGCTCTTCCTCTTCCTCCGCGGCGTGTTTGATCGTCACCTCGCGCTTGAACTCGGCCGCGATCAGCTGGACCGCTTCGTCGGAGAGCGACTGGGTGATGGTGACCATCTCCCCCAGTCCCATCATGATCTTGATGATTTCGGCGACCGGCTTCCCGAGTGCCTGCGACAGCTCCTTGACGGTCACGCCCGACTGGACGGTTATGGGACCGGTCGGCTGGACGACCTCGCGCGGCTGCTTCGGCCTGGTGTCGACGCGGTCGCGGGCCTGCCGCGAGTCGGGACGCGGCCTCGCCGCCTGCGAATCGATGACCACGCGCCGCTTCCGGCGCCCGCTGGGCGCCTGGCGAGGACGAATCGGTCGCTTTTTCCCTTGATCAGCCATGTTGGTCAGTGGTCAGTGTAGAGGCGGACGAGGTTTGGATCGACCCGGACGGTCTGCCTGAGCGCCCGGTTGAAGGCGCTCTTGGAAGCCGCGCGCTCGAAGCAGGCCAGCCGAGGACACGTGTAGGCGCCGCGGCCCGGATCTGTGTGACCGAGCGCAAGAAGGCCGTCCCGCGCGACGAAGCGCACCAACTCCTCCTTCGGCGCTTTCCGCCCGCAGCCCACACACGTTCGGACCGCGCCTCCCTCAGGCAGCGGGCGTTTCGCCCCTTTCTTCCGCGCCGGTGTGGGCGGCGGCTACCTGCTGCTCGTCGTCGGCAGCGGCCGGCGACGGTGGGACCTCGGCGGGCTCGGGACTCGGGACCTCGGCCGGCTCGGGCGATGGAACCGTCCCGGGCTCTGGGTCCGGCAGCGCTGGACTCGGCTCGGGCGCCGGAACCTCGCTGGGTTCCGGGTCCGGAAGCGGCTCGGCGGCGAGCTCCTCCGCCTCCGCGTCCGCCTCCGAGCCTGCGACCGGCACGGCCTCCTCGACCGTCTCGCCGCGAGCTTCCCGCTCGGCCAGCGCGGCATGCGCCGGGATCCCGCAGAAGCGCGTCCCCGGCAGCGCGGCGTTGGGGCAGCGCTTGCCGTTGGAGAGGATCGCGGCACAGCGGCCGGAGTAGTCCTCGCCCTCTTCGCCGCCGGCGAACGCCGCCTCGGCCTCGGCCTGCGCGAACTCGGCCTCGGACTGGATGTCCACCTTCCAGCCGGTCAGGCGCGCCGCCAAGCGAGCGTTCAAGCCCTCCTTGCCGATCGCCAGCGCCAGCTGGTCTTCGGGGACGATGACCGTCGCCTCCTTGGTCTCGTCGTCGATGTACACCTCGCGCACCCGCGCCGGCGAGAGCGCCTTCGCGAGGAAGCGGGCCGGTTCCGTGTTCCACGGGATGATGTCGATCTTCTCGCCGCGGAGCTCGGAGACGACCATCCGTACGCGCGAGCCCCGCGGCCCGACGCAGGCCCCGACGGGGTCAACGCCCTGTGCGTGCGAGACGACCGCGATCTTGGAGCGGTAGCCCGGCTCGCGGGCGACGCCGCGGATCTCGACCAGCCCGTCTGCGATCTCGGGCACCTCGAGCTCGAACAGCGTCTTGATCAGCTCGGGATCGCGCCGCGAGAGAATCACCTGCGGCCCCTTCGTGCCGGAGCGCACCTCCGTGATCACGGCCTTGATCCGGCTGCCCTGCTCGTAGCGCTCGCCGTCGACCTGCTCGGAGCGCGGGAGCAGCGCTTCGACCTTGCCCAGGTCGACCAGGATGTTGTTCCGGTCGCCGGCCTGCTGGACGATGCCCGTCACGACCTCGCTGACGCGGTCGACGTACTCCTCGTACATGATCTGGCGCTCCGCCTCGCGGATGCGCTGCTGGATCACCTGCTTGGCGGTCTGGGCGGCGATGCGCCCGAAGTTGTCCGGCGTAACGTCCTCCCGGCGCATCTGGTCCGCAGGCACTTGCGACCAGTCGATCTCGAGGTCGTCGTCGGTGACCAGGGTGTGCTGCTTCTCGCCGGTCTCCTCCTCGATGCGCTCGAGATCGTCGTAAGCGCGCTCGCGCGCCTCTTCGAGCAGGCGCTCCTCGATGTCGGGCGGCATGTGGATCGCATAGACGCGGAAGTCGCCCGCGTCGTCGATCTCCACCGTCGCATGCCGGTAGGCACCCGGTGTCTTCTTGTAGGCGGCGAGCAACCCGTCGCGCAGGGCGCCGACGAGGATCCCGCTCTCGAGATTCTTGTCGCGCTCCAGCTCACGGACCGCCTCGATGATCTCGCGGCTCATCTCACACCCTCTCCTCGATCAGGTTTCCCCGCACGATCGCCTCGTACGGAATCTCGTACTCGTCGGCGCCGGTCGAGACCCGAATTCCCACCGGGCTGGTGCCGACGACCTCTCCCTTGAAGCGTTTGCGTCCCTCGATGTCCGGCGACGTGCGGAGCGACACCTGCTGCCCGACCGCCCGCTCGAAATGAGCCGGCGTTCGCAGCGGGCGCTCGACGCCCGGAGAGGACACCTCCACCGTGTAATCGCGCAGGTACGAACGGAGCACGTCGGTCACACGCGCGCAGAGCTCGTGGTCGACGCCCTGCGGATGGTCGATGAACACGGTGAAGCGCTCGGGCCCCGAGAGCTCGAGTGCGAGAACTTCCACGCCCCCGATCGCGTTCTCGACCTGCGGCGTGATCTCGCGGAAGAGCGTCTTCTCCTTGTCGTAAACCTCGGCCATCGTGTCCCTCTCTACAAAAAATGGGCGCCGCGCGCCCATTTCTCCGAAACGGTGAAATGTGGTGTTAGGAGGATAGCAAGGCTCTCTTGATGCTCGATCGCCGACAGCTTCTCGTCAGGACCGGCGCGGCTCTCGCCGCGAGCGGTCTCGGTGCGGCGTTCGCCGACCTCGACGAGGTGGCCGCGGCCCCCGAAGCGGACGTCGCTCTGGACTGGGCCGCTGTGCGTCGGCAGTTTCGCTTGTCGCCAGGCTGGACGCACATGGGCGGGTTGCTCCTGGCGCCGCATCCCGCGCCGGTGCGGCGCGCGATCGAGCGACACCGCCGCGGCCTCGATGCCAATCCTGTCCACTACCTCCACGAGCGCGGGCCGGCCATCGAGGCCGCCGTTCTCCGTGCGGCGGGCTCGTACCTCCATGCTCGTCCGACGGACATTGCTCTCACCGACTCGACCACGATGGGACTCGGTCTGCTCTACAACGGGCTCGAGCTGCGCGCGGGGGATGACGTGCTCACGACGACGCACGACTTCTTCGCTACGCACGAGTCGCTGCGGCTGAAGGCTGCGCGTAGTGGCGCGTCAGTTCGGCGCGTGACGCTCTATCGCAATGCCGCTCGAGCGACACAGGACGAGATCGTTTCGTCGCTCATTCGCGGCGTCGGTCCGCGCACACGGGTGATTGCGCTGACCTGGGTGCACTCGAGTACGGGCGTCAAGCTGCCGCTCCGGCGTATCGCGCGGGCGCTCGGGGAGCGACGCCAGGGTGTCCTCGTTTGCGTCGACGGCGTTCACGGCGTCGGCGTCGAGAACGAAACCGTCGGTTCCCTGGGCTGCGACTTCCTGATCGCGGGCTGTCACAAGTGGCTGTTCGGGCCGCGTGGAACGGGATTCGTCTGGGGCCGCACGACCGCTTGGGACACCGCGGACGCGACCATTCCCTCCTTCTCCGGCACCGCGTCGCCGGGCGCCGAGATGACGCCGGGGGGCTTCCACTCGTTCGAACACCGCTGGGCGCTCGCCGAAGCCTTCCGCCTACACATGCGCATTGGCAAGGCCCGCGTCGAGCGGCGGATTCACTCGCTGAACAGGCGGCTGAAGGCCGGGCTCGCGTCGATGCCGCACGTAACGGTCGTGACTCCGCGACCGGATGTCCTCTCCGCCGGGCTCGTCTGCTTCTCGGTCGATCGGATGAGCCCGGACGCGGTGGTCGCGGCGCTGCGCCGCCGGCGGATCATCGCCACGGTGACCCCGTACGACCCGCCGTACGCGCGGCTCGCGCCGGGTCTGCTCAACACACCGGCCGACGTGGATAGAGTGTTGCGCGCAATCCGCTCCCTGCGGTAGGGCATCGAAACGCAGGCCTAGTTGAGGACGATCGTGACGGGGCCGTCGTTTATGAGCTCAACCGCCATGCGGGCGCCGAAGCGGCCCGTCGCGACGTCGACGCCGAGTTCACGTAGCGCCGCGCAGAACGACTCGTAGAGCGGCTCGGCCTGCGGGGGCGGTGCGGCGTTGGTGAAGCTCGGGCGGTTTCCTTTTGCGGTGTCTGCGATCAGCGTGAATTGGCTGACGACGAGCGCCGCGCCCTCGACGTCGAATAGCGACCGGTCGAAGCGGCCCTCGTCATTCTCGAAGATCCGTAGCCGCGCGATCCGGCCGGCGAGCCGCTCAGCCTCCGCTACCCCGTCCGTCCGCGCGACGCCGAGCAGGACGCAGAGGCCACGCCCGACCTCGCCCACGACCTCGCCGTCCACGACCACGCGCGCCGAGGAGACGCGCTGGACGACGGCTCGCACGCCTGCCTAGGTCAGGTCTTTGATCCGGGACGAGTAGTGCTCACTGCCCGGCCGCAGCGAGCTCGCGAGTTTGTAGTGCCCGTTCGCCTCGGCGTCCTTGCCAAGCTTCTCGAGGCACCGCCCGAGCGCGTAGTGCGCGTAGTCGTCGGCGGGCGAGATCTCCAGCATCGCCCGGAACTCGCTTTCGGCCTCGGCCCAGCGCTGGATGCGGAAGTACGCGATCCCGAGCGCCTCGCGGATCGACGCCTTCCGGGGCTCGCGCCGCTTCGCCTTCTCGAGCGCGACGGTCGCCTGAGCGGCCCTCCCGGTCCGGAGGTGCGCCCAGCCTTGTTGAAAGAGGTCGTAGGTCTCGCTCATCCCGACTACTCAAGGTAGACGAAGTTGTGTCTCACGAGGTCGGCGGGCTCGGTCAATGCCCGGGTGGGGCCGAGCTCGATCGACGCCAAGCTTAGTCCCGCCTCCTCGGCCCGCTCGAACGCCTCTTTCAGCTCGAACGGCGGCCCGGGCAGGTTGTCGAGGTAGGGCAGCAGCTCCGGCCCGACGCCCCACAACGGCGGCGCCAGAGCGCCGGCGGCACCTGAGCGCTCCCAGGTCTCGACGAAGCGGCGCAGGTCGCCGGGCGCGTACACGGTGTCGGCGACTGTGACGAGAAACGGCGCACGAGCGCCCGCCTCGACCGCCGGTCGCACAGCGTCGGCAGAGCCGAGCGGCTCGGGCTGCTCGGCGAAGCGGACGCCGAGGCCGGAGAGGAGGCGCCGAATCTGATCGCCGAGGTGGCCGACGACGACCGTCACCGGCGCGACGTCGGACGCTGCGAGCTCCCGTAGAAGCGTCGCGATCACCGGCTTACCGTCGATCGGGAGGACCGGCTTCGGCCAGCGCTCGGTCAGCGGACGAAGCCGCCGGCCCTCGCCGGCGGCGATCACGACCGTCTCCAAGCTCAGCCGGAGCCGGAGCCGAGGCCCAGCGACCGGAGCGAGAGCAGCCCGCGGAGCCGGTCCCGGAATCCGAGCCGACGGCGAATCCTGCCCCGGACGGCGCGGAGCTCTCTCCTGGCGCGGACAACCGCCTCGGCCGCCCCGGCATCGGGGCCGTAACGCGCTTCGGCAAGCGTCCCGGCAAGCCGGTCGCCAGGGACGTCGAGCGACCGCTCGAGCTCACGCCCGACCTCCGCGGGCGTGGCGCTGGCGGAGATCGGAAACCGCTGATCGACGAGGAAGTCGACGAGGTCGAGCCGCACCGCACCGGCCAGCCGCCGCGGATCGTCGGTGAGGTAGCGCGCGCGCCGCCGCAGCAGCTTGAACGCCCAGAGAGCAGCCGTCAGTCCTGCGGCGATCAACAAGACGAGGCCGATCAGGCTGCCCCCCGGACCGCCGTCGCCGAAGGAGCCATCGCCCTCCTCCCCACTCGAGCGTGCGCCTGGGTCGAGTCCCCGAAGACGCTCGGAGTCTTGGGCGCCGGAGCGCAGCGCCTCGAGCCCGAGGCCACTCACGACTGCTCCCTGCGCGCCCGAGACGTCGAAGGAGAACGACGACGCGGTATAGGAGCTCAGCAGCCGGCCGCGTCCGGGTGTCGGGTCGAACGGCAGCCAGCCGTAGCCGGCAAACCACACCTCGACCCAGGTGTGAGCGTTCGTGTCGGCGACGGTCCACTCGCCGCGGTTCACGTTGTAGCGGCCGGTTGTGAAGCCGGCGCCGACTCGCGCCGGGATCCCCAGGTAACGCAGCATGAGGGCCATCGCGCCGGCGAAGTGCTGGCAGTACCCGCGGCGATGGTCGGTGACGAACGCGACGAGCGGAGGAACGTTGCGCGACACCGGCGGCGACTCGTCGTAGCTGAACTCGCCCGAGCGGAACCAGGCCTCGAGCGCGATCACCGCCCCATAGGGATTCCGTGGGCTTCCGACGACCTCGCGGGCCACGTCGAGGAGGCGCCGATATCGGGGATCGCCGAGGTCCTCCTCCAGAAGGGTGCGCATGAGGGCGTCGCGGCCCCGTGTCCCGAACGGAGGGATGAAGCCGGAAGGAGTCCCGAGGAACGCTGCGCCGCTGGCGATCTCCTCCGGATAGTCGGGAGCCGAGGCGGCGAGTTGCCGCGGCCTTGGCTGCACGACGTAGCTCCAGACCTTGTACTTCTGGTCGCGGCGCAGGCGGCCGATATGGGCCATTCCGGGTGAGTACGCGTCCGCCTCTCCCTGCTCGTAGGCCATTGGCACCGTCGCCCCGACCAGGTGCCTGTCTTGAAGCGCCCGGACGCGGACCTCCTGCTCAATCCATTTCTCGGGGTCTCGGGCCGGCGGCGGGACGAGCGGGTCGGTGATGAGGGCGTCCCGGTCTTCGATTTCGACTGGCTCGATCATGTCCGAGCTCTCAGTCCAGTGCCCGTCGGTGAAGGAGTCGAGAGTCGTCGCACGCCAGTAGGAAGCGCTGCGCGGCGCCTCGATCGTCAGGACCGTGGTCGCCTGCTTGGGAAACTTGATGCCGTCGTAGTTCGCCTTCCACACGTAGGTCACCTCGACCGGGTTTTGCGGCCTCGTGTACGGCTCCCACCGCTCCCAGTTCAGGAATCCGCCTTTCGCCACCGCGGGCGAGCTGACGGCGATCAGGGCGGCGACGAGAACGCCGGCGCCGACGAGGACCGTCTGCCCGCTGACGCGCCGGGATTCCGCGCCACGGACTGTAAGGAGCAGGATCAGCGCCGAAACGAGCAGCAGCGCGCCGCGGGCCGTCGAGGGGGCGTCGCGAATCAGCGTCACCGGCCACGCGGCGCCGGCGAAGGTGATCGCAGCGGCAAGGATCGCGCGGCGCCGAGCGATCGCCAGCGAGGCGGCGAGCGTGAACGCGAAGACGGCAAGCAGCACGATCCCGTGCATCCGTCCGCGCTCGGCGGGGTTGAACGGGAGCGAGACCTCGTAGTAGTCGAGCGTCCCGTTCCAGACCTGGGAGAGCAGCGGCCCGACGAAGTCACGGTCCCGGTCGAACGGCCGCGCGTCGAGGGGCGATAGACCGAAGGCCAGGCCGACGGCGGCGAGGAACGCGCCGAGACCGGCCAGCAGCCGGAGTCGTCGCCCCGGAATCAGCGCCACGACGACGCCCAGGAGCGCGACGAGCGCGATCTCACGCCCCTCGGCCGGCAGTTCGAGCTGGCGCCAGCCGGTCGCGATCAACGCGGCCGGAAGGAGGGCGAGCAGCGCCGTTCGAAGAGGCTTAACCAAGCGCGACCCGCTCCGTCGCTGCGGCGAGAACCGCACGGAGGTCGTCGCCACGATGCACAACCGCCATCGGGATGCCCGCCGCCTCGAGCCGAAGCACGGCGGCGTCCACGCCGACCGCGCGCCGTTCGCGTCCGTCGAAGCCCGGCAGGTCGACGTAGACCACCGAGACGTACTGACGGCTGAGCGCCCGTGCGATCAGCGTCTCGACGAGGGCGGGACGAAGTGCCGGGGTGACGATGGCAAGGTCGCTCGCCCGCGCGGCGTCTGCAGCAGCGTCGCCGAGAAACGCCTCGAGCGGCCTGCGCCCATCCTGCTCGGCGGCTGCCAGTGCCTCCATCGCCCGGGGCCAGTCCTGCTCGTACGCGCGAACGGCCACCGTCTCGCCCGCCGTGCTCGTCACGAGGAGACGCCCGTGCCGCCCGCGGCGCGCGTGCGTCCACAGAATCGAGCCCGCGATTCGAACCTGAGCATCGAAGCTCGAGTCGGGCCGAGCTCCCGCAGCGAGGCCAGCCTGGGCGTCGAGCACGATGAGGACCTCGTCACGCGGAGCATCCTCGAGCTCCTTGACCATCAGCTGCCGGCGCCGCGCGGTGGAGGGCCAGTGCACCCGTCGCAGCGACTCTCCGTCTTGGTACTCGCGGACACTGTGGAGCTCGAACCCGGCCGGCCGCCGCAGCAGCATCCGGCCGCCCCCGTGCGCGCGGAGCCCGCGCTCGGAGAAGAGCGTCTCCAGCTTCGTCAGCCGTGGATAGACGACGAGCGCGCCCGTGTCGGGCAGCGGCTGCTGAACCCGAGAAAGCCCGAACGGGTCCTCGATCGAGACCTCGGCCCCGCTGAACAGGTAACGGCCGCGCGGCGCTCGTTCGATCCGGTAGGCCGTTTGCAGCCGGTTTCCCTCCCGAGGGACGGTGACGTCCCGCGCACCCAGGCCGCCGATGGGATCATGGAGCAGCACGCTGCTCGGAAGGACGCCGCTCCCCTCTGGTTCCAGCTCGACGTCGACGACGATGTCGTCCCCCTCGACGGGCTGCTCGCGATCGATCGACCGGTGCAGATGGAGAGGCCTCGACAGCAGTCGCGTCCAGACGAGCCCGACGCCTGCGGCAAAGACGAGCCCGACGGCCGGCGTGTAGAGCGCATGTGCCCCGAAGGCCCAGGCCGCCAGGTACGTCCCGAGCCCGAGCGCGAGTGCGGCGCGCCCGCGGCCGGTCAATGCCTCGTCCGGTGACGTTGCCGCGTGTCTGGCGCGCGAAAAACAAGCCAGGGTGCGGACTCAGGGCGCGTCCATATCGGAGAGATATGGGCGCGACCTGAGGCTACTCCCTGGCGCCGGTTTGCAGCCGCCAGACGCCCGGATGACGTTGCCGGGCGAGGCATCAAACTGGTACCGGTGTGTGTTGGACCGACTGGGTGACGAGGTCTGGCGCGGACAGGCCGGCGGCGCGCGCCTCCGGGCCGAGGATCAGGCGGTGAGCCAGCACGGGGACGGCGACGGCCTTGACATCGTCCGGGAGGACGTACTCGCGCCCCCCGGCGAGCGCAAGCGCCTTCGCGACCCGGAGGAGCGCGATGCCCGCGCGCGGACTCGCGCCGAGATACAGCCGCTCGTCGCTGCGGGTGTGGCGGAGCAGCGCCACCACGTAGCGGTTGACGCTCTCCTCGACGAACACACGCTTCGCGTCCTCGACCACCGCAGTGATCTCCGACGCGCTCGCCACCGGCTCGAGCCGTTCGAGCGGCGGGTCGCTCGTCTGCTCGTTCAGCATGCGGGCCTCTTCCGCCAGCGGCGGGTAGCCGATCGCGAGCCGCATCGTGAAGCGGTCGAGCTGCGCCTCCGGCAGCGGATAGGTGCCTTCGTACTCGATTGGGTTCTGCGTCGCGAGCACCATGAAGGGCCGCCCGAGCGGATACGTGACGCCGTCGACCGTCACCTGGTTCTCCTGCATGCACTCGAGCAGCGCCGCCTGTGTCTTCGGCGAGGCGCGATTGATCTCGTCGACGAGAAGGATGTTGGCGAACACCGGGCCGGGCCGGAACTCGAACTCGTTCGACCGCTGGTCGAACACGTTCACGCCCGTGACGTCGGAGGGAAGCAGGTCGGGCGTGAACTGGATCCGGGAGAACGAGCAGTCGATCGACCGTGAGAGGGCTTTGGCGAGCATCGTCTTCCCGACGCCGGGGAAGTCCTCGATGATCAGGTGCCCCTCGCTGATCAGGCAGATCACGCTCAGGCGCAGCGTCTCCTCGGGCGCGTGCACGACACGGCCGACGTTCTCCGTCACGCGGCTCAGCGCGTCGCTCGACGTCGAGACCGAGATCGGGCGCTGCTCAGCCTGCCGCTCGGCCACCGTTCCTCCCCAACAGCCGCTCGACGTCGTCGAGGATCTCCGCCGCGACGCGCTCCTTGGGCGCGCGGGCGACGTGGCGCTCACCTTCGTCGGAGATGATCACCACCTCGTTCTCGACTGAATCGAATCCGATGCCGGACGCACCCACGTCGTTGTACACGAAGAGATCGGCCTGCTTGAGCGCTCGCTTCTCGCGGGCGCGCGCGAGACCGTCCTCACCCGTCTCGGCGGCGAAGCCGACCACGATGCGGCCGTTGGCGTCCTGCGCCGTCAGGGCGCGGAGGACGTCGTCGGTGGGCTCGAGCTCGAGCCGCCAGGGCTGGTCCTCCTTCGGACGCTTCGCCTGGATCGGCTCGGCCGGCCGGTAGTCCGCGACTGCGGCCGCCATCACGATCACGTCCGCGTCCGCACGGGCCAGCGTCTCCCGGGCCAGGTCGGCCGCGGTCGGGGTCTGGACGATCTCGACATCCACAGGTTCGTCGACGGACAGGTTCGAGGCGATCAGGGTGACCTCCGCGCCGCGGCGGCGTGCCTCCGCTGCGATCGCTGCGCCCATTCGACCGGACGACCGGTTGCCGACGAAGCGGACGGCGTCGATCGGCTCCCGGGTGCCCCCGGCGGTCACGACCACCGTCTTTCCTCGTAACGGCGCGTTACGTGCCTCGGGTGACAGCAACGCCTGCGCGCGAGCGAAGATCGTCTCCGGCTCCGCCATGCGGCCGATTCCCCGGTCGCCCTCTGCGAGCTCCCCCGCCTCCGGCCCCACGAGCTCGACGCCGCGGTTACGGAGGAGGTCGACGTTGACCTTGGTGGCCGGGTGCTGCCACATGCGCGTGTTCATCGCCGGCGCGACCAGGAGCGGCCCGTGGTGCGCCAGCGCCGCCTCGGTGACGACGTTGTCGGCGAGCCCGTGCGCCAGCTTGGCCAACGTGTTCGCGGTCAACGGCGCGATTACGTAGAGATCGGCCTGCTCGAGATGCGGGTACGGATCAGCGTTGCGCGCCCTCGTTGGATGCGCCAGCGCGTCGAAGGTCTTAGCGCGGACGAACCGCTCGGCGCCGGGAGTGACGAGTGGGATCACCTCGTGCCCAGCCTTGACGAGCAGCCGCACGAGCTCACACGCCTTGTAGGCGGCGATCCCGCCGGTCACTCCGACAAGGACCCGCGCCATGGGCGCGGCTTACCTCTTGTAGTCGTGCTTGATCTTGCCCTCGGCGACTTCCTCGAGGGCGATCGTCAGGTAGTTCTTCGAGCGCGACTCCACGAGCGGCGGCGGAAAGTCCTCGAACGTGCCTTCGCCGAGCTGGTGGTGGTAGTTGTTGATCTGGCGCGCACGCTTGGCCGCTACGAGCACGAGGCCGTACCGGTCCGGCACGTTGGTCAGGAGCTTGTCGATTCTCGGGTGGATCACGGGCTCAATGGTACCTGGCGCCTTCGCCCGATCTCTGCCTGGACGATCGCCTGCGCCTCGCTCGCCGCACGCTCGAGATCGTCGTTGACGATCACGTGGTCGAACTCCTCCGCCAGCTCGAGTTGTTGGCGGGCCAGCGCCAGGCGCTCGCCGATCTCCCCCGCGCTCTCGGTGTCGCGCGCTCGCAGGCGCCGCTCGAGCTCCTCGAAGGTTGGCGCCGTCACGAAGATCGTCACGGCGCCGGGAACCCGCTTCTCGATGTACAGCGCTCCGTCGGTCTCGAGGTCGAGGAGCGGCACGCGGCCCGCCGCTCGAATGCGATCGATCTCCGAGCGCAGGGTCCCCGAGCGCTGCCCCCAGGGAAAGGTGACGTACTCGAGGAACCCCTTCTCGGTCAGGCGCCGGTCGAATTCCTCGTC
>Ga0126312_10001100_pt1 | contig 17398 bp, 12 predicted proteins | sample Plot104A_FD_92537 | JGI IMG/M metagenome (GOLD analysis project Ga0126312, IMG submission 92537) | Serpentine soil microbial communities from UC McLaughlin Reserve, CA, USA - Plot104A | ecosystem: Environmental > Terrestrial > Soil > Grasslands | place: USA: UC McLaughlin Reserve, Lake County... | reverse complement strand
CCAGTACGTGTTTTTCTACGCCATCATGGGCGTCTCCGTGGCCGTCTCCGCCTTCGGGGTCGTCAACACCCTCTCCATGAGCGTCTTCGAGCGGACCCGCGAGATCGGGATCCTCAGGGCCGTGGGGACGACGCGGCTCCAGATAGGACGTCTCATAATAGATGAGGGGGTCGTCATAAGCCTGATCGGCTGCCTCATGGGTGTGGCGCTCGGCTCGCTGCTCGGCTACCTTTTCGTCCGGGGCTCGGGAGCAGGAGGGTTCGAGATCGACTTTTACTACCCCGAGCTACCAGCCCTCGCCGCCCTGCTCTCAGGCCTCTTCATAGGCCTCTTCGCCGGCCTCCTCCCCGCCCGCTCCGCAGCCCGCAAGAGCATCGTCGAGGCCGTCCAGTATGAGTAAGGGCCAGGAGCGAACCGGCTTCGAGGTCTAGAATGGGCCGGTGGTGTCCTCCTGATGCCGGGGGAAGTTGGTGAGCAAACGACGCTCGGAGAAGAGCGACCGGAAAGACCGCGCGGCTCTGGGGCCCGTGACCTCGCAGTGGTGGTCTTTCTCGTCCTTCGTCCCTACGCTCGCCGGTTCGCTGTGGCTGTGGACCGCGGCGCGCCACGGCGCGCCGGTGGCTTTGCTGGGGGCACTGCCCGGAGCGCTACTGCTAGGCACGGGGCTCTCGGGCATCCTGTGGGCCGTGAGCTCCAGGACCCTGCAGTACATGGCGTTGGCCTCGGTACTAGGGGTCATCCTCTCACTTCCTCTTGCCCTGCTCGTCGCTCCGGCCTCGACCGCCGCGCTCGGGGCGGCCTCGGCGGCGAGCTTCCTCGCCACCGGCTATCTAGCCCTCGCAGAGCACCGCGCGTCCGAGGACGTGCCGGCCCCCGAGATGACACCGGGGTCCGCCGTGCAGGCGGCGACGGATGAGGTCATGATGTGCGGCATCGTTCTCACGACCTGGCCCCTGGCAGTGGGACCGGTCGCCGCCCGTGTCAGGCGCGAGGCCGCCGAAGCCTACCCGTTGTTCGAGAAGAGGGGTTGGTTGTCGGAGCCTGCCACCTACCACAGGGAACCGCCCCCGCTTGAAGGGCCGGCCATCGAATCCACGAGCGACCGGGGAGGAACATCGAGTCTCTGACCTTCGACAGCCTTTACGAACCACGCCCGGAAGAGCCGGGAGAGATCACTGGCTCTCCCGCAGGCACGAACCCACCGCGCACGCCTGGGTTCTGCGGCACGCCGGCGAGGCGCGTCCGTGGCTCGTCTGCGTCCACGGCATAAGGGTTGGCACCCTGAGGAGGAACCTCTCCCTCTTTCCGCCCGACTACCTGCACGACGAGCTCGGCCTCAACATCCTCATGCCCGTTCTCCCCACGCACGGTCCGCGACGCACCGGGCCCATCGGCGGCGGACGGACGCTCTCGGGCGACGTGATGGATTCGCTGCACACGGGCGAGCAGGCGATGTGGGACCTCAGGCGGCTCGTCTCGTGGCTGCGCGAGAGCGAGGGCGCGCCCGCCATCGGGGCCCTCGGCCACTCCTTGGGCGGCTACGCCGTCGCGCTGCTCGCCTCTCTCGAGGAGGGTCTTGACTGCGCTATCGTCGGTAACCCGGCCGCCGACCCTGCGGGCCTGTACTGGGCCAACGCGCCCGCGATCGCGACCCACGCTCTTCGCGCCGAGGGCATCCGCAAGGACACGCTCGAAGAGCTGCTGCGTCCCGTCTCGCCGCTCGCCATGACGCCGTTGATCCCGCCGGATCGCAGGGCCATCTTCGCCGGGGTGGTCGACCGCGTGGTACCGCCCGCCGAGGCAGTTAGCCTCTGGCGCCACTGGAGGAAACCCCGCATCGGCTGGTACCAGGGGGCCCACGGCCGGTTCCTCCGCGCCCCCGAGGCACGCAGGATCCTCGAAGAGACCCTCCGCGCCGCGGGCATGCTCTGAAGCGATGGGCTGAGGGTCAGATTGACCCTCAGCCCATCGCGCAGCCAGCTTTCAGCATGAACAAAAGGCTGATCGCTGAAAGCTGCGAGCTGAGAGCTTCTTGTAAACTCCTTTACCCGGCCGCACCAGAAACGCTGTTAGCATCTGCGACGTATACTCTCGATGTCTTCTAGGAAAAAGAGAGGTGGGCGCTCTGGCGGCGTCATCGGCCAGGCCGAACAAGCGGGTGGCGGTTGTCGGAGCCGGGATGGGCGGTCTGGCGGCGGCGATCCGGCTGGCCGCCATGGGCTTCGAGGTCGAAGTCTTCGAGAAGAACGCTCAATTAGGTGGACGCGTAGGAAGACTCGAGGCAGAAGGCTTCTCCTTCGATACAGGCCCATCGCTCCTCCTCATGACAGATACCTATCGCGAGCTCTTCCGCTTTGCCGGGCGTGATCTGGACGACTACGTCAGGCTCATACCGCTCGACTCCAACTACCGCGTAACGTTCGGCGACGGCGACTCCTTGACCATCCGCCGTACGCTCCCCGAGCTGATAGACGAGCTCGAACGCATAGAGCCCGGCGTGACCCCGCGCTTCTACCGCTTCCTCGAAGACGCCTGCCGCAAGTACCGCCTCGGACGCTCGGAGTTCGTGGAGCGCGACTTCGACAAGGTGGGGGATTTCTTCGGGCTGCGCAACCTCAGGCTCCTGCTCAAGACGAAGGCGATAAACAATTACTATCGTCAGGTCTCCAAGTTCTTCGGCTCGGAGAAGCTCAGGCAGGCCTTCTCTTTGCAGACGATGTACCTGGGCCTCTCCCCCTTCGAGGCGCCCGCGGTCTACTCGCTCCTCCCCTACACGGAACTCGTCGAGGACGGCCTCTGGTTCCCCGAAGGCGGAATGTATTCTCTGGTCGAGGCTATGGAGATGCTCGCGACCGAATTGGGTGTAAGTTTCCACAGAAACACCCGGATAGAGCGGGTCGTCATCACCAAGGGCCGGGCGTGCGGCGTCATGGCAGAGGGTAGCGAGATAGAGGCCGACGCCGTGCTCGCCAACGCAGACCTGCCCTACGCCTACCGCGAGCTCCTCACTGGATCTGCGGACAAGGATTTCAGGCTAAGGAGACGCGAGAAACTTCGGTACACGGCCTCGGCGTTCATGCTGTATCTGGGCGTCGACGGGGAGCTCGGGGACATGGTGCACCATAATTTCTTCCTCTCCGGGCGCTACAGGGAGAACTTCGAGTCCATCTTCACAGAGCAGGCACTGCCCGAGGATCCCTCGTTCTACGCCGTCGTCCCCACGAAGACGGAGCCCCGCATGGCCCCGGACGGTATGGAGAGCCTGTTCGTCCTCGTCCCCGTGCCGCACCTGGGACCGAACGTGGATTGGAACCTCGAAGGGGAAGCTTTCCGAGAGAAGGTCTACGGCCTGCTGGAGCGGAGGTGCGGGCTTGAGAGGAGCCGCGTCGTCTACGAGAAGGTGAGGACGCCGCCCGACTGGCAAGACGAGTACAACCTGGAGGAGGGGGCCGCATTCGGCATCGGGCACGGCATCTTCCAGGTGGGATACTTCCGACCCCCGATGGTGTCCAGAGCCGTGCAAGGGATGTACTTCGTGGGCGCGAGCACCAGGCCTGGCACCGGGGTGCCGCTCGTCACCATAGGGGCCAGGCTGGTGGCCGACCGCATAGGGCGCGAGGTCGGCGGCTCTTGAGGCTTGATCCCGCGGGCGGCAAGAAACTCGACGGTGGGCTCTCGCTCGCCGAGAGCTACGACCTGTGCCGCAGGGTGCAGAAGGCGCACAGCAGAACCTACTATTTCTCGACGAGGCTTTTCCCCGCCGAGGTCAGGCCACGCGTGCATGCCCTCTACGCCTTTATGCGCTTCGCCGACGAGATAGTGGACACCCCCCACGACCTGCCCCCAGGCGCCCAACTCTCCGTCCTCGACGAGCTCGAGGCCGAGACGATGGCTGCCATCTCAGGTGAGAGTGTCCCCAACCCCGTCCTGCGCGCCTACGCAGACACGGTGCGCGCCTGCGGCATCGACCCGGAGACCATAACCGCCTTTATGGAGAGCATGAAGATGGATACCCGCGTCTTCCGCTACCCCACGTATTCTGATCTGGAGGTCTACACCTACGGGAGCGCCGCCGTCGTCGGCCTGATGATGTGCAGGGTCGTAGGGATGGACGAAGGGAAGGCCGACCGCCATGCCGGGGCACTCGGCGTCGCCATGCAGCTCTCCAATTTCCTGCGCGACATCGGGGAGGACTGGCGGCGCGGGCGGGTGTATCTGCCGCTGGAGGATCTGGCCCGCTTCGGGTATACGGAGCAGGACCTCGCCTCGGGCGTCGTCGACGAGCGGTTCGTCCAGCTGATGCGTTTCGAGATAGATCGGGCGCGAAGGCTCTACGAGGCCGCCGATGAGGGGATGGGCTACATCCCCAGGGGGAGACGTTTACCCGTGATCGTGGCGCGTGAGCTGTACGCGGCGATCCTCGACCGCATCGAGGCCCAGCAATACGACGTCTTCTCACGCAGGGCGCAAATCTCGCGGCCTGCAAAACTCCTGGTCGCGGCCAGGTGCGCGGCCCGCGACCCAGGAGAGATAGCGGACCGCATCCGTTACAGGCGGACCCGTCCCACCGCCTAGACATGCCGGATTGCAATCCCGGGGCTATCGTGCTGTAATTGCCGGGTCGCAGGCCGGCCTGCGACGCTCATCGAGAGCGGTGGAGGGACGGGCCCTTCGAAGCCGCGGCAACCGGCGGGGCGCAAGCCTCGTGTTAGGTGCCAACTCCCGCGGAGGAGACTCCGAGAGATGAGGTGAAAGAACAGTCGCAGCCTCTCTCCTCCGCGAATGTGTGACGAAGAAGGAGAGGGGTCTTGTCTTGGGTCTCGACCTCAGAGAGCTAATCGATACGTGGGTCCTGATCGGCGGCGCGTACATAATGCCGCCGGCCAGCGCCCCGGACCTGCTCGGGGCCATCAGCCCGACCACAGGGAGACAGGATGATCCTGTTTACCAACGGCCCGTTCGCCGGCAGGGAGATATGTACGAACGGGCGCACGCCTGCGGAGGTTGCTGACCGGATCTTGCAGAGCTTGACGACCCCTACCGGATAGACAAGGAACTTATGGTTCTCCAGCGCACGAAGGACGAAGAGAGACAGGCCCGATTGTACGAGTTCCGGGCCTTGCTGAAGCGGCGCATCGCGCTTCTGGACTGTGCGATGGGGACCATGATCCAATCCTACAGACTCTCCGAAGAGGATTACCGGGGGGAGCGATTCGCGGATCATCCAGGAGAGCTCAAGGGCAACAACGACCTGCTCTCGATCACCCGGCCGCAGATAATCCGCGACATCCACGAGGCCGCGATGGACGCCGGCTCGGACATCATCGAGACGAACACTTTCAGCTCGACCTCCATCGCCCAGGCTGACTACCGGTTGGAGGACCTGGCCTACGAACTGAACTACGAAGCGGCCCGCGTCGCCCGTGAGACGGCGGACGGCTACTCTACGCCCGAGAGGTCGCGCTTTGTGGCAGGCGCCCTCGGACCGACGAACCGTACAGCGTCGCTCTCGCCGGATGTCAACAGGCCGGGCTTCAGGAACATCACCTTCGACGAGCTCGCAGGATCGTATGCCCAGGCCGCGCGGGGGCTCGTCGATGGCGGGGTCGACCTGCTGCTCGTGGAGACCATCTTCGACACGTTGAACGCCAGGGCCGCCATCTTCGGGATCACGTCTTACCTCGAAGAGGAGGACCTCGACGTGCCCATCATGATCTCGGGTACGATCACCGACGCGAGCGGACGCACGCTCTCGGGGCAGGTGACGGAGGCTTTCTGGAACTCCGTACGACACGCCAACCCCATAAGCGTGGGACTGAATTGCGCGCTCGGGTCGAAGGAACTCAGGCAATACATAGAGGAGCTCTCCCGGATCTTGGACGTTCCCGTCAGCGCCTACCCGAATGCAGGACTGCCCAACGAGTTCGGCGAGTACGAGGAGACGCCAGAGGTGATGGCGGCCGAGGTCGGGGAGTGGGCCGGGTCCGGCTGGCTGAACATCGTCGGCGGCTGTTGCGGGACGACCCCGGATCACATAAAGGCCATGGCCGAAGCCGTCTCAGGACATCCGCCACGCGAGATACCCGAGATCCCCCCAAAGCTCAGGCTCTCGGGTCTCGAGCCGTGCAACGTCGGACCCGACTCCCTGTTCGTAAACGTCGGCGAGCGGACCAACGTCACGGGTTCGGCGCGCTTCAAGGACCTCATATCTAACGGAGACTACGAGACGGCCCTGGACGTGGCGCGAGGACAGGTCGAGAACGGCGCCCAGATCATAGACGTCAACATGGACGAGGGGATGCTCGAAGGCGAGGAGGCAATGGTCTGTTTCCTCAACCTCGTGGCTTCAGAGCCCGACATCTCGCGGGTGCCCGTCATGATCGACTCCTCCCGGTGGTCCATAATCGAGGCCGGCCTGATACAGGTGCAGGGCAAGGCGGTGGTCAACTCCATAAGCCTCAAAGAGGGCGAGGAGGAGTTCGTCAGGCAGGCGAGAGTCCTGAAGCGCTACGGTGCGGCGGTGATCGTAATGGCCTTCGACGAGAAGGGCCAGGCCGACACAAAAGCGCGAAAGGTCGAGATCTGCAAACGCGCCTACCGTATCCTCACCGAAAGAGTCTCTTTCCCACCCGAAGACATCATCTTCGACCCCAACGTCTTCGCCATCGCCACCGGGATCGAGGAGCACGACAACTACGGTGTCGACTTCATCGAGGCGGTCCGGGAGATCTCGCAGTCCCTCCCCCTCGCCAAGACCTCAGGCGGCATCTCCAACGTATCCTTCTCGTTCAGGGGCAACAACCCGGTGCGGGAGGCCATCCACGCGGTCTTCCTCTACCACGCCATAGAGGCGGGCCTGACCATGGGCATAGTGAACGCGGGCCAGCTCGCGGTCTACGACGAGATAGATAGAGACCTGCGCGAGGCCGTCGAGGACGTCGTCCTGAATCGCCGCGCCGACGCTACCGAACGCCTTCTTGCCCTGGCGGAGAAGTACCGTGACCGTGGGAATGCGGAATCTGACGTGAAGGGCCGGCAATGGAGAGGCTGGCCTGTCGAGAAGCGACTCGAGCACGCGCTGGTCAAGGGCATCGCCGAGTTCGTCGAGGAGGATACGGAGGAGGCGCGTCTCCGGGCCGGGCGTCCGCTCGAGGTGATCGAGGGCCCGCTCATGGAGGGGATGAACGTCGTCGGAGACCTGTTCGGCTCAGGCAAGATGTTCTTGCCGCAAGTCGTAAAGAGCGCCCGCGTGATGAAGAAGGCCGTGGCCTACCTCATCCCGTTCATCGAGGAAGAAGGGGACGAGGGCCGCAAGTCCAATGGCACGGTGGTGATGGCTACCGTCAAGGGCGACGTGCACGATATAGGGAAGAACATCGTTGGGGTCGTGCTGCAGTGCAACAACTTCGAGGTCATAGACTTGGGTGTCATGGTGCCTTCGGCGAAGATCCTTCAGACCGCCAGGGAGAAAGACGCTGACGCCATAGGGCTCTCCGGCCTCATAACCCCCTCCCTGGACGAGATGGTCCACAATGCCAAAGAGATGCAGCGCGAGGGCTTCGACATTCCTTTGCTCATCGGCGGGGCTACGACCTCCCAGACGCACACGGCCGTCAAGATCGCACCAGGCTACGGGCAGCCCGTGGTCCACGTAAAGGACGCCTCCCGGGCCGTGGGCGTGGTCCAGAACCTGGTTGGCGCAGGACGCCAGGCCGGCTACGCCGAGCGGATCGCCGCCGACTACGAGCGAGTCCGCCGCAACCACGGGGGCCGCCGCTCGAAGATCAATCTCACGACGCTTCAGGGTGCGCGCGCCAACCGCACGAAGATCGACTGGGAAGGCTACACGCCACCGAAGCCCAACGTTCCCGGCGTGCGGACGTTCGACGACTACGCGCTGCGGGAGATAAGACGTTACATAGACTGGACTCCCTTCTTCCACTCCTGGCAACTGAAGGGCAGCCATCCCAGGATCTTCGACGACCCCGAGAAGGGCGAAGAGGCAAGAAAGCTCTTCGCCGATGCGCAATGCTTGCTCGACCGCATCATAGCCGAGAAGTGGCTAACGGCCCGCGCCGTCTTCGGCCTCTTCCCCGCGAACGGCATGGAAGATGACACCATAGAGCTCTACACCGACGAATCGCGCGAAGCGGTGCTCGCCAGCCTGAACTTCCTGCGCCAGCAGAAGCAGAAGCCGCCGGGCCGTCCGAACCGCTCCCTCGCCGACTTCGTCGCCCCGAAGAGCACGGGCCTCGAAGACCATATAGGCCTCTTCGCCGTGACCGCAGGGTCAGGCGCGGACGAGGCCGCGCGGCGCTTCGAGAGAGACAACGACGACTACAACGCCATCATGATCAAAGCGCTCGCCGATAGGCTCGCCGAGGCCTTCGCCGAACTCTTGCACCGGCGAGTCCGAATGGAGTTCTGGGGTTACACATCGGACGAGAAGCTGGACAACGAGGCTTTGATCCGTGAGGAGTACAGGGGCATCCGTCCGGCCCCGGGCTACCCTGCCTGCCCCGAGCACACGGAGAAACGCACCCTCTGGAGACTACTCGACGTAGAAGCAAACACCGGCATCACTCTGACCGAGAGCTGTGCGATGTCACCAGGCGCGGCGGTCAGCGGCTACTACTTCTCCCACCCTGATTCCAGGTATTTTGGCGTGGCCGAGATCGGACGCGACCAGTCTAGGGACTACGCCAGACGCAAGGGCTGGCCCCTCGAAGCGGTCGAGAAGTGGCTCTCCCCCAACATCGTGCTTAAGGCTTGAGCACGATGAGCTTGTCAGCTTGTCAGCACGCCGCCTGGCGAAGCCTGGCGGCTGGTCAGCGTTTCAGCTTTGTTGAGTAGCGGCACGAGTTGGTCGTGCTCTCCGTACTGTCTCATACGTAATCGGGCAGATCGCTTGTGGTTAGAGGTACGAAACGCCTCAGAGATTGAATTCCCGCTTTCGCACGGACAAGCCCCGCGGGGGAATGACGGCCATGCTGGGAGCAAGGGGGCAGGAGTTGCGCTCGCCTGGTAGGTCGTGGACCGCAGAAATAATCATGCGGATTCCGTATCAGGCGGGAGTCTCGCTAAAAGCCATTTGCTGAAGTGCTGAAACGCTGACCGGTGCGGGGATGGGAAGGCTACCCTTCCCATCCCCGCTGTCACGCTTGAATATTCGTCTGGCGCCAGCGGGTGTGCTCTCCCAGGTCCCCGGCCTCCGGGAACTCCTCTCCTTTGGAGAGCTGGACCCGGACCGGGGGGAGCATGGTTCCCCTGTCGCAGACGTAGGTGCCCGAGAAAGGGGCCTTCTCCCCTGGCCTGAAGGTTGATCCGTATGGCTTGTAGCGGGCGAGTATGTCCTCCAGGCCGGCCATCACAGCGTGACGGAGCGGGCCTCGTTGAAACCTGGGATCTCGACGAGCGCGTTCAGGACTTCGTCGGGGACGGGCTCGTCCACGGTGACGGCCATCGCCGCGCGTGAACCCGGCTCCCCGCGCCCGACGGCCATGTTGCCTATGTTTATGTTGTGCTCACCGAGGATGCTACCGAGCTTCCCGATCATGCCTGGCCTGTCTTCGTTGCGGATGAAGAGCATGTACTTCTCGGGCACCACGTCGAAGTCGAATCCCATCGCCTCCACGAGCCGCGGCTGCATCCTCGGCCCGAAGAGCGTCCCGCTGACGGCGTTCTCTCCCATACGCAACTCCACGAGGCTGGTGTAGTCCGCGCTCTCCGAAGACCGCGAGGTCTCGACCTTTAGTCCCCGCTCCTTCGCGAGCGCCGGCGTGTTGACGAAGTTCAAGGGCTCGAAGACCATCGGCGCGAGGAGTCCCTTCTGGGCCGAGACGTCGAGGAGTCGCGTGTCGAAGCCCGCGACCTCACCACGATACTCGATCCTGAGGGTGTCACCGATATCATCCGTCAACTGGTAGAGCAATCTACCCAACGCCTCGCACAACCCCGAGAACTGGGCCACGAAGTCGGCGCCCTCCCCCATCGGCACGGGGGCGTTTATGGCGTGCACCGGCACGGCACCTCTGAGGGCCGCAGCTACCTGTTCCGCAGCCGTGATGCCAGCCCTGTCCTGAGCCTCGGCCGTGCTCGCCCCCAGGTGGGGTGTTACCACCACGTTGGGGAGCGTGAAGATCGGGGATTCCGTCGTCGGTTCTTCGGCGAATACGTCGAGCGCGGCGCCGGCGATCTCACCCTCCTTGAGCGCGTTGTAGAGGGCCATCTCATCGACGATGCCGCCGCGGGACACGTTTATGAGATAGGCACTCGGCTTCATCTTCGCCAGGGCCTTTTCGTCCACGAGCCCTATCGTCTGCGGCGTGCGCGGGACGTGCAGCGAGACGAAATCCGCCTGCTCGAAGACCTCGTCCGCACTCTCCGCCCGCTCCACGTTCATCGAGCGCATCCTGTCCTCGGAGACGTAGGGGTCGTAGGCGAGAACCCGCATATCCATCCCCTGGGCGCCACGCGCCACGATAGTGCCGACGTGGCCGAGCCCGATCAGGCCGATCGTCTTCTCCGAGACCTCCACACCCTTGAGCGCGCTCCGCTTCCACTCTCCGCCCCGCAAGGAGGAGTCCGCGGCAGGAATACGCCGCGCCACGGCGAGCATGAGCCCCAGGGTGTGCTCGGCCGCGGCGACCGTGTTGCTCTCGGGGGCGTTGGCGACGAGGATGCCGCGCTTGGTGGCAGCCTCTATATCTATGTTGTCAACGCCGATGCCGGCGCGCCCGATAGCCTTGAGGTTCCCGGCCCGCTCTACTACCTCGGCCGTAACTTTGGTGGCGCTGCGGATGATGAGGCCGTCGTAATCTCCTATCGCCTGCAGCAATTCCTCCGGGGTGAGCTCGAGGCGGACGTCGACCTCGAAATCTCGCTTCAGGAGCTCTATGCCGGGATCGGCCAGCTTCTCGGGGACGAGGACCTTCAAGCCCGCACCCCGCTTCTGGAGAAGACCCTCTGGGCCGCGCCTACGCCCTTGCCCAGCTCGACGGGGTAGTCCAGTGCCTCCAGCGCGAGCTCCGTGGCCGCTATGGTCGCGATGATGTCGAAGGCGTCGAAGTAGCCGCAGTGTCCGATGCGGAAGATCCTGCCCGCCATCTCGCCCTGCCCGCCGGCGACCTGTATCCCGTGCTCGCGGAAGATCATACGCACCAGCTGCTTGCCGTCTATCCCCTCAGGCACCCAGGCCGCGGTGACGGCCGAGTTGAGGTCCTCGTCAGGCCCGAAGAGCTCGAGACCCATGCCCTTGATCCCCGCCCTCGAGGCCCGACCGAGCAAGACGTGACGCCCGAAGACGTTCTCCACACCCTCCTCAATGAGTTGCTGCAGAGCTATGTCGAGCTGGATGATAAGGCTCACCGCAGGGGTCCATGCCGTCTGCGCAGGGTCCTTCTCGTAAGCCTTCCTGGCCGCCGTCCAGTCGAAGTAGTAGCGTGGCATCCGCGACTCTTCATGCATCCGCATGGCTCGCTCGCTGACGCTTACAAAGCCAAGGCCTGGCGGCGTCATGAGCGCCTTCTGCGAGCCGGCTACGACGACGTCCACACCCCATTCATCGGTCCTCAAGGTGCAAGCCCCGAGCCCCGAGACTGCATCGACGATGGTGACGACCTCAGCGGTGGCCCTGGCGAAACCCTGGATATCGTTTACCGTGCCAGTCGAGGTCTCCGAGAGGACGCATATGGCGGCTTTGATCCCGGAGTCGCCGGCCAGCGCTTCGGCGACCTCGTCGTTGTCCGCCTTCTCGCCCCACTCGTACTCGAGCTCCGTGACTTCGAGCCCGAAGGCCCGGGCCATCTTGACCCACCGGCCGCCGAAGTTGCCGTTGTTGACCACCAGGACCCCGTCTCCAGGCGAGAAGAGGTTCTGGATCGCACCCTCGAAAGCCCCCGTCCCGCTCGCCGCATAGGTGAAGATGTCGTTCTCCGTCAAGAAGACCCGCTTCAAGTTCTCGTTCACCCTGGTGAACACCTCGCCGAACTCGGGCGTGCGGTGGTGAATGATAGGTAGCGCCCCCGCCGCAGAGACCTCGGGCGGTATGGGAGTCGGACCAGGAGACATGAGTCGGTACTTGTTCATCATCGATGCTACCTCTCTTACCGCGAACAACAGAACTTTCATTTTAGACATAATCGTTGCCGATGGCTACATACTGGGACATCTCTTTTACAAAGTGTTGCTTTCTCCTAGAAGATCCCTTGTAGCCTGGCACCGTACGAACCTCTAACATGACTGCATGGACCTGAGGAAGCCGTCCGGAACGAGGAACTAACCGAAGCCGGCGCCCTCCAACGCAGGTAGCGCACTCCGGACGTAGCGGGCGGCGTATCCTGTGCCGGTTCTGGTGGGAAACACAGCGGGCTCCCTGCTCTCGAACTCCCTGGCCCTGGTGCGGATGCGACCCTCGGCGAGGTCTATTCGTAGGGAGTCACCATTCTGGAGCAGGCTGAGGACACCGCCTGCCGCTGCTTCGGGGGTGAAGAGTGAGATCCATGTCCCCGCAGCGCCCTCCGGGGCGAGCCCGTCGGTCATCACGGGCACTTCAAGAGCGGCCTCCTCCAGAGTCCGCCCGAGCGCGTTGAGTCGAAGCAGTCCTGGTCCACCGCGCGGCCCGCAGCCGCCTACCGCAAGCAGCGTTCCCTCCCCGACCTCTCCACGACGCACGCTCGCTACAGCCTCTTTCTCAGAACTGAAGACGCGGCACTTTCCCGCCGCCTCCGTCACGCCCTTGCGGACGCGGCAGACTGCCTCGGCGCCCGACGCCCTGGCCCTGATGAAGACGAGGCGAGAGTGCTCCCCCGGCGCAGGAGGCACGAACGGCAGGTTCTCCTTCAGGTTACCCTCTACGGTAGGGACATCGTGGAGCGTGTCGCCCAGGGAAGAGAGAAGGCCGGGTACGCCATGCTCCCGTAACCATTCGGGGTCGGCCCCAGGGATCTCAGAAGCGAGAACCCGGATCATCTGGCTAAATCCGGTGACGCCGGCCTCCCGGGCAAGCGCGGCAAGATGGACGAGCAACTCCGGTCCTCCGCCCGCGGCGAGCCCGGCCCGGAGCGCGTTCGCCAACGAGAAGGTGTCAACGAGTTCCCTGGGGCGTGGTCCGCCGTCGCCCGCCATGGAGAGAGCCACCCCGGCGGGGTCCCTCGCGAGCGGCACGAGACCCATGGCACAGAAGGCCGCGTCGGAAGGACTCCCACCGGTCGGCACGAGCACCGCGGGCACATCCAGCCGCAGCGCGACGATCAGTAGGGCCGCGAGATCCTCCATCTCGCTTGCACTCAAGGTCAAGACGTCAAGGCCCCCTACGGCGTCGGACACGAAACCGAGGTCTGCATGCACCCGATCGGCGGTCCACTCGCGACCGAGGGCAACGCCACCCACAGGGAACCTCTTCCCCGGGCCCCTGAGATACGCCCGTCCGCCCGCCTCTTCCACTCCCTTAAAGAGCCCAGGGGCCGCTAGTGCCCAGGGAGGTTCGAGACCCTGCTGGCCAGCGAGCTCGCTGGTAGGACGCCCGCTGCCACGCTCCCAGAATTCGTAATGCGGACGGTCCAGCGGCCTCAAGTCGAGTACGCCTACGCGCGGCGGCCTCTTGCTAGCCGTCGAGCTTCTCCAAGAGGAGCTCGCGGACCCTTCCGCCGTCGGCGTTGCCGCGGGTGGCTTTCATGATCTGGCCGATGAGGAAACCCACGACTTTCTTATCTCCGCCCCGGACCCGCTCGGCCTCTTCCGGATTGGCAGCGATGACCTCGTCCACGACCCCGGAGAGCTCGCCGGAGCCGACAGAAGTGAGGCCCTCGCGCTCGACGACGGCGGACGGAGAATCGCCTGTCTCGAAGACCGTGTCGAGGGCTGTTCTCGCTGCGGAGCGGGAGACCTTGCCTGCTGCGACTAGTTCGATCAGCTCTTTCATGTGCTCCGGCGTAACCCCGGAGTCGGAGATCTCGGTGCCCGATTCGTTGAGGAGCGCGCGCAGGTCGCCGGAGATCCAGTTGGATGCCTGTTTGGGGTCCACCTCCGCCGCGACCGCCTCGTAGAACGATGCGAGGTCTCTGTCCGACGTAAGCACCCTGGCGTCGTACGCGGAGAGGCCGTACTGCTCGACGAAACGGGCGAGCATGTGGTCGGGCAGTTCGGGGAGCCTTTCCTCTATCTCTCTGACGTAGGCGGGCGAGAGTTCGAGCGGTAGGAGATCGGGCTCAGGGAAGTAGCGGTAGTCGTGGGCGTACTCCTTGCTGCGGAGCTCGTGTACCTCGTCGGTCTCGGGGTCGTAGTGGAGCGTGGTCTGCTCGACACGGCCGCCGTTCTCGAGGAGCCCGCGCTGGCGCTCCAGCTCGCGCGCGAGGCCCCGCTCGACAAAGCGGAAGGAGTTCATGTTCTTCAGCTCGGTCTTGGTGCCGAGAGTACCGTCGGGGTTGCGTATGGAGACGTTGGCGTCGCAGCGGAGCTGCCCCTTCTCCATGTCCGCCTCGGAGACGCCTACGGCACGCAGGATGTCCTTCAATTGGTTGGCCGTAGCGCGCGCCGCTTCCGGCGAGGGAATATCGGGTTCTGTGACGATCTCCACCAGGGGCGTGCCGCTGCGGTTGAAGTCGACCAGGGAGCCAACGGAGCCGTGCATACGTCCCGTGGTGCCGACGTGGACGTTCTTCGCCGCGTCCTCCTCCAGGTGAAGCCGGGTGATGCCGACCCGGATCCTGCCTTCAGGGATGGGGACGTCGATGTAGCCTCCCGTACAGATCGGCTCGTCGTACTGGGAGATCTGGTATCCCTTCGGAAGGTCGGGGTAGAAGTAGTTCTTCCTGGCGAAGATCGCCCTGTCTGCGACGTTGCAGTTGAGCGCGAGACCGGCCATCACCCCGAGCTCGACGGCTTTCTCATTGGTGACGGGCAGGGCCCCCGGATGGCCGAGGCAGACGGGGCAGGTGTGGGTGTTCGGGGGATCGCCGTAAGACACCTTGCACCCACAGAACATCTTGGTCGTGGTCGCCAGGTGGACGTGAAACTCGAGCCCTATGGCCGCCCTGTAAGTACGCTTCTCCTGCACTTCCATTCGCCAGCCCCCGTGCCAGACTCGCCTGCCATCGTACGCTCATTCTAGCATCGCCCGGCGTCCGGCCTGTGGGGCGGATGTTAGAATGACTCCCTACGGAGGTTACGTAAGCTTGCATACCGGGATAGAGAAAACCGGGGTGAACCGGCCGCACCTCGTGGTCTTGCAAGGACCTGGCCTCGGTGACTTCTTCGAGATAACGGACGATGAGCTCGTTCTAGGCAGTGACCCGTTTGCGGCCGACATCGTGGTGCGGGACGTAGAAGTCGAACCACGGCACGCCGAGCTCTACAGGGAACCGGGTGGCTATGCCCTACGGGGCGTACAAACAGGGAAGACCATCGCGCTCAACGGTGAGGTAATGGAGGAACCAGGGTGCGGCCAACTGTTGTCCGACGGGGACCGCATACACGTGGGCGATTCCGTACTCGAGTTCTCGCACCAGGATGAGATCAAAGCCTGCTTCTACGAACAGTTGCACCAACTCGTGAACCGCGACTACCTCACGGGCCTCTTCTCCAAGGGACGCTTCGACCGCGAGTTCGAGCACAGCCTCGAGGCGATGGCCGACGAGGGGAGACCTTTGAGCGTGCTCATGGCCGACATAGACAGCCTCAAGAAGATAAACGACGCCCACGGGCACCTGCTCGGCGAGTTCGTCGTTGGTGAGATCGGACACATCATCGGCACCTTGCACGAAGAGGAGGGGCGCTGCGCAACCCGCTTCGGCGGCGACGAGTACCAGAGCATCCTCCCCGATCTCTCCAAACAGGAGGCCCTGGGAGTAGCCGAGGAGATACGCAGCCGCATCGAAACACACACCTTCGAAAGGGACGACGTCGCCGCCGCGACGACCATCTCCATCGGCGTCGCTACCTACCCCGAGGACGGAACAACCCGCCAGGAACTGACCCACGCCGCCGACGCAGCCCTCTACAGGGCCAAACGAGCCGGCGGCAACACGGTCAGCGAGTAACCTTGAAGCGAGGTGCGGAAGTTTAAACTTCCGCGCCTCGCGCTATCAGCCTTCAGCGAAAACAGAGAACTGATTGCTGATGGCTCGTCGTGTATAAGGGGCCTTATGCACGGCGCTGTGGGTGCTAGATACCCCACCTCGACGCTCCCCGGCGGATGACCCTGGGCATGCGGCCGGGTCGCCTCCGTAAAGCTTGTGCATATAATGTGTCCGACAAAAGGGTATTGGCGCGCCTTGATGCCCAGGTGGCGACCACGAAAGAGGAGGAAGGTATGACCCAACCACAAGCGGCGCTACCGGGGGAGACCGGACACTGGTGGGCTCTGGCCCTGCGGGGCGCCATCGCCATACTCTTCGGGCTGGCCGCACTACTGAGGCCGGGGATCGCCTTGCAGGCACTGATCCTGTTGTTCGGGGCCTACGCACTGGTCGACGGTGTGTTCTCGATAGTGGGCGTGTTCGGGGGCACCCGTGCAGGGACGCCCCGCTGGCTTCTCTTTATCGAAGGGGTAGCCGGTATCCTGGCCGGATTGATCGCCTTCGCCCTGCCGGGGCTGACCGCGATCCTCCTTCTCTACCTCATCGCGGCCTGGGCCGTCGTCACGGGGATCTTCGAGATAGCAATGGCCATTAGGCTGCGCAGGGAGATAAGGGGCGAATGGGCCCTGATCGTCGGGGGGGTTCTCTCTGTGCTCTTCGGGGTGATCCTGGCCGTGGTAGGTCCGGTGGCCGGGTTGCTCTCGCTCATTTGGCTGATCGGGATCTACGCCGTGGCGTTCGGGATCATGATGCTGATCACGGCCTTCAGCGTACGCGGCAGCGGTAGCTCCCAAAGGCCAAGCAGGGTTGTCTGAGTTTGCAAAGGGGCTGAGAGCCCCTTTGCAAGCATTTCAGCTGGTCAGTATTTCAGCTCTCGCGCGTGCGCGATCTGGCTGACTCGCTGAGAAGCCGCCTGCAAGGCGGCGGGCTGACGGGCGAAGGCGCTAGCCTGAGCGTGCTGAAATGCGCGGGTTTTGGAAGGGTACCCTTCCAAAACCCGCTTCAAGGTTTCATCTGGAAGCGGAAGTCGGCCACCTGTTCGGTGGCGCGGGCGGCCCGCAGGAGCACCGGCTCGGTGAAGTGGTCGCCCATGAGCTGGACGCCGACGGGGAGTCCTTCAGAGAGGCCCGCCGGGACGCTAATGGCCGGGATGCCGGCGAGGTTCGCAGGAACGGCGCAGATGTCGTTGGCGTACATGGCGAGGGGGTCGTCCACCTTCTCCCCGATCTCGAACGCCACCGAGGGCGCCGTCGGCGAGAGCAGGACGTCGTAGCGGGCGAAGGCCGCCCGGAAATCCTCGACGATCTTGGTCCTGACCTTCT
>Ga0126312_10001097_pt1 | contig 17414 bp, 16 predicted proteins | sample Plot104A_FD_92537 | JGI IMG/M metagenome (GOLD analysis project Ga0126312, IMG submission 92537) | Serpentine soil microbial communities from UC McLaughlin Reserve, CA, USA - Plot104A | ecosystem: Environmental > Terrestrial > Soil > Grasslands | place: USA: UC McLaughlin Reserve, Lake County... | reverse complement strand
TATACGACGTGCTCGGGGTCGAGCCCCTGGAGCGCGCCCACCGGCTGACGGTCGTAGCGGAACTCGCCGTCGTAGTCGTCCTCGACCACCACCGTCCGGTTCGCCCGCGCCCAGGCCACAAGCGCCGAGCGGCGAGCGGCGGCGAGCGTGGCGCCGAGCGGGAACTGGTGCGCCGGAGTCACGACCGCGGCGCCCACGCCCGCCGGGGGCACCGGCAGGGCGCCCTCCTCGTCGACGGGCAACGGCGCCACGCGGAGCCCGGTGCCGGCGGCGATCTCGCGGTGGTGCCACAGGCACGGGTCCTCCATCGCGAGCGAGCGAGCGCTTGCCCCCCGAAGCGCGAGGCAGAGGCTCAGGAGGCCCTGCGTGAATCCGGAGGTGACCACGATCTGCTCGGGGTCGGCGAGCACGCCGCGCGTCCGCCCCAGATAGGCGGCGAGCGCCCGGCGGAGCTCGAGGCGGCCGCGGGGGTCGCCGCCAGCCAGGGCCTGATCGGGCGCCTCGCTCAGCGCCCGCCGAAGCGCCCGGCCCCAGGCCGGGCGCGGGAAGGCGCCGACGTCCGGCAGGCCGACCCGGAGGTCGAAGCGGGGCCGGTCGGGCGAAGGAAGGGGATCGGGAGCCGCGCCGTCCCGCTCCGCGGGTCGCAGACCGGCGGCCACGCGCGTCGGGGCGCCGGGGCTCGTCGACAGGTAGCCCTCGGCGGCCAGCTGGGCGTAGGCCTCGGCCACCGTTCCCCGGGCCAGGCCCAGGTCGCTGGCGAGGGCCCGGGTCGACGGCAGGCGCTCGCCGGCGCTCAGGCGGCCGCCATGGATTGCGTCGCGAACCGCGCGCTCGAGCGCCGCGCGCCGGCCGCCGCCGGCCTCGAGCGCGACGAGCAGGTCACGCGAACTGGCCCAAGATCTTTCCACGAAACCGGCCCTTCAGATTGGGTCAGTTCAACCCTATCGTGCGGGCCATGAGCACTTCCACCGATCTCAATCACCGAATCGACATCGATCAAGATGCCCCCGATCTGTATCGCGCCTTCCTTGCTCTCGACCGGGCGGTGGGCGAGTCAGCTCTCGACCCCGCGATCAGGGAGCTCGTCAGGCTCCGCGCCTCCCAGCTGAACGGCTGCGCCTACTGCGTCGACATGCACACGCGCGACGCTCTCGCCGCCGGTGAGACCGACCGGCGGCTGTTCGCCGTCTCCGCCTGGCGCGAGTCGCCGCTGTTCGGTGAGCGTGAGCGAGCCGCGCTGGAGCTCACGGAGGCGGTCACGCTGATCGCCGGGCGCGGTTCGCCCGACGCGGCCTACGAGGCCGCCGCCGAGCACTTCGAGACCGAGGAGCTGGCCGCGCTGCTCTACGCGATCGTGACGATCAACGGCTGGAACCGCCTGGCCGTCTCGACCCACATGGTGTTCGAGCCGTGACGGTCATCGCGGAAAGCGAGCTCGCCCCGAGCTCGATCGGGCGCGAGTTCATCGGCGAGGACCACGGCGGCGCCGGCATCTCGCTGTTGCTCATCGACGCCCCGCCTGGCCGCGGGCCTCGCCTCCACAGGCACGCCTACGAGGAGGTCTTCGTCGTGCAGGAGGGGGAGGCCACCTTCAGGCTCGGCGAGGAGGAGCGGACGGTTACGGCGGGCCACGTGGTGGTGGTCCCCGCGGGTCGGCCGCACGGGTTCGTCAACTCCGGCGACCGGCCTCTCCGTCAGGTCGCCATCCACGTGAGCCCGCGCATGGTCACGGAGTGGCTCGAGGACTGATCGCCCGGCGTGCGCCGACGATCCGATCGGCGACGATCACGCCCACCAGCGCCGCCAGCAACAGGAGGCCCACCACGAGCGCGGAGAGGACGGTGCCCAGTAGGCCGATCGCGACGCAGGCGAGCGCCCCCGAGATCCGGCGAGAGCTGATGCCCCCCGTCATCCGAAGCCGCAGGGCGGCCTGAGCGAGCAGGTAGAGCGCCGGTCCGGCGACCACGGCGACCAGCTCCCCCGTGGGGAGCTCCTCCGCGGGGTGGGCGATGACGAGCTCGTCGCCGACCGCCGTGAGGATGATCCCGGCGACGATCAGGGCGTGCCCGTAGGTGTACGCGTCGCGGGCGAGAAGGACACGGTCGGCGGCCTGTGCGAGTGCCCGCTCGGACAGCCTCGCGATCGAGGTGAAGTAGAGCCACCACAGCGCCGCCGTTCCCAGGAAGGCGCCGCAGAAGGCGGCGACCGTTGCGGCGTCGAGCTCGAGGTCCGCCGTGGTGGCGCCGATGATCACGATCGACTCGCCGAGTGCGATGATCACGAACAGACCGAAGCGCTCGGCGAAGTGCCCCGTGCCGAGCTCCCACGTCTCGCCTGCGGCGAGCCGGCGACGGCCCGGGACCCAGAAGGTGACGAGGGGCCCGCCGTAGTCGACGGCCAGCGCCGCCAGCCACAGGAGGGTACGGGCCTCCCCCTCGGCGAGCGCCCCGGCGATCCAGAGTGCGCCGGCGGCGCAGAACCAGGCGAGGATCCTTCCCGCGCGCTCCCGCTCGAGCGTCCCGGCGCCGGCGGCGGCGAAGGTGAGGAAGGCGTGGCGGCCGACCTGAATGGCCACGTAGGAGCCGGCGAACAGCAGGGCCCTGTCGCCGAACGCGTCCGGGATCGCGATCGCCATCAGCAGGCTCGCCAGCATCAGCGCGATCAGCAGCAGGCGCACCGCGATCGAGTCCGGGTCGAGCTCGTTCGTGACCCAGGCCGTGTACTGCCACGCCCACCAGACGACGAGCAGCGCGAGCGCCGCCCTCCCCGCGCCCTCCCAGCTCACGTGCGCCAGCAGCAGGTGCGAGACCTGGGTGATGGCGAACACGAAGACGAGGTCGAAGAACAGCTCGAGCGTCGCCGCGTGCTGCTCCACCTCGCCGCCCCCTCGACGCTGGAACCGGCTCATCCGACCTCCGCCGAGCGCACCGGCGAAACCTACCGCGCGGTTAGAGTCAACCAATGGACCCGCGCTACGCGGTTCTCGACGACGCCGCTCGGCACGCCCATGAGTTCATCGAGGGGCTGCCCTCGCGCCCGGTCGGCGCACGAGCCGGACTGGAGGAGCTCCGCTCGCGCCTCGCGCGACCCCTGCGCGATCAGGGGGAGGACCCTCGGACGATCGTCGAGCAGCTCGCGCGCGACGTCGAGCCCGGCTTGATCGGCTCGGCTGGCCCCCGCTACTTCGGTTTCGTCATCGGCGGGGCGCTCCCGGTGGCGGTCGCGGCGGATTGGCTCACCTCCGCGTGGGACCAGAACGGCGGCGGCTTCGCCCCGTCTCCGAGCCTGACCGTCGCAGAGGAGGTCGCCGCGGGCTGGGTGCGGGAGTTGCTCGGCCTCCCCGCCGGCTGCGGCATCGGCTTCGTCACGGGCTGCCAGATGGCCCACTTCACGTGCCTGGCCGCGGCGAGGCACGCCGTGCTGCGCGACGCCGGCTGGGACGTCGAAGCCGATGGCCTGCAGGGGGCGCCCGACGTGCGGGTGATCGCCGGAGACCAGGCCCACGTGACCGTCACGGTCGCGTGCCGCATGCTCGGCCTGGGGGCCGGGCGAGTGCGCCTCGTGCCGAGCGACGACCAGGGTCGCATGCGGCTGGAGGAGCTCGAGGCCGAGCTCGCCCGGGGGAGCGGCCCCACGATCGTCTGTGCGCAGGCGGGTGACATCAACACGGGCGCGTTCGACCCGATCGCACAGATCGTCGAGGCCTGCAGGGCGCAGGGCGCCTGGTGCCACATCGACGGCGCGTTCGGGCTCTGGGCGGCGACGAGCCCGGCCCGCCGGCACCTGCTCGCGGGCTTCGAGCGAGCGGACTCGTGGGCCACGGACGGGCACAAGTGGCTGAACGTGCCCTACGACTGCGGGATCGCCGCCGTGGCCGACGCCGCGGCGCACCGGGCAGCCATGACCTCGACCTCGGCCTACATCCCGGAGCACGAGGGCATCCCCTGGGGCTTCGACTGGACGCCGGAGTTCTCCCGCCGGGCGCGTGGAGTGCCGCTCTACGCGGCCCTGCGCTTCCTGGGCCGCGCCGGGATTCGCGATCTGATCGACGGCTGCTGCGACCACGCCGAGCGCATGGCCGCCAAGCTGGCCGAGGCGGACGGTGTGGAGATCGTGAACGACGTCGTCCTCAACCAGGTGCTCGTCCGCTTCGATGACGACGACGGCGCCACGGGCGCCGTCATCGAGCGGGTCCAGCGGGACGGGACGTGCTGGCTCGGCGGCAGCTCCTTCCGGGGGCGCGCGGTCATGCGCGTCTCGGTTGTCGGGTGGCAGACCACCGCCGAGGACATCGACCGCTCGGCGGAGGCGATCCTCGCCGCCGCCCGGGCGAAGCACGCCATGCGCTAGGTTGCCGCCTCTCATGGATTGGCGGCTCGAGCTGGTACAGGTCCCCGTCTCGGACGTGGACCGCGCCAAGGCGTTCTACACCGAGAAGGCCGGCTTCAACGCCGACCACGACCATCAGGTCAGCGACGAGCTTCGCTTCGTACAGCTGACGCCGCCGGGATCGCCCTGTTCGATCGCGCTGGGATCGGGGCTCGCGGACATGCCGCCGGGATCCGTCCAGGGCCTCCAGATGGTGGTCTCGGACATCCAGGCGGCGCGGGAGGAGCTGGCCGGGCGCGGCGTTCGGGTGAGCGAGGTCCAGGAGTTCCCCTGGGGCTCGTTCGTCTTCTTCAGCGATCCGGATGGGAACGGCTGGTCGGTGCAGCAGATCCCCGCCCGCGCCTAGCGATGTCGAGCGCCCTAGGGGCCGCTACGCTCGGGGCATGTGTCGAAACATCCGCACCCTGCACAACTTCGAGCCGGCCGCGACGGAGGACGAGGTACGGGGCGCCGCGCTGCAGTACGTCCGCAAGGTGAGCGGCTCGACGACGCCCTCGCTGGCGAACGCGGAGGCGTTCCATCGCGCCGTGGACGAGGTCGCGCTCGCCACGTCGAGGCTGCTCGACGCGCTCGTCACGAACGCGCCGCCGAAGAACCGCGAGGTCGAGGCGGCCAAGCGCCACGAGCGGGCCGCGAAGCGCTTCGCCGCCTGACGAGGACGCGCTTCCGCGGCGCGTAGGCCCCGCGGATGAGCCCGCCGCCGGCGTCCGTATAGTTCTCGGCCCACCCCGTCGCGCGCCCGCTCGGAGAAGGCGCGGAATCGAGGAGAGCATGGAGCCGCGCTACCCGCCCACCCGGGCCTACCGGCCGAGACTGGCCCCCAAGACCGTCGAGGACCGCGACGCGTGCGCGCTGTACGCCGCGGTCGCGAAGGACGCTCGGCCGTCGCACGAGCCCATCGAGGCCGCGCTGCGGGCGCTCGAGACGATGCTCCACCGCGCCGGCAACGTCGACGGAGAGGGCGACGGCTGCGGCGTGCTCATCGACCTGCCGCGCGAGATCTGGGCCGAGGAGGTCCGAGGTGGGGGCCACGCCTCGCGGTTGGCGCTCGACCCCCGGTTCACCGTCGCCCACGTCTTCATCCCGCGCAAGGCGGGCGAGCTCGAGGAGGTCAAGGCCCGCGCGCGCGAGGCGCTGAGCCGCGGCGGCCTGAGGGTTCTCGCCGAGCGCCAGGACGTGGTCGACTCGACGGCGCTCGGCCCCACCGCCCGGGAGGAGGAGCCCCACTTCTGGCAGATCGCCGGGTTGATCGACGATCCCCGGCTCACGTTCGAGCTGACGATCGCGCTCGAGCGGGAGCTCGACCTCCACCTGGCCTCCTGCTCGACCGACACGTGCGTCTACAAGGTGCTGGGCGGTCCGGCCGCCCTCGGGCGCTACTTCCCCGACCTCCACGACGGCCGAGCGAAGACGGCCGCGGTGCATGGCCACAACCGCTACTCGACCAACACCTGGCCGAGCTTCAGGCGCGTGCAGCCGTTCGGGGTGCTCGGCCACAACGGCGAGATCAACACGATCGCCCGTCTGCGCCAAGAGGCCGCCATGGTCGGCGTGCCGCTCGACGAGGGGAGCTCCGACTCACAGGACCTGAACCGGACCATCGAGTCGCTCATCCACCGCGACGGCCTGAGCCTCGTGGAGGCCCTCGAGCTCCTGCTGCCGCCGATCGTCAACGAGATCAAGGGCATGCCCGCGGAGCTGCGCGGCTTCTACATGTACCTTCGCCAGGCGTTCGGTCCGCTCGCCCAGGGGCCGGTCGCCCTGATCTCCCGGCAGGGCGACGAGTGCGTCTTCTCGACCGACGCGCTGGGCCTTCGCCCGCTGTGGCACATCGAGTCGTCCGACGCGCACGTCTTCACGAGCGAGCCGGGCGTCGTGCCGGTGGCAGACACGGTGAGTGAGCCGAAGCCGCTCGCGCCGGGCGAGAAGCTGCTCGTGCGTATCGCCCGCACGAGCGGCCAGGCGAGGCTCGTGGAGCACCCGGCGATGCAGCGGCTCTGCTGCGAGCGCTGGCGGGAGCGCACCGGGGCGAGCCTGGCGGACACCGGCTTCGCCGAGGCCATCCCGGTGGGCGGCCCGCTCGAGGGCCCGGAGATCCCCGGTTACTCGAGCGCCGGCCCGGCCGAGCCCGTCAAGGTCGAGGACCGCGTGCTCGGCGGTTTCGGCTGGCAGCGCGAGGACATGAAGCTCGTGCAGCAGATGGCGGCCACGGGTACCGAGCCGATCGGCTCGCTCGGCTACGACGGCCCGCTCGCTTGCCTGTCGCCCGAGCGGCAGAACCTGGCCGACTACTTCAAGGAGTCGGTGGCGGTCGTCACCAACCCCGCGATCGACCGCGAGCGCGAGGTGGAGCACTTCTCGTGCCGGGCCGTCTTCGGGCCCCGACCGAGCATCCGCGAGGTCCCCGCATCCGTGCGGACCGTCGAGACCGCCTTTCCGATCATCCTCGGTGGCCACGATGGCCTGGCGCCCCTGTCCGACAGCCGCTACCGGCGGGTCGCGCGCGAGCACAAGACGTTCCTGCTCGAGGATCTCTGGGAGGAGTTCCGCGGCCGCGCCCGGGTCCTCGATTTCTCCTGCCTCGACAGCGAGTCGTCGGGCGGCGCCATCGAGCGCCTGAAGCACGAGGCCACGCGGGCGGTGCGCGATGGCGCCGGGCTGCTCGTGCTCGACGACCGCACCGCCTACGACGGGGGCCGGCGCTACCTCGACCCGCACCTGGCGCTGGCGGCGGTGGACCTGGCGCTGCGCGAGCACTGGACCGGGCCCGGCGAGCCGAACCTGCGCCGGCGCTGCGGGCTCGTGCTCCGCTCGGCCGCGCTGCGCAACGTGCACGACGTGGTGCTCGCCCTCGGCCTCGGGGCCGACGGGGTGTGCCCCTACACGATGGTCGAGGTTGCGCTGATGGACGACTACGCCACGGACATCGGCAACCTCGCCGCGGCCCTGCGCAAGGGGATCGAGAAGGTGATCTCCACGATCGGCATCCACGAGGTGCGCGGCTACGCGCGGCTGTTCTCGTCGATCGGCCTGAAGCCGGAGGTCACGAAGGTGTTCGACACGCCCGCCTACTTCGGCTCCCGGCGCGGGGGCACCGGCTTCTCCGAGCTCGACGCCGACGGCGATGCGCGGCAGCGCGTCCTGGCGGACGATGAGGAGGCGAGGCCCGTCAAGACCTTCCGCTTCTACCCCAAGGTCTACAAGGCGGCGATCGCCGCGGCGAACGGCACCGGCGGCTACGGCGACTACTCGGAGAAGGTGCGCCAGCTCGAGCTGGAGCACCCGATCTCGCTGCGCCACATCGTCGACCTGCGCTCGGACCGCGAGCCGATCCCCGCCGAGCGGGCCGACCCGGGGGTGGGCCTCCACTCCTATCCGATCGTGATCTCCTCGATGAGCTTCGGCTCGCAGGGCGAGACGGCCTACCGCGCCTATGCCGAGGCCGCCAAGCGGGCCAACATCATCGCGATGAACGGCGAGGGCGGGGAGATACGGGACCTCTACGGCAGGTATCCGCTCTGGCGCGGCCAGCAGGTGGCCTCGGGCCGCTTCGGCGTGACCAGCGAGATGCTCAACTCCTCCTACCTCGTCGAGATCAAGATCGGCCAGGGGGCAAAGCCGGGCGAGGGCGGCCACCTGCCGGCCAGGAAGGTCACGGAGAAGGTCGCCGAGGCGCGGAACGCGACCACCGGCACCGATCTCATCTCGCCCTCCAACAACCACGACCTGTACTCGATCGAGGACCTCGCCGAGCTGATCGACGAGCTGAAGACCGCCAACCCCGACGTGCGAGTGTCGGTGAAGGTGCCCGTGGTGCCGAACATCGGCACGATCGGGGTGGGGATCGCGAAGGCGGGCGCCGACATGATCACGCTGTCCGGCTTCGAGGGCGGCACCGGCGCCGCGCGCTCGCACGCGCTGCGGCATGTCGGCCTGCCGGCCGACCTCGGCACGCGCGCCGTGCACCTGGCGCTGATGGAGGCGGGCGTCCGGAACCGCGTCGAGATCTGGGCCGACGGCGGCTTCCGCCACGCGCACGACATCGTGAAGCTGCACTGCCTAGGGGCGAATCGGGTCGGCTTCGGCACCCTGGCGATGGTCTCGATCGGCTGCACGATCTGCCGCGGCTGCCAGCTCGACACCTGCCACGTGGGGATCGCCACCCAGATCGAGACGAAGGAGGACGCGGACCTCAAGGGGCTCAAGAAGTTCACCCCGCAGGAGTTCGAGGCGGCCGCGGAGAACTGCGCGCGCTTCTTCACCGCGATGGGGGAGGAGCTGCGCGCCCTCACCGCCGAGCTCGGCTTCGAGCGCTCGCAGGATCTGGTCGGCCGCAGCGACCTGCTGGTCCAGGCCCGCGGGCTCCAGTCGGTTGACGTGCACGAGCTGATCAAGCCGATCGACGAGATGCTCGACCTCGAGCCGCTCGACCTGCCCACGCCGGAGGACGACCGCGAGGCGGCCGGCCTGATCGTCGCGCGGCCGATCCGCATGAAGGCGAAGGCGGCGTCTGCGAGGCTGGCCGCGCTCGCCGGCGACATCTCCCCCGGCGCCGTGATCGAGCGGGAGTGGGACGAGCTAGCGGACGCCCACGACCGCGTGCTCGGCACGGAGCTGGCCGGCGAGATCGCGCGCGCCCGCATCGCTGGCGGTGGGCCGCCCGCCGGTGAGGACACGCTCGCCCGGCTGCGCTTCGACGGTGGCTCGGTGGGGGGCCAGGGCCTCGGCGCCTTCAACGTCTACGGGGTCGACATCACCGTCGAGGGGGGCGCCCAGGACGGCGTCGCCAAGACCATGCTGGGCGGCAAGGTGGCGGTGATGAAGGGCGTGAACCGCTTCGGACGGCGCATCAACGGCTCGGTGGGAAAGTCCTTCGCCTACGGCGCGCAGCGCGGGCGCCTGTTCGTGCAGGGCGACGCCGACTCGCGCTTCTGCATCCGCCTCTCCGGCGCGGACGTGGTAATCGGGGGCGAGCCGCGCGGGCCGCTCGACGACGCGCTCGGCTGCGTGGCGGACCGGGCCAACATCAAGGGCTTCGCCTTCGAGTACATGACGGCCGGCCGCGCGGTTGTGCTGGGCGACCCCGGCCCGTGGTTCTGCGCGGGGCAGACGGGGGGCCGGGTCTACCTGCGCCTGAACGAGGAGTGGAACCTCACCCGCGAGGCGCTCCTGCTTCGCAAGGGCAAGGGGGCGAAGATCGCGCTCGAGGAGCTCGACCCCGAGGGCGTGCTCGACGTCGAGGAGCTGCTCGGCCACTATGCGGACGAGCTGCGCGCGACGGACCAGGACGACGAAGCCGACCGCATCCTCGAGCTGGCCGCCGACCCGAGACGGCACTTTGTGATGTCCGTGCCCGAGGGCGAGCAGACCGATCCCTCGGTCTCGACCGAGTAGGGCTGCGAAGCGCCGCGCGAGCCGCTCTGGACCGCCGGCCGGCTCGGTCCGAGCCGCGGCTACCGGCGCAGGAGGCGCGCGATCAGCGCGCCCACCGCCAGGTAGACAACAGCGGCGATGCCGTAGTTGACCGCCACCTCGGTCTTTTGATTGTCGATGTTGAAGAGGCTCTTGAACGGGCCGGCCAGCCAGCGCGCCGCGTCGAGTACCGCGTTCACGAGGTCGTTCGAGCGGTTCGCCTCGAGCACGACCAGCAGGATGCCCGCCACGATGATCCCGGCGACCACCAGTGCGATCGTGGTCACGAGGCGCGCGAGCGTCCAAGCTCCTCTCCTGGCCACGAGCCCCGCCGTGCTGGGACGGCCTCTCCTACGTGCTGCGTAGCTCATGCACGGCGCTTACCCGGATGGGCCGTGCGCAACCCGGGTTCCGGCTATCCGACCGCGCTGCCGATGCCTTGCGGCTTGCGCGCCCCCCGCCCGCTCAGGCTCAGGAAGTACAGGCGGAAGCGCCCGATCGCGATCTCGTCGCCGTCGCCGAGCTCGTGGTGCTCGACTCGCTCGCCGCCCACGAACACCCCGTTCAGGCTCCGGTCGTCGAGCACGCGGGCGCCGCTGTCGTCGCGATAGACGAGCGCGTGGCGGCGCGAGACGGTGGGGTCGTCGAAGCGGACGTGCGCGGACAGGCTGCGGCCGATGCGCGTCCAGCCGTCCTGAAGCGGAACGACCTGGACGCGATCGTCGGTCTCGAAGGCCAGGTAGTCGCCGTCGGAGACGAGCGCGTCCCGCGCCTCCTCGAGCCAGGCGGGTGGACCCTCCACGCTCTGTGCGGGGTCGGGGGCCCCGCCTCCGCCGAACAGCGACGCGCGGCGGAACCTGCGGCCGCCGCAAGTGGGGCACGAAGGGACCTCGTCGCGTTCGTGAAGTGCGATCGCGAAGCCGCACGAGTCGCAGCGGAAGGAGCCAGCGCCTGCCAGCGTTCCTGCGCTGAAGGCTTCCATTGGTATCTCTCCTCGGAACCGGGGGTTGTGCGGATGGTAGCGACAGGCGCCAAATGGGGGTGTGAAAAACCCGCAAATTGCGGGCTCTTTCACGAATATGGCCCACGCCGGGTACCCGGATTGGCCATTTCGTAGTCCTGTGATCGGGAGCTTTCGTCCCAATTCGGAACCCCATTGCAGGGCAGTCTGGGCCCGCGCCGAAGAGGGTCTCATGCCCGACCTCGCCTCCATGCTCCTGCGCAAGAGCCTGTCGTCGCCCTCCCGCAGGGGCCCAAGCTGTGCGGCCTGTCGGCGCCGGCCGCTCACCGGGGAGCGCCTCCACGAACTGGACTCCGGTCGCGTGCTCTGCGACCTCTGCCTGGCTCAGCTCCCCGAGGAGAAGCGGCGCGCGGTGCGCAGCGAGCGGGTCCACGCGAGCGAGCGCCGCCTCGCCGTCGTGCCGAAGGCCGCCTGAGGTCCGGCTCCATAGAATCGCCTCGCATGCGCGAGGTCAAGGTGCACACCTCCATCTCGGCGCCCCGGGAGGAGGTGTTCGACTTCGTGGCCGACCTCGCCGGCCGGCCCGCGTACACGGACCACTACCTGAAGGACTACAGGCTCGCCAACCCCGACCCCTACGGCGAGGGGGCCACAGCCCGCTTCCGCATCGAGGCGCCGCTGGCCAAGGAGTATGCCGAGCTGGCGGTGGTCGAGTTCGACCGCCCGCGGCGGATCGTCGAGGAGGTCCGCTACGGGCGGCGGGGCCGAAACAGGTCGGCGGCCGTCTACGAGTTCGTGCGCGAGGGGCCCCGTCTCACGCGCGTCGAGCTCACCACCTTCAGCGAGCCGGCGACCCGGATCGACAGGGTCAAGGAGCTGGGCGCCGCCGGCTCGATCCGCCGCAACACGAAGACGTCGCTCGAACGCCTGCGAATGATCTTCGAGGACCCCCCGAAGCGGCCGCTCAGGCGGGTCACGGTGGCCGGCTACGAGTCCGCCAAGTCGGCCCGCTTCGGCGCCCACACGGGCGCCGATCCTTCCCGTCCGCGCGCGTCGCGGGCCAAGGGCCCGGCCTAGCCGATCGCAGGCAAGGGCGCCTCGAAGCCGTCCCGTCCCGTCGGACCTGGGGGGCTGCGGGTTCGCAGGGAATACACTGCGCGGCCGCATGCTGCTCCGCAGGACCTGCATCGCCCTGGCGGCCTGCGCGCTCGCGCTGGGGCTTGCGGCGTGCGGGAAGGACGAGGAGCAGGGCGTCGACGAGCCGGGGCGCGAGGGTCTCGCCCTGCCGCTCGACGGCGTCGACTACAACGTCTTCATCACACGCGAGCTGAACCTGCGCGTGCCGCCGGACGAGGCCTATTACAAGGGTCCCGAGGCGCCCCCGGGCAAGACCCTGTACGGAGTCTTCCTCCAGACCTGCAACAACGGCTCCAAGCCGAGGCAGACGGCGAGCCGCTTCGAGATCGTCGACAACCAGGGCGAGCGCTTCGAGCCGACGGAGCTGCCCCCCGACAACGACTTCGCCTACACCCCGCGGGTCCTCGAGCCCGAGGAGTGCATCCCCGAGGCGGGCAGCGTCGCACAACTCGGGCCCACCGCCGGCTCGATGCTCCTGTTCGAGTTCCCGCTCGAGGCGACCGAGAACCGGCCCTTCGAGCTCGAGATCCTGGGCGACGCCGGGGACAAGCTCACCATCGAGCTCGACCTCTAGCCGGTGTCAGGGCGCGGGCTGCTCTAGTCCTTCCCGAGCGCGCTGGCCAGCACCGCTCGGACGGCCGGCGCGGCCGTCGCGCCGCCGGCGCCGGCGCGCACGAACAGCGCCGCCACGGCGATCGTCGGGCGCTCCGCCGGCGCGAATGCGGTGAACCAGGCGTCCGTGTTCGAGGGGTCGGACTGCGGCGGCTCGTCCTGGGCCCTCGGGCCGCGGGTGTCCTCGAGCTCGGCCGTGCCAGTCTTGCCGGCCACCTTAAGGCCGGGTATGGCCGCCGCGGTGCCGGTGCCGAAGGAGACCACCCCGAGCATCAGCCGCCGGAGCGTGCGGGCGACGCGCCCGGTCGTCACGCGGACGGGCCTCGGCCGCCCCGCCTCCGCCGAGAGCGTGGGCACGCTGCGGATGCCGCCGGCGCCGATCGCCTGCGCGATCGAGGCGAGCTCGAGCGGGGTCGCCAGCACCTTGCCCTGACCGATCGCCGTCGAGCCGACCTCGAGGGGGGAGACGATCTCCCTCGCGGGGGGAATCGTGCTCGGCGCCTCGCCCGGAATGGTGGGCCGCTGGTTGAAGCCGTAGCGCTCGGCGGCATCCACGAGCCGCTCGGCGCCGACCTTCACCCCGAGCGGAGCGAAGACGGAGTTGCACGAGTGCGCGAAGCTGCTCCTGAAGTCGCCCCCGCAGGCCTCGCCGTTCGCGTTCTCCAGCGGAACGCCGTCGATGATCGCCTCGGTCTCGACGGGGAACCGGGTGCTCGGCTTCACGGCCTTCGCCTCGAGCGCCGCCGTCGTGGTCACGAGCTTGAAGGTGGACCCGGGGGGCTGCGGCGCGGAGAAGGCGATGCCGGCGAGCGCCCGAACCTCGCCGGTCCGCGCGTCGAGGGCGGCGATCCCCCCGAAGCGGCCGGCGAGGGCGGCCACGGAGGACTCCTGGAGCCTCGTGTCGATGGTGCTCCGAACCGTGCGACCCGGTCGCGGCCGCGCGCGGGCCAGGACCCGCGGGCCGGCGAGGAGCGTGCCCCCGGGCCGCCCCGCCACGCGCTCCTCGAAGGCGCGCTCGAGCCCGGTCTGCCCGACCGGTTGGTGGCGGGGAAAGCCGCGCGCGTAGAGGAGCTCGCGGTCGTGCGGCGACGCGGGGGGCTCCACCCGGCCGCCGATCGAGCTCGCGAGCTCTCCGAGCGGGGAGGTGCGGGCGTCCGCGGGGCCCGCGGCCAGCACCTTCCCGTCGCGGGATAGGATCCGTCCGCGCTCCGGCGCCAGCGATCGCCGCGAAAGCGAGGCGCCAGAGTCGAGGCCGGGGAAGACCAGGCTCGGGTCCCAGGCCACGAGCCCATCCTCGAGGGGCACCCGCAGCTCGCGGCGCACGACACCGAAGACGCGGGTGCGGACCGCGATCGGCACGCGCACCGTCCCACCGCCCGCCTCCTTGGGATCGCCGGCCTCGAGGGCGACGGCGGTGGCCGTGTCCGCGGCGCGGCGGTAGGCCCGCGTGAAGGCGGCGCGGTCGTAGCGCGCCGCGGCTTCGGTCGTCAGGAGCCCATACATCTCGGCGTAGTCGGCCCGCTCCCACGCGCGCGTGAAGTCCCCGGCCGCGCGCTCGGCGCCGGACTCGGCGAACGACCCCACGGTGAGGCCGGCGGCGAGCGCGACGACGGCCATGCCGCCGAGGAGGGGCATGGCGCGGTGGGTGAGGCGCCGGCGGCGCTCGGCGGCACGATCGGTCACGGACGAGTCCCCCGAAAGGGTAGACCCGGTCGTGGCCCGGCTCGCCGCCGCTAACGTCCGCGCACCCCATGACCTGGGTTGACTGGATCATCGTCGGGTTCACGATCCTGATGGCGCTCTGGGGCTACGCCCAGGGGCTGATCGTCGGGGCGCTGTCGCTCCTGGGCTTCGCCGCCGGCGCGTTCGTCGGGTCGCGGGTCGGCCCGTTGGTGCTCGAGGACGGCTCGCGTTCTCCCTACGCGCCACTCTTCGCGCTGGCCGGGGCGCTGCTCATCGGAGGATTGCTCGCCTCGGTGCTCGAGGTGCTCGGCTTCCGGCTGCGCGGCCGGCTCGACGCGCGGCTGGGCCTGCTCGACGGGGCCAGCGGGGCGATCCTGATCGGCTGCCTCGGCCTGGGGCTCGCCTGGCTCGCCGGAGCCGTGGCCCTGCAGACACCCGGCGCGCGCGGGCTGCGCGAGCCGATCCAGCGCTCGGCCATCCTCGCCGAGCTGAACGAGCTCCTACCGCCCTCCGGGGGCCTGCTGAAGGCGCTCGCGCGCTTCGACCCGTTCCCGCGCATCCGTGGTCCGCAACCGGGCGTCGGCCCACCCAACGCGGCGATCGTGCGCGACCCGCAGGTGCGCGCCGCCGGGCGCGGCGTGGTGCGAGTGCTGGGCACGGCCTGCGGACTGGGAGTCGAGGGCAGCGGCTGGGTGGCGGGCGGCGGCCTGGTGGTCACGAACGCGCACGTCGTCGCGGGGCAGCACGACAGCGCCGTCCAGCTCGGTGGCCAGGGGCCGAGCTATGCAGCGCAGGCCGTCCGATTCGACCCGCGGAACGACGTGGCGGTGCTGCGGGTCCCGGGCATCGCGGGCGCGGCCCCGGCGCTGCGCCTGAACGTGAACGCGCGGCCGGGCGCCGCCGCCGCTGTGCTCGGCTTCCCCGAGAACGGCCCGTACGACGTGCAGCCCGGGCGGCTCGGGCAGACGTCCACGGTGGTGTCCCAGGACGCCTATGGCCGCGGGCCCGTGACGCGCAGGATCACCGCCCTGCGCGGCCTGGTGCGCTCCGGCAACTCGGGTGGCCCGATGGTGGACGGGGCCGGCCGGGTGGTCACCACGATCTTCGCCGCCTCGGTCTCGGACGGCGGCAGGAGCGGCTTCGGGGTGCCCGATACCATCGTCCAGCAGGCGCTGTCACAGGCGGGGGCACCGGTGGACACGGGCCCGTGCGCGCGTTGAGCGCGGCGGCCTCCTATCTAGCCGCGTGCCCCCACCCCACCGAGGAGCCGATCAGGGACCGATCGCCGCGAGCGCGGCGTCCAGCTCACGCGCGCCCTCCGCGATCAGCCGCTCGCCGGTGAGCCGCAGCGCCCGCAGGTTGCGCTCGCTCGCGTCGTCGAGGTCGTCGCTCGCGCTCGTCAGCTCGGTCTGGAAGCGGAAGAAGCGCGCCTCTCCGAGGACCTGCGTGAGCTGGTAGTCCACCACGTCGCTCGACCCGTCGAAGACGACGTCGATCAGCGGTCGCGCCCACTCGAGGAGGCCCCAGTCCTTGACCTCCTCCCAGGGGTACGGCCGCGTGAGCTGGCCGGTGCCGAGCGAGACGAGCACCACCTCTTCCAAGGGCGCGTGGCGGAGCACCTCCGCGAGGGCGCACATCCCCGGGTTGACGGCGAACACGCCGCCGTCGATGAGCGGCCGGTCATCGAGCAGGAGCGGCTCGAAGTAGGTCGGCGCCGAGGCGGTGGCGCGCGCCACCTCGCGGAGCGGGAAGTCGAGCTTCGGATCCTCCCGCGCACGGGCGCTCTTGAAGAACTCGGGGCGGCGGCGCTCGGTGTCGTAGGTGGGCACGAGGATGTCCGTGACCGTGTCCCTCAGGCGCGCGTCACCGAGGTAGCGACCGAGCACCTCCTCGAGGGCGGCGGCGTCGTACTTCTCGTCGACGAGCCCCTGCCCCGAGCGGATCCGCTGCCAGATCGAGCGCGAGAAGATCCGTGCCCCCTCCTTCTCGAATAGGTCCACGAGCCGTTCGGCGGAGAGTGCGCCGGGCTTCGCCAGGGCACAGGCGAGGATGCCGCCGGCCGAGGTGCCCGCGATGAGGTCGAACAGCCGGGCGGCGGGGCGCCCCGTGCGGCGCTCCACCTCGGCGAGCACGAGGGCCGGGATGATTCCCCTGATCCCGCCCCCGTCGATGGAGAGCACCTTCACCCGGTCGGGCACCCCGGCGGAGCGCTGGACGGCGGCGGAGGGTCGGGCACGGCGGCGAAACTATCGCGCGGAGCGGCGGTTACCGTGGCGTCGTGCGCCTCGCCGCCCGCACCCCCCCGTCGGCGCTCCTCTTCGGTCTGGTCGCCGCGTCCGCCGCGTCCACGGCGCCGTCGGTGGCGGCGGTCGACGAGAACCCCTGCCTCACCCCGGAGGCCCGGGAGCTGCGTTGCCCGGACCTGCGCATGAAGCGCCCGTTCGACCTGGCGGTCGACCGCCGGACCAAGCCCGGTCACGCGCTGCTTCGCGCCGGCAACTCGATCGACAACGTCGGGCGCGGTCCGGCGGAGCTCCACGGGGTTCGCACGCGGGGCCCGTGGATGCGCGGCCGCCAGCGAATCTACGGGCGGGAAGGGGGGCGCCTCGGGCTGCGGACCGGCGCGATGCTCAGGTACGTGTCGGGGCATCTCGGGAAGCGCTACTGGAAGTTCCACGACGCCGCCGGGTTCGAGCTCTGGCGCCTCGACCGCCGCGGCCGGCGCAAGAAGCTCGCGCGCCGCGGCGCCAAGGTGGACTACTGCCTGCGCGACCTGCGCCGCACGCACCCGCGCCTCGGCCGATCCCCGCGGCGCCGCGTCTACCCGGCCTGCAACACGAGCCCCGTGCGCCGGCGGGTCACCCTCGGGACCTCCGTCGGCTGGTCGGACATCTACCCGCCCGGCTACCGGCGCCAATACATCGACGTGACGGGCCTGCGCGGCTGCTTCGCCTACGTCGAGATCGCCGACCCCACGAACGTGCTCTACGAGTCGGACGAGGAGAACAACGACGCGCAGGCGATCGTCCGGCTCCCCTATCGCCCGGGCCCGCCGCGCTGCCCCGGGCACAGCACCGGCGAGGTAATGGACGAATACGGCCCCTACTAGAGGCGCCCTCGCGTCTCCGTGTGCCAAAACGAGACCGCCGAGAGCGAAGGCGAGCCGTCGAGGACCGTGCGGCGACCTCCGAGCGGGAGCTGGGTAGGCCACCCGCCGTCC
>Ga0126312_10001095_pt1 | contig 17424 bp, 22 predicted proteins | sample Plot104A_FD_92537 | JGI IMG/M metagenome (GOLD analysis project Ga0126312, IMG submission 92537) | Serpentine soil microbial communities from UC McLaughlin Reserve, CA, USA - Plot104A | ecosystem: Environmental > Terrestrial > Soil > Grasslands | place: USA: UC McLaughlin Reserve, Lake County... | reverse complement strand
TCGCTCGACGAGGGCGCGAAGGTGGAGTACGAGGCCCAGGAAGGCGATAAGGGCCCGCAGGCCGCGAACGTGCGGCCGCTGGGCGCGTAGTTGCAGGCGGCGGGCACACGCCCGCCGCCGGACTGTCTCTCATCGAGGAGGATCAGATCGCGAACAAAGAAGAGAAGGTCGAGATGACCGGCGAGATCGTCGAGGCGCTCCGGAACGGCATGTTCCGCATCAACCTCGACAACGGGCACGAGACGCTCGGGTATACCGCCGGCAAGATGCGCAGGTTCCGGATCCGGATGAATCCCGGCGACCGCGTGCGGATCGAGCTCTCGGCCTACGACCTCTCGCGCGGTCGGATCGTGTACCGGCTCCGGCCAGGCGACGAGCGCTAGGAGAGCAATCCCCCGGCCGGGGGATTAGGAACGACCGTCCCCGCCGCATATGCTGATTCGTAAGTGACGAAGGACGCTTCCGAGGGGTCGATCAAGGTCTATCTGTGTGACGACGTCGCCGAACTGCGAGCGCTGCTCCGCGTCGTCGTCGAGGAGGACGGCATGCGCGTGGTCGGCGAGGCGGGCGACGCGCGGACGATGCTCGCGGAGCTCGCGGCAGCGGATCCCGACGTCGTCGTCCTCGACCTCTCGCTGCCTGGCATGGACGGGCTCGAGGCGATCCCGCTCGTCCACGAAGCGGTCCCTGACGCGCACATCGTCGTCTTCTCGGGGTACGGCGCCGAGCAGATGGCCGCGGCGGCACTCGAGCAGAAGGCCACCCGCTACGTGGAGAAGGGGAGCGACCTCGACGGTCTCTGCGCGGCCGTCCGTGAAGTAGCGGCGTGAACGGCCTCTTCCTGGCGCCGTCGAAGCGGGAGCTTCGGCTGGCCGCTGCCTTCGCGTTCCTCGGCTTTGGCGTCATGTTCGCGCTCACGGTCGTCGTCGACGCGCCTGACGAGCCGGGAGCGATCGTGTACATGCCGTCGGTCGCGCTGATCGCGCTCGAGTTCGGCGCCGCCGGCGGCGCGGTCGCGGCGCTCCTTGCGTCGTCCCTCTACGCGCTCAGCCGCACGATCCAGGGGGCGAACGCGGGCGTGTCGGACATCGTCCCCCGCGCGATCCCGTTCCTCGTCGTCGGCATCCTCCTCGGGTGGCTGGCCGACCGCCTGCGCCGCAGCGAGCTCGGCTACAGGCGGCTGATCGAGACGGCGAACGAGGGCGTCTGGATCGTCGACTCCGACGGGGTGACGCAGTTCGTGAACGACCGCATGGCGCAGATGCTCGACATCCCGAGCGAGGAGCTCGTCGGCCGCCCGCCGCCGCCGGATGCGGCAGCGATCTTCCAGCGCGGGCGCAAGGCCGCCGCAGGCGAGTACGACGTCGAGCTCCGGCGACGGGACGGAACGACGATGTGGGCGCTCGTCAGCAGCACGCCGCTGACCGGCGAGCGCGGCGGGCCGACGGGCGTGCTCGGGATGCTGATGGACATCACCGAGCGCAAGCACGCCGAGGCGATGCTCGAGGAGGCGCAGGGGATCGCGCACATCGGCAGCTGGAGCTGGGAGGCGGGCGAGCGCGGCGTCACGTGCTCGGACGAGCTCTACCGCATCGCCGGCCTCAGCGCCGACGCGTTCGAGCCGACGTTCGAGAGCTTCATCTCCCGCGTCCACACCGAGGACATGGACGCGGTCCGCGGCGCAGTCCTGGGGGCGTACGACACGAGGGGCGGGTTCGCGCTCATGCACCGGCTCGTTCGACCGGGCGGGGAGGTCCGAGTGTGCGAGTCTGCGGGACGTGTCCAGATCGACGAGACCGGCAAGGTGGTGCGGATGACGGGCGTCGTGCACGACGTGACCGAGCGCTTGCGCGTTGAGGACGAGCTCGCCGCGGCGCGGAGCGCGCGCCGGCAGGCGACCGAGCTGAACGACAACGTCGTCCAGGGCCTCGTGCTCGCGAAGTACGCGCTCGGCGGCGGCGACCGAACGACCGCAACTCGCATGATCGACGGCACCCTCGGCCAGGCGCGGCGGATGATCGCCGACCTGATCGGCTCCGAACGGGTGCAGGCGGGCGACCTTCGGCGCGACCAGCCGGTGGATATCGACCCATGACGCACGTCGAGGGAGAGCGCCTGATGGACGCCCCGGCGGAGCGGGTCTACGAGGCGCTCCTCGACCACGAGACGGTCGCGTCGGCGATCCCGGTCCTGCGCTCGACGCGGGAGCTCGACGAGGATCGCTGGGAGGCGAAGGTCAAGGCGCCGGTGCCGTTCGCGCCGAGTGTCACCGTCCGCTTCACGATCGTCGAGCGCCGGCCGCCCGAGCACGCGTCGGTTCGCTCCGACGGCGCGGGCGCGCACATCACGTCGAGCTTCGACCTCGAGCCCGAGGGGCACGTGACGCGCGTCCGGTGGCAGGCCGACCTCGAGCTCGGCGGTCTCCTCTCCGCCTTTGCCGGCCCGCGGCTCGAGCCGCTCGCGCGCCGCGCGGCCGAGCGCGTCCTCGACCGGGTCGCCGCCGCCGCAGCAGCAGCACCGTCCTAGAGGTCGGCCACCTCGACGTGGCGGTCGGCGATGCAGGCGCGCGCCCAGTGGTCGGTGCGCTCGACGAGCTTCTGGACGAGCTCCGCGCGTCCCGAGTCGTCGTCGGGGACGAGGTCCTGTGCGACCTCGACTCTCACCTGGTGCACCGCCGCCTCGACGTTCTCGTCGATCTCGTGGCGATCCTCCGAGATGATCGAGACCTCGCCGACCTCGTCGAGGAGCCACTCGGCCAGGCGGTCGATCTCCGCGGCGGTCGCAGCGCGCCCCGCGAAGACGCCGAAATTGACGCGGATCTCGAGGCCCGGATCTGCGCGTTCCTCGACCGCGAAGGTCATTGTCGGATCGGTGTCCATCATGTTCTCAACGGGCTTGCCCCGCTCGCGGTTGCGGCCAAACCTCCGATGTTCAGCCTTCGCGCGGCTCCCACCTGAACTTGCGGACGGCGATCGCGACGCCGACGAGGCCCCACGCGAGGACGATCGCGAGCGCCCAGCCCTGTTCCCAGACCGGCTCCTGATCGAGGTAGATCCCCTGCACCGCGTCGATCAGGTGCTTGAGCGGTAGCACGGCGGCGATCGCCTGCAGGACGCGCGGGTAGTCGCGCGTCGGGCCGAAGCCGCCCGAGAGGAACGTCATCGGCAGGATGATCACGTTCACGACCGCGGACGACCCCTCGGCCGACCGGATCAACGCCGCAACTCCCGTGCCGAGGGCGGCGAACGCAAGGCCGCCGACGGCGAGCGCCGCGCCGAGCGAGAACGGGCGCGCGGGGAGCGCCGCGTCGAACACGACCCTCCCCAACGCGACGATGAGGAACGCCTGGAGCGCGAAGACGGCGAGGATCGACGCGATCGCGGCGGCGAGGTACACCGCCGGCGGCAGCGGCGTCGAACGGACGCGCTTCAGCACGCCCTGCTCGCGACGCAGCACGAGCGTGATCGCCAGCCCGCCGAACGCAGTGTTCGCGGTTCCGTATCCGAGCAGCCCGCCGACGAGGTACTCCGAGAGCGGGTGGCCGTGGTAGCTCCCGTCGTACACCGTCCCGAGCAGGAGGAAGAGCAGCAGCGGGAACAGGAACACGAAGACGGCCGCCTCGCGGCTGCGCCAGAAGATCAGCTGCTCGCTGCGGAACTGGTGGGCGAACAGCCTCGCGGGGGCGCGGGCGGTGGTGGTCGTCAGAGCGTTCACGCGGGGCGCTCGCGGACGAGCTCGAGGTACACGTCCTCGAGCGACGCGCGGCGAACCTCGAGCGCCTCGACCTCGCGGCCGAGGGCGAGCGCGCGGGCCGTCAGCTCGTTCACGAGCCTCGTCGGCTCCTCGGTCTGCACGACGTGGTCGCCTTGCTCGTCGCGCCAGCGCACCTCGGCGCCTCGCGCGTCGCTGACGAGGTCGGCCGGCGTGCCGATCCGAACGATCCGCCCGTCGACGATGACGGCGACGCGGTCGGCGAGGTTCTGCGCCTCGTCGAGGTAGTGCGTGGTGAGGAGGATCGTCTTCCCAAGCTCGCGCAGCGACCGGATCATGTCCCACGCCGCACGCCGCGCCTCGGGGTCGAACCCGGTCGTCGGCTCGTCGAGGAAGACGAGCGCCGGGTCGCCGACGAGCGCGAGCCCGAGGTCGACGCGGCGCTTCTGGCCGCCGGAGAGCGTCTTCACCCGCTCGTCGCGCTTGTCGTCCAGGCCGACGAGTGACACGACGTCGTCGACGTGGCGTGGTGCGACGTAGTAGCCCGCGAACATCCTGAGCGTCTCGCGCACCGTCAGGTTCGGCCACAGCTGCGAGTGCTGGAGGACGACGCCGATCTGCTCCCGCCACCGCCGCCCGGCGCGCGCCGGATCCTCGCCGAGGACGGTCACCTCGCCCGCGTCGCGCGGCCGGTAGCCCTCCAGGATCTCGACCGTGGTGGTCTTGCCGGCGCCGTTCGGGCCGAGGAGGCCGAAGACCCCGCCGGCGGCGATCTCGAACTCGATCCCGGCGACGGCCTCGTGCTCGCCGTACCTCTTGCGGAGGCCGGCGACGCGAACGGCCGTCAGAGCTCGACCTCGGCGGTCCCGGCAGGGGGGAACTCGACAGCGCGCCCCGTGAGCGCGAGGACGGCGTCGCCGCAGTCGGGCTGGTGGCCGACGACGACGACGGTCTCGCCTCGGCGTTCGACGGCGCCGCGGATGTCGTCGGCGCTCGCCCCCGGCGCGAGCCGCGCGTCGACTTCGGGCTCGAGTTCGGCCGCCTTCGCGATCGCCGCGGCGGTCTCGCGCGCTCGCAGGAGCGGGCTCGAGACGACGGCGTCGAGCTTCTCGGCCGCGAGGCGCTCGCCGAGCGCGCGTGCCGCCTCGCGCCCCTCCGCAGTGAGCGCGCGCAGCTCGTCCGGCTCTCCCGATTCCGCCTCGGCGTGGCGGACGACGATCACGCGCATGCTGCGGCGACGTCGCCGAGGACGGCAACCATCTCGACGTCTTCGTGCGCGAGGTGCTGGAGCATCACGCGCTCCACACCGGCGGCCTCGTACTCGCGCAACCGCGTCGCGACCTCGTCGACGGTGCCGGCGACCGGCGGCTCCGTGTCTCGACCCGTCACGGCCCGCCACGCCCGGAGGCGCGCGTCGGCTTCGGCGCGATCGCGGCCGACGGTACAGCCGATCATGAGCGAGAACGCCAGCGGCTCTCGTCCCGCCTCGCGCGCCGCCTCGTCCACGACCTGACGCCGCTCGCGGGCCTCGTCGACGGTCGCGAAGGTCGTGTTGTACTCGTCTGCGTGCCGGACGGCGGCGCGCACCGTCCGCGGCTTCGCGCCGCCGCCGACGATCACGTTCGGGCGCGGCGACGGCTTCGGCCAGACGTCGTCCGCCTCGCCCCACTGACGCCGCACCTCCTCGAGCTGCCGGCCCAGCTCGTCGATCCGCTTGCCGAGCGGCGGGAAGGCGAAGCCGTACGTCTCGTGCTCGGCCTCGTACCAGCCGCCGCCGATCCCGACCTCGACGCGGCCGCCCGAGATCTCCTGCGCGGTGGCCGCGCACTTCGCCAGCACGGACGCATGGCGGAAGGTGACCGGCGAGACGAGCGTCCCGAGCCGGATCCGCTCGGTGCGTGCCGCGAGCGCAGAGAGAACGGCCCACGCGTCGAGCGATCCGGCCTCGCCGCCGCGCACGATCGAGCCGTAGTGGTCGGAGCGAAAGAGCGCCTCGAGCCCCGCCCGCTCGGCCGCCTGCGCGAGCGCGAGCCACTGCTCCCAGGTCACGCCCTCCTGGCCCTCGATCATCAGGCAGACCCGCACCGGAGTAGACTAAACGGCGGTCATGGTTCGGCTGCGACGCAGCGTCGGGCTCGCCCTCGGGGCTGCAGGCCTCGCAGCTTCGGCGCTTTCTCTCGTGCCGGCGGCCGGGGCGAAGTTCCGGCTAGGGCTAAGCGTCTCCGACCGCACGCCCGCCGTCGGGCAGCCGGTAACGGTGGTGCTGCGATCGGGTTCGCCGCTCGACTTCGACCTCAAGCTGATCGCGGTCGCACCGGCGCGGTCGTGGTACGACGTCGTCGGCGTCGTCACCGGCGAGTCGCGGCTCGCGAAGGCCAAGATCCCACGGGACGGCTTCGCCGTTCCCGTCGTCCGCGCGGCGCCGAACCGCTGGCGTGCCGTGATCAGGTTCTCGCGGCCGGGCCGGTGGCGGCTGGTGATCCCGAACGGAGCTCCGCGCGGCTTCATGATCCCGCCGCCGGTGATGGAGCCCGTTCAGGTGCACTGAGGGCGGCCGGTCACCGCTGCGCGGCGAGGAAGCGACGGACAGCCCCGAGGTACGCGTCCTGCTCCTCGACGAAGGGGAAGTGGCCGCTTCGCTCGAACACGATGAGTTGTGCGGCCGGAATCCCGCGCGCGAGCTCCTCGCCGAGCGGCAGCGGCGTGACGCGGTCGAGGCGCCCGTGCAGGACGAGCGTGCGGGTGCTCACCGTCGCCAGGCGGTCGGCGAGCTCGTGGTCGATCCCGCGCTCGCTCATTCGCTTCGCCGTCTCCTCGCGCAGGACCATCGGCGCCCGGCGCCGCAGGTAGTCGGCGATGCGCGGGTCGCGCTCGTCGGCGAAGCAGATGCCGAGGTACGTCTCGAACCAGGTGCGAAAGTCCTCCGCGCGCTCGAGCTGCTCGCGCACCTCCGGTGCGACGCCCGCGACGCGTTCGGCGCCTGAAGGGAGCGCGGAATACGACGCCGTCGCGGCCGAGAGGATGGTCGGTGCTGCCGCGTCGGGATGGTCGATCGCGACGCGTAGCGCGACCGAGCCGCCGAGCGAGTGGCCGAGCACGGCGAACTCGCCGAGCGCCAGCGCACCTGCGAGCGCGACGACGTCCTGCGCGAACTGCTGCATCGTCAGCGTCTCGGCCGGCGCGTCGTCGGAGCGCCCGTGCCCGCGCTGGTCGACGAGGATCACGCGCACGTCGGGCGCGAGCGGATCGAGGTAGTCGGCGAACGTGTAATGGTCGACGCCCGGCCCGCCGTGGAGGCAGATCAGCGGGAAGCCTTCGCGCGAGCGCTCGACGACGAAGAGGCGTGTGTCGCCGACGTCGACGAGGCGCCCTTCGTGCACGGCCGTAGAGTAGTGGCGTGCGCCGCCTCCGCTATGTCGTCGCGGACGTCTTCACGGACACGCCGCTCGCGGGCAACCAGCTTGCGGTCTTCACCGATGGGCGCGACGCCGACCCCGTGACGATGCAGGCGCTCGCCCGCGAGATGGCGTTCTCCGAGACGGTCTTCGTGCTGCCGCCGTCGAGCGACGGGGCCGACGTTCGAATCCGCATTTTCACGCCTGCGTCCGAGCTCCCGTTCGCGGGGCATCCGACGCTCGGGACGGCGTTCGTGCTCGGCGGGCCGCTGCAGAAGGTCGTGATCCGGATCGAGACCGGCGCGGGCGTCGTGCCGGTCGAGCTGGAACGCGAGGGGCCGACGATCGTCTTCGGCCGGATGCAGCAGCCGATCCCCGAGTGGGAGCCGTTCGGGCGCGCCGACGAGGTGATCGCGCTGCTCGGGATCGAGCGGCCGGAGCTTCCCGTCGAGCTGTACCACCTCGGGCCGACGCACGCGTACTTCGAGCTCCGCTCCGCGGACGACGTCGCGCGCCTCGAGCCGGACTTCACCGCTCTCGCCCGCCTCGGCCACGTCGGCGTCAACTGCTTCGCGCGCGACGGCAAGCGGTGGAAGACGCGCATGTTCGGCCCGGCCGACGGCGTCCCCGAGGACCCGGCGACGGGTTCGGCCGCCGGGCCGCTCGCGATCCACCTCGCGCGCCACGGGCGCATCGCGTTCGGCGAGGAGATCGAGATTTCGCAGGGGGCCGAGATCGGGCGGCCGTCGACGCTCTACGCGCGCGTGGACGGATCGCCGGAGCGGATCGAGCGCGTCGAGGTCGGCGGCTCCGCCGTGATCGTCGCGCGCGGCGAGTTCAACCTTCCCTGACCGCCACCGCCGAGATCTCCGGCAGTTCGACCGCGAGCGCCGTCCAGAAGAGCCCGCCGTTCCGCGACAGGTACAGCCGGTTGCGCGCGGCGTAGACGACGAGGTCGGGGTCGTCGTCGGCGACCGCGACGGCGCGTCCCGTCGGAAGGCCGCGCCCGGACTCCTGCCACGTCATCCCCGCGTCGTGCGAGACGAGCAGCGGCGGGCGTGCGTCGACGACGGCGACGACCGTCGAACCGACCGCGGCGGCGGCGACCACGCGCGGGAGGTTGAGCTCCGGGGCGTCCGCGGGCGCGAACGGCTCCGCCGGGTCGACCTCGTCCGTCTCCAGGTCGACGGCGAAGGTTCCGGAAGCGGTCTGCGCGAGGGCGATCATCGCGCCGAAAGCACCGCCGCGACGACCGCCGTCGCGCGCCGCGCGGCGGCGACCGGTGGGAAGCCGGCGCCGCGCGAGACGACGTACGCGGCGCAGAAGGCGTCGCCCGCTCCCGTCGGGTCGGTGTCGAGCCCGCGCGCCGGGACGAACTCCGAGCGCCCGCCGGTGAAGACGGTCGCGCCGCGCGCGCCGCTCGTGACGACGACCTCGCGCACCGGTAGCGCCGCCGGGTCGCCGAGGATGGCCGCCTCCTCCTCCGACAGCTTGAGGATCCACACGTGGCGGAGCAGCTCGGGGTCGTAGTCGGCGTCGAGCTCCAGCGGCCCCTCACGCGGGACGCGGACGAGCCCCTGGCCGTCGAGCGAGAGCCGCCGCCGACGGGCGAGCGCAGCGAGCGTCTCGGGCGGGAAGTCGGAGCGCGCGAGCGGCGCGACGTGCACCCACCTGACGCCGTCCGGGAGCGAGGGGAGCTCGTCGGGCTGCCACGGCTCGGCGAGCGCGTCGACGTACATCCGCCGGCTGTCGCCGTCGTAGTCGATTCGGAAGGACGCCGTCGTCTGCGACGCGACGAACCGGACGGGCGTCCCGAGGCGGACGAGCGGGCGGACGAGGGCGTCGCGGTCTGCGGCGGCGCAGCGGGCGACGACGCGTGCCGGGACGCGGAGGCGGTGGAGGGCGCGCGCCCCGTGGTAGGACCCGCCGCCGACCCGCGGCGGCTTCCCGTGGAGCACGTCGCGCGAGAGGTTCCCGACGAGCGCGATCACGCGCCCGCGAGTATGGACCTCCTCCCGACGGCGACGCGGGCGAGGGCGGCCAGGCCGAAGGCGGCCGCGAAGCTCGGCAGCGACGCCCCGCCCCACGGGAGCGAGTGCGGACGGGTGTGCACGACGATGTCCGTCCACCACGCGGGCCCGTTCGGGTACAGCCATTGGTAGAGGCAGAAGCCGGCGAGCCACGCGGCGATCAGCGCGGGCCGGAAGGCCGGCGCCTCGAAGATCTCGCGCGGTCCGTAGTGGCGGCCCGACAACAACCAGTCCGCGACGAGGACGCCGAACAGCGGGACGAAGAACGAGCCGAGGAGGTACAGGAATGGCTGGTAGTTGCGCAGGTCGATCACGAGCGCGCCGACCGTCGCGATCGCCGCCGTCCCGGCGACGAGGAGGCGCTGCGGCGCCTGCGGCACCAGGTTCTGGATCGAGACGGCGCCCGAGTACACGTTCGCGAACGCCTCGTCGCTCTCGTCCACGGTCAGCGCCAGGAGCGCCAGGACGGTCGCGGCGCCGCCGGCCGCGATTGCCGTGAGCAGCGCGGGCGCGTCGGCGATGTGGCGCGTGAGCGCGATCACCGAGCCCAGCGCGAACAGCGGGATCGTCGGGACGAAGTAGCCGAGTCCAGTGCCCCAGAAGGCGTCGCGGCGCGTGCGCGAGAAGCGTGTGTAGTCGGAAACGAGCGGCGTCCACGAAACCAGGCTCGCGAGCACGAGGTCGAAGCCGGCCCAGAACGCGGGTGCCCCCGGCTCGTCCCACAGCCCGCTCACGTGCCGGCCGTGCAGCGACCACCACGAGAGGTACAGGAGCGACGCGATCACGAACCAGATCGCGAACTTCCTGATGTAGCGGCGCACGAACCCGACGGGCCCGAGGAGCGCGAGCACCGTCGCGATCGCTCCCATCGCGATCGTCCAGACGGCCTTCCCGCCGAAGCCGAAGACCTCGTTCGAGAGCGCGCTCGCGCCGGTCGCGATGATGATCAACTCGAAGATCGCCCAGCCGAAGCACTGCAGGACGTTGAGCGCGGTCGGCAGGTACGACCCTCGATGGCCGAGCGGCGCGCGCAGCAGCACCATCGTCGGCACGCGCGCATCGGCGCCGATCAGCCCGCCGACGCCCAGCAGGAGGTTGCCGACGACGGCCGCGGCCGCGATCGCCGCGAGCGCCCGCGGCAGCGACAACTCGAGGCCGAACTCGGACGCCGGCAACACGAGGAACGCTCCCGCGACGATCACGAGCAGCGACACCGAGAGGTTCCCCCAGAGCAGGAACTGGTCGAGGAAGCCAAGCACGCGCAACCGCTCCGGGACGGGCGTGATCCCCCAATTGGGCGCATCCTTCATTTCGTCTCGCTCCCTTCGCCGGCATGACCCGGATCAGGTTCGACGGGTGTGATCTCAGCCGCGCTCGCGGCACCCCGGTGGCCGGAGCGTACCGATGGTTTACGGCCTTTCGCGCCGGAAAGCGGACCGCGACCGCATTCGAGGGAAGGGGTTCACATGATCATTCGTCTCGACCGGCTCCAGACGGAGCTCCCGCCGCCGTCGGACCCGGATCCGGCCGGCGCGGCAGCCGTCCAGGAGCTGATGGGTGGGCGCTTCGGCGAGATGTCGACGCTCATGAACTACACGTTCCAGTCCTTCAACTTCCGCAATCGCCAGGGGGCGCGTCCGTTCTACGACCTGATCGCGAACATCGCCGCTGAGGAGTTCGGCCACATCGAGCTCGTCGCCGCGACCATCAACACGATGCTGACCGGCGCGAGCCCGACCGACGACGGAAAGGCGCCGAGCGCGTCCCTCGCCGGCGTCAAGGGTGTCGGCAACCCGCACCACTTCCTCGCCGGTGGCCAGGGCGCGCTGCCGCAGGATTCGAACGGCCGTCCCTGGAACGGCGACTACGTCTTCTCGTCCGGCGACCTCGTCGAGGACCTGACCCACAACTTCTTCCTCGAGACGGGCGCGCGCAACAACAAGCTGAAGGTGTACGAGATGGTCGAGCACCCCGCGGCCCGCGCGCTGACCGGCTTCCTGCTCGTGCGCGGCGGCGTCCATCAGGTCGCGTACGCACGGGCGCTCGAGCACCTGACGGGCGCCGACCTGACGAAGATGTTCCCGGCGCCGCGGATCCCGACCGAGAAGATCCCGGAGTGCAAGCCGCACATCGAGGAGGGACTGCACCTGAAGCTGTTCCGGTTCTCGCCCGAGGACTACCACGAGATCGTCGCCGTGTTCAACGGGCCGCACCCCGAGACGGGCGAGGAGCTCGAGGTCGTCGACGGCTTCCCGGCCGGGGCACCGCCGAACGACCTGCCGGCGCAGCCGGCGGTCTTCGCGCCCGACTACGCGCCGGAGGAGATCGCCGAGATCGCGGCCAAGCTCCGCGACCGGGCGGGCCTGCCCAAAGAGCCGACGGGCGTCGTCGCGAACGCCTGACCTTTGTCCGACGCGGCCATGTCCCGGGGACTGTCACCGAGACATGGCCGCAGCAGGCAGGTCAGAGAGGGACGAGGCGCGTGCCGGCGGCCTTCCAGGTCGCGACCGCCTCGTCGCCCTCCCTCAACCCGAGGCGCGCGGCGGAGGCGGCCGTCACCTCGGCGGTGACGGCGCCGACGGTGACGCGGACGCGGTTCGCGACGGGGACGACGGCGGTGACGCGGCCGCGAACGTGATTCTGCGCAGAGTCGGCCGGCCGGTCCGGGCCGAGCGTCACCTCCCACGGGTAGACGACGGCGGCGACGTCGCCGGTCGCGGCGTCGGTCGAGGCGATCTCGGTGCCGTCCGCAAGCGTGACGCGGGTGAGGTCGCCGTCGCGGCGCGCTCGGCCGCGGAGGAGGCACGCGCCGGCGAACTCGGCCACGAAAGGCGACGACGGGGTGGCGATCAGCGCCTCGGCGCTTCCCTCCTGCACGAGCTCGCCGCGGACGAGGACGCCTACGCGGTCCGCCAGCGCGGCCGCGTCGAGATAGTCGTGCGTGACGACGATCGTCGGCAGGCCGAGCTCCCGCAACGTCGCGCGCAGCTCCCCCCGGACGGCGTCGCGCGTGTGCGGGTCGAGGGCCGCGAGCGGCTCGTCGAGCAGCAGGACGCGCGGCCGCCGGGCGAGCGCGCGCGCGAGGGCGACGCGCTGCCGCTCGCCGCCGGAGAGCTCGCGCGGGCGCGCATCGGCGAGGTTCGCGATCCTCAGCCGCTCCAGCAGGTCACCCGCCGGCCCCGCGAACTCGACGTTGCGCCGCACGGTCAGGTGTGGGAAGAGCGCGTAGTGCTGGAACACGAAGCCGATCGAGCGCCGCTCGGGTGGGAGCGCGGTCCAGTCCTCGCCGTCCAGGTCCACGCGCGCGCCGGGGACGAGCCCCGCGACCGCGCGCAGCAGCGTCGATTTCCCCGCGCCCGACGGCCCCGCGAGCGCGAACGTCTCCGCGCCGACCGCGACCGCTACGCGGAGGTCGAACTCGCGAAGGGGAACGCAGGCGTCGACCCGAAGCGCCATTTGACCGCCAGCAGGAGGGCGAAGGAGAAGGCCGCGAGGAGCGCGCCGAGTGCGAGCGCGACCTCGAAGTCGCGCCCGAATTGCGCGTAGATCGCGAGCGGGAGCGTCTGCGTCACGCGCTGCAGCGAGCCCGCGAACATGATCGTCGCGCCGAACTCGCCGAGGCCGCGCGCGAAGGCGAGGACGGCGCCTGCGCCCAGCCCGCCGGCCGCGAGCGGCAGCGCGACGCGCGCGAACACGCGCCACGGTCCTGCGCCGAGCGTCCGCGCCGCGTCGACGACCGTCGCGTCCACCGCGTCGAACGCGGCCACGCCGGTGCGGATGTAGAACGGCGCCGCGACGAACGCCACCGCGAGCACGACAGCAGTCTGCGTGAACGCGACCGAGGTCGAGAGGAGGCCCATGCGGCCGAATGCCGCGAGCAGCCCGACCCCTGCCACCGCCGGCGGGAGGACGAGCGGCAGCTCGACGAGCGTCAGCACGAGCGACCGCCCGCGGAAGCGCCGCGTGGCGAGCAGGTGGGCCGTCGGCGTCCCCAGCGCGAGCACGAGCGCCTGGGCGATCGCGTTCGTCTTCAGCGAGACGACGAGCGCGTCGCGAGCGGCGGGCTCGCCCAGTTGTGCGACGAGCGTCGACGGCGAGATGCGCGTGAAGATCGCGACCACCGGGAGCGCGAGGAACGCGACTGCGACGGCTGCGCAGACGGCGAACGCCGCCCTCACGGCAGGCCGAACCCCGCCTCGCGCAGCCGCGCGCGCCCCGTCGGGCCGAGCAGCCGCCGGAGATACGCGCGCGCGCCGGCCTTGTGCTTCGATGCGGTCGGCACGCACGCCTGGTACTCGACCGTCGGCTGAGCGGCGCGCGGAAGCGCGATCCGCAGCACGCGGTTGCCGACCGGCTTGACGTCCGTCCGGTAGACGAATCCCGCGTCGGCCTCGCCGAGCGCGACCTTCGCCACCACGAGCTTGACGTCGTCCTCCTCGCTGACGACGTTCGAGAGCACCGAGGTGAGGCCGAGGTTTGCGAGCAGCCGCCGCGTGTAGTCGCCGATCGGCACGCCTTTCGCGCCGACCACGAGCTTGATCCCGTCGCGGCGGAGGTCGTAGACCGACCGGATCCGCGCCGGGTTCGCACGCGGGAGGACCAGCACGACGGTGTTCGTCGCGAACGTGACCGGTTTTGAGCATCGGTGCTTCGCGTACAGCTCCTGCGGGTACTTCGGCGACGCGGCCACGAAGAGATCGGCGGGCGCGCCCTCGCCGATCTGGAACGCGAGCTGGTCCGACCCCGCGAACTGGTACCGCGCAGTCCGGTCGAAGCGCGGGAGAACCTCCGCGAGCGAGGCCGCACCGAAGACGTTCAGGTGTGCGGCGGCGAGCACCGCGAGCGCAGTGAGCTTCATCGCTCGACCATCACGGAGGTCGCCTTGACGACGCCGGTCGCGCTGCCGCCGACGGTCAGGCCGAGCGATTCCGCGGCATCGCGTGTGATCACTGCGACGAGCCGGACCGGGTCGGTGACGTCGATCTCGACCTGCGCGAGCAGGCCCTCGATCTCGACCGACGCGACGACGCCGCCGAAGCGGTTCCGCGCCGACAGCGCGTGCGTCTCGCGCGAGGCGAGGCGGTCGACCTCCGAGAGCGGCACGAGGCGCCGGTTCGCCGCGTCCCTGCGCGTCCTGATCTTGCCGTCGCGGTCCCACCGCCGCAGCGTGTCGAGCGAGATACCGAGCCGGCGCGCGGCCTCTGCCGCCGGGAGGAGCCTCTGCCTAGGCATCGCCTAAGTCTACGTGATCCGCCGCGATCGTGCGGCGCGGCGGGTTTCTGCGCACCCGGCGCGGGAATTTCGGCAGACGTGCGTCGGGTGGGGCTACTCGCCGGTGCCGTCGTGCTCGCGGGCTGCGGCGAGGAGCAGTCGACGCTCCTGCCCGAGAGCGACGCGACGCATTCCATCGACGCGATGTGGTGGGTGCTTCTGATCGGGTCGACGATCGTCGTCGCCGTCGTGACGCTGCTCGTGCTCGCGACGCTCCTCAGGCGCCGCGGCAGCCTCGACGAGGTCGAGCGCGGAGGCGGCGGAACGACCTTCGCGCTCGTCTCGGGCGCGGCGATCCCGGCGGTCGTGCTCGTCGCGCTGTTCGCGTACGTCCTGTCGTCGCTGGACGCGACGGCGCAGCCGAAGGGCCGCCGGGACCTGAACATCGAGGTGATCGGCAAGCAGTGGTGGTGGGAGGTGCGCTACCTGGACCACGACATCGTCACGGCGAACGAGATCCACATCCCGGTCGGCGTCCCCGTGCGCGTCGTCGCACGCACCGCCGACGTCATCCACTCCTTCTGGGTGCCGCGCCTGAACCGGAAGATCGACATGATTCCCGGTCGCCGCAACGCGATCCTGCTGCAGGCCGATCGGAAGGGTGCCTACCGCGGCCAGTGCGCCGAGTTCTGCGGCCTCCAGCACGCGAACATGGCGTTCTACGTGATCGCCGAGCCGGCGCAGCGCTGGCAGCGCTGGGCCGCGCGCGAGCGGCGTCCCGCCGCGGCCGGCGGCCGCGGCGAGGGCGTGTTCGCGAGCGCCGGCTGCTCCGGCTGCCACAGGATCCGTGGGACGGCGGCGGACGGGCGCGTCGGCCCCGACCTGACGCACGTCGCGAGTCGCCGCACGCTCGCCGCCGCCACGATCGCGAACGACCGCCGCCGGCTCGCCGAGTTCATCCGCGACCCGCAGCACGTCAAGCCGGGGAACAAGATGCCCGCCCTCGGGCTGCAGGGCCGCCGGCTCGACGCGCTCGTCGACTACCTGGAGTCGCTGAGGTGAGCGCGTAGTGGCGACGACGGTCGGTCGCGAGGAGGTCGAGCGCCTCGAGGAGACCTGGCACGAGGCGCCGGGCCTGAAGACGTTCCTCACCACCGTCGACCACAAGAAGATCGGCACGCGCTACCTCGTCACCTCGTTTGCGTTCTTCCTCGCGGCGGGCGTCGAGGCGCTCGCGATGCGAACGCAGCTCGCGCGGCCCGAGGCGGGTGCGATCGGCCCCGACCTCTACAACAAGCTCTTCTCGATGCACGGCATCACGATGATCTTTCTGTTCGTGACGCCGATGCTGAACGGCTTCGGCAACTACCTCGTGCCGCTCCAGATCGGGTCGCGCGACATGGCGTTCCCAAGGCTGAACGCCTTCTCGTACTGGGTCTTCCTCGGCAGCGGGCTCTTCCTCTACTCGAGCCTGCTCGTCGGCTACGCGCCGAACGACGGCTGGTTCAACTACACGCCCCTGTCCGAGAAGGCCTACACCGAAGGGCTGAACATCGACTACTACAACCTCGGCCTGCTCTTCCTGACGATCTCGTCGACGGCCGGGGCGATCAACTTCATCGTCACGATCTTCAAGCTCCGCGCGCCGGGGATGTCGTTGAACCGGATCCCGCTCTTCTGCTGGGGGATCCTCGCGCAGTCGTTCTCGCTCGTGCTCGCGCTCCCCGCCCTCAGCGCCGCGAACATCTTCCTCGAGCTCGAGCGCCGCTTCGGCTTCCACTTCTTCGACCGGCCGCGGGGCGGCGACCCGCTGCTCTGGCAGCACCTGTTCTGGATCTTCGCGCACCCGGACGTCTACATCATCTTCCTGCCCGCGGTCGGGATCGTGTCCGCGATCGTGCCGGTGTTCTCGCGGCGTCCGATCGTCGGGTACCCGTGGATGGCGCTCGCGACGATGACGACCGCCTTCATCGGCTTCGGCGTGTGGGTGCACCACATGTTCGCGACCGGGCTGCCGCAGATCACGATGACGTTCTACGCCGCGGCGTCGTTGATCATCGTGATCCCGAGCGGCGTGCAGGTCTTCGGGTGGCTGGGGACGATGCTGACGGGCCGCCCGGTGATCCGCAGCCCGTTCCTGTACGTCCTCGGGTTCATCGTCGTGTTCGTCGTCGGCGGCGTCACGGGTGTGATGTTCGCGGCGATCCCGTTCGACCAGCAGGTCACCGACACGTTCTTCGTCGTCGCGCACTTCCACTACGTGCTCTTCGGCGGCGCCGTGTTCCCGATCTTCGCCGCGATCCACTTCTGGTTCCCGAAGGTGACCGGGCGGATGCTCGACGAGCGCCTCGCGCAGGTGTCCTTCTGGTTCTTCTTCGTCGGCTTCAACTTGACCTTCTTCCCCATGCACGTCCTGGGGCTGTACGGGATGCCGCGGCGCGTCTACACCTACCAGCCCGGCCTCGGCTGGGACTTCTACAACCTGCTCGCGACGATCGGCGCCTTCACTCTCGCCGTCGGCATCCTCGGCACGATCGTCAACGTCTTCCGCTCGCGGACGCGCGGCGCGATCGCGGGCGACGACCCGTGGGGAGCGAACACGCTCGAGTGGTCGACGTCGTCGCCGCCGCCCGACTTCAACTTCGCGTCAATCCCCGTCGTTCGCAGCGCCGATCCGAACTGGGACTTCGAGGACCGCGTCGAGGACGGGCTGCGGCTCGAGCGCCGCGAGCTGACGCTGTCCGAGGGGCACGAGACGATCGGCTCGTCGTGGCTCGACGGCGACATCGAGGAGGTGCACGAGAGCCCGTCGGAGTCACCGTGGCCGCTGGTGCTCGCGGCGTGCCTGGCCGTCCTGTTCGCGCTGCTCCTGACCGGTCACTGGGCGATGGCCGCGATCGCGTGCGGCGTCTGCCTGCTCGCGTGGGGCGGGTGGCACCTGAAGGAGCCCGGCGAGTGAGTCAGCCGCTCGCCGTTCCAGTGGCGCTGCAGCGCGGGCGGCCGCTCGCGTGGTGGGGGATGCTGCTCGTGCTCGCGACGGAGGGCGCGCTCTTCGGGACGATGATCGCGTCGTACTT
>Ga0126312_10001094_pt1 | contig 17441 bp, 16 predicted proteins | sample Plot104A_FD_92537 | JGI IMG/M metagenome (GOLD analysis project Ga0126312, IMG submission 92537) | Serpentine soil microbial communities from UC McLaughlin Reserve, CA, USA - Plot104A | ecosystem: Environmental > Terrestrial > Soil > Grasslands | place: USA: UC McLaughlin Reserve, Lake County... | reverse complement strand
GGCGCTCGAGACGCTCGGCGTGCCGGTCCTCGGTTGGCGGACGGACGAGCTGCCGCTCTTCTACACCGCCCGGGGCGGCCCGCCGGTGTCGGCGCGGGTCGAGACGGCGGAGGAGGCGGCGCGTGTGGCGGCGGCGCACTGGGCGCTGGGCGGCGGCGGCGTGGTGCTCGCGCGGCCGCCCGACGAGTCGCTGGACGACGTCGAGCCGCTGATCGGGAGCGCGCTCGCCGCGGCGGACGCGGCCGGCGTGCGCGGCGGCGCCGTGACGCCTTTTGTGCTCTCGTTCCTGCACCGCGAGAGCGGCGGCCGGACGCTGCGCGCGAACCGCGCGCTCGTGGTCGGGAACGCGCGGCTCGCGGGCGCGGTCGCCGCCGCGGCCGTCGAGTAGTCGCCGAGCGGTTCGACACGGCTGAGGCTGCCTGCCGCGGGGCGGCCGCAGGCTGCCTGCCGCGGGGCGGCCGCCGGCCGGCGCTCGCGCGCGCGCCTGCGGCTGGACCGTCCCTAGCCCCCACCCACCCAAAGGGGAGTCCGCGTGGTCCGGCCGCCGCGGTCGGTGAGCCGGGAAGCCTTCGGGCGGCCGATGTGGCCACGGTAGCCGCCGAGCGGCCCGGTTTCTGTGCCGATTTCGTGTCTTCTCGTCCCCACCGCTTCCACAGGTTCGCGCGGCGGCGGCGACGCCCCCGCGGCGCGCGGCGACGTCAGGCGTCGAGGAGCCACTTGCCGTTCTCCTGCACCAGGCGGCCGTCGGCGTAGAGGCGGCCGCCGCCGCGCAGGTCCTTGACGATGTCCCAGTGCACGGCGCTCACGTTCGTGCCGCCCGTGAACGAGTACGAGTTGCCGAGCGCGAGGTGGATCGTGCCGTCGATCTTCTCGTCGAAGCCGACGTTCTTCATGAAGCGCTGGATGCCGGGATTGCAGCCGATGCCGAGCTCGCCGAGCCGCCGCGCGCCCTCGTCGCTGTCGAGCGTCTCGAGCAAGAAGCTCTCGCCGCTCCTCGCGCTCGCCTCGACGACGCGGCCGCGTTCGAAGACGAGCCGCGCTCCCTCCACCTCCTGCCCGAAGTAGACCGCCGGGAACTCCGAGAACGCGATCTCGCCCTGTGCCGAGTCCTCGACAGGCGAGTAGAACACCTCGCCGCCCGGCATGTTCACGTGCCCGTCGTCGACGGCGCCGGTCCGACCGGTGAGCGAGAGCGTCAGGTCGGTCCCGTCTCCGACGATTCGTACTTCGTCGGTCGCGTCGAAGACATCCGCGATCCGCCGCATCTTCGCCGCCTCCGCATCCCAGTCGAGCAGCACGGCTCCGAACAGAAATTCCGTGTAGTCGTCGAGCGTCATCCCTGCGTCCTGCGCGGTCGCCGGAACCGGGTACTCCGCCACCACCCACGGCGCCGCCATCGACATCGTCCGCTCGCGGAGCGGCCGCAGGCGCGCCTCGAGCGCGACCCTCTGCTCCTCCGACAGGTCCGACCCCTCGACCGTCGACTCCGGCGCCCAGATCGTGATGAACGCGTCCGCCTCCTCCCAGATCCGCCGCTGCAGCGGCGCTGCCTCGCGCAGGTACTCGAGCGGCGCCACGCGCTCGAACGGGCCGCCGATCGTCTCGAACACCATCGTCAGGACGGGGTGCGCCGGGACGCGGGCGAGCTCCTCGAGCACCGCCTCGACGAGCGGCCTCGCGAGTGCAGTCGTACGGATCGACACCTGCCACCCCTCCTGGACCGCGATGCATCGACGCACGATCAGCCGCGCGTACTCGTCGACCCGCGGGTCACGCATCGACGGCCTCGAGCAACCACGACCCGTCGCGCTGGACGACCTCGCCGTCCAGCCGGAGCTCGCCCCCCGCGCGCAGGTCCTTGACGATGTCCCAGTGCACGGCGCTCTCGTTGATTCCGCCCGTCACCGTGTACGAACGACCGAGGGCGAGGTGGACGGTGCCGTCGATCTTCTCGTCGAACAGCGTGTTCTTCATGTGCCGCGTGATCCGCGGGTTGCAGCCGATGCCGAGTTCGCCGAGCACGCGGGCGCCGGCGTCGGTGTCGAGGATCGCGAACAGGAACTCCTCGTTCGTGGCGGCGCCGGCGTCGACGACGCGGCCGCCCTCGAACCGGAGCCACGCGCCGCCGACCTCGTGGCCGTGGTACACGGCCGGGAACTCGGAGAACGTGACGAGCCCTTCGGTCGCGTCCTCGAGCGGCGAGAGGAAGACCTCGCCGCCCGGAAGGTTGATGTGGCCGTCGTCGATCGCGCACTCGCGCCCCTCGACGCCGAGCAGCAGGTCGGTCCCCGGCCCGACGAGCCGCACCTCGGACGCGGCATCGAAGCGGTCGGCGATCCGGCGCATGCCCTCGGCCTCGGCATCCCAGTCCAGGAGGCACGCCGCGAAGAGAAAGTCCTCGAACGCGGCAGGCGTCATCGCCGCATCCTGCGCGAGCGCAGGCGTCGGGAACTGGCAGGCGACCCACGGGCAGTCCATGGCGGTGATCCGTGCGCGCAGCGTCGACGCGGAACGCGCGATCAGCGCACCGCGTTCCGGCGGGACGTCGGCTGCGTCGCGCGTGTTCTCGGGCGCCACGATCGAGATGAACGCATCGGCGTCCGTCTGGATCGTCTGGAAGATCGGCGACGGCGTGGCCAGCAGCTCATCCGGAGCCGCGCGCGTCCAGGCGCCGCCGGCGCTGTCGAAGGAGAGCTGCAGGATCGAATACGCGCCGGCCTCGCCGAGCTGCCGTTGCACCTCCTCCACGAGCGGCCGCGCCGCCACCTGCGCGCTGACGTGGACCTGCCACCCCGCGCGGGCGCCGATGCAGCGGTGCACGAGCAGCCGCGCGTACGCGCGTATCCGGTCGTCGACCAACGCCTCCCTCCATGCCGCACGCTCCTGTTCGGGGCCGCCCGATCGAGTTGTAATCGCCGAAGGTGACTCCCACAACCGCCCTTTTGGGGCAGATTCAATCGGCCGGCGCGCTACTCGAGCGTGCGCAGGAACTCCTCGATGTCGAGCGCCGGCAGCGTCTCGATCCTCGTCGATCCGCGAGCGCCGAGCGAGACCGAGACCTTCGCGATCGTCGCCAAGTCGGGCGCTTCGACGATGTTCACGAAGTCGAACTCGCCGAGAGTCGCCCACTGGTGCAGGATCCGCGCGCCCAACTCCTCCACGTCCTGGTTGACCTGCCGGAGCCGCTCAGGGTTCGACTTGAGGGTCTGCACCCCTTGCTGCGTCAGCGTCGACAGGAGGATGAAGATCGGCATCTCGGCGGCTCCTTCGTCGGGGACGGCCGGAGCCTACCCGCGCGGCCTGGTCGTGATACAGGAGCGCCGTTCCGAGGTAGAGCATCGGGCTCAGCACGAGCACCGCAAGGAACAGAGCGACCCGGATCGTGTTGTCCGCCTGCCCGTGGAGCAAGACGACCAGCATCGCTGCCGTCAACACGAACACCAGCACCAGCGCGCACAGCGACCCGAGCGCGTGGACAAAGTCGGCCAACCCAAGCCGCCGCGCACGGGCGAGCGACGCGCGAAAACCAAGTCGCTCGATCATTGCCACCGGCACGGCGAGGCCGAACAGCGCCAGCCACGCGAGCGCCGGCAGAACGAATGCACTGAGCAGCACCGGCGCCGGGAACCACACGACGACGCCCAAGAGGAGCGCGATCAACGTCGGCCTCGCACCGGTCAGGATCCACACGGCGGCCGCAAACGCGCCGCTGAAGAGCGGCGCGGCGACACAGAGCGCGGCGACCTCCGTGCTGAACGAGTCGCCTGCCGTCACGAGCGCGACGATCGCGAGCGGCACGCCGAGCGGCAGCGCGCGCACGAAGTTGTCGCCGTACGCGCGGATCGTCTCCGCGACGAGCTGGCCGACCGTGCGCTCGCCCGGCGGGAGCGGCGGCGGGAGCTCACGCGTCCGCACGGAGCTCCTCGACGAGCCTCGGGAGCGCGGCCGCGAGCGCGGCCCGTGCATCGTCGAGTCGCCAGCGCGCGCGATCGGGCTCGCCGATCGCGTTCGCGAGCACACGCACCTCGACCGCGGGAACGCCGACGAGCGCACACGCTCGAAGCACGGCGTAGCCCTCCATCGCCTCGGTGTCGCACCCCGTCGAGCCGCCGACACGCGCCGTCGTGCCGATCGGGTCGACACGCGCGCCCGGAAGCGCGCGGAGCGCGGCCGCGACGAGCCGCTCGTCGGCCGGAGCGCGCAGCTCGATCCAGTGCGGGTCGTCTGCATCGCAATACACCGCCTCGCTCCCGACGACGAAGGACGGCTCGGCAAAGGCTCGTGCGCCCGCGACGCCGACATTGAGGACGCCGCGCGGCCGCGACCGTGCGAGCTCCGCGGCGGTGCGGGCGGCGGCCTCGACGGGGCCGACGCCGCAGACGAGCGTCGCGGCGCCGTTCGCGCCGTCGAGCTCGCCGGGGGTCGCCGCGACGACGAGGAGCACGCCGAGACGGTAACCGCGGCCGGCGCTACGCGAGCGCGCGCTCGAGCGCCGCCCGCGTCCCGGGCTTCCCGTGCGTCGGGAGCGCGTGCTCGACCGGCAACTCGAGAAGCGGCCGGAGCGCCGCGGCCCGCGACTCGTGCGACTCGCCCTCGCTCAACCACGCGTCGGGAAGGCGCAGCTCGTCCGGCTCGCCGAGGACGGTATCGCCGAAGACGAGCGCACGGTGCTGCGGCAGCCAGAGCACGCGGTCGTCGTCGACTCCGGCCTTGACCTCGACGCACGGAGGCAGCCCGTCGGCCGACGCGCCGAGCCGCTCGACGATCTCGTCCGTCGATCGGCGGTGCCACTCGCACGTGAGCGCGACGGCCACGTCGCGGCCGGCGGCGAGCTCGTCGAGGATCGACGGCGGCGATTGCGGGTCGACGAGCACGAACGTCTCGCCGCAGTCGAACGCGTACGAGGAAACCTCGCGCTCCCATCCGTCGGGGCCGCCGTCCGACGGCGACCAGTCCGGGTGCGGCGCGGTCCACCACCACAGCCCCTCCGCGAGCTCCTGCACGGGCGGGAGTCTACGAAGTGCAACGGCACCGTGACCTTTCTGTGCCAAATCACGAACGGACACTGGTGCGCGCTCGGAGGCGCCGGTACCACGGATGGCTCCCCCACCGAGAGGAGCGTGCATGCACTTCCCTGTCCTACCCGCGGCCGCGGCGGCCGCGCTCACGGTCGCAGCCGTCGTCGGAGTCGCGGCCGCGACCGCCATCCCCCACGCCCGGTCCGAGGCCGGACCGATCACGGCGTGCGTGAAGTCGAACGGAAAGCTTCGGATCGTCACCTCGGCCGACAAGTGCAAGAAACGCGATCGCGTTCTCACCTGGAACGTCGCAGGCGCGAAGGGCGACCCCGGCCCTGCCGGGCCTGCCGGGCCTGCCGGGCCCGCCGGGCCCGCCGGGCCTTCTGGGCCTGCCGGGCCGAAGGGCGATCCCGGACCGGCCGGCCCGGCCGGCGCGACCGGCGCTCAGGGGACTCAGGGCGCACCCGGCCCGGCGGGGGCGCAAGGCGCCGTCGGACCCGCAGGGCCGCCGGGGCCGCCGGGGCCGAAGGGCGACCCGGGCGCGGGAATCGCCTCCTTCGACGATCTCGCCGGACTCGCGTGCACCGCCGGCGGTCAGGCGGGCAAGATCGAGATCGCCTACGACGCAGCCGGCCACGCCACGCTCACGTGCGCCGTCAGCACCGGTGGCGGAGGCGGAGGCGGCACGACAGCCACCATCCGGGTCAACGAGGTGCAGACGGGCACCGCAGGCAGCGCCGCCGACGAGTTCGTCGAGCTCGTGAACGCGGGCACCGCAGCCGCGGACGTCGGCGGCTGGAAGGTCGTCTACCGCTCCGCCGCCGGAACGACCGACACGACGCTCGCGACCATCCCGGACGGGACGACGATCGCCGCGGGTGGCTTCTACCTCCTCGGCGGAAGCGCGTACGCCGGCCCACACGCCGCGAACCAGTCGTTCGCTTTGGCGATCGCTGCGACCGGTGGCGCCGTCGGCGTGCGCGACTCGACGGGCGCGCTCGTCGACGGCGTCGGCTGGGGCACGGCGACGAACGCGCTGGTGGAGGGAGTCGCGGCGGCGGCCCCGCCCGCCACCGCGTCACCTGGGTCGAGCATCGTGCGAAAGCCCGACGGCCACGACACGAACGACAACTCCGCCGACCTCAGCGTCAGCTCGACGGCGACGCCGGGTGTGTCGAACGGCTGAGCAGGGGAAACGTCGCGGCCGCCCTCACGGGCGGCCGCGACTCCCACCTCTACGCCGCTCGAAGGCGCCGGTCAGTCGTCCTCTGCATGATGAACGGGGCGGAAGAAGTGCTTCTCTCGCCAGCGAGCCACCTCGCGGCCGATCTTCTCTCCCTGCTCGTCCGCGGTCCGGAAGTGGATCCCGGACCAGACCCGTGCGTCGACGATCTCCTCGATCGCCTGCGACAGCCGCGCCCAGTGACGCGTGCGGCCGGCATTGTTGGTGTCCTCGAACGCGACGTGGTCGGTGCCGAAGAAGTCCTGCATCGTCGCGATGATCGAGCCGCTGACGCCCGTGTGCCCGGAGGGATGGTCGGGGTACGGCGGCGTCGGGACGAGCGGCAACCACCCGCCGTCCTTCTCCGTCGCGGGGTTCGGGTCCGTGTCGGCCTCGCGGATCGCAGTGATCGGGCGCCAGAACAGCCAGTGGGCCTTGTCGTCCCAGACGCTGATGGCGGCGTCCGAAGCAGTCAGGTAGAGCATGGCGAAGAACCGCGCGCTGTCGACGATCGAGAGGCCGTGCTCTGCCGACATGGCCCGTGCGATGCGGCTCCACGTCCCGAGGGGGTGCTCCATCCAGTACAGGGCGGCGTGCGTCTGATCCGCGGATCGCGTACCGCTCGACGCCGAGCCGACCGACTTCACCTCCTCGAAGTCGCGGGCGTACGCGTGGCTCTCGAGCTCGTTCGGCCCCTTGGACCGGAACTGCGACGCACTCGGAATCATGAACGGCGTGACGTCCTTGAGCCACGCGTTCGGGTCGTTGACGAACAACGGCAGCACGGGCTTCCACTCGCCCGGGAGCGACCCCACGGGGAAGCGAAACGAACCGGCGCGACCGTCGGCCGTTCGGGCGGCGATCATGGCCGCCGCGGCGGCGTCGCCGACCGCGATCCCGCGCGTCTTCTGGGTGCCGTCGGGGATCCCCGCGAGCGACGCAGCGTGCTGCGCGTCGAGCACCGACTGCTGCGCCGGGACGAGGTTCAGCAGGACGCGATACGCGGCCGTCGCGGCGGCGGCCTCCTTCGAGTCGAACGGCGTCGCCACCCGCGACGAGATCAGATAGCCGTCGCGGCTCCCGTCGATCGCGTTGACGGCGTCGTACACCGCACCGTGGACGATCGCCAGGTTGACGGCGGCCACCGGCGGAGCCTGCGACGGCGCCGGCCCGACCAACAGGTTCGTCGCGTACTGGTTCCAGGTCGTCACCGCGTCGGCGTGCGCCGTCGCGGGGACGGCCGCGGCAAGGACTGCGGCGATCACCAGCATGCGTCTCAACGTCTTCATGCGTTCTCCTCTCTCGACGATTCCGCTTCGACGACCCGAACGGCGTCGAGCCCGGCTCGCTGCGCGGCCAGCGCCGCATCGCGGGACGAGCAGGCGTCGAAGACGTAGAAGCAGATCTCGTCCTCCGGAACGTGGAGGGCGCCGCCGAACCGTACGGGCGTCCCCGCCCGCGTCAGCTCGACGGCCGCCGAGCGCGCCTGCCGCTCCCGGATCGTCCGCTCGTCGGCGGACGATCGCGCGAGGTAAGTCTCGACGAGGTAGCTCGGCACGCGTTCCACGCTAGGACCCGCCGGCCGCGTAGGAAACGTGGGAACCCCTGAAGTTTGCTCAGAGGCGGCGCGCGAGCTCGGTGCGCGAGCGCACGCCGAGCTTCGCGTACACGTGCGAGAGGTGGCTCTCGACGGTGCGCTCGGCGAGGAACAGCGCCGCCGCCACCTCTCCGTTCGTCCGGCCCTGCGCCACGAGCTCCGCCACGCGGCGCTCGGCCGGCGTCAGCTCGAGGCTGCGGGTGCGACCGCCGATGGCGCCGAGCTCGTTGCGGGCTCGCTCTGCCCACCCCTCGGCGCCCAGCTCGGCGAACATCGCAACGGCCTGCTCGATCGCCTCGCGCGCGGGCCGCTTCTGGCGCGCGCGGCGACGGACGATCCCGAGCGCGAGGAGCGCCCGCGCGCGTGAGAACGGCTCCCCCGCCGCCTCGTGCGCAGCGGCCGCCTCGGCCAGGAGAGCCTCCGCGTGCTCGACGTCGCCGCGCGCGGCCGCGACGAGTCCGCGCGAACGCACTGCGTGCGCGGCGATCCATCCGCGGCCGAGGCGGCGCGCGTCGTTCTCCCACGGTCCGAGAATCGCGACCGCGTCGTCGACGCGCCTCAGCGCGAGGAGCGCTTCGGCGTACTCGCCCCGCCACCAGTACATGGCAGGCTCGCCGAAGCCCGTCGCCGCAGCCGATCGTTCGGCCGCGTCGAAGTCCGCCACCGCAGCGGCCGCGTCGCCTGACCACAGATGGACGAGACCGGGCCCGGCGTGCGTGGGGAGCACGACGCCGTGCCGCTCGGCGAGGCGGTACGTCAGCTCCGACAGCTCGCGAGCACGTTCGAGGTCGCCTCGGTGTGCGGCGGCGAGCAGCAGCGGGAGCAGCGTCTGCGGCGTCTCATCCTCGCCGGACGAATACTGGCGGATCAGGTCTCGCGCCTCCTCCGCGCACTCGTACGCGAACGTCAGGCGGCCGGCGCGCACCTCGAGCAGGGCGGTGTACCAGAGCACATTCGCCGTCACGCGTTCGTCCCGGTCTCCCCACTCGCGCCGGGTCGCCTCCAGCACCTCCCTCGCGGCGCCGATGTCCAGCGACCAGACCAGGACGTGCGCCAACGCGAACTCGATGGCATCGCGGCTGTCGGAGCCGGGGCGCGCAAGCTCGTACGCCCGCTCCGCAACCCGGCGCGCGTCGGGATCGCCTCGATTGAAGCGAACGATCGCGAGGCCGCCCAGAGCGGCGGCTTCCAGCGCGGGATCGCCGAGCCGCTCCGCGACGGCGACAGCGGCGCGGGCGTGCTCCTCGGCGACGGCGTGCCCTTCCCGAAACCGGAGCACGAGGCCGAGCTGCTGGTGGACACGAACGGAGAGGGCCGGGGACAACCCGGGCTCGCGCAGCGCCGCGCGCAGCATCGTCGTCACTTCCGCGAGGTCGCCGCCCGCAAGCGCCGCCTCGAGCACGAGCGCGTCGGCGCGGTCGGCTGACGACGCCTCGTCGTCGACGAGGCTCCGCGCGAGCAGCCTTGCCCGCTGGACCTCACCCGCAGCGAGGTGCGCACGTGCGGCGGCGGCCGCGCGGCGACGGCGTCCGCCTGGGTCGCCGCGCGGGGTCAGCCGGAGCGCGTGCTCGCCCAGCTCGGCCGCAGCGATCGGCGCACCCTTCGCGTTCGCGACGGCGGCCGCTTCCTCGAGCGCGGTGGCGACGTTGGCGTCCTCCCGCTCGGCCGACAGCGCGAGATGGCGGGCTCGCGCCAGCGGGTCGACGACGACCCGCGCGAGCTGGGCGTGGACTCCCCGCCGCTCGTCGCCCGGCAGGCGCTGGTAGAGGACGGAAGCGAGCAGCGGGTGCGTGAACGCGACGGCACCGCCCGTCACCTCGATCACGCGCTGGCGGAGGGCAGGATCGAGAGCGGAGCGGACGATGCCGGCCGCGGCGAGCTCCTCGGCCGTGAGGCGCGCGTGCGCGGACGCGAGCGCCAGCGCCTCGCGCGTCGTGCCGGTGAACCCGTCGAGGCGCGCCCCTACCAGCTCCTCCAGGCGCTCGGGCACGGGGAGAGGCTGCGTCGGGTCGGGGGCGTCGGCGAGCGCGCGCGCGAGCTCGAGCGCGTAGAACGGATTCCCGCCCGACGTTTCGTGCAGGCGCCGGAGCGCACGACGCGAGAACGATTCGCCGAGGCGGTCGTGCAGCAGCTGGTGGATCGCGCCGAGGCTGAGCGCGCCGACGCGAACGCGTTCGGTCCGCTCCGGGGGGACGGCGCCCTCGAGCGAGGCGGCAGCTCGGGCACGCCGCGACAGCAGCAGCAGCACGGGCGCCTCCACACGACGCAGCGCGAACGAGAGCGCGGCCGCCGACGACGCGTCGAGCCACTGCTCGTCGTCGACGGCGATCACGAGCGGCTCGGTCTGCGCGAGAGCCTCGATCGCGCTCCGCGTGGCCACGCCGACCGCGCGCGGCGGCTGCGCGACGTCCTCCCGATCCTCGAGCAGCAGGGCTACACGGAGTGCGTGACGCCGCGGCGGCGGAAGCTCCGGCTCCACCTCGTCGAGCACGTCCTCCAGCAGGTCGCCGAGCGCGGCGTGGGCATGCGCCCGTTCGGCCTCTGCCGGCCGCGCGATCAGCGTTCGGCGTCCCCGTTCGGCCGCGAGCTCGACGCCGTGCCGCCACAGCGTCGACTTGCCGATCCCGGGCTCCCCCTCGAGCACGAGCGCCGCGGGCGCGGCCGGCGCGCCCGCGACGAACGCCTCGATCGCCCGCAGCTCGTCGTCGCGTCCGACGATCTGGGCCATGCGGACGATCGTGACGGATCCGCCGCTACATGGCCAGGGCGGGCGCGGTGATCTCGGATTTCGTGAAGACGAGGTCGCCGTTCTGTGCGTCGACGCGGATCGTGTCGCCGGGCCCGAAGTCGCCCTCCAGCAGGCGTAGCGCGAGCGGGTTCTCGAGCTGGCGCTGGATCGCGCGCTTCAGCGGCCGCGCGCCGTAGGTCGGATCCCACCCCGCCTCCGCGAGCGCCTCCTTCGCCGCCGCCGTCAGCTCGAGCTCGAGCCCGCGGTCGGCGAGGCGCTCGCGCAGCCGCTCGAGCTGCAGCTCGACGATGTCGGCGAGCTGCTCGCGGCTGAGCGGCCGGAACTCGACGATCTCGTCGATCCGGTTCAGGAACTCGGGCCGGAAGTGGTCGCGCATCGCCTCGGCGCTGCGGATGTTCGAGGTCATGATCAGGACGGTGTTGCGGAAGTCGACCGTGCGGCCGTGGCCGTCGGTCAGGCGGCCGTCGTCCAGCACCTGCAGGAGCACGTCGAACACCTCTGCGTGCGCCTTCTCGATCTCGTCGAGCAGGACGACGCTGTACGGCCGGCGGCGGACCGCCTCCGTCAGCTGCCCGCCCTCGTCGAACCCGACGTAACCGGGCGGCGCGCCGATCAGGCGCGCGACCGTGTGCCGCTCCTGGTACTCGCTCATGTCGAGCCGGATCATCGCCCGCTCGTCGTCGAACATGAACTTCGCGAGCGCGCGCGCGAGCTCGGTCTTGCCCACACCGGTCGGGCCGAGGAAGACGAACGAGCCGATCGGCCGGTTCGGGTCCTGCAGGCCCGTCCGCGCCCGCCGCAGCGCGTTCGCGACGGCCGCGACGGCTTCCTCCTGCCCGACGACGCGCTGGTGGAGGCGCTCCTCCATGTGGATCAGCTTCTGCGTCTCGCCCTCGAGCAGCCGCGCGACGGGGATGCCCGTCCAGCGCGCGACGACCGCCGCGATGTCGTCCTCGTCGACCTCTTCCTTGACCATCGGGTTCTCGACGGGAGTGCCGTCGCGCTCCGCGAGCTCCTTCTCGAGCTGGGGCAGCCGGCCGTGCTTGATCTCGGCCGCGCGGTTGAAGTCGCCCGCGCGCTCCGCGCGCTCGTACTCCATCCGCAGCTCGTCGATCTGCGTCTTGATCTCGCCGACGCGCTCGAGCGCCTCCTTCTCGCGCGCCCAGCGCGCGGCGAGCGTGTCGCGCTCCTCCTTCGCATCGGCGAGCGCGCGCTCGACCGGCTCGCGCACCTCGCGCGACTCCTTTGCCATGGCCGCCAGCTCGATCTCGAGCTGCATCACGCGCCGGTTCGCCTCGTCGAGCTCGACGGGCGACGACTCGATCTCCATCTTGAGCCGCGACGCGGCCTCGTCGACGAGGTCGATCGCCTTGTCCGGAAGCTGCCGGTCGGAGATGTAGCGGTCGGACAGAACGGCGGCCGCCACGAGCGCCGAGTCGCGGATCGTTACGCGGTGGTGCGCCTCGTAGCGCTCCTTCAGCCCGCGCAGGATCGCGATCGTGTCGGTGACCGACGGCTCGCCGACGAACACCGGCGCGAAGCGCCGCTCCAGCGCCGCATCCTTCTCGACGTGCTTGCGGTACTCGTCCAGCGTCGTCGCACCCACGCAGCGCAGCTCGCCGCGCGCGAGCATCGGCTTGAGCAGGTTCGCGGCGTCGACCGCGCCCTCCGCGGCGCCGGCGCCGACGATCGTGTGCAGCTCGTCGATGAAGAGGATGATCTCGCCGGCGGCGTTCTTGATCTCGCCGAGCACGGCCTTCAGCCGCTCCTCGAACTCGCCGCGGTACTTCGAGCCGGCGAGCAGCGCGCCGATGTCGAGCGCCCAGACCTTCTTCTCCTTCAGGCTCTCCGGGACGTCGCCGCTCACGATCCGTTGCGCGAGCCCCTCGACGATCGCCGTCTTGCCGACACCCGGCTCGCCGATCAGCACCGGGTTGTTCTTCGTGCGCCGCGAGAGGATCTGGATCACGCGCCGGATCTCCTCGTCGCGCCCGATCACCGGATCGAGCTTTCCGTGCTCGGCCGCCTCGGTGAGGTCGCGGCCGAACTTCTCCAGCGCCTGGTAGCTCCCCTCGGGGTCCTGCGAAGTCACGCGCTGACCGCCGCGCACCTGCTTGACCCACGCGAGGATCTCCTCGCGCGGCGCCGGGTCGAGCGCGAGGAACAGGTGCTCCGTCGCGACGTAGTCGTCCTCGAGCTGCGCGCGCTCCTCGTCGGCTCGGTCGAGCACGCGCGAGAACGCGGCCGACACGCTCGGCTGCTGCGCGCCGCCGCTCGCGGTCGGCCGCGCTGCGAGCCGCTGCTCGGCCTTCGGGCGGAGGTGCCGCCAGTCGGCGAACAGCTCTTGGTCGAGCAGCGCGACCAGCAGGTGCTCCGGGTAGATCTCGGGATTGCCGCGGCGGCGGGCAAGCTCCTGCGCTGCGGCCACCGCCTCCTGGCTCTTGATCGTCAACTTGTTGAAGTCCATCTATCTCTTCCTCGTCATCGGTACGGGTGGTTCGGATGGGCGGTACAGGACGAGGTCGCGCCGGTACTGCCGGTGGACCTCGTTCAAGGCTTTGCGCATCTCGCCCTCGAGACGCTCGAGGCGCCGGCGCATGCGGCGGAGCTCGTCCTCGAGGTGGAGGACCTGCTCCACACCCGCGAGGTTCAGGCCGAGCTCGGTCGTGAGCCGCTGGATCAGGCGCAGCCGCTCGATGTCGGACTCGGAGTAGAGGCGCGTGTTGCCGGCGGTTCGCTTCGGGCGGACGAGCCCCTTCTGCTCGTAGATCCGCAGCGTCTGCGGGTGCATGCCGACGAGGTCGGCGGCGACGCTGATCATGTAGCGCGGGCGTTCGTCCATCAGTCCCGCCTCCCGAAGGCGTCGCGGGCGGCGCGGTTGCCGACGCGCCGCGCCTCGACCGGCGCTGCCGCCGACGCCACGCGGCGGGCGGGCCGCCGGTTGAGGACGTGCCCGGCCAGCGCCCACGACCCCACGAGCACCGGCAGGGCGACGACGTAGCGCAACGCGCCGTTCGCTCCCTCACGGACGAGGACGAGCCCGGCCAGCGCGACTCCGACGACCTGGATCGCGAGCCATGCCCACCGCTGTCGCGTCGTCCCGCGGTCGGCGCGGCTCACCGCCCACCAGCCGAAGACGAAGGCGCCCAGCGCGGCCGCCGCGGCGAGCTCCCAGCTTTCGCGCGAGGCGGCCCAGACGGCGCCGAGCACGCACAGCGCGACGGCGAAGACGACCTGGTCGGTCGCGTAACCCGAGTCTCTCCGGCGGACGTACCTCACGAGAACAGCCGCTCCCTCGGGTTCGCCCGCGAGGCCGCCTCGAACGCCTCGAGGGCCTCGCGCTCCTTCTTCGACAGCTTCTTCGGGACGTCGACGCGCACGCGCGCGAGCAGGTCGCCGCTCCCGCCGCCCTTCAGCCTCGGCGCGCCGCGGCCCTTCACTCGCAGCGTGCGGCCGTCCTGCGATCCCGACGGGATCTTCAGCGAGATGCGGCCGTCCGGCGTCGGGATCTCGACCTCGGCGCCGAGCGCGGCCTCACTGAACGTGACGGGAACGTCGAGCACGAGGTCGTCGCCGCGGCGCTCGTACAGCCGCGACGGCTCGACCCGGGTCACGACATGCAGGTCGCCCGCGGGCGCGCCGCCGTATCCCGCCTCGCCCTTGCCCTTGAGCTTGATCCGCGTGCCGCCCTTGACGCCGGCCGGGATCTTGACCGTGTAGCGCTTCGTGCGCCGCTCGCGACCGCTCCCGTGGCAGGTCGAGCAGGGCGTCTCGACGATCGTGCCGTTGCCGCGGCAGCGGGGGCACGGCTGCTGCAGCGCGAACAGGCCCTGCGAGGTCGCGACGACGCCGCTGCCCTCGCAGTCGGGGCAGCGCGTCGGTGTCGTTCCGGGCGCGGCGCCCGTCCCGTGGCAGGTGTGGCACGCGAGCTCGAGCTGCACGGGGACCTGCACCTGCGCGCCCCGCAGCGAGTCCTCGAACGACACCGTCACCTCGACCTCGACGTCGTTGCCTCGCTGACCGCGATCCGGCTGCCCGCCGCGCCCGCGGCCGCCGCGGTTGAACATCCCGCCGAAGAGGTCGCTGAGGTCGCCGAGGTCGAAGTCCCCGAAGTCGACGTTCGTCGGCCCCGGACCGGGGCGTCCGTTCGCGGCGCCGAAGCGGTCGTACGCCTTCCGCTTCTCGGGATCCGAGAGCACGTCGTACGCGCTCTGAACCTCCTTGAAGCGCGACTCGGCCGCCGCGTCGCCCGGGTTCTTGTCGGGGTGATAGCGGCGGACGAGCCTGCGGTACGCCTTCTTGATCTCGTCTTGCGAGGCCGTCTTCGGAAGCTCGAGCGACTCGTACAGCGACTTCGCCATCGACGCTCTAGGTCTCCTCGCCCTCGGGCCCGGATGGCTCGCTCGGCTCCGCCGACGGCGCGGCAACGACGACGCGTGCCGGCCGCAGGACGCGGTCGCCGAGCCGGTAGCCCTTCTGGAGCACCTGGATCACGGAGCCCTCCTTCTGGTCCGACGGCTGCGAGAGGAGCGCTTCCTGCGTGTGCGGGTCGAACGCGCCCTCTGTCTCGATCTCCTGCAGGCCCTCCTTCGCGAGCGCGGCCGCAAGCGAGCGGTGGACGAGGCGAACGCCCTCCTCGAGCTTCGCCTCTTCGTGCTCGTTCGCCGCCTCGAGCGCGCGCTCGAGGTCGTCGAGCACCGGCAGGAGCTCGTTCACGAGCCGCTCGGCGGCGCGCGCGACCAGGCTCGCCTGGTCGCGCGCCACGCGCTTGCGGTAGTTCGCGAACTCCGCCTGGCTCCGCTGGAGCGCGTCGAGGTACTCGTCGCGCTCCCGCATCGCCTCCGCGAGCTCGTCGACCTGCTCGGGAGCCTCGGCCTCCGGCTCCGCCGCGGTCTCCTCGATGCGAGTCTCGTCGTTCATTACGACGTCCGTGCCTCCTCGTCCACGACCTCGTAGTCGGCGTCCTCGATCACCTCGTCGTCGGACGAGGACGAGGCGCCGTCACCGGACGGCGGCGGCGACTGCTGCTGGGCCGACGCCTGCGCGTAGATCTGCTGCGCCGCCTCGGTCCACGCCTCCTGCAGCGCGTCCGTCTTCGACTTGATCTCGCTCACGTCATTGGACTCGAGCACGCCGCGGAGCTCCATGATCCGCCCCTCGATCGTGCCCGCGACCGACGAGTCGATCTTGTCGCGGTGCTCCGCGAGCGACTTCTCGGTCTGGTAGGTGAGCTGCTCCGCGTGGTTCCGCGCGTCGGCCAGCTCGCGCAGCCGGTGTGCCTCGCCCGCGTGCTGCTCGGCCTCGCGGATCATCCGCTGGACGTCGTCGTCCTTCAGCCCCGAGCCGCCCGTGATCTGGATCTTCTGCTCGTTGCCCGTGCCGAGGTCGCGGGCCGAGACGTGGATGATCCCGTTCGCATCGATGTCGAAGGCGACCTCGATCTGCGGCATGCCGCGCGGCGCCGGCGGGATGCCGACCAGGTCGAACTTGCCGAGCGTCTTGTTGTAGAGCGCCATCTCCGACTCGCCCTGCAGGACGTGCACCTGCACCGACGGCTGGTTGTCGTCGGCGGTGGAGAACGTCTCCGCCTTGCGGGTCGGGATGGTCGTGTTGCGGTCGATCAGCTTCGTGAACACGCCGCCCTTCGTCTCGATGCCGAGCGAAAGCGGGGTCACGTCGAGGAGCAGGACGTCCTTGACCTCGCCCTTGAGGACGCCGCCCTGGATGGCCGCGCCGACGGCGACGACCTCGTCAGGATTGACGCCCTTGTGCGGATCCTTCCCGATCAGCTCCTTGACCTTCGCCTGCACGGCGGGCATGCGCGTCATGCCGCCCACGAGGATCACGTGATCGATCCCGGACGCCTCGATGCCGGCGTCCGAGATCGCCTGCTTCGTTGGCTGCACCGTCCGCTCGAGCAGGGCGTGCGCCAGCTCCTCGAGCTTCGCGCGCGTCAGCTGCAGGTCGAGGTGCTTCGGGCCCTCCTGCGTCGCGGTGATGAACGGCAGGTTGATCTGCGTCGTCATCGTCGAGCTGAGCTCGATCTTCGCCTTCTCCGCCGCCTCGTAGAGGCGCTGGAGCGCCATCGGGTCGGCGCCGAGATCGACGCCCTGGTCGCGCTTGAACTCGGCGACCATCCAGTCCACGATCGCCTTGTCGAAGTTGTCGCCGCCGAGATGGTTGTCGCCGGCGGTCGACTTGACCTCGAACACGCCCTCGGACAGCTCGAGCACCGACACGTCGAACGTGCCGCCGCCGAGGTCGAAGACGAGGATCGTCTGGTCGGCCTCCTTGTCGAGGCCATACGCGAGCGCGGCCGCGGTCGGCTCGTTGATGATGCGCAGGACGTTGAGGCCCGCGATCTTCCCCGCGTCCTTCGTCGCCTCGCGCTGCGCGTTGTTGAAGTACGCCGGGACCGTGATCACGGCCTCGGTGACCTCCTCGCCGAGGTACGCCTCCGCGTCCGCCTTCAGCTTCTGCAGGATCATCGCGCTGATCTCGGGCGGCGCGTACTCCTTGCCGGCCGCCTTCACGCGCACGTCGTCGTTCTGTCCCTTCGCGACCTCGTACGGCACGATGGTCATCTCCTCCGTGACCTCGTCGTACTTCCGGCCCATGAAGCGCTTGATCGAGAAGACCGTGCTCTGCGGGTTCGTGACCTGCTGGCGCCGCGCGGGCGCCCCGACGAGCCGCTGGCCGTCCCGCGTGAACGCGACGACGGACGGCGTGGTGCGCCCGCCCTCCGCGTTCGGGATGACGGCGGGCTCGCCGCCTTCCATGACCGCCATGCACGAGTTCGTCGTGCCGAGGTCGATACCAATTGTCTTCGCCATAGCTCCTTCCGCCTTCGGGGAG